>Ga0210019_1000166_pt1 | contig 87919 bp, 107 predicted proteins | sample CryGeyCG2114_020_2_FD_183969 | JGI IMG/M metagenome (GOLD analysis project Ga0210019, IMG submission 183969) | Groundwater microbial communities from aquifer - Crystal Geyser CG11_big_fil_rev_8/21/14_0.20 (SPAdes) (version 2) | ecosystem: Environmental > Aquatic > Deep subsurface > Groundwater ...
TCGACCGATTCGTTCAGGCACCATAATTATTAATGGAACGGAGTATCAAGCGGAGCCGGAAATTCCTAAAGATATCCACAATTTACTACAAAAACTGGAGTCAGGACACTAATTTGCGAAAGTCGGGAGATAGAATTGAAGATCATGAGGAAAAAATTTCTGCTTTAGAACAACCAGCAGTAAATTAGTTACATAGGTCTATTAGCGTTTGTTAAGTTCGAACCTATTATGCTAGTGTCTGATGAGAGCAACTTTTCTTACTTCGCGAATACTTTGTGGCTGGGGAGTTCTATTGTGATTAACTTATCGTGGCTTGTCTCTCTAATTTCTCTAATCTGCCCTCTAATTCTTCATGATCTTCTATGGTTGGCGCGTCATCTTCCAGTTTAGCTAATTGCAATCCAATCTTATCTATTCTCTCACCATTTTCAGAAATCATTACTTTTACTTCATCAAAACCCCTGTCCATTTTTTTCTCCGTTGAATCAACTCTATTGTCTATTGAATTTACTCTTTCGTCAATTGAATTTACTTTCTCTAATATTGCTTGGATTATTTTAGTATCTGACACAGCAATATTATTACACTTCTTGATTAAATAATAAAGTGTGTTCAGGTATAAAAAAAGGTAACTTACTTTAATAGCCCTTATTAAGGGTCTAACATAATCCATGGGGTGGCTGAGGAGTTCCAATTAGAACCAGTTATAGCTTCAGTCGGAGAGCTTTATGAGAGGTTTTGTGAGTATAGGTACTTATTTGGTTAGTTAGATATGTAGCCTTAGTACCTGACTTGGAGCTTAAGACAGTCCTTGGTATAATTCTGCAACTTATGGCTATAGAAGTACTTGGCTTTAAAGAATGCGCTGATATTGGATGTCCGCTTATAAATACCTGCGCTGTTGTAAATGGTGAATTTCCTGTGGGTACATCGACTGGGGGGGTAGATGAAATGGATAGCATGGTGAATGTATGGGCAGAAGCTTCTGAACCTGATTGCACAAGTAATCCCAAAGGCAAATTTGATGATGGTTTTAAAAGAGTATCTGTTTGGAGAAAAGGTGGTAGCTACACTTGGAAATAGTATTCAGAAATTTACAGGGACAGGGTCAAACCCTGTAATGATATATGCTTACCCCCAAGAGACACTACAGAGTATCTACATGGATGCCAATTGTCTATTGTAGGTTTTCCAGATAGATTATGTTCCAATATTCGCTAACTACTATGCAGTTCGACAAAGTATTATTGATACTAAAACAGAAGTGCGTTGGATAGCTACAACAAGTCCAGCTGATAATGCATTAAACACTAGTAGTTACCTCCATAGTTTTCTTGATGAATCGGGCGTAACAAGTCTGGGATATCATGATCTTACTGCTCCACTTCGGTTTCATATGGAAATGCTGGAGTATATATAAGATTATTTGACAAATTTAGCAGGGCTGTAATTGATGAGACGTTATGATTGGAATTTATAGGGTTACAGGGTTTAACCCTGTAAATAGCCCTTATTAAAGGTCTAATCCAACTCATGGGTAGCCTACCGAACGATGTCCGCACCTATTATAGCAATCTTCCATTGCAAGAGTTGGTATTTTTCAGGACAGCATTTTCGAGTTTATAGTCTTATTGCGCAGTCGGTATAGACTCTATCCATAATTTTGATTTATCTTGGGGATTTCCATAGTTATAATTCACGCTAATTTCCTCATCTTTTTCAATATTCTTTATCACAAAAAACTCAATTGTACCATCATCTTTTCGCTTTTGATACAAAGCATTAGGCGCGTAGGAATGATTATAAAGTGAACCAAAACCCAAGCAAATTGCCGCCTTGTGATTTTTCTTGTCATCTCCCCACATGAAGTAATAATTATGAAGTTCGGTTTTTCGTAAGTCTGAGACTTCTTTTTCATCAATTAGGATAATTGGACATAGTTCAATTACCTCGTCTTTACTAATGTTTTGACTAGCAAAAACACCTCTTCCTGCGTTCTTAATCTTTGAATTACCAATATATATTTTTGTTGGAGGCTAAATTTTTATGGGTGGCTGAGGGGATTCGAACCCCCGACCCCTGGTACCACAAACCAGTGCTCTAACCAGCTGAGCTACAGCCACCATATATAAACTATTATATTTTCTTGCTAATAAAACCCTCAGCAATAATTCGCTCTATCAATTTTCTATCCTTTTGTCTCTTTACCCAATATTCAATCATTCTAGCTACTCTGATAGTATTATATTGTTGCACAAATGTACACTTTAATGGTAATAAGTTTTTTGTAGCAAAAACTCTTCCCTTATTATGTCTTTCAAGTCTTTTCTCTACATTAACTGTGCTTCCAATATAGTAACTTCCATTTTTCAAACTTTTCAAGATGTATACATAACCAATCTTACAATTTGAACCCGACCCCTCCGGTGTACACCGGAGTGCTCTAACCAGCTGCCTGTCCCGATTTAACATCGGGGAGCTACAGCCACCATATATAAACTATTATACTAAGAGTAACCAGAAAATTACAGGGATAATTGTAACTATAATTGTGGATGTTATTGTTACATTTGGATATTTATAAAATGCTCATCCAAAGGTTAAGCCTTTCACTTTGTAAAGGGCTTAACCTTGATTCGCTTTGTTTTGCCTTGTCTGGGATTATTTGGCTAACTTGTAGTAGGAGGCTTTGGTTTTGCCTTTCTTTTCAAGGATCTGCTTTTCTACTAGTGAGTCAAGGAGGCGAAAGGCTTGTTGGCGGGTCACTTCAAAACGTTTGGAAATGTCTGAGGAACGTACAGTTTTAAGCTCCATCACAATTCGCAAGACGTCTTCCTCTCGTTTGGTAACAAGAGCTCTATTATCTCCTTTGACATGCTCTAATTTAGCCTCTTTATACTCAGTAATTTTTGCCATTGCTGCTTGAAGAGAGTAGACAAGACCATCTGTAAAATACTCCAACCATTCGGTATGATTTCCCTCGTCGGCTGAATGGAGCATGTCAGAGTAAAGTAGGCGATCAATGTCATAGTAGTCGTCAAGAATGAAGTAGCGAGACACTTCGTATCCACTAAGCATTAATAAGTAAGATGTAACTAGACGCGTAACTCTTCCATTGCCATCAAAAAAAGGATGAATATAGACAAACCAGTGATGGAATATACCTGCCTTTAGGATTGCAGGGGTTTCTTTGTCAGTTTCAAACCATAAAATGAGCTCATTAATCAGCTTGTCAATATCACCTTCGGTGTGGGCGGGCGGGTCGTGTTTGACCTTTATAGTAGCAGAGCCATCAACAATCTCTGTGTGACCGACGACAACTTTTGAGTTCCTGTACTCACCGATTCTCATATCCTTTGCGTGTCGCATTGCTAATCCATGTAACTCAAGAATTAGACTAGAGTCTAGTTTATGCTTATCTTGCTTGTAACTATCTAAGTGAACTAATGCTTCGAAATAATCTCTAACCTCTTTTTCGGCTTTTGTTGTGGGAATTCTGTCTCCTAGAATAACATTGGTAACCTCCACAGGTGTCAAAGGATTGCCCTCAATAGAAGTTGAATGGTGAGTCGCCAGGGCAATATTTGAATTTTGGAGACGTAGAGCAACTGATGGAATAAGGTTTTCTGACTCAATTTGTCCGTAAAAACGCTCAATTTGAGTAAGATTGGTAAGCAACTTGGGTGAAATTACGTAATTGGGCTTGAACATGTGTTTATTATATCATAAATCTGTTATTTGTCAACATATTTGTAGCTATTATTGTAACCTTTGTTGCATATATCCTAGGATGGAGTATAATATCCCATAGTAAGATATTTTCGTTCTCTCACTCGCCTTGTTTCGCTTTATACAAAGATATACAATAGATAAATGGCAGTAAGTAAAAATATACCTTTAATTGAAAAAGATAGATTGCTTTTAGCTCTAAGACGTCTAAATATGATCATCCCTAATAGACTACCTATTATTAGCATGTATCTAACCATCAATGGTAGTGGAGGAAAAAATATTGAAGCAATTGAGTTTGTAGACTCAGAATGGGAAAAGTTAAAAACTGAGCTCACAAAATTAAATATTAACCCGGAACCTATGGCTGAGGAAATTGTAAGAGTCAAGGAGTTTATAGAATTTAGCAGTGGAGATGGTGCAAAAGGACTTGCGGTGTATATCTCGGGGTATCGAGATATTTTTTTGACCTACCCTATAGACTACTCATTTACCAACAAAATAAGTATGGACCTGGACTTTGATCGAGCTCCATTAATTCAGTTATTTGCCGAACAACCAAAAGAGATCTTTATAACCCTATATCCCGGACGGTCAAGGTTGTATAGCTACTCAGATAGCAAGTTGGTAGAAATAGAGCCTCCTGTAATCCCCGAGGACCCTAAACAAGACCTGAAGGAGTATATGCGTGTAGTAAAGGACGCATATTGGCCATATTTTAGATCTAGTGATGTGAAATCTGTATTTTTACTTGGTCATACTGAATCAATGCATTTGTTCAAAGGCGTACTTGCAAAAACCGCTGTGCAGAAAGTGAAAGACATGGTTGGTTTACCGCTTCGTGCAACAATGGCAAGAATCAACAAAGAATCTCGCAGATTAATTAGTGAACACAATGTGTTACAACCTCAACAAAAAGTAGAACATGCTAAGAGCTTAGTCCTAAGGCACATGGCTGTATTTGGACCTACAGCAGTATTTAGATCCTTAAGAGAAGGAAGAGCAAGAGAGATTTTGGTTGATCCAAGCTTTCACCCAAAGGGTTATGTATGCGAGCGTTGCAAATTACTTGAAATAAGGAAACTAGATGCTTGCTCTTTGTGTTTTAACAACTTAACACCTATCGCGAAAGTAAAACCATATGTGTTAAAGTTAGCTATGGAATATGAGGCACTTGTAGACAAGGTAGCAAACCAGTACCTCAGAACAGAGGGTAAAGGTATAGCTTCTATATTGAGATTTGCATAAATGATTCAGATTCACCCATTAACTCAAGCCTTAATCTCCTCACTTCAAATCTCTCAAAGTGACAAGAAGGACGACTCTCCTAAGGTTGAAGTTTCCGAAACGGTTACTTTTTTGGGCGCTTTGTATGAAAAAATGCGCAACGCCGTAGAGTATAGAGAGGGACATCTGGTTCGCAAAGCTGCTATTGAAAGAGTAATTCGTCGAAGAATTGTGATAAATCAAGGTGGAGCAGAGTATATTGAGACTTTAGTAAAGGAAATGCTCTGGGGAAGATACTTAGCATCTGGGTCTATAACTGAAAAAACAGTTGAACAAGCTAAAAATGCTGCAACTAGGTACTTTGATCTACGTCGCAAACTTATCTCTCAATTGAATAACCAACAACAGATTAACGAAGTGTCTGATTGGATAATTAGCCAGCTATCTTGCAAACTCGAGTTTATTCTTGCTCCAAATCCTAAGATTGAGGCCATTACTAACTATGTATACCAGTGGTTACGTAACAATATTCATATAGAAAATGAAAGTGAAGCTACTAAAGATATTCTAATTTATCTAGCTATACAAGAGGGATTAAATAAAGTAGATACCCCACTTCTAAGATACCATCTAGTTGAATTATACGGTGAAGAGAAGTTATTTGCAGACTTCTGGGGAACATATAAATTTGTAAATAAACACGTAGAACACCCACTTCGCAATAAACTGGTTAACTATGTTCGTAAGCAAACGGCTCCTTTTTTAATTCTAGAGTCAATTGTGCTTACTAATAGTCCAGATCAAGTGAAAAGAATTTTGACTGATGAGAAAACGCTGGTAGAAAAGATAACCACGATCTGCACTAGTAAATATAAGCAGGTAAGTAAGCGCTTAAGACGCGCAGCAATCAGAAGTGTTATTTATCTGTTTTTAACAAAAGCGATCTTTGCCATATTACTAGAAGTACCATTTGATAGATATCTTGAAGGAGAGATAAAAATAGTTCCATTAATAATTAACACCTCAATGCCTCCCATATTAATGGGGCTTATTGCGTTACTTATCACAACTCCAGGAAAAGACAATACTAAACGAATTATTGATAGAATTAAGGAGATTATTACCACTCAAAAGCCCAATACAGATAAAAAGCAATTTGATGCTAATCCAAGTGTTAATAGGCCTTTATTAGCATTTATCTTTACAACTATTTATAGTTTGACGTTCCTTTTAATTTTTGGCTTTATTATCTGGGGACTAACAAATCTTAATTTTAACTTTGCTAGCCAACTTATCTTTATCTTCTTCTTGACAGTTGTGTCATTTTTCGCCTACAGGATTAGGCTTATACCAAGAGAATATGTATATAAAGAAAAGGGAAATGTTTTTGCTCCTATTATAGATTTCCTTATGGTGCCTATTCTTTCTGTAGGAAAAAGATTATCAAGTGATCTTTCTAAGATAAACGTAATTACATTTATCTTTGATTTCATTCTTGAAGCTCCTTTTAAAGCAATCTTTGAGGTATTTGAAGAATGGTTTGGCTTTATGAAGTCAAAAAGAGAAGAGATAGCTTAGAGATTAAATAAACTGGATGATTGTTCCATCTTTAAGCTGGTGGAAAAGTCCCACTTTTTGACCTGGATATCTAGCTGCTGGTCCCCAAACACGAGCACCTGTTGTTGTCTCTACTAGTTCTGAAGATAGTTTTATAACGGCTTCCCTAACTGTAATAGAAGAGGGGACTACCAAGGGATCTTCCATGTCCACCACGCCCTGGGGATTTCGTAGATAAATACGAATAAGGTCCAGCTTATCCCAGATTGATTGGGTAAGCTTATCTAAGCCCTTTCCCTCAAGCGCACTGATTGCAAACACGTCTGAAGATAGATTAAGTTTTTTGCCTTCCATTTTGTTAATAATCTTAATGGCGGGGACATAGACACGGTTACCAGCAAAAGCATCAATCAGTTGTTCTGGAGTAAGGTCTTCTTTAATAGAGATCTGGGCATTAACAATTCGATAACTTCTGGCGATAGTTTTTATAGTATCTTGGTCCAGCAAGGTCAGGGTTGGTGAGTTTATCTGTATACCACCTCGATCCGTCTTTTTTACTACTAATTTAGGTGGGCTTTGATTAAGTCTTACTCCTGCATTTGCAAGCTCTATCTCCATATTGGGTAGCTCTCCTTTGCGCTTAACATCAACCATAAGGATGATTAGATCTGCGATTCTAGCGACAGAAAGCACTTCTTTACCTCTACCTAATCCTTTGGCAGCCCCTGTGATAAGACCAGGAACATCAAGAATCTGAATTCTAGCTCCATTAATATTAAGCATACCTGGAATTACTTCCAGAGTTGTAAACTCATATTCAGCTACTTTGGAGTTAGCGTCGGTTAGCTGGTTTAAAAGAGTAGATTTTCCTACGGATGGGGGGCCAATTAATACAACTGTTGCATCTCCGTGCTTTGCCACAGCATAACCTCCGCCTCCTCCAGTAGCACTAAGCTTTAGTTGTCTTTCAATAATCTCACTTTTGAGCTGAGCAATACGCGCTCTAAGTTTTCCAATGTGATGTTCTGTCCCTTTGTGATAGGGTGTTTTTCTAATCTCTTCTTGGATTGCTTCAATTCTTGCTTGGTTATCCATAAGCCCAATTATAACTTGCGCATTAGTTCTTGTATAATATAATGGTAGCCTCAGTAGCTCAGTGGATTAGAGCACTGGTCTTCGGAACCAGGGGTCGGGGGTTCGAATCCCTCCTGGGGCACCACGGAGTACCGCGGGTTGCTAGCTCAATGGTAGAGCAACTGGCTCTTAACCAGTAGGTTCAGGGTTCGAGCCCCTGGCAACCCACATAAAGTTTTGGGCTTTTTCTGGCTCTAATAAAAATGGTGGCTGACCCCATTATACACTTGACACCCTCACCCCAGATATGACAGTATGAAGGGGTGAAAAAAGTGCTCATGGTGCTGGGGTTTATACCTCTTACCACAGCTACTATAGCTATAAGCTTTGTGTTACTTATTAAACTGCCTAATATCCGTGAGGTAGATGTTTTGTTACGTCAACAAGCTCATATCTTTAATGATACTTCCCCTAATTACCGAGTAGCAACATTTGTTCCACAGGTTTTAGGAAGCTTTACCGAAGCTATTGTGGCAGGGGATGCTAGACCAGTTATTATTCGTAATTATCTTGAAAGATATAATTCACCATTAGTACCCTATGCTGGTTTGTTTGTGAAAAAAGCTGATGAATATGGATTAGATAACTATTTGTTGCCAGTTGCTATCGCGCAGCAAGAATCAAATCTTGGCAAAGTGACTCCACCTAACTGTCACAACGCATGGGGATGGGGAATCCATAAGAGAGGAACGCTCTGCTTTGAATCTTGGGAAGAGGGAATAGATACATATATTAAGGATTTTAGTTCAAATTATGGTGATATAACGGAAATTGAAGATGAAAATGAGATGCTACAGGTCTTGATGGCAAAATATGCGCCCGTAAGCGTTGAGTCAGCTGGAGGTGCATGGGCAAATGGCGTGAGGCAGTTCTTACAGGATATAAGAGAGTAGTATTAGCACTTGACACCCGCAAGTGCTAGAAGTACAATATCTGGATGTTAAAACAAGTTGTTGTTTTAGTGTCTATTTTAGCTGGGTTGCTTATGAGCCCCCAGAGGGTAAACGCAGCCTACAATCAGTGTGAGCTACAGTGTAAAGTGGCTGGCTCCTCAGCAGTGCTTAATACGAGCCCTGTTTTGATTGAAAAAGCTAATATATATAATGATAGTAGAACAGTTATCTTAAGTAACTATCTAACTCAGTTTGGTTCCCCCTTATCCATGTATTCAGATATCTTTATACAGGTTGCAGATAAACATGAACTTGACTGGAGACTGATTCCAGCCATAGCTGGTGCTGAATCTACTTTTGGTAAGCGTATCGCCTCGGACTCACATAATCCGTTTGGTTATGCTGGTGGATACTTTAGCTTTGAGAGCTGGGAGAAAGCTATTGAGGTAGAAGCAGAGATGCTAGCTGTGAAGTATAGAGATAGCTGGGGATTAGTTACACCAGAGGAGGTTATGCCTATTTATGCACCGCCTTCTAAAACATGGGCAAGAAATGTCCGCTTTTTCATGAACGAAATAACTTTGTTTGAAAACAATGCCAACAAACTAGCCTTAAACCTCTAAGATCTTTCCAAACTAAGCGCATTTAAAGTATAATTTAGCTATTAGCCAGAGTGGCGGAATGGTAGACGCGCACGGTTTAGGACCGTGTGGGGTAACCCGTGGAGGTTCGAGTCCTCTCTCTGGCACATGTACAGATTTATCAAAAATCATAAGCTAACTACGCTAATCCTACTGGGGGTTGTTATTGTACTGAGTTATTACTTCTTTTTCCAGACTAAGACTAAAGGTGAAAGTGTTAAGCTGGGGGAGGTAAGTACCGAGAAACTATCTGAGGCAATAAGCGCTTCAGGAAGTGTTGATGCAGCAATTAAGGCTAAAGTTCGTTTTGCATCCTCTGGAAAACTATCATGGGTGGGGGTACAAGAAGGAGATGTAGTTAAAAAGTGGCAAGCATTAGCATCTCTGGATAAAGAGGAGCTACAAAAGAAATTAGAAAAAGAGCTTATTGATTATAAAAACGAGCGCTGGGATTTTGAACAGGGGAGAGAAGACTATGGTGTTGAGAAAGTACAAGACCAGACCTATCCAAATGTCTTGACCGATGAACTAAGGCGCATTTTGCAGAAAAATCAGTTTGACTTAGATAGTGTTGTGTTGGATGTTGAGATCCAGAATTTAGCTATAAAGTATGCAACAATTATTTCGCCAATTGATGGGTTGGTTGTAGAAATTGAGGAACCATTCGCGGGAGTAAATACTACCCCCGCTGGCGCAGAAATAACAGTTGTAGATCCAAAAAGTACCGAGTTTGTGGCTGAAGTAGATGAGGTTGATGTTAGTAAGATTAATGTAGGCCAAGGCGCTATTATTACGCTTGATGCTTATCCAGATGAAGTGATTAAAGCTACTGTAAAAAGTATAGATTTTGTAAGTACCACAACGAAAGGTGGGGGCACGGCGTATTTGGTCAAGACCACATTACCAGAGAATATTGGAGTGAAGTTTAGAATAGGTATGAACGGAGATATTGAGTTTGTAGTTGAAGACCTCAAAAGCGTATTGGTTGTGCCACAAAAATCTATCATAATTACTGATGATAATAAAACCTCTGTGTGGGTGGTAAAAGACGGTGTGGCCAAGCTAATAGAAGTAGAACTAGGAGCAGAAACAGCCGATTACGCGGAAATTATTTCTGGATTAAAAGAAGGAGAAAAGGTGGCAACAGAAGGGCAGGATGAACTAAAAGAAGGTAAGAATATCGAATGAAACCCCTATTAACGCTAAAAGATGTTTCCCGTACATACGAGCTTGGTGGAGTAGCTGTACATGCATTAAATAAGGTATCTACTGAGCTAAAAGAAGGTGAGTTTGTGGCAATTATGGGTCCGTCTGGTTCCGGTAAGTCCACTCTAATGCATATAATTGGCCTCTTGGATACTCCAAGTAGCGGAGAATTACTTTATAAAGACAAAAGCATAAAAAACTTATCTGAAAATGATCGAGCTAAGCTACGCAATAAAGTTATAGGATTTGTATTTCAGCAGTTTAATCTCATAAAAAAAGTTTCGGCACTAGACAATGTAATACTACCCATAATCTACCGTCATGAACGCATAAAAAATTCTAAAAAAATTGGAGCAAGGTTACTGACAAGGTTAGGATTGGGCAATAGACAAGATCATGCGCCTAATCAGCTATCTGGAGGACAGCAGCAGAGAGTGGCCATTGCTCGAGCATTAATCAATGATCCAGAAATTATTCTAGCAGATGAACCCACGGGTAACTTGGATACCAAAACAGGAGATCAGATTATGCAGATTTTAAAGAATCTAAATAATGAAGGTAAAACAATCGTCATGGTAACTCATGAAAGTGAAATAGCAAAATACGCTGATCGAATTATTAGAATCGTGGATGGGAAAATTATAGAAGATAAATGACATTATTAGACACATTTCAGGTGGCATTTCGCTCCTTGGCAATAAACAAGATGCGCTCAGGCTTAACTATGCTTGGAGTTATTATTGGTGTGGCATCAGTAATTCTTTTGGTATCAGTTGGCTCAGGATTACAGGCATTTGTCACAGATCAGTTTGATGAGCTGGGAACCGACTTATTAACGGTGTTTCCCGGTGAGCTAAAGTTCGGCGATACAGCAGGCAGAGAAGGTGGACCACCGGGATCAGCTAATAATAAGCTGACAAGAGAAATTGCAGAGCTTATAGAACGCAGGGCAGATTTAGTAGAAGGGGTAACTCCAGTTGCTACAACATATTCTGAAACTAAGTACTTAGGCAAAGAGAGGACGACGGGCATATTAGGTACAACCGTTAACTACATAGATATTAGAAAATCTCCAACAGACAAAGGTCGATTCTTTTCTAGACAAGAAGAGTCGGGTACTAAGCGAGTAGCAGTTCTCGGAGCAACCACAGTAAAAGAATTGTTTGGGAATAGAGATCCTATTGGAGAAGACCTTAAGATATCTGGGAAATCTTTCACTGTAATAGGTGTATTTGAGTCCAAAGGAGCAGCGTTTGGCAATGACCAAGACGATCTTGTTGCAATACCATTGACAACTTTTGAGCGTGTATTTGACCTAGATAAGGTTAGCTATATTTATACCAAAGTTGGAGACGTAGAAAGGGTAGATCAAGCAAAAAGACAGATTGAGCGAATACTACTTACCCAGATGAACAATGAAGATGTATCTGTAATTGGGACGCAAGATTTGCTAGACACGGTTACTTCAATCCTTGGAGTTATTACAGCAGGACTAGGTGGTATTGCTGCTATCTCTCTTGTAGTGGGAGGTATTGGAATTGCTAATATTATGCTAGTGTCGGTTACAGAGAGAATCCGGGAGATAGGAATCAGGAAAGCAGTGGGGGCTACCTCACGCGATATATTGCTTCAATTTCTAACTGAGGCCGCAACATTAAGTGTAATTGGAGGTGTGGTGGGGATATTAATTGGCGTAGGTGGCTCTTTAATCTTGAATAACTTTGTCCAGACTGTAGTTCCAACCTGGTCTATTATTTTAGGATTTACAATTTCAGCCTTGACTGGTATTGTTTCTGGGGTTGGTCCAGCAATAAAAGCTGCCCGCATGGATCCAATTGCTGCGCTTAGATTTGAATAGTAGATTATGATATAATTCTCTATTATGCAGACAGAGATAACTCGTCAAAAAGATGGTGCAATAGATATTTTGCTTACAATACTTTGGAAAGACGTTAAGATAAAGTATGATTCTGTAGTTGAGCAAGCAGTTAAGCACGTTGTTGTAAAAGGATTTCGAAAAGGTAAAGCACCTAAGAACTTGGCCGAACAGCAACTAGATTTAGAGCGCATGTGGCAACAAACGCTTGAAGAGTTACTACCTGTGTACTACGCTAAAATTGTCCAACAAGAAAAATTACAGCCAGTAATACAGCCACGCATTCAGCTCCAAAAAGCAGCTCCAGATAATGATTTAGTGGTAAAAATTACTACGGCTGAGAAACCGGTGCTTAAATTAGGTAAGTATAAAAAGGCAGTGACAATACTCAAAAAAGCAAGTAAGGATAAGAAAGTTAGTTTAGATGAAATACTAGGAATAATTCTTAAGGAAGTTGAGTTAACTCTCCCTGTATTTATGATTGAAGAACAGACTAATAAAGAGTTATCTTCACTGATTGATCAGGCAAAGCAGGTTGGTATGACTATTGAAAAGTATGCTCAATCAAAAGGATTATCCATTGAGCAACTTAAAGTGCAGAAAAAGCAAGAGGCAGAAAATACACTCAAACTAGAGTTTATACTTGAATCCATTGCTGACGAAGATAAAATTACAGTAGAAGATAAAGAAGTTGAGGACTTCTTTAAGGCTAGTAAAGAAAGCCTTTCAACTGAAGATCAAAACAGACAAAGATACTTCGTAACATCGCTCATTCGGCGCCGAAAGACACTCCAGCATCTTCTTGATTAAGCGTTAAGATTGTGTTAAAATTCAGTTATTGAAGCCATAGCCTATAGTATGTAGATTTATTCTATGATTAGTAGTAACACGATTTTTGATAACAGTAAGAAAAAAAAGAACAACGCAGCAGCCGAGAGACTGCAAGCTCTTCGTGTTCGCATGGCTCAACAAAATAATCCAGAGTATATAGATAGTGATAGTGCATCTAGTCGCTTGCCAAGGCCAGAGAGTGCAGAAAGCACGAAAGTTACCCAGATTCAAACTAGAACTGAGTTTACAGTGTTTAGCAAATCTGAACACCAAGATAAAATCATAATTCAGCAGGAGATTATCTCTGTTCGTCAAGAGTTGACCCTTGCTATAGCAGAAATGAAAAAGCTGGGGCAGAGAACAACTGAATATGAAAAAGCAGTTCATGAGAATATAGCTGAACCAGATGTTTATCATTTAAACTTTTTTTCAAGATTAAGTAGTATGCTGATGGTGCTCCGTCAGAATATTCAAGAGAGTAACTCTTGGATGGATATGACGTTTGCTAAGAAAAGAGCAAAGGGTTACTGGAATAAGGCAAAAAAAGGTGGAACTACTTTCACCCTCTCCCACGAGCGCAAAATGGCCACCCAAGCAGGATAATTATACATTCTGTTTGTAATATTCTTCTAGATCTAGCTTAGTTATATATGAGAGAGGCGTGGGTAGATTACCTAGGCTAAACCAGCCTATTTCATCACACTTATGTGGTTCCATAATCTTAGGCACTTGTGTCTTTTTTATCTTACCAGTATATGTAGTAGGAATCCAGTGCTGTTTTTCATCTACGAGAATCTCGTCAACAGTATGAAGAATACTATCTATTATAATATCTATATTAAACTCCTCTTTAATTTCTCTTAAAATAGCCTGTGCTCTGGTTTCACCAAACTCTATCATACCTCCCGGTACTTCCCAGTGACCCTTAGCGTTTCTGGCTAGTTGTGAGCGCTCATTAAGAAACAGTTCTCCTTTATGGTTGAATATAAGAGCACCAACTGATACTCCTATATGATCTACTCCAGGTTTCACAGGTATATTATACAGGTTTATCTCATAACTATCTAAAACCTCTGTTTAATAATATGTTATGATAAGTATCATAGGTACTATGAGAGGAAAATCGGATACTAGAATTAAATCTGAGAGATTAAGAAAAGAGCATGGACTGTCTTATAAGGAAATATCTGAAAAGACAGGTGTAAGCAAAGGGACATTGTCTAATTGGTTGAAAGGGATTGAGCTGAATATAAATCAGCAAGATCGACTAAATCAAATGCTAGTTGCTAATCGATCATCATTTGCAGCTAGAGCTTGGCCAATTAATAAAGAGAGGCATAGACTAGCAAGGGAGAATGCGTATCGGGAAGGAGTAAAAATAAACCAATCGCTTCCGAGTAATAAGTCTGTTGACGAGCTTGCATTAGCTATGCTGTATTTAGGTGAGGGCGCTAAATCATATAACAGAGTACAGCTGGCTAGTACAGACTATGGAATACTTAGATACTTTATTAGATCTCTGATTAACTTGTATGATATTGATAGAGACCGGCTTGTTCTAAATTTAAACATTGTTATAACCGCCAAAAAATATGAAGAAAAGTATATTGATTGGTGGCAAGATAAATTAGGATACTCTGACATTAGATTTGGAAAAACACAATTTGATAAGCGTTCAAAAAGAGAACATATTACACATAACTATCACGGTGTATGCACTGCTAATTATTGCGATACCTACTTGCAGCAAAGGATATTAGGTTTAGCCTATACTTACATTAAATGACGTTGCTTTTTCTGTATCATATTTGTGCTAAAATTAGCCTCAGGACCGGTTAGCTCATTTGGTTAGAGCGCTACTTTGACATAGTAGAGGTGAAAGGTTCGAATCCTTTACCGGTCACCAAAAAAGAAATCTGTGTTATTTGGTAGTGTAAATGGTGGCTGACCCTATTTCCCTAAAAGTTCGTAATGAAATATGAGTAATAAACGTCTTTTGAAATTTCTACTTGCAATATCATTGCTATGTTTGATAGCAATTGTTGTTATCAACCTCTGCACGAGCTTGAGCCAATCACTAAAAGATGGGATAACCGCCGAAATAGTTGGAGGCGGAATTGTTGGAGGGATCGTTGCAGCTGTTTTCTTTTACCTTCAGGAATCTGACGAATATCAAGCAAGCAAAATGAAAGCAAACTCATTTTTTGAGCAAAAACTTCTGTTGGATATTCAAGAGGCTATGGATCGAGGTCCAAGTCTATGGAATCTCAGTGGTGCAAACAAGTTTTATTTTGACGGATCATTGGTCAACCCACTTTATGATATTTACCAGTCAAACTTTGATCAAATAAACAACCATCATGCTTACTTTTCTAAGAATGAGTTGATAAATAAGTTTGATGAGTTTTATAAGACCACCCGAAAAGGATATGTACTTGGCGAGAAAATGGAGAATCTTGTCTATCAAAATGTCAGAAGCGACCACCACAAAAGAGGACTTATTTCAGCTAATGATCCCGCTACCAGCTCATACATCAGAGGGAAGCTCTTTGCTGACATGTCAGATGAAGAACTATGCAAGTATCTTGAATGGCAAAGCGTCCCAGAAAGAGCCATAGAATTATATAAAACATTTGAAAAAAGCAAGGACGTCATAAATCTTATTTCAGAAATAAAGGAAATCAGGGAGACTTTGATTACCCAGATAGAAGAAATCAAAGAGTTGCGAAAGAATAGTTTTAAGGCATGACATTCCAAGTCTGAAATGTCTTGCTAACTCGCTCAAAATAGCTTGTGAAGTTGTTCCTGAGGTGTTCAGAGATTTCCCTAAGAGTACTTCGGGATCTTCGACAGTCCTCCACCGGTCACACACGTAAATGGTGGCTGACCCTATTTTCTCTATTTCCTTTTTCCCATTTGCGTTTGGATCCCCTTAAATGCTACAGTTGATACATGGTTGGGACAGTGGTGGGGTCAAATTTTAGTGTGAAGAAAACATTGGCAGCAAATTTTATTGCTGGTATTGGGTGGGGAGTGGGGGCAACTATCGGACTAGCTTTTTTCTTGAGTCTTGTTACCTGGATATTTGCACAGCTTGGAGGTATTCCAGTTATAGGTCGATGGTTTGTTGAAGGAATCAATGTAACAAATAATGCGAGAGAACTAAAAGATGCTAATTCCAGGCTTGACAGATAGCAGTATAATTTTGTCATGAATTCACAAAAAAAAGGTACATTATGGGCGATGCGGCATACTGGTGAACATCTTCTGCACCAGTCGGTAAAAGAGCTATTCCCAGAGATCAAGCTGGCGATGGGGCCGGCAACCCCAGAGGGCTTCTATTTTGATTTTGATCCTGGTAAGGTAAAAATTACCCCAGAAGACTTTCCAAAGATAGAGAGTAGAATGGAAGAGCTTAAGAAACTAGATCTGCCTATGATTAGAGAAGAAATTTCCGTAAAAGAGGCACGAGAACTGTTTAAGGGCAATCCATATAAACAAGAATGGATTGATGGAATTGAGGAAAGACAAGAAAAAGTGACCACCTACCGGACTGGGAAAGAAGGAGATAAAAATTCCATGGTGGATTTGTGCGCTGGTCCTCACGCAAAGACTACTGGAGAGGTTGGACCTTTTAAACTTCTATCAATAGCCGGAGCCTATTGGAGAGGTGATGAGAAAAACAAGATGTTAACCCGAATCTATGGCACGGCTTTTCCAACACAAAAAGAGCTGGATAAATATATCTGGCGAGAGGAGGAAGCTAAAAAAAGAGATCACAGAAAAATAGGTAGGGAAATGGAGCTTTTTACAATAAGAGATGAAGTTGGGCCTGGTTTAGCCATCTGGCTTCCTAAGGGAAATATCATACGGGAAGAGCTTGAGGCCTGGGCCAAAAAAACAGAAAAAGCATGGGGATATAAGAGTGTGGCAACTCCGCATATTACAAAAGCCAACCTTTATTACACATCTGGTCATTTACCATATTATAAAGACGATATGTTTCCTCCGATGGTATTGGACGAAAGCAAAGAAGAGTACTACCTTAAGCCTATGAACTGTCCTCATCATCACATGGTGTATAGCGACAGACCAAAGAGCTATAGAGACTTACCGCTTCGAATAGCAGAGTTTGGCTATTGTTACCGCTATGAGGCTTCTGGTGAACTGTTTGGACTAATGAGAGTTAGAGGTTTTGAGCAAAATGATGCTCATATATATTGTACAAAAGACCAGGCTGTTGAGGAATTTGTAAAAGTAATGAAACTACATGAATATTATTATAAGGCTCTAGGGATAAAGGACTACTATTTGGAATTGGCGCTTCGCGACCCAGCTAATAAGACTAAGTATCATGGTAATGAAGCGATGTGGAAAGAAGCAGAAAGCCTAATGCGAGAAGCTGTAGCTCAAGTAGATATTCCTATGGTAGAGGAAGATGGGAGTGCGGCCTTTTATGGTCCAAAAATAGATTTTGTTGTTAAGTCATCTATTGGACGTGAATTTGCAACCTCAACAAACCAGATTGATCTATTTATGGGAGATAGGTTTAAATTAAAATATACTGATGATAAAGGCATTGAACAGACACCGGTTATTATTCATCGGGCTCCACTGGGCTCCCATGAGCGATTTATAGGCTTTTTAATTGAGCATTTTGCTGGAGCTTTCCCTGTCTGGCTACATCCAGTCCAGGTCATGATCATACCAATTAGTGCTAAACAACTAGATTATGCTAAGGGTGTTGAAGAGAAATTAATCTCGCTTATACCAGAACTAAGAGTGGAGCTAGATAACAGCGATGAAACCTTAGGCAACAAGATTAGAAAAGCGCAAACTCAAAAAGCACCCTACATGCTCATTGTGGGAGACAAAGAGGTCGAAAATAACAGCGTAAGTCTAAGGCTCAGAGACGGAAAAGATGGGGGAGTAATAAAAGTAGAAGAATTTGCAGATAAAGTGAGCAAGATCATATTAAATAAGGATCTTGAATTAGGATTTAATTAAGTGTGTTGCAATTGGCCTCACATCTTACTATAATTACTAGATAGCTTTAAGCTTAAATTTGAAATTGGCAAGAAATAGACAAAATTTTGTTGAGGGTAAGTATTACCAAACAAACGAAGAAATACGTGCACCACAGCTTAGGGTTGTACATCCTAGTGAAGGACAACTTGGTATTTTAAGTCTGGAAGATGCGTTGGCAAAAGCCAAAGAGCTAGAGCTTGATTTAGTTGAGGTTGCTCCAGGTGCTAACCCACCTGTAGCAAAACTTATAGACTTTGCTAAGTTTAAGTACGAGGAGTCGAAAAAGAAGAAAAATAGTAAGGCTTCGACGCCAACTACTAAGCAATTGAGAATGCGTCCTTTTATGGAGCAGCATGATTTTGATGTAAAATTAAAAAAGATTAGTAAGTTTTTGAGTTCAGGAGATAGAGTAAGAATACAGGTTCGTTTTTTTGGTAGAGAGATAACCAAAAAACAGTTTGGGTTTAATTTAATTAGTAGGGTAATGGAAGAATTGGGAGATAAAGCTAAATTAAATAGTGAACCAAAGATTAAGGGTAAAGTATTAGAGGCATTAATTTTGCCAAAATAAAATGAAAAAACAGAAAACTAAACAAAAGACAAAAAAAGCAGCAGTAAAACGTTTTAAGTTAACCAAAACTGGTAAGTTGCTGCGCCGCAGACAAAATGCTGGTCATCTGAAGACCGGCAAATCAAAGAGCCAAAAAAGAAGAGCTAAAACCTCTACTACTTTAATGGGTAGATTTAAAAGTAAGATTATAAGATTAATAACCGCCTAATATGGTAAGAATAAAAAGAGGAGTCGTATCCAAACGTAAACATAATAAGGTCTTAAAGGCTGTTAAAGGCTTTCGATTAAGTCGCTCAAAACTCATAAAACGTGCACGTGAGGCATTGGTTCGTAGTTTTGAACATGCTTTTCAGGGTCGCAAGGAAAGAAAAAGAGATTTTAGACAGCTCTGGATTACAAGAATTTCAGAAGCAGCAAAAAGAGAAGGAATAAGTTATAGTAAGCTTATAAACCTACTTAAACAGAACAAGATTGAGCTTGATCGTAAAGTACTAGCAGATTTAGTAGTTAACGATCCAGACACCTTTAAACAGATAGTAGCTAAGGTAGCTTTAGTAGGTTCCTAGTTAAATGGATATACTTGAAATAAAGCAGCAAGCAGAACTAGAGCTTGCAAAGATAACCTCTGGTTCACAACTAGAATTATTTCGTGTTAAATACCTTGGAAAACAAGGACTTGTTACTAATCTTCTAAGAAAAATTCCCAAACTAGATATTTTAGAGAGAGGCAAATTTGGAGTGGCGGTTAACGAGTTAAAACAAACTGTTGAAGATGCTGTCAGTAAACATATAAAAATACTAGCTACTATTAAATCTAGTCCAGTAGATTTAAGTGTCAAGACAGAGCAACCCAGGGGAACACTCCATCCAGTTACACAAGCAATTGAGCAGATTACAGATATTTTTTCCCGGATTGGATTCAACAGGGTGGCTTATCCAGAGGTCGACTGGGATTGGTATGCATTTGAGAGCCTTAATATGCCAAAAGGTCACCCAGCGCGAGATGAATGGGAGACATTTTTTGTAGACCATCCGCAGCACTCTAAACTGGGAAAACTCGTGCTTACTCCCCATACCTCAAACGGTCAGGTAAGAGAAATGCAGAGGTTAAAAAAACCACCAATGAGGATGATTAATATTGCTCGCTGCTATCGTAGACAACAAGACTTAACCCATACATTTATGTTTCACCAGTTTGAGGGATTGGTAATAGATACAGACATTAACTTGAGTCATCTTAAGGGGACTTTTGAGTACTTTGCAAAAGAATTCTACGGACCAGATACCAAAATTCGTTTTAGGCCTTTCCATTTTCAGTTTACGGAGCCATCGATGGAGGTCGATTTTAGCTGCGTACATTGTAAGGGTAAAGGCTGTAAATTCTGTAAATCTGGTTGGCATGAAGTGGGAGGGTCTGGGATGATACATCCTAATGTTTTACGAGCTGGAGGAATAGATCCAGACAAATATACTGGTTATGCATTTGGGTGGGGAGTTGAGCGGACCTTATCATTAAGACCAGATGTGCAGATTGACGATATTCGCAAATATTATAACAATGATATTCGCTTTTTAAAGCAATTTTAACAATATGAATGTATTAATCTCAGATAGCTGGTTAAGGGAATATGTAGAAACTAAGGCAACAGCCAATCAGATTGCTGATGCTTTATCCTTGCATGGCGCTAGTGTTGAAAGCATTACCAAGAAGGGTAATGACTACGTCTATGACATCGAGATAACTACCAACAGAATTGACATGGTCTCCATAATTGGTATGGCAAGAGAAGTAGCTGCTTGCCTAAAGCGTGAGGGTTTTAAGGCAACATTTAGACCACTTAATATTAAAAAGCTAGATAAAGTATCCAAAGAATTAGAGGTTGAAATACAAAATGATTCTAAATTATGTAAAAGAGTGCTAGCTGTAGCTTTAGATAATGTTTCCACACATGAGTCACCTAAGTTTATTAAGGATAGATTGGAAGCGTCAGGTGTAAGATCTCTCAACTTACTTATAGATATTACTAATTACATCATGCTTGAAATAGGGCATCCAACTCACGTCTTTGATCTAGACAGAATCAAGGAAGGCAAGATGATAATTCGTGAATCTAGAAAAGGCGAGCAGATTACATCGCTTGAGCATAAAACATATGGGCTGACTGGGGGAGATATAATTATTGAAAATGGAAAAGGAACAATCATTGATCTTCCAGGAATTATAGGCACTAGTAATAGCGTTGTTATAGATGACACCAAGAGAATTCTACTGTTCCTGGAGAATAATGACCAGTTTAAGATGCGCAAATCTTCCATGGAGCTAGATATACATACCATGGCATCGAGCATTAATGAGAAAGGGCCAGACCCTGAATTAGGGTATGTAGCGCTTTTGAGAGGAATTGAGCTATACATAAAATATGCTGGAGCAACACAGATAAGCAAAATTTATGATAATTACCTGCAACCCGCTAAAGCCAAACAGCTAATGCTAAAACATAGCGATCTAGAAAGAATAGCTGGAATAGAACTAAAATGTCCGGAGGTAGTGGAGATATTACAGGATCTAGGTTTTAAAACAGCTGAGAAAACAGGAGAATATAGTGTAATAGTTCCTACCTGGAGACTACAGGATGTAACCATAAAGGAGGACTTAATTGAGGAAATTGTGCGGATGTATGGATATCACAACATTCCATCAATAATTCCGCCGCTTAGAGAACCATCTGACCAACCAGATCTAGATAGATTTTACTGGGAAAGAAAGATTAAGCAGGTACTTTCGCAAAACGGTATGCATGAAGTATATACATACTCCTTAGTACCAGAAACACTTGTTGTAGACTCTTCTCGTGCCTTAAAGATCATCAATCCATTAACAGAGGCCACAGCATTTCTACGCACCAGTCTTATTCCTTCTCTAATTAATGTTGTCAGAGACAATACAAAATACCAAGACAAACTATCTGTGTTTGAGATTGCTAATACCTATATAACCAAAGATAAAGATATCCCCACACAAGAACCGCAACTAGGAATTGTATCCAACGCTCATAACATTACTCAGCTTAAAGAGATGGTCGAGAAGCTGTTTCAGGAACTAGGAATTGAGTATGAGCTAGAGCAAAAGAGCAAAAAGGATCTAAAGGTAGTGTTTACTGTGGGAGGAATAAAAGTTGGAACTGTATATGAGTTTGAAGAGCTTGTGGCAGCTGAGATCGAGCTAAGTTTGTTAAAAGGACACGAAAGGAGATATAAATCGTATGTGCCAATTTCTACATATCCAGTTTTGATAGAAGATATGACCTTCACCTTTCCAGAGAAAACATTGCTTGGTCCTGTGATAAAAGAGATATATCAACAGAGTAAACTAGTAAGTACCGTAGAATTAGTTGGAACTTATGAACAAAATGCAACTTTTAAGATTAGTTATTTGGATAGAGAAAAATCATTAACTTCAGTTGATATTGAGCCAATCAGAAAAAAAATTGACATGGTATTGTCCTCAAACTACTCAGCCAAATTAGTTGCTAAATTAAACACACACTATAAACACACACTAAGTGTGTGTTTAAGGTGTTCAAATAAGGTGCTTAATTTTACTCAATTCTCTCTGATGTTCTGCTCTGTCTAGTGTGAAATCTATCAATTCGCTCTGGGTACTAAAGTTTGACAGTAATCGCTCTTTTGTGATAAATCTGCGTTTAGATAAATTAATATAGTCGCTGAACGAGCACCAGGGGTAATTACGTAGTTCATTTGGTTTTTTAACTAAATAAGAAGTTAGTGGGTTGATATGAATATACCTTGCTACGTGAATAAATTGCTCGTTAGTTTCTATAATAGTTCCTTTAAATGGATTTTGATAAAGTGAACCAGTTCTTTTGCTTTTTATATTAAGGTATTTTGCGTGGCTATTTTGCAGATGCCTAATGAAACTACTTATGCCATTGTTGATATTTTGCCTTACTAATAAATGATAATGATTAGGCATAAGGCAAAATGCATACATGCTAATTCTAGTTCTATTTGAGTCATATAGTGAATCAAGCTCTTTTGTTCTAGATTTATCGGTTAGTCGTAAATAATTGGATAATCTATGTGGAGCGTTATCAAACATATAATACTCCATCGTATCTATGAATAGATTATGTTCGTGATTATTCCTAAAGATGATCTGATTTGCTACACTTCGATTGTAGACATGGTAATACTGCCCTGTAATTAGTGGAGTCTTTCGAAAAGTCATCTATAGACATAATAAACAGTTTCTTTGCTGTAATGCAATACGCAGCATACTAAACACACACTAAGTGTGTGTTTAGTATGTTTATTATTATTTGCTAGGAGACGAGATATTTGTTATAAATTGTTGTATGAAATACAAAGGTTTTACGCTTATTGAGCTCCTGGTTGTGATCTCAATTATTGGATTATTGGCCGCAGCAGGTCTTGCAACCTATACCAGCACAATGAATAGAGCAAGATATGCAAAAGCGAAATCTGAGCTTGATGAGCTAAGAAAAGCGATGATAATGTATAGGCTGGATGTTGGAGAGCTACCTCCGCCTGGTGATAATTGTTCCGCTTGCTCTAATCCACCAAATTCAACCTGGACACTGGCAATTACTTCTTTAATTAATGCTGGTTATCTCTCAGAGAGAATAGATCGGGATCCATGGGAAAATTACTATGGATACGATGATAATGACTGTAATAGTAATCCAGGTGTAAGTTATATATTTACGGCTGGCGCAGATAAAGTAAGCTGGACGGCTGATGATTATCGGATAGATGTTACCAATGGATGTGCATATTAATCACACCTTTATGATGTGATGTGTTAAAGAGTGGGGATGGGGGATTGGGAAGGAGTTGGAGTACTTGTTGGATTACTATCCCAGGGAACTTGTACTCCGATTTTTCGCTCGGATTCGGCTGAATTTCCTTTATCGTTTTCCGCGCGGACCTTTATAGTATAAGCTCCCTGTGATAGGTCTAATTCAATGTCTACTTTATCTGAATTTGCAGTATGTTTACTGGTTCCATCAATAAATACCTCGATCTTTTTAATGGAAGAGCCGGAGACAGCCTGGGCCCGAATATGGATTTTTGTCTCGTCATATTGTTTGTGATCCTCCGGATCTTTAAAGCTGATCACAACAGAGGATTCGTCAGTTGAAGTCGTTTCGGTGGGTGGGTGGTATTTGGAATCTTCTACAGATTCTAGCCACTTATTAATACCAGCTTGCCATCTGTTTATTGTATCTGTGCCAAAAGGGTCCTTTTCCTGTAAAACAATAAAGTCTTTTTCATCGTATTCTCCTTTGGCAATTTCAATACTATTAGCCAGTTTATTTGAGTCTGAACGAGAGACTTTTAGTTTTTGGTAGATCGGCGACACATCACTTGGTTCTGTTCCTTTGACAAAATATTCAAGTCTGGTTGGTTGCCCACCAACTGGTTTTCCACCCGCAAATTTATCTATCTGTATCTGGACTATATTATCCGGAAGATCACCAAAACCACTTGAGCGCGTTGCTAAAGCTGAGCGCATAATACGACTCCAGATTGGGGCGGCCCCTGTAACACCAGAAGCAACAGATTTCATGGGGGAATTATTATTATTGCCAACCCAGACGCCGACTACAATATCTTTAGTGTAGCCAATGGTCCAGTTATCACGAAAATCATTGGTGGTACCAGTTTTAACGGCTACTTTGTGACCAGGAATATTTAGGTAACTATTGGGACCAAAAACTAGTGACCTGGCCTCGTTATCTGAAAGAATATCTGAGATTATATAGGCAACTCCTGGCTCTAACACTTCTTTGCCGCGACTTTGTTTGTGCTCAAAAATTGTTTTACCGTTAGAATTCTCGATCTTAAGAATAGATATAGGCTCGTGACGAACTCCAGAAGCTCCAAACACTCCAAAGGCCGATGTCATATCTATTAAGCGCACTTCGCCCCCTCCAAGAGTTATAGATAGCCCAAATCGGTTAATATTGCTGCGTGTTGGCTCTAATGTTGTAAAGCCCATCTTAAACGCAATTTCCATCATATCCTCAACGCCCACTAGAGCTAAGGTTTTAACTGCCATGGTGTTTATAGAATTGGCTAATCCGTAGCGTAACTGTAGTGGCCCACGATACTTACCATCATAGTTTTCAGGTATATATTCAGGATTTTCTTCGCCACCGGGAAACTCAGTTAATGCGTCAACAAGAACAGTGTCAGCTGCATAGCCCTTAGATAGGGCTGTAGCATAGGTAAATGGTTTAATTGCTGAACCGGGCTGCCTTAAGCCCTGCACAGCAACATTGAACTTGCCCTCAAATGCTTCCTCTTCATCTCCAGTTTCACTATAGTCCTTAGATCCCACCATAGCTAATACTTCTCCTGTTTGAGGATCAATTGCCACTACTGCACCATTTGTTACATTAAAGTTGGTAACTTTAGCTATCTCCTCCAGTACTATTTTTTCTACATCTTCCTGAAGATCTAGATCTAAAGTGGTGGTTACTCTCAAGCCACCTTGCTCAACCTCTGATTCGCCGTATTGATCTACTAACAGCTGTTTTACATACATTACGAAATGAGCCGCTGTTATCTGGGCACTATTTCCGGAGAAGATTACTTTATCTAGTTGAGATAGAGCAACCTTTTCTTCATCTTTAGATATGTACTTATCTTCGCGCATGCGCCGGAGAACATTTTGAGTTCGACTAATGTATGCGGTAGGATTAGGCCCATAAGGAGAATAACGGGTAGGGGATTGTGGTAGGCCGGCAAGTATGGCAGATTCTACCAAGTTAAGCTCTGATACGTCTTTATCAAAGTATGTCTCAGCCGCAGTTTTAGTTCCCCAGGCTGTGCCTCCATAAGGAATGTTGTTTAGATACATCTCAAGAATCTCATCTTTGGTATATTTCCGCTCAATCTGGATTGAAAGAATGAGCTCTTTAACTTTACGAGGTAAAGATTTTTCTGTAGTTAGCAGGGCATTTTTTACTAATTGCTGGGTTAGCGTAGACCCACCTTGAACCTTACCTAGGAATATACTATGAAAAGCTCCTCGCATCATACCTGAAATTGAAAAACCTGAGTGTTTGTAAAAATCTTGATCCTCAATTGCGATAGTTGCTTGTTTGAGATATTCAGGGACTTCATCTAGCTTTAAGGGGACAAGATTTTGTTCAGCGTATATATCATACAGGGGCTCGCCGTCACGTGAGTAGATGATGGTAGAAAGGCCATCAAACTGGCGCACTTTGTCTGGTCTTGGTAAGTCTTTTGAGTACCAGGCAAATAACCCAACGACTACAAGAAACCCTAAGACTATGAGTACAACTAATGCTACAGATAAATTGGCAACCAACTTATCTTTTCTGAATCTAATAGCGCCAAAATTTAGACGAGATCTGCGACGCGACCTTCTTTTCTGACTATAGTCGTAAGCTTTTCTCATTATATACACTTTTTAGTTTATCATAGATGTGTAATTAGCTTATGGAATAATTTTGTGGCTTCAAATCCTAAATAACGCTCTAATAAGAGCTGGGAGGGGAGAGCTGGGTCATCTTTTCTGATTGAAGCATACTGAAAAGTAATGCTAAGAGTTAATTTTTTATTCTGGATTGATTCAGAAGAAAGGCCAGCATAAGAGTCTAAAAACTGTGCGTAGCGCTGATTTAGCTCTTCGAGCTTGAATACTTTCCAAAGAATACTACGCACTTCTACTGCTGTCTGAAAAGTGCTTTTAATATCTAGGATAGATATTAAAATTTCACCCGGAAGACTATATTTTTTGCTAAATTTCTGAATGATTGGGCTTGGATTGTATGGGGTAATATATACGCTATTTTGAAGCATCGCTGCGTTATGTTTTAGAAGAAGTCTCTGGAACATTACACGCTTAGAGTTGGCTTTGGTAGGAATATCGTAGTTAATAAGATAAAGTTTACCTTTCCATGGTTTAGGTTCTACTTCAAGCTGTAGCTTAGTCCGGGCTTTTGTTTTTCCAAGTTTGGTAATAGTAATAGTCCTGTCAGCTGAATTATCTACAAGGCCTTGTTGGATAAGAGAATAGAGAGCGCGGCGTATTTGGGTTTTAGCAAATTTGGTAAGAAGATAGTCTGCTTGGTTAAAATCACACATTCCAGGAATGTGCATCACATTCCTGGAATGTACAAGCTTGTTAATATACAAAAAGTACAGAAGAACATTGGATACTCCGTCTGTAGTACCAAATGTAAGCTCGCGAATTTTGTCTTTTTGCTTAGAGTTGGTTGGCATGGTTCTATTATTACATAGATCTGTTTCATGTGAAACTGGTTTATATAATTATTATTTCTGATATACTATCAAGATATGGACAAAATAGATGAGCTTTTAACTAGAGGAGTAGACACCATCTACCCATCTAAGGAGGAGCTTGAGAAAGTCTTAAGATCTGGTAAAAAAATACGAATATATCAGGGTTTTGATCCAACTGGTACACAGCTACACATTGGGCATGCTGTGGCACTAATGAAGTTGAGAAATTTCCAGGAATTGGGCCACAAAGTAATATTTTTAATTGGTGATTTTACTGCGATGATTGGTGACCCATCTGGAAAAATAAAAGGTGCACGTAAAATGATAAGCCGGGAGGAAGTGTTAAAAAATGCTGAAACATACGAGACACAGGCATCTAGAATATTAAGATTTAGCGGTAAAAACAAGGTTAAGGTTAAATTTAATAGTCAGTGGCTTGGAAAGATGTCAGCAATAGAATTTCTAAGAATGTCAGATTATCTTACTTTTGCGCAAATTATTAAGCGTGATTTATTTAGAAAAAGAGAGCAAGAAGGTCAAGATATATATGCAAATGAATTTATGTATCCAATATTACAAGGGTATGACTCGGTAGCAATGGATGTTGATGCAGAAATTGGAGGTACAGATCAGATGTTTAACATGCTTGTTGGTCGTGATTTACTAAAGAGAATGAAGAAAAAAGAAAAGTTTGTAATTACGGTTCCGTTACTCACTGATACCCAAGGCAATAAGATCGGCAAATCGGAGGGAAATGTGATCGGAATTACAGATACACCCGAGGATCTGTATGGCAAGATAATGAGCCTGCCAGACTCTGCAATTATTCCCTGTTTTGAATTAATAACTAATCTCACAATGACTGAAGTTGAGAAGATAAAAAATGAACTCAAGACTGATTCTGCCAATCCAATGGAATATAAAAAGCGCCTAGCTCGTCAGATAGTAGAGCAATATAACAATGCTGACGCAGCTACAGCTGCCCAGAGATTTTTTGAAGCTAAATATCAGGAGGGAAACAAAAACGAAGCAGCAGAGGAAATTTCAATTAAAAAACCTATGGGATTGGTTGCTCTAATTAGTAAGCTAGATGATAATCGCTCGAGTAGTGACATTAAAAGATTGATAAAGCAAGGTGGTATAAAAATTAATGGAAAAAAGAATGTCGATATGGCATATAGCTATGAACCCAAAGATGATGATATAATAGAGATAGGTAAGCATAGGGTATTTAGGGTAAAGAGCAAATAGCATGGACTATATTCGTAAACATCGTCGCGTTTTTCAGGTGGTGTTTGTGATAGCAACCCTAGCATTACTTATAACATCATTTGCCCCATTGTTTATCTTAGGATTTTAAAATGGCAGTACCAAAACAACGCACATCAACCCAAAGAAAGGGTAAAAGAAGAGCAGGTCAACCAGGTGTTAAAGCAACACAGTTGGTGAAGTGTAAGAACTGTGATGAGCTAAAAACACCGCATACAATTTGTAAGAGCTGTGGAACCTATCGCGGACGAGAGTATAAGTAACGGTGAAAACAGAAAAAGACCCCAGACATATTCAGAGGAGAAGAATTGTGCAGGACCTGTTTGCTTATAGTTTTAAGAAACAGAGATTGCTAGATACAAAGTCTAAAGATATAATTGCGCAGCTATCTGAAATAGATATAAATATATCCAAAGCAGCACCAGCATGGCCAATCAATAAGATTTCTAAAATAGATCTAGCTATACTTAGACTAGCAGTCTATGAACTATTACTGGAAAAGTCCGCGCCATCAAAGGTTATAATTGACGAAGCTATTGAACTGGCTAAGGAATTTGGCGGTGACTCGTCACCAGCTTTCGTGAACGGAGTTTTAGGTAAGATAATAACTATAAATGAAAACACTAATAACTAAGCTTGGGGTAGATTTTCAGAATGAAGAGCTTTTGGATAAGGCGTTAACGCATCGTTCCTACCTAAATGAGTCTGACGCACTAGAATCTAATGAGCGAATGGAGTTTTTAGGAGATGCGGTTTTAGAGCTAGTTGTCTCTGAATACCTCTTTATTAACTATCCTGCTGAACATGAAGGTATACTGACCAACTACCGCTCCGCATTAGTGAAAACCGAGAGCTTAGCTGAGACTGCTCGCAAATTAGATCTGGGCGATAAACTAAAGATGAGCAAAGGTGAAGAACAAAATGGCGGTAGAGATAACACGTCGCTTTTAGCAAATACTTTTGAAGCTGTTATTGGAGCAATTTACCTTGATCAAGGAGTACCTGCTGTGAAAAAGGTACTGCATATATATCTATTACCTGAACTAGACGAGATTATCCGCTCAAAAGCATATATAGACTTTAAGAGCAAACTACAGGCAATAGTCCAAGAACGACTGAAAGTTACACCTACTTATAAGGTAACAAAAGAGAAAGGCCCTGATCATGAAAAACACTTTTACGTTACCTGCAATGCAGGTAAACGAGTATTGGGCAAAGGAGAGGGGAAGAGTAAGCAGGGTGCTGAGCAAGCCTCCGCAGAGGCAGCGCTAAATTTATGGTAGAATATCCATTATGGCAGTTAAGATAAGATTAGCGCGATTTGGTAAAAAAAATAACCCCCATTATAGGGTGGCGGTGGCTGATTCCAGAAATAAACGGGATGGCAAAGTGATTGAGTATATTGGCACTTATGATCCATCTAATAAGAAAGATGGCTTTAAGGTTAACATAGAGAAATTTGAGTACTGGGTTTTACAAGGAGCACAAGCCTCAGATACGGTGTCTAATCTTGTAAAGAAAGCAAAATGAAACAATTAACTCAGTACATCTTAGAAAATATAACTAGACATCCAGACGATGTTTCGATACAGGAAGAAAAGGAAGATCAGAAGATTAATCTTTCTGTAAGCTTAAATGAAGAAGATGTTCCAAAGGTGATAGGTAAAGAAGGAAAAGTTATTCGTTCTATAAGAAACATTGTTAAAACTTCAGCACGCAAAAAAGACCTCTGGGTTAATCTTACAATCGACGCTTAATCTACCAATAGACGCTTAAAGGGAAAAGGGGTTTTCTCGAGCAGTAAATTCCGGAGCAGTATCTTGTGGCTTGGTCCATTGTATTAATTGAATTTCTGCCAATAACTCCTTTTGAGCAACAGATAATTGAGGTAGTTTATCTATAATTGTGCCGATTGATTCAGGAAAAGGTTCAGACACATTAATTAAACTTATACTCTCTGTAAGTACTGCTGAAAGTGATGATTCCTTACTTGTGAAGTCTAAATTTAGCGAATCAATAGAAAGTACTCTTCCAGAATCTATTAGATTCTTATTAAAATTAAATAGTTCTTCTCTAGTTCCTTTAATATCAAGATCAAGAGGTAGCTCGCCTGAGCCACCAAGCTCGCTCTGAGCAACTTGAAAATCACCAAGAGACACATTGGTCTCTTGGGCGCGGGCACTAAAATATCCCATAATCTCGAATACCTCATTTTCAGCTGGTAGGAACTGTTGAGACCTCTCGATAGCATCGCGTAGATCATTTTGATCAAGAGTAGTTAAAATAGCCAGCTTATTCTCCAGAATGCTGACCTGTTCTTCATTTTGGGAAATTTTGCTCCAGCTATCCTTAATGGCTATGGCATTTGGGTAAACAAATATGGCAAAAATCGCCAATATAACTATAATAACTGTGACAAGTAGCATCACAATGCCATATGCCTTGAGATCATCTAAACTAAATTCCTGCTTATTTTTTTGTTCCATTTGTATAACTCACAGTTAATTTAAGAATATGATTACCATTGTCATCAATGTCTGTGCTATCCGCGATGATCTTGGAATCTACCTCGAGGTTTGCTACAACCTTGTTTAAAGCCTGTAAAACAAGCTTAACATCTTTTGCGCGTCCAGTATTAATGCCAAATTGAAATTGGCCTTCCGAAATACTTAAGTCTGTTACCTCACCATAAGGTGAAAGAGCAGTGTGTAATATTTCAGGTAACTGCGTAATAAAACCTTGCTTCTGTCGATACTTAAGAATTGTTTCAAGTCTGGATGTGAGAGTTAGGTATAGTCCCTCTGTCTGTTTTAGGACTTCAATCTCTGTGCTTAGCTCAACAATTTTAGCTTCCTGTTTTTCTACAGAAACTACTATGGTCTTTTTAAGAACAAGCATGGTGCCAAGCGTTACAATCAAAAGAGCAGTAAGCACGATGAGCACCATAAATATGCGCCTCTGGAGACCGTCCAGCTGGGGCTTATTCTTTTTCTTTTTTTGTAAATTTACTGTCTGAGATGGCATTTTTTTTATTAAATCATGGCTAGACCTACTGCTGCTGTAAATGCAGATGCCGATGCTGATGGAGCATCTACGCCTTTGGTGAAGCTTAACCCGGCAAAAGGATCTCCTCGCTGTACTTCAACGCCAAATTGCTCAGCTATTAGCTTTACAATTCCAGGCATCAATGCTCCTTCACCAGTTAAAAAGACAAGTTTGACTTGATGATTTGGATACTGATCGTGGAAATATATAAAGCCGTTATTTAACTCGCGCACAAACTGATCTATAAGTGGTTTTATGGCATTGTACACTTTTCCATCTAGCTGGCTAGGATCTACTCCATATGTAACCTTATACCTATCAGCTTGCTGGGGATTTAGATTAAATTCCTGACTTATTGCACGAGTAATCGCGCGCCCTCCAGTACTAATGGAGTTGGTAAAAAGAATATTAGAATTAGTAAAGAAGGCAAAGTCTGAAGAATACTCACCAAGCTCAATAACCGCAGATACATAGTCATCTGGTGTATTTCTAGATAAAGCACGAATTGAACTTAAAATTCGAGTTTCAACGTGTTGAGGATTTAATCCCGCTGCTTTTATTAATTCGTTATACTTGTCTATCAAGTTCAGAGGCGCAGCTGAAATTAAAACCCGCATTGAGTTATTAGCCGAGTCTTTATTGAGAATATTATAGCCAAAACTAACATCCTCTAAAGGCAAGGGGACGTACTGCTCAGCTTGCCATTTCATAGCTGAATCCATCTCTTTTTGAGATAAAAGTGGCGTCGTTATTACCTGAGTAAAGGCCTGCGACTCGGGTAGGGCAGTGTTAATGTTTTTACTACTCACTCGAACTTCTTTAAGAAGCTGTTTAATACGACTTGCAGTTTCTTTAATATCATCCTTAGAATCTATTACTGGTTGGGAAATAGGGGAGGAAATCGCTCCATATGTAATAACCTTCCAGCTTTTTTTTACTGATTCCAGTTCCACAACTCGGATATATTTAGCGTCTATGTCTATACCTATTGATCTTCCCATGGCTATTTTGTGAGTGCCTCTTCTGAATAGATTACAGTGTCAAAAATTTCTGGTGGCGCTGGAAATGAAATGAACTGAATTAGTTTAGTCTGCTGACCACCATCAGTAGTCCCCAGTGATATATGCTCCTCGCCCTGAAGCGGAAGACTATCATCAACGGGAGCTATTCCTAGTCTGGTAGTTCCACTATTTTCAACAATTGGTCTTAGTTTAAGCATTAATGGAACATAAGTTCCTGAAGTATTATATTGTGTAAGAGGATTTGACTTCATTGTAGTTAAATTTACAGTTGTTCTGTGAGTAAATGAGTCTGAGCCACAAGCCACAACTCCTGAAGCAAGCTGAGGAATATTTATGGCTCCTTCAACAAGCGTGCTGCCCGAGGGATTATATACTTCACGAGCCAAGTAATATGTTCCGGCGTTGTTTTTGTAGTAAAACGTTACTTCAAAAGCTGACAGCTCGCCGCCATCTTCTCCCCAGCATAATTCAATAGTACTACCAAAATACTTATCTGTAGCGCTTTGAGTTCTATAGTCATTGAGCCAAACGGTAATTGGCTGATTACTATACAGTTCTCCTGGAAATATATAAGAAGATGTGGTTCCACCTACCTCAACTATATCTACATTGTACTTAGCATCTCTACCACCTGATCCAACTGTGCCAGTGGGTAATGGGCCAAAGATTCCCAACTGCTGCGCGGCAGCTTCTAATCCTGCTTCTGCCGCTGAAAAAGCACGTGAGCTTTCCTCAATTTCAGTAGCTATATTACTATCGTCTGTGGTACGGGAAGCAAGAGATAGTCCTAGAGTTAGCCCAATAGCAGACACCAATAACACCACAATAAGTACTTGGCCTTTTTCTTTAATTGCAGGGCAGTGCTTCATGTCTATAAGTATAATGAAAAATAAGGTGAACTGTCAACTAGAATTAATGTAACCATTCACGATTTGACAAAGGGTTCAAAGCCAAGCTCTATACTTTATCTGTCATCCCCAACCCGCTTCGACCGCGAAGCGAGGCGAGCTTGATTGGGGGATCCATCTTTCTGGATTCCCGCCTGCGCGGGAATGACAAGAAAAAGTCAGGGATGACAAGAGGTAAATCCAGGAATGTCAACGTAGTACATTCCAGGAATGGGTTTTATGTTAAATTGGGATTTTAGCTTTCATGCTATCATCTACTTATGAAAACAAAGCAAATCTATTATACAGAGCCGTACAGGAAAACATTAACTTGTAATGTTATTGACGTTAAGATGGGAGACAATCTCACAGATGTAGTTCTTGATCAAACTATTTTTTATCCAGAGGGAGGAGGACAGCCATCAGACAAAGGCTTATTAGGTGAGGCAAAAGTAGTATATGTACGTCTTATAGACGGAGAGATAGTACATCAAATAAAAGGTCGTATAGAAAAAGATCAGAAGGTTCAAGCTAATATAAATTGGGACAGAAGATATAAATATATGAAACGCCACACAGCCGGACATGTGCTTCACGATGTACTAATGACAATGACCAATAAAATAATCCCAATACGCGGAGGGCATGGAAATAAGGCATTTTTAGAATATCAAGGAGTGGTTAACTCAGATATTAAGTCCGAATTAGAAGCAGAAATAAATAGAGTTATACAACAAGACTTATCAGTAATAACAAGCGAAACAACACAGGAAGAGCTAATAAGAGATTGTAAATTTGTTCTTCTGAATTTGCCAAAAAGTAAAAAATTGCGAATGATCAAAATAGGGGAATTTCCTCCAATGCCAGACGGTGGGATACACGTCAAGTCTACCAAAGAGATTGGACAGATCTGGATTTCTAGTATTTCAGCACAAGAAAACAAGACAACTATTCGTTACGGTGTTACATCTAACCCGGAGAAATAAAAAAAATCCCGAGGTGTCAACCTAACCCACTCCAGGAGTGGGTTACTAGGATTAATAATTGCGAAGGGTGACAGTTGAAGAAAAGTCTAGTGTTGAACTTGTTTGTATATCCTGCAGAGAGTAGTTGACAACTACTCTTGGAGGAGATCCTGGGGTCTGATTGCAGGTAAAACTGCAGCTTATCATGCTTATGTTACCCGCTACTATAGTACTTTCAACCCCATCAACGCTCACTTTAATAGTTGAACTGTCACAGGAGATAGTCACTGGAACTGTAGCTCCAGATGAAGCGGGAACACTGGGGTCGCGACTACTAAAACTAATGCTGGTTGCTGTAATGGGAGGATTACAATTGGATGGGTCGGTTATCTTTCGGGCGTTTCTTAATCTTTTGGAGATATTCAGCATTGCATTGTCTCCAGATTGTCTTAATTCGATTAATGATTGAGTAGTTTGCGCACCCTTAAGATTTGCAAAAAAGATACGTGAGATAGCTACAGATAGCCCACCAAGAATGGCAACTACAACTACAAGTTCGATGAGTGTAAATGCTTTATTTCTCATAAATTAACGATAAATGGCCTCTCCTGGCTGACTTAATGCCATCTCTAATATTACACTATCCGACTTTCCACCAAACGCCCAGTTGACTGTTACCTCAATATTGGCCACAGTACCGTTTATAGCACAGACTGCGTCACTGCTATATGGATTTTCATCATTAACCATTGCCGCCCAGGTGCGAGCCTGACTACTACATCCTGTTGTAAAATCTGTCCAGTTTAATTGATCTCGCTTAGAACGGATATTTTCTAACCCTTGCTGGGCAATGGTAGTTGCACGTGTACGTAGGCGAGATTTTTGAACTGTAGCTAAACTCGCAACTGAAAGAGAAACCAGGGTTACTAGGATTAGAGCGAGCATGCCTGTAACGAGGACAAGTTCAATAAGAGCCTGACCGTTTTGTCTAGTATGGTTCTTCATTAATAAGGACAAGCTGCAGCTGTCAACTCTATACCTCCACCAGTTGTGACAGATACTATTGCATTTTTTATGCTGCTATCTTGTGCATGAGCAATACAAATTGTGTAATTGTTATTACTATTACCATATGGAGAGAGAAAGGTAAGATCAAAATTAGTTGAGAGCTCTATGCGACTATCAAATTCATAGCTTTTTTGTAGCGTTTCAACTCCATCTGAGCATATTGCGGATACCGTATAAGTATTAGTTGATGCAACCCCATTAACACGATAGCCAACTAGAGAGTCACTAGCACCACAGGTCGCGGATGGTTTGTAACCAGTATTAGCGTCGCTTTGGGCTTTTCTGAGTATGGAAACAAAATCTTTGCCCTGTTCTTGAACAACCTGCTTTTTAATAAAAGCGCCGTAGTTAGCTAACCCCTGCCATGTCAGAATGGACATAATTCCTATTACAATTATTAGCTCAATAAGAGTGAAACCTGTGAGCTTCATGGGTTTTGTACTCCGTAACAAACATCGTCTGTGGTAAAGTCAGGGTCACACTCATCTGCTTCCCAGTTTGGTAGATTTTGACATTCACTACCACCATTAGAAGATGCATCTTCCATGATTGCTGTGAGAATATATCCTTGTCCGCTAGAGTTTGAGCGGTAATTATATCTGTATTTTGTCGGTTCTATGCAGGGTTCAATTTCTGATCCTGAATTTCGAGAATCAACTGGTATCTGGCTTGCAAAGTCTGGGACAAGATCAAGCGCGGCTACCCAGTCCGCAACCACTCCCGAACCTTCCCAGCTGCTTACTGGATATGTCCCATTATCGGATCTATAAAGCTCCAGAGCTTGTCTTATCACCTCAAGATCAACCATGCGACGGGAGTCCCTGGCTTTTTTGCCATAACTGGTGTAAGTGGCAAGACCAACACTAGACAATATAGCTATTATAGAAATAACCACCATTAATTCTATTAATGTAAATCCCTTTTTCATAGCTACTTATTACTGGCGATTATTACGCACGTAGTCGGTTGCTGATCCCTCAAGATCTGCTGATACAGTAAATGAGTCAGTTGCAAGAGTTATTGTGTAAACGTATGTACCAGAATTTGTTGGGTCTACTGGAATTCCTCCAGCAAACATTGCTGTACAAAGAGCAGTTGGATACGCAAATTTAGTACTACTACAAGTAGTATTGTCATATGCTAACTCAAGAGCGTCAGCGATTGCAATTATATCTGCTTGGCGTTTGGCGTCTCTAGCTCGCTTTTGTGATTGAGTATAAGTTGCCAGACCAGCTGCTGCTAATAATCCAATAATTGAGATTACGACCAATAATTCTATTAATGTAAATCCTTTTTGTCTTTTCATAATCTCACCCCCTTACCCACACACCCGGTGTGTGGATGATTTTAGAAAAATATATTCCAGATATAGTCTGAGTAATAAAGACTAATAACTGTTCCTAAGATAAGAAACGGGCCAAATGGAATAATCTGGCCAAACTTTTTTTTCTTACTTAATAATAGTATGACGCTTATAAAAGCCCCTGTCAAGAAAGCAATATAAAGAGCGACTATAGTTCCCGGGTGTCCTAAGAGAATCCCCAGAAATAATCCATACATGACATCACCCCAGCCCATACCTTTCCCGCGACTAATTACAATAAGCATAACAAAAAATACCGCTGCCAATACTGCTGAGATTATATGAGTTATAAGCTGAGATGGTTCATATACTAATAGAGCAATAGCCGACACGCCTAAGAGGGGATACATTAGTTTATCTGGTAAAAGATAATATTTAAGATCTGTCATAAATAGAGCTATTAGAAGAGAAAAAAGAATTATTGTGAAAGAAACTGAGTAGATAGGGAAGTAGTAACTAAGCACAAAGACAAGTCCTGTGATTGCTTCAATTACTGGGTATTGAATAGATATGGGAGCTTTGCAGTATCTGCATTTTGCTCCCAGAAGTACCCAAGAGAGAATAGGTATAAGGTCATACCAGGAAAGCGTATGCTTACAGCGATCACAGTGGGATCTGTCAATGAATAGAGGTAAACCCGCAGGAATACGGTCTATAAGGACATTTAAAAAACTGCCAATTGCAGTTCCTAGTAAAAATAAGATTATTAACATAATTTTATTGTAGCATTATTGCGAACGAAGTTTATAGATCTCAAAAGCTATCTCACCACTTTTCAATCTTATGTTATCTACTAATTTCCACTTTTTCCAGTCTATATTAGCTCGCGACCTTTCGGAAATAGAGACGAATACTAAGCTGTTTTCCATATCTATCTGTGATCCATCGTGCAATTTTAGTTTTTCCTTTTTTGGAATACCTGATATTTCGAGAAAGTAAAACTTATCAAAACGCTCAATGGTCAACCAACCAATTTGGTCTTTATCCTTGTATGCAAATAAGTCTTTGTTATTCTGGTATTTTTCTGGATCCCATCCCAGATAAAATAAAATAAACTCGTGTGGTGAGCCATACTCAGTGGAAATAATAAATTTATCATAACTATCATAATTTTGTTTTACATAATCTGCTACCTGTTTATATGGGTACTGCCAGTTTTGAGAGCAACATTTTGGATAGATCATAAAATACGTATACATATAACTTGCGGAAAGACTGGTTGTTATTGCTAAATATAAGAACCCTACTAAATAACCCGTTTTAAAATTACTTGTAAGACCGTGTAGGTTAATAATATTTACGAGCTTACTGCTGTTTCTAGATAGGTAAACGACTGTCGCTAATAAAAAGGCGGTTATAAATAACATCTGTCGTGGAGTAACTACATGGCTTGCAACCATAGCGATAACAAATAGGAAGTAGTAAATAGTATATTTTATTATGCCCGTTGATACTTTTTTTTGTGAACTAGAGATTTTTATTAGATTAAGTTGATGTGAGACCTCCACAACTCCATATGCCACTGTCATCAATAGAATAGGCAGCATGGTTGTAGCTCTCATCATATGGGGAGAATCATTCGTTAGGCTTGATGGAATAACCGCTAATATAATCCAGCCAATTATTAACCACGAATACTGCTTACTCTTATAATGCATAAAAAGGTAGAATAATCCGAAATATAAAAAAATATAATCAAGGTAGTAGATTAGCCCGTATACTGGGAAAACTAGATGATTTTGAGCAACTATACCAGTTAATAAAAACCCCACTGAAAAATGCTGGAACATTTTTTTGATAACTGCTCCGCCAATATACGCATATTGTAAAAATCCATAATCTCCAATTGATTCCACTGATTCAGCGCCCAGATGACCTTGTTGCTTTAATCGAACAAACATCTCGCCTGAGTTAATCTCTGGGATAAGAGGGAGGAAAAAAATTAGACCAACTAATATTGTACAAGTAACGGATATTTTGTTTTCTATTGCCTTCTTTAATACCTTTTTTCGGTATATATAAAAGAATAGAATTAGAAATAATGGGATAAATCCTCTTTCGGAGTTATATGTCCAGATAGACAATCCAAAAAACATAGCAGAAATAATCCAGTTATTAGTTACCTTAAGTCCGCGCAGTAAAAAGTAAGCCCCAGCTGTGTGAAAAAAAAGCGCAAGATTTGCCTCAAAGGCTGCTCTGGATATAAACATCGTCCAGGGCTCTAGAACTACTAGTCCTGCGCTTAGTAAGGATATATAGTTTCTAAACCGAGACCCTATAAATATCTCTTTTGCAAGTAAATACGTAAATAACACCAATAGAATACCCGCAATAATAGAAGGCAACCTCACCGCTAGGCTGGTTAATCCTAAGGTATGAATAAATGGCAGTAGTAGATAAATATATCCGGGAAGCTTATTTTCACCAAAAGCCTTAAAAAGTAATGGAAGTTTTTGACCCCACTCATCATTCCCGGTTTGTAAAATTGAGTAAGCGTTGTATCCATGTGACACCTCGTCCCAGTTTAACGATGGGGGATTACTTGAAACATGATAAGTTCTGGATACTAAAACTAGAGCTGTGATAATAATGAAGCTTATATTTTTCTTTGTGAACATAAGAGCATCTCAAGAATCACGGGATTCTCGAGATTTAATGAAATAACTACACTAGTTTACCTCATTTAATTACTCTGGTACACATACGTGTGTAGATCCTGATGCTCCACTGGCAGTCTTAGATGCTTGTGATTGGAATGTCTCTGATTCAGGTACGAAACAGATGTGCACCAAATCATCAGTATCTTTGCTTATAGCAAGCGCGTTTGTTCCAGAAGACATAACAATGCCCCTGCTAAAGAACTCTGGTTTGAGCTCTTTACTTGTGGTGGTTAGTGCAGTTTTTAGATCTGCATCTGTCATTGTAGTTGGTACTGTACCTGTTCCACATGTCTTTGTAGCAACTACATAATCCCAGGGATAACATAGGAAAGTTGCTTGAAATCTCTCAATAGCATTGAGCATTTCTGATGCTGCTGTTTTACGTGAAGTATCATTAGCTTTTCTTGTTTGCTCAACTGGATTAATTGCTGAAATTAATGCTACTGCCAAAACACCGATAAGAGCAATAACTATAAGCAATTCGATTAATGTAAAACCTTTTTTAATTATATTCATAAATATTCACCTCCTTTATTTCAGATTACTTAAGGCAAGACCTTCCATTTCATGAAAGGTCTTGCCTTGTTTATTTGATAGCATCGGTAAGATTATAGATAGGCATAATGATTGCCAACACAAGAAATCCTACGCCTACGCCTAATACAATCATGATAAGGGGTTCTATGGCAGTTGTCAATGCGCGAACAGACTCATTAGACTTGGTTTCAAAAAAATTAGCTAGTCTTTGCAAGGTTTCATCGAGTTTGCCTGTTTCCTCACCAATTGTAATCATTTCCGCAAATATCGGAGGAAAGTTTCTGTTACTTGCAATTGTGATTCCCAGTGGATATCCCTTTTCTACTGCTGAACGAGCTTGGTCAAGACCTTTTTTGTAAATAACGTTATCTACTGCCTCGGCTACTATCTCTAGTGCTTTATTGATTGCTAGTCCTGCGCCAGCCAGTATGCCAAGGGTTCTGGCGGTTTCAATTAAGATAATTTCTTGTTGGAGAGGTCCAATAAGTGGAATTCTTATTTTCAGAGTGTCCCATATTTTTCGCCCAGATGTGGTCTTTTTCCATTGCGTGAAACCAAAATATAATCCACTAACGCCCAAAAGGATTAAGTACCAATAATTTGCAAAAACGTCTGACACCTTAATCAAAATTTTAGTTGCTATTGGCAAGTCTACTTCAAATTCTGTATATAAGTTGGTGAGCTTTGGAACAACAAAAGACATCATAATAAAACCAACTATTGCCATACCAATGATCACGATAGTAGGATAAATCATCGCCCCCTTAACCTTGTTTTGAAATTCTCGATTTTTTTCAAGATTATCTGCTAGTCGATTTAACACATTGTCTAGAGTACCAGATGCCTCGCCAGACTGGATTAGGGCTATATATGTTCGCGTGAAGTGACTGGCGTTTTTTTCAAGTGCATCTGCGAGGGGAGTACCGCCTTGTACATCAGAAAGAATATTGTTTAACAAGTGATTCATCTGCTCACTTTTACTTTGAGTAGCCAAAATTTCTAGCGATTTTGTTAGTGGTAAACCTGCGTCGATCATTGTAGCTAATTGGCGGGTAAAATCGGTAACGTCCGAACTTGAAACACGACCAATTAATCTAGCTATGGGTATTTCACGTCTGATTTTTTCATCTATAGAAAGTACAAAGTATTTTTTTGAACGTAAGGTTTGTGAAGCAGTTTGAGCTGATGTGGCCTCTACTAAACCCGTGACCTTGTTGGAATCTTTGTCTATAGCCTTGTACTTATATTGTGGCATTATTTACGTTTTAACTGACGCATGAGCTCATCCGGTCTGTACGCCCAGTCTTTGGCCACTTCGAGAGAAATGGTTCCGTTGTTCACAAGGTTTGCCAGCGAGATTTCCAACAGATGCATACCAACTTCAGCTGATGTCTGAATTATGTTATCTATCTGATGCGTTTTACCATCTCGAATAGCGGTTCGCACAGCTGTAGTTGCAAGTAGTATTTCCGTAGCTGGGACACGGCCACCTTGAGTAGCAAGTACAAGACGCTGAGAGACAATTCCTTCTAAGATATCTGCTAATTGAGCTCGAGCCTGGTTCTGCTGGCTCGGAGGAAACACGTCAACCACGCGCTCAATTGATTGTGCGGCAGTATTGGTATGTAAGGTAGCAAAAACAAGATGTCCAGTTTCGGCAAGAGTAATCGTGGCTTGTATGGTTTCAAGATCTCTCATTTCTCCTACAAGTACTACATCAGGATCTTCACGAAGGGCTGCCCTAAGAGCAAAGCGCCATGAGCTGGTGTCTGTATGAAGCTCTCGTTGAGAGACGATAGATTTACCTTTGGGAAAAACGTACTCAATAGGGTCTTCAATGGTGATAATATGCTGAGATTTTTCCATATTGATGGAGTTTATCAGGGCTGCTTGAGTTGTTGTTTTGCCGTGTCCAGTTGGCCCAGTCATAAGGACAAGGCCTTGGCGCAGTTTCGTAAACTCGTGGAGCAATTTGGGTAAACCTAGCTCATCAATTGTGCGAATCTGTTGGGGAATAAGCCTGAATGCAGCCGATGGGGTGGAGCGTTGGTAATACAAATTTACGCGGTAAAAAGCACTATCTGATGCAATGGATAAATCTAGTTCTTTATTGGCATAAAAAAACTTTAACTGGATTTGGGTTGTAACTGAAGCAATGAGTTGATCTATGTCTTCTTTAATCAGATTATTGTAATTAGGAATAGCTATAAGTTCGCCGTTAACACGAACCATAGGTGGGTAACTCACTATCAAATGTAGATCTGATGCTCCGCGTTTTTCAGTAATGGTGAGTAGTTCTTTGATAGTCATATTTATTTTGTATTCTCGTTTAAAGGCTAAGCCTTTCATTACATGAAGGGCTTAGCCTTGACTCGCTTAGTCTTGGGCAACTCGCAGTACTTCTTCGATACTGGTTATGCCTTCAACAGCTTTAAGATAACCGTCTTGTTTCATGGTTATCATTCCTTCTTCAACTGCTTGAGCTTCAATTTTTTGGGAAGTCTGATGCTCAACAACCATATTGGCTATTTTGTCAGATACTGGCAAGACCTCATAAATTCCAACTCTACCTAGATAGCCGCTTTGATCACACTGTTTACAGCCCTTCCCTCGTTTTAATTTAACACTATTGCTATCTGGAAGTAAAGAACCCAGAGCTTCTTTAATATCCCGTAAGACCTCCTCAGGGGGGTTGTATCCTTCTGCACAGGTTGAACAGAGTCGACGCACAATTCGTTGCCCCACAATACAGTTTACTGATGAGGATAGTAAAAAACTCTCTGCTCCCATATCTAAAGCTCGGGGAATCGCCCCAGCAGCTGTATTGGTATGAATTGTGGAAAAGACCAAATGACCAGTGAGGGCCGCTTGCACTGCAAGTTGAACAGTTTCGCTATCACGAATCTCTCCAACAAGGATAATATTTGGATCTTGCCTTAAAAAAGAGCGCAAACCAGAGGCAAAGGTCAAACCCGCTTGAGGGTTAATCTGAACCTGATTAATACCAGATATCTGGTATTCAACTGGGTCTTCTAGTGTCATAATATTAACCTTGGATGTATTAAGTTTGCTCAACACTGAATACAACGTGGTTGTTTTACCAGAACCGGTGGGACCTGTAACTAGGATAATTCCGTATGGGCGTAAGATATTTGCCTCCAAATTCTTAAGAGCACTACCACGCAGTCCAAGTTCAGTTAATGCAGGTACTCCACCGCTTTTTTTAAGCAAACGCATAACGACTTTCTCGCCATTAACTGTGGGAAGTGTGGAGACACGAAGGTCGACCTCTTTATCACCAGTTTTAAAGTTAAAACGTCCATCCTGAGGAATACGCCGTTCATCTATCTTCATAGCAGACAGGATTTTTATACGGGACACTAGAGCTGAGTGAACACTTTTTGGAAGAATAAGTCTCTCGTGCAAAATTCCGTCAATACGATAGCGAATGCGTGTACGGTCTTCTAGTGGTTCCACATGGACATCTGAAGCCCGAGCTTGCACTGCATACTCAAGTAAAGTAGTAACAATTTTTGAAATAGGAGCCTGCCTGATCATTTCCTGAGCTGTGTCTTTTGTGGTTTTACCTTCTTCTTCGGGTAAAGCAGATTCCTTAACCGCGGCTATAATTTCAGAGGAGATGCCTTGGGTGTAGTATTGGTCTATTGCTGTTTTAATATCTGTGCTAGTAGAGAAAAAAGGGGCGATAGACATTCCTGTTTTTTTCTCTATAAAATCTATAACCTGAATATTGAATGGGTCCTGCATAGATACAGATAGTAAGTTTCTGTCTTTATCTAGTCTTAGTGGAAAAACGTTATAACGTCTGGCGACCACTTCAGGAACATATTGGATAACTTCAGGCGAGATGGAGGCACGGTCTAACTTAATAAATGGTATACTGGATAGTTCGGCCCTGGCTTGAGTAATAGTATCCTCATTAACTATTTTTTTATCCAGCAAGAGCTGTTGAATGGGAATGCCTGTGTTTAAATATTCCAGCTTTATCTTCTCAGATAGATCTGGAGGTATCTTGTGCGCAGCTGTTAAATTTTCCAGTAACGCGGTGCCAGTATCCATTTGGGCATACATGATATTATTGTACCATTAATCATGCAAAGTATACTATTTATAGGTTCGGATGTTGGAGCTAGAAATTATAAACTTGACGCATGGGTAGCAGAGAAGGGGATTCGGGTAAGCGACGTCTATAGGATAGCTAATAATGATAGTGTAAAGATAAGCCAAATCCGTTCCTTAACAAGCTATTTATATAAAAAACCTCTCAGTAGCACTCATCGGGTAGCAGTTGTGTATGAAGCAGAAAAATTAACAATACCCGCTCAGAACGCATTTCTAAAACTATTGGAAGAGCCACCAAAAACAGCATATATCCTCTTAGGAGCAAGAAATAAGCTAGCACTATTGCCGACTATTGTCTCCAGATGCTTAGTAATAAATACACCCATCACTAAGCATGTATTAAAGTGTAAGGATGAGATAGAGAAATTGCTGGAAAATATGGAAATAAAGGCCATCTTTGAAAATGCAGAAAGCTTTGGAAAGAATAAGGAAACAGCAGAGGAGTATCTACATGAACTACTATTTTATCTACAAGATAGTTTTCTAACTGGTAGAGGTGTGGAACTAGAAAAACATGCTAATCTGGCAAAACAGGTAAACTTAAGCCTTCGCATGCTTTCAGTAAACGTCAACCCCCGCCAAATCTTAGAAAACCTATTTCTATAGTTAGTGTCAAACGCTGGACGTTTGACACTTTACAACCTCGGGGGTTACAAATGCCTTATTAACAGCCTAAACCAAGAAGATTATTTATTTATGATAAAAAGAATTTCTGACTCATGATAGATAAATCTCCCAGAAATATTTTTTTTGCTTGAGTGTGAAATTGAATAGTATTGAATAGTATAATTAGTAGTAAATGAATAAACTAACACCAGAGGAAGGGAGAGTAATAATAGATAAAAGGACAGAGGCTCCGTTTATTGGCGAGTATGTTAATAATAAGACCACGGGTGTTTATGTTTGCAGACAGTGTGAAACACCACTATATGATTCTAAAGATAAGTTTGAATCTGATTGCGGGTGGCCAAGTTTTGATAATGAGCTAAAAAGTGCGGTTAGCAAGAATTTGGATGCAGATGGACGACGGACTGAAATAACGTGTGCCAATTGTGGTGGTCACCTTGGACATCTATTTATAGGTGAGCACTTAACAGATAAAAACAGTAGACATTGTGTCAACTCAATTTCAATGAAATTCATTCCGAGAAAGTAGTATCAATATCGAGAAGCGGGTTCTCGATATTAAAAGCTAGTTCTAGTCTTTTTTCCAGAGGTGTGAACGTGGCACATCCGATGGGTGTGTAATTATTGATTATTTAAAGCCCAAATTTGTTTTGCTCTATCAGGCACACTTCCTGGAGAAGCTGTGCTGTAGCAACCAGTATCAGTAGGCCAGACTGCTTTAGAATTCCAGAGTTTTAATTCACACCGCTCTGGATCAGAAGTATTTTCTAAATTTGTTAACAAATCATATTGTTGACCATCTGCAGATACTCCATATGTATATGTTAGCGCAAACCACCAAGGTGTATCATCATTCCCAAGCTTGTTGGATGGATCTTTTGGTACTTCACTAATAAATTCCAGAAAATTATTGTCTGTTGTCAACCAGTTTGCCTCTGAGCAGTAACTAGTTGCCCAGACATTACGATATCCACCACATGAGCTAGATGCTCTTATGGGGGGGGTATGTACCGTAACTGTCGTAATAAAGCTGAAGAGCTGTGCTTATCTGTTTAATATCTGTTCTGCGACGAGCATCTCTCGCCCTTACCATTGCAGACGTGAAAGAAGTTAGACCAGTCGCTGCTAGAAGACCAATGATGGAAATTACAACCAATAGTTCAATAAGAGTAAATCCCTTTTTATGAACATTATATTTTGGTTGATTTTTACTGCGTAAAAAGCTTTTCATCTATTTTTTGTGGTAAAAGCACTTTCTCTGATGAACTTGTTCCATGAAATAGCTCGTCTTCCAGTGGTGATAATTGGGCTTTTTTCTTTCCACCCCAAGCAAGAGATGTTATTATGATAATCATCACTGCTATAAATCCAACTAATGCGTAGCTTATCCATTGTTTGCTCATATTGTGATATATAACACTAATTGGGTAACCATTCACGAGTTTACAAAGGATTCAAAACCGAGCTTTACATGAAATGGATAGCTTGGCTTTAGAATCGGATATAATCGCTCGCTTAAGGCAAGGCCATTCATTTCATGAAAGGCCTTGCCTTGTTTCGCTCAGTTTGTTAAATCCTGAATGGTTACCTAATTGGTAGTTGCTATTTGTAGGTAGTCTAGATATACTGTTTGTTGGTTATAAGCATGGGTAATTTTAGATACGAAAATAAATCAAGGGATAATAGGGATGATCGAGGTCCAAGAAGAACTGAGCTACACGACGCTGTGTGTGATGATTGTGGTAAGAACTGTAAAGTACCTTTTAGACCAACTTCTGGTAAACCAATATTTTGTAGTGATTGCTTTGATAAAAAAGGTGGAGGAAACAATGACCGTCCAGATCGAAGAGATTCACGCGGTGGTGATAGGAGAAATGATAGACCACGGCCACCCCACTCTAGTCCTAGTGACCCAAACATCTCACGATTAGTAGAAAAAATAGATATCCTAAACAGCAAGCTAGATCAGATCATTGACTTAGCAAATTCTATTATTACCACCAAAGAAAGGCCAAAAAAAGTTGCTCCTGTTAAAGAAGTTATCCCAGTTGTAGAAAAGACAGCTTAGTTACTGATTTTCCTTGCTAGGTGAAAATCTTACTGCTATAATGCCCTCATGCCTAAAGCTTCGAATGACTACATGGGGGAACAGATCATCGTCCTGGAGGGCCTCGAACCAGTAAGAAAACGTCCTGCCATGTATATTGGCTCGACTGGTCCCGATGGGATCCAGCACATTGCCAAGGAGATTGTAGACAACTCAATTGACGAAGCACTAGCTGGACATGCTAAAAATGTCTGGATAATTAAACGCAAAGATAACTCGGTAACAGTGGTTGACGATGGCAGAGGTATTCCAGTTGACAATATTCCAAAATATAACAGACCAGCTTTGGAGATTGTGATGACGAAACTCCATGCTGGAGGTAAGTTTGAGGGGGATTCATATAAGATTTCCGGAGGGCTTCATGGGGTAGGATCCTCAGTGGTAAATGCTTTATCCGATTGGATGGAAGTATGCGTGCGCCGAGATGATAAGTTCTATGTGCAAAAATACAAACGGGGAGTTCCACAAACTGATGTTAAGGTCGTACCTAAGTACGAGGTTGCAACTGGTCATCCTCGGTTTGATAAAGAAATAGCCCAGGTGGAAACGGGGACTTATTCTAGCTTTATGCCTGACAAGCAGATTTTTAAAGTAACAATTGAGCTAGACTGGGATTTATTCCTCAGTGACATTAAAGAACGCGCCTTTTTAATCTCCAAGCTGTATTTCCATATGTACGATGAGTCAACAGGTCGAGAGATGCATTATTACTTTGATGGAGGAATTGTGTCCTTAGTAAAGGATCTAAATAGGAATAAAGAAACAGTTCATGATCCTATTCTTATGACTGGCGAGCAAGATGATATTTTTGTAGAGATTGCCATTCAGTATAATAATTCAGTCAATGAAAATATTGAGAGCTATGTCAATGTAATAAACACCGCAGAAGGTGGCACGCACGTTACTGGCTTTAAGAGCGCTTTGACTAGGTCTATTAATGATTATCTACGTGCCAATGGTGGTGATCCTGAGGGAGTAACTGGTATTGATACTAGAGAAGGGTTGGCCGCAATTGTTGTGGTAAAGATGTCTTCAAAAGATCTGCAGTTTGAAGGACAAACTAAGGGTAAGTTAGGTAATACTGAGGTTGCTCCAATTGTACAGACGATCATGAAGGAAAAGCTTGATATTTTCTTTGAAGAAAATCCTCAAGATGCCAGACGCATCATGGATAAGATCATCATCGCCAAACGAGCACGTGAGGCAGCAAAAGCAGCAAAAGAAGCCATTATTAGAAAAGGCGCCCTTGAAGGATCCACTCTACCGGGGAAACTTGCAGATTGTCAATCAAAAGATCCAGCATTATCTGAAATTTTTATCGTGGAGGGAGATTCAGCAGGAGGCTCAGCAAAGCAGGGGAGAGATAGGAAGTTTCAGGCAATATTGCCACTTCGTGGGAAATTACTTAATACTGAAGAAACTAGACTAGACCGGATTATTAAGTTTAGTGAGCTTAAAGATTTAATAATTGCCATGGGCACAGGAATTGGAGACACGTTTGATGGCTCTAAACTTAGATATCACCGTATTATTATTATGACTGATGCGGATGTTGATGGAGAGCATATTGCTACACTTCTTTTGACCTTTTTCTTTAGACATCTACCGCATATAATTGAAGAGAGGTACCTATACATTGCTCAGCCACCATTGTATAGATTGGGAACTGGTAAAAACACCCAGTATGTATATACAGATGAAGAACTAAAAGAGCTGACAAAAGATAAGGGAGAAGATAAAATAGATCTACAGCGCTACAAGGGCTTGGGAGAAATGAACCCAGAACAGCTGTGGGAGACAACGATGGATCCTAAAACTAGGATACTAAAGCGAGTTTCTATTGAGGACGGAGTTAAAGCTGACCAGGTTTTTACAATGTTAATGGGAAGTAACGTTGCACCGCGTAAGCGTTTTATTCAGTCTCACGCGGAGAGTGCAACATTAGATTTATAACTATATGAAAGGAAGTGATTTCACAATATGAAAAATATACCAGCGGGTAAAAACCCGCCAAAATTAATAAACGTATATATTGAGATTCCTGCTGAAGGGGATATTAAGTATGAAATCGACGAAGATTCAGGAGCACTTTTTGTGGATCGTTTTGCATTTACAGCTTTTGTGTATCCGTTTAATTACGGATTCATACCAAATACAAAAGGGGAAGATGGAGATGCATTAGATGTGTTAGTATTGTCTAGTAAAAAGGTTGCCCCAGGAGTAGTAATACCGTCCCGACCAGTTGGGATGCTAGAGATGGAAGACGAAGAGGGAATAGATACTAAAATATTAGCAGTACCTGTAGAAAAAGTTGATCCATTCATGGCACATGTGCAAGATATAAGCGATGTTACTGATCCAGTGAAGAATCAGATACGCCACTTTTTTGAGCACTATAAAGAATTAGAGCCAAATAAATGGGTTAAACTGAAAGACTGGAAGGATAAGGCGTCTGCAATGGAGCAAATCCAGAAGTCATTGAAGTAATAGTTTTATGGAAACAGAAGAAAATAAAGAACAAGCCACTGGCTTGAGAGACACTAAATTCGGTAAAATTCGTGAAGTAAATCTCACGAGTGAGGTGCAGAAGTCGTATTTAGATTATGCAATGTCTGTTATTGTGGCTCGAGCTCTTCCTGATGTTAGGGATGGGTTAAAGCCTGTGCATAGGCGGATTCTTTTCTCTATGCACAAGATGGGACAGCACCACAGCGCTAAGTACACTAAGTCAGCCAAGATCGTTGGAGAAACCATGGGAAAGTACCATCCACATGGAGATGGTCCAATTTATGGGTCTCTTGTCCGCATGGCGCAAACATTTGCAATGCGTTATCCATTAGTTGATGGACAAGGTAACTTTGGCTCTATGGATGGAGATCCACCCGCTGCAATGCGTTACACAGAAGCTAAACTTACTAAGATTGCTGATGAGTTGTTGCTGGATATAGATAAAGACACGGTAGATTTCGAAGACAACTTTGATGGATCACTTCAAGAACCCAATTACCTTCCGGCCCGCCTTCCTAATATGCTTCTGGCGGGAGCAGAAGGTATTGCGGTGGGAATGGCAACGAAAATTCCACCACATAATCTATCAGAAGTTGTAGATTCTTTTGTGCATTATCTAGATAATACTAACGCTAAATATGAAGTATTAACCGAAGAAAATAAAAAAGAAGTAGCTCTAGCGTCAGTTAATGAACCATTTGTTGAAACTAAGTTTCTGGAAATCCTAAAACAGGACGTGGTGATGACTAATGATCTGACAGTCGATGATCTGTTAAAACATATTAAGGGTCCAGACTTTCCAACCGCCGGTATTATATATGGTAAAGAAGAGCTGCATCATGCTTATGCAACTGGGAAAGGGAAAATTACGGTGCGTGCAAAAGCAGAAATTAAAGATATTGGCAATGGTAAATCAGCCATTATTGTGACAGAACTACCATATCAGGTAAACAAAGCAAATCTTATTGCGAAGATTGCAAACTTAGTTCGTGATAAAAAACTTGAAGGGATCGTTGACCTACGAGATGAATCTGATCAAAGAGGCGTACAGGTATATATTGAACTTAAACGCGACTCAGTACCTAAAAAGACCTTAAACCAGTTGTTTAAACTTACTGAGCTACAAACTGTATATCCAATCAACATGGTGGGCTTAGTAGGAAAGCAGCCCCAGACACTAACTTTAATGCGGATTACCGAAGAGTTTGTTAAACATCGCCATAAGGTAATTAAGCGCAGATCTATATACCAGCTACGAGAAGCAAAACGTCGAGCTCATATCTTAGAAGGATTGAAGATTGCTGTAGATAATATCGATGAGATTATTGCCTTAATTAGAAAAGCACCAAATGTTGATGAGGCTAGAATCCGGCTCATGGAGAAATTTAAATTATCTGAACTGCAGGCTCAAGCAATTTTAGATATGCAGCTAAAGAAGCTTTCCGCATTGGAGAGGAAAAAAATTGACGATGAATACAAGGAGCTTGAAAAAATTATTAATGGACTCGAGAAACTACTATTGCACCCAGGTCAAATACTAGATGATATTAAGACTGAGCTACTGGAATTAAAAGAGAAGTATGGTGATAAGAGAAGAACTAAGATTATTGCTGCTCAAGCTGGAACATTTTCCGACGAGGACTTAATCCCTAATGAAGAAATAATCGTAACTATAACCCGCGATGGATATATAAAAAGAGTTCCTGTAAGTACTTACAAGGCGCAAAGAAGGGGAGGTAAGGGTGTCTCTGGTATGACTACAAAAGAAGAAGATAGTATTGAAAAAATCATGTTCGCCAAAACCCATGACAATATCTTATTCTTTACAAACAAAGGACGAGTGTTTCAGGATCGAGTATGGGAATTACCAGATAGCTCTAGAAAGTCCAAAGGTAAGGCAGTTGTAAATATTATTGAAGCACAGCGTGATGAAGAAGTGGCTACAATTCTAACTTATGCACCATTGAAGGATGAGCAAAAAATAGATAAGTATATATTGTTGGTGACTAAAAAAGGCACTGTCAAAAAGACAAAATTAGTAGATTTTAAGAATATTCGCACAAGCGGAATTATTGCAATGAACCTTATAGAAGGCGATCAGCTACGCTGGGCAGCCATGACTAAGGGTAACGATGATATTCTCTTAGCAACTAAATCTGGTATGTCTATTAGGTTTACTGAGAAAGATATCAAACCTTACTCAAGAGCAGCTCAAGGAGTAAGAGGTATTACGCTAAAGAACAAAGACGAAGTAGTAGGTATGGAGGTTTTTAGTAAAGAGATAATAAAACCAGATGATAAACGCAAAGCTGCATTTCGAGATATGTTAACTATCTCAGAGAAGGGGATCGGAAAAAGAACACCTATTGAGAAGTTTAATATCCAAAAAAGAGGAGGTATTGGAATTAAGCTTATGAAAACCAATGATAAAACCGGGCTAGTGGTTGCATCTCGCATGGTAGACAATGAAACAGATGCCGTCGTTATAACCTCATATGATGGACAGGTTATAAAACTACCTATTAAAAATGTTCCTCAACTTGGAAGAAATACCCAAGGAGTTATTATGATGCGGTTTACTAAAAAAACAGATAAAGCTGTGTCCGCAGCGCTTCTAACAAAGTAATTGATCATGCTAATTAGCGGCACATCACTTACAGCCAAATTAGACCTTCAACTTAGAGCTAAAATAGATAAACTTAGCCTAAAACCCAGACTAGCAATTGTACAAATAGGTGATAATCCTGAATCAGATAGCTATGTAGGAGCTAAGAAAAGAGGTGCTGAAAAACTTGGTATTAAAGTACACCACGTCCAGATAAAGAAGCACATATCTACATTAGAGCTAATTTCCAAAGTCCAAGAATTAGGAAAAGATAAAAATATTCATGGAATTATTGTCCAACTACCCTTGCCTACAATCCTAGACACCAAAAGGATTATTACAGCTGTTCCGGCCAACAAAGACGTAGATGGGTTTAATCACGAATCTCCCTTCACTCCACCTGTTGCTTTAGGAGTACTTGAGATAATAAAGGCTACAGAAAAAAACTTACATAGTAAGAATATTGTTGTCTTGGGTAGAGGGATTACAGGTGGAGATACAGTTATTCGTACATTAGATAAGCTAAATATTCCTCATGTAGTTATTCATTCAAAAACCCACAATCCCGATGAAATACTAAAAAAGGCGGACATAATAATTTCAGCAGTTGGTAAGCCAGAAATTATTAAAGCAAAAGTTTTAAAACCGGGTGTTAAATTAATAAGTATAGGGATAACTAAAACTAAAAATGGATTGGTAGGGGACTACAACGAGGAAGAAATTAAAGATATAGCTAGTTTTTACACCCCCACTCCTGGAGGCATCGGCCCCCTCACCGTCCACTTCCTAATGGAAAACGTCTACGAAGCAGCTAAGAATTAATCAATTAAAGGCTGGACCTTTTATAGGGTTGAATTAACGCCCTATGTCCAACATAAGACTTGATATATTCTCTGCTTCGCTGTCATCGTTTGAAGAGATTATAAAATTGTAGATAGACTTACTATCTTTGAATTTCCCTGAAAAAAAATCTGTTGTAACTATTTTGTCATTCTTGTTAGAAATGTAAATAGGCAAGGAAGACCACTGATAATCCGGCAATTTATTTTTACTAATTAAACCTGCTTCAGATGGATTTAAGTGAATATAGCGAAATACTTGTAACAGTTGTGGCTCTGAGCTTATTGTAACCGCTTTATAATTTCCTTCATAAACTGATCCGGTAAAATTCTTCTGAAGGTTAAAGTACATTGAATATGCTGTAGCTATTTTTTGCATGAACTTGGGTATTCCTCTATCTTGAACTTGTCTTAGTAATAGATGAAAGTGATTGGGCATTTCAACATAAGCGTGTATTTGAACTAATGGATGAATTAGCTTACTCTTTGAGAGAATTTCATTTAGCTGCTCAATTGAACTTCCATTCTTGATAGTTTGATTTAGCCTGAATAGGTAGTGACCATATGAATAATCGTAATTATTACACCAATATAATAATTGCTCCCATCTTTGATAGTCTCTATTGTTAATATAGATATCTGACTTGCGTACACCACGATTAAAGATGTGGTAGAAATTGTCGTTATAAAATTGTAATTTACGAACCACCACAAATAATAATATCACTATATATTAAGAAAGGTCCAGCCTTTAAAAGATTTATGTGAAGAATGAGTATGGGGCTTGAAATCAGTCCTATTAAAAGTCCAGCCTTTAATACTCACCTTTTGTTGCCTCGGTGAAATTGTTCGTGGATTTTTTTAAGTTGAGGGTTTGTTACGTGAGTATATATCTGGGTTGTCGCAATATTCTTGTGTCCTAGCATTTCTTGGACTGAGCGGATATCTGCTCCTGATGTTAAAAGATCGGTAGCGAAGGTGTGTCTGAGCGTATGGGGTGTTGGTTTTATAGGTAGCTTGGCTCGTTTTGCATACTTTGTAACAGCCCTTTGAATACTACGAGGAGTTAGCCTGTATTTATTACCTTTAGTAGAGTGGGTGATTAGTTTTTTGGTTGTGGGTTGTTTGCCAAGGTGGCGAATAAATAATGGCTGATAATCGTCTGTACGCTCAGATATATAACGCTCAAGCCAATGCACAGATCGATCAGAGAGAAATACGATGCGGGGTCTTCGGCCTTTACCAATAACACCAAACTCTTTCCGTTCAAGATTGACCTGGTCCCGATCTAAGCGCGATAATTCGGCCACCCGCAGTCCTGTTGAAAACAACATCTCAAGGATAGCTTTATCACGTAATTCATTGAGCTTACCAGGATTAGGTTGAGCAAGTAAGCGCTCAAGCTGATCTAGATCTAATACCTCCACTTGTCTAGCTTCCGGCTTGGGAATGTCTATTTTATCTGGCTCTAATGTAGGTATATCATTCTTGATTAAATACCTTAAGAAAGATCTAAGACCTATGACGTGGTAACCTTGAGTTTTTGAGGAAATAGGTTCGCCTTTGTTGTTTTTAAATGTGGTTAAGTGTAATCTGTATTTACGAACTATATCTACAGTTAGCTCCTGGGCCGAAAGGGGAGAGGAGTGGCTTTTTAAGTAGCTTAAAAAACGAGTAAGATAATGACGGTAGTTGCGGATAGTTAAATCCGAAACATTTCTTTCAACCTTTAAATGAGCTAGATATTGTTCAACAAGATCGGGGAGGAGTATCATATCCACAGTGTAACACACATTGTGCGACACTGTCAACCTATTGTACAATAGTAACTATGATTAAGTTGGGAATTAAGGTTGGAGCAAATGAGGATGATATTGCGAGATTGGAAAAAACTAATCCAAATAGCATGGAGGTTAGATTTATCCTGGAGCAAGCCAAATTATTTAAGCCAGTACTAAATTACGCCAAAAAGCATAATATTCAAGCTAATTTTCACCACTGGGCGGCGTTTGATGGAGTCTTAGCTAATACAGCTGCACCTGGAAAATTTGGCAAGGAGTCGGTTCAAACAGTAGTAGATACTATAGATACAGCAGCTGAAAATAAGGGTGGATACGTCGTTTATCATACCGGTACAACCTGGCAAAACAAGGTTGATCATAAAGTTGGCAGACTCACTCCACTTGCGCAAATAGCAACCGAAGATGAGGCAATTGGGCTATTTACTACGCGCGCCTTAAAGCTCCATAGATATGCTAATAGCAAAGGAATTCAGCTCATACTTGAGACTACCCCGATGTTTGACGCAGCCCAATGGATGTCACAGATTGGTCGCTTAAAGCGTATAAGCATCGGTAAGCTACCAATTTCGATAATAGACACCCTGGCAGATCAAGGCATTAATATAGCCAATGACTTTGAACACACCGCCTGTAATTATCCTGATCATGACCATGCCGAAACATTTGACTACCTATACACTAAAACCCAGCAATTACTTAGTCAGACAAAACTGTTACATTTGGGATATTTAATTCCACCATATAACGGAACAGATTATCATGGTGACTTATCTAATCCAGAATTTTCTACAGATGTTGCATTGCCAAATAAAAATGAAATGTTAAAACTCTTGGAGCTTTTTAAAAACCATGAAAAGCTCTGGATTATTTCAGAACCAAAGACAGACCATGTGGGATCCTATGAAAAAGCGAGTGATCTCCTACAATCTGCAGGCATTAGATTCGAATAGCTATCAAACTTAAGACCCTATTATCAAAGACGCCTTACAGGGCCTCTGGGAGCCTCTTACCCTCAAAATCTGTGTCAATTTGAGCTCAAACAGTATAGTTGGAAAATTAATTTAGAATAAGACGGGTAGGAGAGTAAGTGATATTGGAAAATAGAAAAGTGTTGGGATTTTTTGAAATTTTAGATTTGATGCGCTTAAAAGCGTCTTGTTCACTTAAGAGCGAGCAAGACGTCGTAAAAGGTATATTGTGCGACATACTATAAAGCTGATTAAAACTTCATACATATGGCTAATAATAGAGTGGCGTATCATAAGCTCTACTAGCTTAAGCATAGAGACAACACGCGTTAAGTACCACTACTGTTCGTTACTACCCAATCTTATCAAGAGGTCTTGATAGGTATTTTCGCTTTTGTTTGTTGCTAGAGTTAGTTTTAGTTTGGACCTTTAATTGGCGCTAATCTGTATTTTTTGAGCTCACACATATTCTTTTATTAGCATACTATATCTTATCAGTGCTAAAGTTATACACAAAATACTATGGGATTACTATAGGCCTTCGCCTCCCCTCTCCCCTTTTAGTTTGTCCAGGAAGTTGTAAACAAGGCTAGTAAAAAAACTAGTAAGGCTACAAGTGAAAATTCACGGAGAGTGCGAGGAAATAGTCGCTCAATTAGCTCCTGTTGGGTAACCCCAACTCCAAAATAAAACAGAGTAGTCAGTAGCAATGCCTGCATTGTAGATTTTATTGGCCAAAAGCTTAAGGCAAGGCTTACCTCCGCTAATGACAAAGCTAATAGGAGCGAGAGAAAAAGCAGTCGCCTACTATACTCATTTGTCAGTTTCATATACCATAAGCTATGAAGGGTTAATGGGAAGCTAATACACAATACAATTCCTGCATTATAAAAGGGATTAAGATGTAGCGATAAAACTGTTTCAAATAATAGGAAAAGAGCAAGTAGAGTGATGAGCAAGGCAATCGAACGGGCTACTCTTAAAAGTTGAATTGTCTTGTCTGTACCAATATTAAAGATATTTTCAGTTAAAAGAATTGCGTAATACCCCACCCCATAAAGCATTGCCATGGGTAAACGCGTTAACCAACGCACTGGTAGCAAAAAATAGAAAAATGAGACTGCTGCTGTGAAAAATGCAAGAAGTATAACTGCTGTAATACGCCTCATGCCCACAAAATCTGTACTAAATACAATGTAGGCTGCAGCTCCAGAAAATAGTGACAAAGCTATCGCAATGGGAAAATAATAATCAACGTTAGTAACCAACTGAGTAGCTATTAGACCCAGTGTTACAATTATTGTTAAAGCTGTAAAACGCTGACGTTTATTTAGCTTCCGCAGTGTAATCTGCATTCGTGTAAATAGTCGCAACATCTTCATTTTCTTCAAGTTCTTTTATTAATCTATCTAATTTATTAATCTCACCCTCATCAGTAAGGGGCATGGGAATTTTGGTTATATATTCTTGCTTAACATATTGTACCTCAACTCCTCGCTCTTCAAGTTTCTTTCGAACATTCCCTAGTTCTTTAGCATTGGATATAACATCCGCAGTCTCACCTTCTAATTTTACGTCATCAGCACCAACTGTTATAGCTAATTCTATCAGCTCCTCTTCTCCCCTACCAGCACTTGTAATTAAGATTTTTCCAATAACTTTAAAATATGGCTCCACTGATTCTGGACTTACCATTCTTCCTCCACTCTTCCCCAATACGTGACGAATACTGGCTGTTGTACGATTCTTATTATCCGTCTCCGCCTCGATTATTAACGCCACATTATTTAGCACTGTTCCACCAAACTTAGCTTTAGATATATTTCCCTCTTTACCAATTCCCGTACCACGCATAATAGCTTTTTTAATCTTGTCTTTGGTGAGATTAGCAGCTTGTGCTCTTTCAACTGCAAGTCGTAGACGTGGATTAGAATTTGGATCTGTGTTGCCAGATCCCTCCCTAACTGCCATGGAAATAGCAAATGAAAGTTTTGAATATAGCTTGCTACGTTTAGAATCGGCAGCTCCTTTTTGATGCTTAATTGTGCTCCAGTGCGAATGCCCAGACATAGGCTTATTATAACAAATACTGGACATGGCATCGTAATTATGCTAACTTAGGAGCTTAGTATGGTGGATTTGTCTACACAAGCCATACAAGCTGCCCTAGCTTGTGACTGGCAAAAAGCGATTAAGCTAAACCTTGAATTGGTTAAAGCTACCCCCGACGATGTTCAAGCTTTAAATAGACTGGCGTATTCACACATTCAGACTGATGATCCTAAAAAGGCTAAACGAATATATAGCTCTATCCTTAAGATAGACCCACAAAACCTCATGGCAAATAAGAACCTGAATAAACTAAAAGGTAATATCTCCACAGTTAAAGCTCTGCCAACTAACGGACAGATATATATTGATGAACCAGGCATGACTCGCTGCGTTGAACTTGTTAATACCGCACCTAAGGTTGTTCTGAAAAAAATAACACCGGGTATAAAAGCAGAGTATAAGATTGGAAAAAAGAAGATTGAAATTAGGACTGAAAGTGGAGAGTTTATTGGATCTTTACCGGATGATATATCTTTTTATATGAGAAGGCTATCTGAAAAAGGAAATAAGTACGAGATGTACATTAAGGAAGTTGTGGATAGTAAAGTCTCTGTATACATAAGAGAACTGATTCGAAGTTTTGATACCAAAAAAAAGGTGTTTAACTCTCTAAGTTCTTTTTCTCGGTAGTCTCTTTAGGCGTCTTGCCAGAATAGACAATTCGCTTATCTCTTAAAAATATGATTGTTCCCCAGCTTTTCACCCTTCTTACAGATTTTTCAATTTGCTCGACAATTCCATGTGGAACCTCTAGCTCACTTAAGGAACGCCACGCAAGAATGAACGATACTAAAGCCAATAGTATTATTATTACTATAATCATTTTCCAAACATTAGTTTACTAAATTCACTACCTAGGTATAGCTTAGCCACGAGACTGTTGGTACTAGTCGCCTCAGTGACGAGTTCACAGTTAAATGCTTGAATTACCCTTTGCGCAGTAACCGACTGGGCATCTTGCAAATTTGCAACGTGAAGTTGGCAATTCTCAAAATTACTACTCTTATTCTCTATCAGGATGACGTCTGTCCCCATGTTCTCAAGCATATTGCTAGCGAGTCTGGCTAACCCTGGTGTTCCTGCTGTGTTGTATACTATAAACTTAAACTGCTCCTCGGCGAGAGGTATTTCTACAAAATACTGCTGTAATTTTACTGGCAAAAAGCGTGCATCAGCATCTGAAATCTCTACTCCATCTGCTTCCTCGACCCTTGAAACAGTTCTAGTTTTAGACACGTCAATAATATTCTCCTTGGGAACTCTAATACCGTTTAGATTCCACCAAAGCTGAAAGAGCGCAGGGCTACTAAGGTTGCTGGTAAGATACTTTGGAGAAAGTGTATCTATCAATTCAACTAGATCAGATATGCTCTCTGATGATATATCCCTAGATGTCAGGATATATATGTCTATAGGAATTGCTAAAAATCGCTCAAAACTTGCTTCAATAAACCCTTCCTTATGGTCGGTTAACTCTGCAAGCTTAGTTAATTTATTGACAGGATACTTACCAGCACCTCTGGCTGTCTCAATATATGTGTCACTTGGAAAATACAGTGCATGGGCAGTAGTTTTGTCTAAAGCAACCACAATTGCGTCTCTGTCGTTGTATACTAAAACATTAACTCTCCCCGTGGGACTAGATATATGAAGTAAGCTTGTATTTACCAATCTTGCAATGACAATAATACTTAAAAGTAAAATTATAAGTCCGCTGGCTATTTTTAAGATCATATTTTAGTAAGCGTTGCTAATGCCTGTTGTAAGTCAACTGGTAAACTTTGTTCAACTGAGATTATTTTGTTTGTAGTTGGCTGGGTAAACTGAATACGGGCAGCGTGCAAGAACAGTCTCTGACACCAAGTGATATCTTTTTTAAATCTTTTTCGACCTGTGTACTTACTGTCGCTTACTAGTGGATGCCCATAATGCTTAAAATGTACCCGAATCTGGTGAGTACGACCTGTTTTAGGATACGCTTCAACTAAAGTATACAGCTGATCCTTTAATTGGTAGTAAGCTAAAATCTTGTAACTAGTAACTGAAGCTTTGCCATCAGCTGAAACACTAAACTTCTGACGGTTAAAGGAAGATCTTGAAAGTGGCACGTTAATTTCCCCTTCGCGAACCTTGATCTTTTCATGTGTTAGAGCAATGTATGTTTTTTGAATTAGGCGCGCCTTAAATTGAGACTGGAGATTCTCAAAAGCCGGAATATATTTGGCAATTATTAGTGCTCCGCTGGTTTCTTTATCTAGTCGATGTACAATGCCCGCCCTAGAATAAAAATCTGCATTTATATTTCCAGCTGCTAACTGCTTACTACTTATTGCTAACTTCTTTTCTGCCCAGTCTTGAATTGTCTCTGATTTAACTGTCTCGGCGCGATTAATAACAACTCCTGCGGGTTTACCGATTACCATAAGGTCACCGTCTTCGTATAGTATCTCAATTATCATTGAGAGTCCGCTGTGATGACTTTTTTTCGTGTAAGCTTTTTAAGAAACTTAAAGATAAGCTCTTTGTCCTGCTTAAATTTTCTAGTTAACCTATAGAGCATACTTGCAGAAATAACTAGGATAAGTAAGACAATAACCAGAGAAATAGGGACAACAGAGATAAATAATTTGTCGCGGGTAAGAAAGAATGAAAAAGATTCAATTGTAGCCACTAGTGTCGCAGATGTTAAAAATATCCCCATGGGTAATTTACGGGTGATGAGAAAGTACCTACTCCACTTATTAGTTATCAGGTAGAAGGCAGCGAAGTATATAATCGCCTGGATAAGCGCTAGGGGCACAAAATGCCCTGCTTCGCCTACAACTGTCAGCATGCCAAAGTAAGGTATATTTGTGCTTATTCCAATAAGTGATCCATCTAGGAATTGACCAATCTTATATAGTCCCACACTTAAAATCAGTGCTGGAGCAAAGATGTCTAAATACTTTTTATAGCTAGCTTCGTGTTTTCTACTTAAAACGATTACTGAGATAACCGCTGCAACTAAGCCACCATAAGTATAAAATCCTGGCATCCAGCTAGGCAGTAATATTCTTAAAATATTCAAGCCAAACTTCTCTGGATATAGCAGTACATAAGAAAGACGAGCACCTACTATTCCCCAGACAACTGACAACAGATACAGATCCATGGTCTTCTCTTCGCTTAGGTACTCACGCTTTGAAGTACGCCAAACAATAAAAGTGGAGGCTAAGAAAGCTAATAATATGAACACAGAAAACGAAGCAATTCGTATTGGACCAAGTTGTAGTAGCGTGGGCAACATAAGTTATTTGACGCGTTCTATATATTTACCGTTTCTGGTATCTACTCTTATCATATCACCCTTTTTGATAAACATAGGCGCCCTGACCATTGCGCCTGTTTCGATAGTTACCTCTTTTCCTCCCCCACCTGAAGTATCTCCCCTAGCGTCAGGTGGCGCGTCGCTGACCATGTATTCATGTTTTATCGGAAGAGTTACCTCCACAATTACCTCTTCATGCTTCCTTAAAGTTACTTCCATACCTTCTTTTAGATAAGGCATCTTTCCCTCAAGCAAGTCTACTTCAACCTCAAACTGCTCATAGGTACTTGTATCCAAAAAAACTGCTTGGTCCTGATTTCCAACATACAAGAATTGAGCAGTGGAGGTCTCCAGTTGAACAGGTTCAACTTTGATTCCAGATTGGTAGGCTTTGCGAAGCGTCGATCCAGTGGTCAGGTTTTTTGCTTTCAATACAACTTTACCAGTTCCTCTAGCTATCTTCTGGTGCATATATTCTAGCACTTGGTAAAGACTTCCATCTTCACTATATATATTCCCCGGCCTAAGATCAGATATGTTTATCATAGGTATGATTATACCTCAATGGTATAATTTGCAGGTGAGCCGGGGTGGCTAAATCCACCTCATCGGTGGATAATATGTATACTGTCTTAGAGGAATAAAAAGAAGAAAGTTATACATAGGTTGTACAGAAGATTTAAAGCGGCGATTGCATGAACATAACACTGGCAGAAGTGGAATTTACACCTCTAAAAATGGCCCTTATGAACTGATGTACTATGAGGCATACAGTAGTAAAATTGATGCCTCTAAACAAGAGAAATTTTATAAAACAGGGTACGGTAAAGAAGTATTAAAAGGTAAGTTAGAGGAAACTTTGAAATAGGCCGGGGTGGCGGAATGGTAGACGCGCAGGTCTCAAAAACCTGTGGTACTTAGTACCATGTGGGTTCAAGTCCCATTCCCGGCACTAAATTGACTTTAGACCTTAAATTCAACCCTTTTGTAAGGCTTAGCCTTACTATATGCTTAATTAACGGTGTCTTACCACTCCATTTTTGAGTCATCTTGCTTTAAAAAAATTATTAGTGGCTTAGAGAACACAGTTAAAGCTGATGCAATGCTAAGAACATGTTCAGCTGTAGGAATGATGATATTATAAGCACCTTGTATCACTGTTGTTTCTGGAGGAACTAGCTCGTCACCAAATAGAACCCTTACAGTCATAATTTTCTGCTTATCAGTTTCTGAAAGCAAGTTTTCGTGAGCTTCACAAAGCCTTACAGACTGGGCAAATGCTGAACTTGACTTACTCTTAGAACTAAACGATCGAAATCCTGTTGTTGGTCCGACTCTTAATCTTCCACAAACATTTATTACTCTATGAACTATCTCTCTCCTTTCAATAAAGGCGTTAATGGCAGCACTCCCACCAGCACTTGTTCCTACTAAAGAAACTGTATCTCCAGCTTCTGTTAACTGATCAATCATATCAGTTAATCGGTTCAACTTAGGCTCAAAAGAATCTTCTCCATCATGCCAACCAACAGCGTGGACAATTGGCTCTAATCCGTAATTTCTCCAATGACTAACTGCCCATTCGATAGGCTTAACCCTCTGATCTCCAAGACCTGGAATAACTAGAACTTTATGCTCTTTGGACATTCGAGTTTGTTTTCTTCAAATAATACAGTATGTGCAAAAATGGGAGTAATCCAAAATACCTATCCCTATATTTATGACTTTCTACAACCTGCCATCCTTTGTCAGCAAAGTAACATCACCAGTCCCTGAGCTAATATCTATAAATCCTCTTGGATTTAGTTAGAAATGGGACCACTCGATCAACAACTTCAATAGACCTAGCTCTGACAAGTTTCTGTATGAGTTGATTTCATGTGTTGATTATATAACAAGTTCTTGTGATCTCGCAGGGTCGGACCTTTTGAGGTTATTTTTGTGAGATTCTATTAGATGTTTATTTTTCTCTTTTGTGTTTGGGGCTTAAAATCAACCCTTTTGTAAGGTTAAGCCTTACAAAAATTCATGAATAGAGCAAGAATTATTTTCCTTTAAGATTTAGTTTTTGGAGTTTTTTTGTCTTTGTTCATACTCGTACATTATCATGGATTGTATTTCAAAGTATACTACTCAACTTAAAGCAAGGCTTTTGAGTTACTCTAACCCTCGGGGTTAGAGTGGTTTATTTGGTTTTGTTCATTCCGTAGAAGCTGATGCGGTCACCTCTGAAGGCTAAGTCAATTGTTCCTACTTTTCCATTTCGGTGTTTGGCTATAAATAGCTTGGTTAATACCTGTGAATCCCAGTCCTCATTTTCCTCATCTTCCCGGTATAAAAACATGACTACGTCAGCATCCTGCTCAATCGCTCCTGATTCGCGAAGATCAGCAAGCTGAGGCTTTTTAACTCCACGGCTTTCAACTGCACGAGAGAGCTGCGAGAGAGCAAGGACAGGCACTTTTAGCTCACGAGCCAAGTTCTTGAGTGACTGAGAAATCATAGAAACCTCAACAACGCGGTTTTCATACCTGCCGCCCGCATTAGCCAACTGGAGATAGTCAACAATCACCAATCCTATATTATGTTCAAGTTGTAGCTTCCTGGCTTTTGTTCGCATCTCCATCACATTTAACCCTGGAGTATCGTCAATAAATAACTTAGCAGCAGAAAGCTCACTCATTGCTTTGGTTATATTCCCGAGGTCGGAATCTGACAGCTTACCTGTTTTCAGACGCCAGGCGTCAATATTCGCCTGAGCAACGAGCAGACGATCAACCAATTCTTCCTTACTCATCTCCAGTGAGAAAAAAGCAACGGGTACTTTTGAAACCAGTGCTGCGTGCTTGGCGATATTTAAGGAAAAAGCGGTTTTACCCATACCCGGTCTTGCAGCTAAAACAACTAAATTAGAATCTTGTAACCCGGCAAGCTTGTCATCGAGATCTTTAAATCCCGTACTTACCCCTCGAAGCTCCCCTCCTCTTTTGTGAATTTCGTTTATACGCTCAAAGCTGGCAACTAAGGCATCTTTTAGCGCTGTAAAATCTCTTTTAATATGTTGGCGGGAAAGATTAAATATGGAGCTTTCTGCTTGTTCTAGTAGGTCTTTTACTTCTTGGTCATCTTGAAATGACAATTCCGTTGTTTTGGCTGCAACAGAGATTAAGGTTCGTTTGATATATGCTTCTTCAACAATAGTTGAATATTGTTTGATGTTACCTGCAGTTGGCACCACCTCGAGAAGTTCTGAAAGATAAGCAGATCCTCCAATCTTGGCAAGGCTTTTATTTTTTTTGAGCTGGGCTGTAAGTGTTATAAGATCAATTGGTTCCATTTTTTCGTAAAGCTCAAGAATCGCCTCATAGATCCGGCGGTGTTTTTCAAAGTAGAAGTGTTCGGGTGTAAGGCGGCCAGCTATCTCAATGAGAGCACCTGGTTCAATTAATGTTGAGCCTAAAACGCTCTTTTCTGCTTCTTCATCATGTGGGGGGATGCGTGGATCAGCCATTTAAGACAACCATCTGTGTTTCTTCTGGCATTTGTGATTTAGTGATAGTTAGCTTATCTTCTGGTTGGACGTCCTTTTCTCCAATCTGGGAGATAAAGTCTTCCACTCCCGCAAGTTCTTTGTAGATATTTTGATCTAAACCTTTGCGGTTATAATGCATCGGAATGACAATCCCAGGATCTAGCTGTGATGTTACCTGAGCAGCCACTTTTGCATCAATTGTGAATACTCCACCGGTGGGAATAAGCAAGATATCTACCTGGTCCATGCTTTTTAGTGTTTCGTCTGTTAACTTATGCCCAAGGTCTCCACAGTGCAGGATAGAAATATCATCTATTGTGATTAAAAACATGATGTTTTGCCCCCGCTCGGATCCAGAACTTGAATCATGGAATGTTGGGTAACCAATTACGCGTACTTCTTTAATCTCATATTCACCAGGTCCTTCCACAATAAAAGGATTACCCTCTACCTTCTCAATATAATTATGGTCCGCGTGTTGATGAGAAACTGTTAACACATCAGCAGACACCTTAGGAAAGGCAAGCCCTGTGCTTTTTGGATCAAATGGATCGGTAACCACACTAGTTGCTTGACCTTTAATACGAAACGATGAATGACCTAAATAGTGTATAACCATGGTATCTGTATATATACCAGAATTTGAACAATTTTTCAATCGCAAAAATTGACTATTGCTGGATTAGATTGTAATATAGGTACACTTTATGAGTCGCGAATCTATTGTTGCAATTATTATAGGATTTGGAATTGGCCTCTTAGTAGCATTGAGCGTACTCTTTGGACCAAGTCTATTAAAGAGTCTGGACTTCAAACTACCCTTTTTAAAGGATTCCCAGGATACACAGATACGCCTGGATATGGACAAAGACGTAGACAATAAAAATGACAAGGTAACTCAGGAACTAGTAATAAACAACCCAATAGATGGTGGTGTTTTTGTGCAAAAAAACTCCGATGTATTAGTAAAAGGAAAAACAGAGCCAGGAGCAAATGTGGTAGGATTGTCTATGGTCAACCAAGTTCAATCGACAGCTAATAAAGAGGGTGTATTTGAATTAGAACTTGAGCTTTTAGAAGGAAAAAATATTATACAAGTTGTTTCATATAGTGACCAGACCAAGACAGCTGAATTAACAATTTACTATGCTAAAGACTAATTTTAAATACCTATTATTAACTGCTGTATTTTTGAGTATATTTATAGCACCTAGTGCGCTGGTCTGGGCGCAGACAGAAGCAACGGAAAGCTCTAACACGCAAGAAAAGATAGACCTAATAAAGGAGAAAGTGGCATCTCGGGTGGCTGAGTTAACTAAAGCAATTACAGTTGGCGTTGAAGGGTCAATTGAAAAAATTGAAGAAGGCTTGCTGACGCTGGATATAAACGGCAAACAAAAAACGGTTAATACTGACAAAGATACAGTAGTCAGTAAGAGAAATAGCGACTTGAGCATAGATGAGCTAAAATTTGACGATCTGGAAGAGAATGACGAAATAGTTGTCATTGGTGAAGAACAGATTGGAACAGATATTATTAATGCTAAATTAATTACCACTTCTTCCCCTGTGATTGCATTTACTGGCGAAGTTAAAGAAGTGGATATTAAAAAGTTCACTTTTGTTTTAATGGAAGCAGACCTAGAATATACCTTTGATTTTGAAAAATATACAGATTCATTAAAACTAACAGATAACAACTTTGAAGAAGCAGGCTTTACCAAAATTAAAGAAGGAGTAAAAGTTCAATTATTAGCCTCCCCCCAGAAGAATTCAGAGACGAGATTCACAGCTCTCAGGTTGATTGTTTTGTAATCATGTGTACTTAACTATTAACATATACTTTTATAGCATTTTTGATATTAGCCAAAGCCTCGTCAATTGTGTCTCCGTCATCGGCTACTCCAAGAGTAGGACACAAAGCTGTGAATCCGGGCTTGCCAGTTCCAGTTTGCTTGTCAGGACTAACAATAATTCGGTAGTTCAAAACTCTTGTTTTCATATGAGATTATTGTAATACGGATATAATAATAAAGCAAAATAGTTTACTCCACTTGACTAAAGTGCTTTAGTGTGATAAAGTGTTCGTCATATGAAGAACATAAAACCCAGATGGGTTAACTCTGATACAGACAATTTGTTTGAAGCAATATTACGGCTTGAGGATACTCAGGAAGCGCACAGGTTTTTTCGTGATCTTTTAACAGAGGGTGAAATAATGGAATTTGCTGCTCGCTGGAAAGCAGCAAGAATGTTAAATTCAGGTATCCCCTATTCCCAAATACAGAAAGAAACTGGGTTAAGTTCAACTACTGTTGCCAGAGTTAGCCAGTGGCTTACACGAGGAATGAGTGGTTATCAGTTAATGTTAGATAAACTTCACCATAGCGAGCATGTCATAGATCCCGCAAAGAGGATCTAGAGACATTCGTGATGGATTAATCCCCCACTTAAATTCATCCCTCCCGAATATTTCTTAAGAATTAATATAGTTAAATTATGACTAAAGAATTAGATAATAGAATACTTTTTGTGGCAGCAACTCACGGAGATGAGGGCTTTTCTATTGATGCGCTAGATCAGCTGAAAGCTGACTATGCTAAAGATGAATATGGCTATGACTGGATAATAGGAAATCCTATTGCACTAGCTGAGAATGTGCGTTTTATCGACACAGATCTTAATAGATGTGCCCCAGGGAATGTAGATAGTGACCTATACGAAGAAAGAAGAGCAAGTCAACTTATAAGAATATCTGATGACTATGGTGAATTAATAGATATACACGGAACAACTGCAAACACAGGTATATTTACACTGGTTACTTATCCAAGTATTGAGAACATCTTGTTTGCAGCGTCTCTACCTATAGATAGAGTTGTATTTTGGTACTCGAATAAATCCCAAATCAAAGGGCCACTTACGCAGTTCTGTAGTCAGCCTGCTATTGAAATAGAATGTGGTCCCAAAGGTGATCTAGGCATAATAATTCAACTTAGAAGTATCTTATCTATGTTCTTACAAAATAGAAAAAATGGTTTGAAAATTGATCTAGATAATAAAGAATTTTATGCGGTTTATGGAGCAATAAAACAGTGGCAAGGAGATAGATTGAGTGATTTTGAATTGGTAACACAGGGTAGTGAGGATTTTTACCCGCTATTAGTAGGTCAATATTCTGACAAAATTTGCTACAAGATGAGAAAAGTAGATTTTGCAAAGCAGTTTATATACTAAATATGAAATCACTTAGAAAAATACAGATTGGTGTAATGGGGTCTGCCTCAGATACGAAGTACTCCAAGAGATTGGAAAGCCTAGCGGTAAGCGTGGGATACTGGGTTGCAAATAAAGGAGCAACTCTCGTTTTTGGTGCTGAGAAAGATTGTGACTCTTTATCAACGGCTGCCTGCCGCGGTGCAAAAAAAGCTAATGGACTAACAGTTGGTGTTACGTATGGAAAAGGTCTTGACGTCTTTGAGAAAAATGCAGACGTGATAATTGCTAGCGGTTTAGAACGTGGAGGAGGAAGAGAAACTACTCTTGTATTAAGTTGTGATGCAATTATCACAATCAGTGGAGGATCAGGAACACTAACAGAAATAGCCATTGCTTACCAAGCAAATATACCCATTGTTGTATTAAAAAATACTGGAGGATGGAGTTCTAAGTTAGCCGGGCAGTTTATTGATAGCAGAAAACGACTAAGAGTTGAAGAGGCTAATACACCAAAAAGCGCTGTTGAAAAAGTACTTAAATTAATCAAAGACAAAAATGAGGAAATTAAATAAATCTCCACTACTAGTTCACCATATCCATATCAATCTCTTCTGGGAAGAGATTGGCTGTGGTATTGAACTCTCCTTGTAACAGCGATTTACCTCATTCAATCCCTTTTCATATAAGAGTTTGTTCTCTTTGTGTAAGGAAATGATCGGAGGTGATAATTATGTTAGAAAGAAAAAATTTAGTTCAACCTGAAAGTACAGAGGTATTAACCTCTGTACCTTATGTTGTTTCTGGAGATATAAAAATATTATTGGAGAACTGGGCAGATCAGCGTGGTTTTGTACTACCGGAAGCTAGTTTTTTTGTCGATCTTAGAGCTAATTTTAGCTCCTATATGCAACAAATGTTCGGTGGCTTTGAACTTGTATCTGAAATTGAGTTGGTAAATGGTATGGCCAAACAAGTGGAGTCTACTGGTCTACCAGCAATATCATTAGACCGAGTATATTTTCGCTCAGAATCGTTCTTAGATATAACTCGCCAGGTTGAAAATACCGGAAAAGACAAAGGGCTTGGAAGGCGCATGGGATCCCCCACCCTGCTCCAGCAATTTAGAGCTCTACGGGAACAAAATATCAGTAAGGTTACGTTAGTAGATGACGTCATATTTGCTGGTGAACAGGTTACCAGAATAAGCAAAATGCTTGAAAGAATAGGAATTAGTGTTCCAGTAGTTTGCGCTGGTATTGGAATTGGTGAAGGGATAGAGCAACTAAATAACCTTGGTCAAGAAGTAAGATGTGTTCGACAATATAAAGATGTCATAGACGAAATATGTGAAAGAGATTTTTATCCTGGTGTGCCAATGTGTGGCCGCTCAATCCAAGGTGATAATAATATTGGAGTTCCATACATATTGCCACTCGGTAATCCGGGTAAATGGGCATCCATACCTGACCAATGGCAAGCTCCCTTTTCGGGCTTTTGCATCCAGCAAACAGTTAAATTATTTGAAGCAATTGAAATTGCTTCAGGAAAAGAAGTCCAATGTAGAGACCTTGAGAGAAAGGTGTTTTCATTACCTAATGATGGAACACGATTTGTTGATGCTTTAGTAAATCTATAGACCTGTTGCCGATTGATCTTTTGGTCGATCGGCTATGGTTTTTTATTTAGCTTTAAAATTACATATCAGAGTTATATGTGAAACTGAGTTATGTAATTTCTGGGTGTGCTAAGATACTACCTATGGAGATAGAAAAAGTAGTTGAACAAAACAGCAAAATTAGGAGCTTAACTACCCAAGAGTACCAGATAGGAAGAAACGTGATGGAGGCTTGCATGTATGTGCAACCGAGCGAGAAAGTGCTCATAGTTACAGATCCCGAGGAGTACAAAAATGCAGCTATCTTTTTTGAGGCTGCCAAAGAATTTACTGACAGTGTCAAGCTCATCTCTTTTTCGGGAATGCATAAAAATGCCCAAGAGCCGCCGCCAGAAATAGTACAAGAAATAATAGCTGCGGACGTTGCTATCCTTATCACTAAACACTCTCTAACCCACACAAAGGGCAGATTAGATGGCACAAAAAGTAAAACACGAATTGCCACGATGCCAGGAATAACACAAGAAATAATCATGCGAACTTTGGGAGTGGACTATAGTGAGGTTGCAGCTTTGTCTATTAAAATTGCTAATATTTTAACTAAAAGTAAAAAAGGAAAACTTACTGCTGAGGGTGGCACGGATATCACGTTTAGTATAGCTGGTAGAGCTGGAATTGCGGATACGGGTTTGTTTGTAAAGAAAGGAGCCGAGGGAAATTTGCCCGCGGGTGAGGCATTTATTGCGCCTTTAGAAGGCACGACCAATGGAATAATTGTATTTGATGGTAGCTTTGATGCAATAGAGCTGAATCAACCAATAATAACTGAAATTCAAGATGGCAAAGTGATAAGTATCAAAGGGGGTAAGCCCGCAGATATTTTAAAGCGAAGAATGGACTCAGCTGGCGAGGCAGCTTACAATATTGCCGAACTGGGGATAGGTACTAATTCGGCAGCAGAGCTCAGCAGCAACCTTTTGGAAGCTGAAAAAGTATTTGGAACTGTGCATGTGGCAATGGGCAGCAATATTACATTTGGTGGGACAGTGTCTGTACCTTTTCATTCAGATGGTGTAATTCTCTCCCCTACTCTTAAAGTAGATGATATACTTATATTAGATAGAGGTAGCTTTAGATGGTAAAGACAAAAATTCAGCCAGTTAAGGGAACACGGGATTTTTATCCTGAGGATATCGCCTTTCAAAATTGGCTGTTTGGAAGGATTAGGACAATTTCCGAGAGCTTTGGGTACCAGGAATATGATGGGCCAATACTCGAGCCCATTGAGCTTTATCTTGCAAAAACTTCAGAAGAGCTAATTAAACAGCAGGCATTCACGCTGAAAGATGGAAAAGGGCGGGAGCTGGTGTTGCGACCCGAGATGACGCCAAGCGTGGCACGGATGGTAGCAGCAAAAAGTTATGAGCTACCAATTCCAGCTAGGCTATTTAACATTGGTCCCCGCTTTCGTTATGAGGCTCCGCAACGTGGCAGACTTCGAGAGTTTTATCAGTGGGATGTAGATATGTTTGGAGCTAATACGCCGGAAGCCGATGCCGAGATTATTGCTGTGGCAGCTGAGTTTTTTAAGACGCTGGGCTTAACACCTGACGATGTGGTGATTAAGATAAATGATCGTTCTTTAATTGAAACTAAATTTGCATTCTTAGATATCCCAGAAGATAAATGGCTTGAATTAACCACTATCATAGACCGGAGAGAAAAACTTACCCCAAAAGCTTGGCAGGAGTCCTTAGCAAAACTAGATTTTAGTGATAAGCAAATTTCAGAACTAGAGACTGTACTTAGAGACACCGACTTTAGTTTTGAGTCAGAGAATTTGACTAGAATTTTTTCAACGCTGGAGGACTTGGGGTATCGAGACTATGTTGAATTTGATCCATCAATTGTGCGCGGACTCCTCTACTACAGTTCAACTGTGTTTGAAACTAAAGATAGACATGGTGAATTTAGGTCTCTTTTGGGTGGAGGGCGCTATGCCAGTCTGGTTGGTGAATATGGCGGCCGGGACTTATCAGGGGTTGGTTTTGCAACTAGTGATATTATCATCCAGGAATTTTTGGCACATCACAACAAACTTCCAGAGCTTAAAGCTAAAGTTGCTGATGTTCTGGTGGTTGTGGTTGAAGAGGGCGCTGTTAGAGATGCTCTGAAGATAAGTACTTCGCTCCGCTCGGCTCAAATTAATACCGAGTTTTATCCTGATGCAACGGTAAAACTGGATAAGCAGTTATCTTTTGCAGATAAAAAAGGTATTCCGTTTGTTGTAATCTTTGGGAAAGATGAGATGGAAAAGCAAGTTGTAACTGTAAAGAAAATGGCAACAGGCGCGCAGAAACAAATACTTCTAAAAAACCTCACCCACGAAACTGTAGTTGGCTGGTAAGTGGAATACTCGAGCCCACAGGCGGAACGGACTCTGCGGAGAATTCACTGGGGTACCTTAGTCGTCTAGTCTTGAAACATCCACGTTGTATTGGTCTCGGACTTGGGAATTTTGTCTGATGCTACGCACAATAATCTTCTCGGTATTATTACCCCGTCCTGAGACATCATATATTGCGGAAAGCAACCGAGTTTCTGGGTCTATTATCTTACCGATTTTGGTCAACAGTGTTACTGGGCATTTTAGCTCAAAATTAATAGTTGTCAACTAAAAAAGCGTAACAGGCAGGCTTTCCACTTCAGTTATTTTAAAACCGGGTTTTAAAACTTTTGCACAAAAAGCATTTTAAGAATATCCCCAATTTTAAGTTGTACAGCGAAAATTAAAGGAAGGACTAGCTAATCTTTCTAAAAATCTAGCGAGAGAGGTGGACTACAGAGTTCTTGTTATGCTATAAGCCCTAACTGTCTTAGAACTCTGTGTTCGTATGAACCAGGACTTACTGAAATACAATCTATAGATTCATTATCTGCTCATTAAAACCAATAATTACTCCAAGTCTTTCACTATAAGCCCTTGCAAGATGATCTTGCACTTGTTTAGATGCTATCTCTGGGACGATATTTTCCAAAAGAAAAGGTAGCGCATATGGTTTGATTCTTTGTCCAAAATCATTACTGGGCTTTCCAGTTAATTTATCTTCTATTTCTAACCTAACTCTTTTATAAAAACCTTCAACTAATTCTGCTTAATCAACAAACTCATCTACTCCTCTCATTGCCTCTTCAAACATAGTACCTGCTCTAGCATTGAATGTAGCTGGGTCAGCTAACATACCCCCTGGGTAATAGCGGTATAAAATGATCTAATTCTAGCAAATTCACCAGTTTTATCGTATGCCATGTCGAAAAAATCTTCATCCCCTGTTTTACCCTTGTAGAATTCCTCTAACCATGCCTGACGGTTATCTCCATAAAAATCATGCGCGGGATTAGGAACTAGATATAACATTTTTTCTGCTCCTCCTTTAGAAATGAAAGATTCCCCACCATGTGGGTCCAGTGGATATTCTCCACTGCTCATTGCCTGTACTATTCTACCTACTGCTGTTACTCCGTCTTCCCCTCGAAACACCACAACATTCTTTGACCTTGGCAGTTCAAGACTTATCATCTCTCGCAATCGTGATTGTTGACTGATCAATGCTGACAGGTTCTTCATCCATATTTTTTATGTGTGTCTAGTATGTATTAGACAAATATATTTGTCAAATGTAAAAAAAATACAAGGACAAACCTTGTAGAAACGAGTACCTCTAAAAAACCTCACAATATAATATGCAAATAACCGCTATAATTAGAGGTAGAGGACAATTAACAATACCTGAAGAGATCCGGAAATCACTAAATTGGATTTCAGAATCTGTCGCTGTGACAATTTCTATTGTTTCAGACTCAAAAGTTCTAATTGAACCACATAGGATCACTTCTAAAGTCAACTGGAACTTGTTAAGAAGTAGTATTAGTCGAGTAAGAGAGTTTACTGGCAAAACTGGAAATTTAGCTAAATTTATCGTTCAAGATCGGGAAGCTCACTGATGTCTGTTCGAAATATTATTGTTGACTCCTCTGTAGTTGTGAAGTGGCTTTCCGCTGATAATGAAGACTATTTAACCCAGGCAGATAAGTTACTTTTTGAAGTTGAAAAAGAGAAAGTTAGGTTATACGCACCTGAATTGGCTAAATATGAGGTAACCAACGCACTGCTAAAGGGTAAGAAACTGCCTAAAACTGTAGTAGAGGAAGCACTGAGCGTACTACATAGTCTTCCAATTCAATATATGCTTGAAACTTTGGAATTGGCACAAATTGCGTACGGAATTGGCAAAGAGTTAAATATTACTTATTATGACGCATCTTTTATGGCGCTAGCTTATAGCCTGAATGCTGTTTTAGTTACTGATAATATTAAACACCAAAAACAAACAAAAAATGTTAAAGTTGTTAACTTAAAAGATTACTGAACATTTCCGCAAGAACAATCCTTGTAGAAAATTTCGTGATAAAATAGTGGCTTATGAAAAAGACTATACATCCTAAGTGGTATCCAGATGCCCAGGTTTCTTGTGCTTGTGGAAATGCATTTAAAGTTGGATCTATCTTGGAGAGTATCCGGGTAGATATCTGTGCTAAATGTCATCCATTCTACACAGGTGAATTAAAGTACATTGACGCGATGGGTAGAGTGGATAGATTTAAGAAAAAGAGAAAACAGGCTTTGGGTCTTAAAATAAAAGTTGAAGAAAAAAAGCAAAGAGATAAAGAACGCGAAGAAGAGCGAAGAAAAGCCCCTAAGTCCTTAAAAGATATGCTTAATGCGATTAAGTAGTATCATATGAATATTAATATTGTTTATGAATATTAATCCAAATAGTGTTATTGTTGAAATACGCCAAGGCGCTGGTGGAGACGAAGCCAAAATCTGGGCGGGTGATCTACTCCGCATGTATTTGCGTTACTCCCAAATAAAGAACTGGAAAGTTAGTCAGGTAGGTGAATTAATCTTAAAGATAAAAGGAAAAGATGTATATAATAAACTTAAGCAAGAATCTGGAGTTCATAGAGTACAGAGAGTGCCCCAGACTGAGCGTTATGGTCGCATACACACCTCCACAGCTAGCGTAGTGGTATTACCCAAGATTGATGAGCAAGAGATACTAATACGACCTGATGAGCTGGAGTGGGCTTTTTTCCGGAGCGGTGGTGCTGGTGGACAAAATGTAAACAAAGTAAGTACTGCAGTTAGAGTAACTCATAAACCTTCTGGGATTATTACTAGTTCTCAGCAAGAGCGTAGTCAAGTGCAAAATAGAGAGCTAGCGCTAGATTTACTTCGTGCAAAACTTTGGGAAAGAGAACAAGCTAGAACTCAAGCAGATTTAACTCAGGCTCGCTCGGCCATAGGCACGGGAGATCGATCTGAAAAAATAAGAACGTATAATTATCCGCAAAATAGAGTGACTGATCACCGCATCAATAAGAAATGGCAGAATCTGGAAAAAATAGTTGCTGGCGACCTGGATCAGGTTGTAAGGAAATTTAAATAGCCCATTATAGCGAGCCAATTAATTCTTCCACTGATAGTTCTGCTTGTTTCAAGATAGCATTAAGGGTTCCTTTTGCCAATGGTTTATTGTGAATTGCTAGAGTAACACGTTCATTCTTGGGTCCATGCAAACGAACATGAGAACCTTTCTGTCGTTTTATAGTAAAATCCAATTTTAGTAATATTTTAAGAAGTTTTCTGGGTTTAATTTGAGGAAGTTTAGGCATATCTAACAGGTTTGTTTACTTGAAGCGTTACCTGTGCATCAACAATAAACGATTCATTTGTATTTTCTGGAATTGACTCCCCTTCCTCAATGAGAGATTCAAGGTGAAACTTAATAATTTGCTTTGTATTTTTTACCGTCTCCTCTATAGTGTCGCCGTCCGCTGCAATTCCAAGCTCTGGAACATAAGAAGAATAAGCAGAGCTATTAGTGCCAGTTCTCGTATCTTTTTTAATAATTACTTGATAGCTAGCTAGAAGTGTCTTCATTATTTGTAATTATATCACGTAAACTACTTTACTAATACCTCGAGTGCTTTGGCAAATTGCTCGTCAAGATCAAGATTTTCCCGGTCATATTCAACTACCACGTCTGGGTCAATACCGTTTTTATTAATTGAGTCTCCATTGGGTGTTAACCATTTTGCAATAGTAACGTGAAGTCCTGCGTTTTCTGCTAGTTCTTGTGCTTCTTGAACAGACCCTTTACCGAATGATTTAACACCCACCAATGTGGCGCGCTTATGATCTCTTAGGGCTCCAGCAACAATCTCTGAGGCAGAAGCAGATCCTCCATTAATTAAAACTACCACTGGGATATCCAAAAGCCTACCGACTCGCTCAACCTCATATTTTTCCACTGTTCCAGTTGCATCCTTTTGCTGAACTACTGTGCCCGATTCAATAAATTCTGAGCTAATAAATACAGCGCTTTGCAGGAAACCACCTGGGTTATTTCTCAGATCTAGAATCATGCCCTTAAAATTCTTCTTTTCGACTGCTGCTTTTTCTCTAAATCCAATAATTTGATCTACCGCTTCTTGCCACTCACTATTAGTGTGACCGCCAAAACGAGAAAGTTGGAGTATGGCTATTTGCGCGCAGTTTGTACAGTCTTCTACAGTCTTTGTTTCGCAGAAGTCTCCCCCATTTGATTTTGAGCTCGAGCAGTCTGCGGTAATTAGCCGGGTTTCAATCGAAGGAACATTAATTGTCCCACGGGTAATTGGAATTTTAAGAGACTCATTTTCACCCTCACGAACAATGGTCAAAGTTACTATTGTTCCACCCTCTCCGCGAATCTTATTGACTGCTTCGGGCAGCGTCCAACCTGTTGTATCCTCTGCTTCAACTTCAATAATATAGTCACCCGAAAGTAGACCAGCCTTTTCAGCGGGCATGCCTTTTAGAGGAGCCACGACCATAATGTGTCCTTCTTTCATTCCTAGTTGGGCACCAATACCCTCAAAACTCCCGGCAAGATCCTCTTTGGAGCGCTGCTGATCGTCTGGTGGAAGAAAAACGGTGTAAGGATCCCCTACTGCTGAAACCATGCCTTTAATAGCTCCATAAACTAGGTTCTGCTTATTTATTTCATCTCGATCAATATATTGCTGATTGATTCTTTCCCAGACATCCCAAAAAAGATTGAAGCTAATATCCAGTTTTTCGGGAGGATATTTATTCTCTATCATTATGAAAGGAGCTTTTCTAGGAGCTATTGATACGCCAATTTTCCTGCGTCCGATGTCATAACCCACAGTTGCAGAAACTACCATTAGTGTGAGGATCATTGCAAAGTTACGAATTCCGCGAAGTGCTGTTTTATTATCCATTATGTTATTAATATATAGTTGTTATTACCTTCATTATATAGTTTGGCTTGTTGGCCTATGTAGTCTGTCAGGTCGCTAATCTTGTTAACAACAACAAAAGGCAGGGCTGAGCTGTTAATACTTGTATCCACAATAACACCTTGCACACCCAATGCCTTCATTTTGGCCAAAACAGCGGATTTAAGATTTGTAGTAACGACTATTTTTCCTCTAAACTTATCGTCTACATCGTAGAAATCTACGTCTGGTCCTAGCTCTCTAAGTTCGCCCAGCGCGCTACCAGCTCCCAAACTACCAGCAATAACTAACTTGTCAGAATTAATTATAACACTCGATGAATCAGCTTCTTCAACAATTGCTGTACATGGACAAATGGTTGAAGATAACTTGTCTTGTGGTTGGATTAAGATAGAGCCTAACTCACTTGAAAGAGAAATAGCTCCAGATACTGGTGACTTAATTGTCGTAGATGAAAATACTCCCTTTTTTTGAGCAATTAGCTGACCTGCCCGCACTGCATTTCCTTCCTTAACAAGTAAGTGATTAGCTAATTTGTCTGGCTTAATATGCAAAAGTTCGGAGATATTTAGCTTGGCACTTTTTGAAATTTGCGCCTCTGCAATAATATCACCAGCTTCAAGCTTATCTCCTAATTTGACCTTAAGGATGTGTTCGGGCAAGATGGAGATTGTTAACTGGGGCATCAGTTATTGATTATTTATCTACAAATGGCAGGTATCCTAGGTGTCTAGCTCTGATTATTTCTTGGCGGAGTTTTCGCTGAAAAGTTGCGCTAACGTTACTACGGCTTGCGGGTACGATCTTACCTCGCTGTGTCATAAACTTGCGTAAAAAGTCGGGTTTTTTGTAATCTGGCATCTCAAGCTTAAACTTTGGAAAGTCTGGTTTTTCGTGCCGTCTTTTGGTATCTTTTTTATTTTTTTTTGCCATATTCTAAAAAGGTATATCGTCGGGATTTATAACTTCATTCCCCGGTTTAGAATTTTCTTCTGTTTTATTTTTTTGTTCCTTTTCCTCATCTTTATCAGGAGAAGGTTTTTCTGGTTTCGACTCTTCTGGCTTACCACCTTCAGTTGTCTGGCCGCCAGTATTTGCTCCGAGGGCAATCATTTCATCAATAACTATTTCTGTCTTGTAGCGCTTAACACCATCCTCTGGTTGCCAATCTCTAGTTTGAAGTCTGCCACTAGCATAAACTTTTCTTCCCTTGTGGAGTAAATTACCACAGATTTCTGCCAGCTTAGCCCAGGCAACTACGTTATGAAACTCGGTATCTTCACGGCTTTCTCCATCGGGCGTTGTCCAATTTCTACTTGTGGCAATGCTAAATGAACATACAGGTATGCCTTTAGCTGTGTATCTAAGCTCTGGATCACGTGTAAGATTTCCTATGAGAATAACTTTGTTTACTGAGTATGATGCCATATTATTTAATTTTGTTTATTTTTTTAACTAATAGATAACGCCAGATGCGCTTATCTTCTTTAACCCTATTCTGGATTATTTTATCAAAGTTTGCCTCACCTGTGATAGTAAAAAACATGTACAGTGCCTGTTTGTTCTTATTTATCTCATAAGCAAGCTCGCGAATACCCATATCTTCAAACTTTGTTATTTTCCCTTTAAGTGACTTAATCCAATCTTCAATTTTGCTTTGAATTTCATCCTTATCATTTTTCTTTAATACTGGATCCAAAACAAACGTTAATTCGTACTCATTCATGTGGGAATGTTAACACAAATTGAGGTTTATGGCAATCTCCCGTCCAGCGCATTGCTAGCAGGCATTTTCATACTATAATACAAAATATGAAATATTCTGAAATGGTGGCGATCTTTGTATATTAGGTGATCAGCCTAACTGTACTAGTTGTTATATTGGACTTGCTGCGGATTCAGCTAGTAAGTACGATAAAGTTTTAACATATAAAGATCGGATCTTTATATATTAGCGGAGCTTGGTGCCGTTGGCAATCACTTTATCAGGATGAAGTAATATAGGTTCCTTATCACCAGCTGCTAGAATCATTCCTTGGCTTTCTACTCCCCTGAATGTTCTTGGTTCAAGGTTTGTTAGAACTGGAACTTGCTTTCCTATTAACTCCTCGGGAGTATAAAATTCTGCAATACCTGCGGCAATAGTTCGTTTTTCATCTCCAAGATCCACTACCAGCTTTAGTATTTTGTCTGCTCCTTCAACCGCCTCTGCCTCAACAATGGTGCCTATGCGTATATCTAGTTTTGCAAAATCTTCAAATGTAATTTTATCCATGTTTCTTATTGTACTATACAATAATCTGGTTACGAGTTATCCTGTAAGACTTCTAAATAATGCACAGTTGCTTCGTCGTCTCCTTCTCCAAATCTTACTGGCTTAACTAGGTTTTCGCTTTCTGGTTTCTGTTTAAGACCGAGCTCCATGAGCCTGTTAAGAACTTCCATACTCCCAGTGTAGCTTGGGTGATCGTTACGAATAGGTAGCCATTCGTCTGTCAGTTTATATATGTCTACTGAATCTGGTAATACAAAATTATGTTCTAGTAGCTCCCAGTCATGTGTTGTGTCTATGGTCTCGGCAATCTCTAAAATTTTCCTATAAGCACGATTAACCATATCCAAAACTTCCATAACCTCTACTCCAACTGGAAGTTTGCTGAGCACGCCTACAGTTGGTGCAGTTCCAGCATGCTGTGCATTATATTTATCTACCAAGCTTAAAGCTGTTTCCCGTAAGGTCTCGCAGTTACATAATACCTGCTCAAGATCTACTTGTTGTCCTAGCTCAGACACCTGAGACATTAATTCATAATCCAAAAAATATGCCCAAGCTTGAGGCTCTTCCCCTCGCAGATCATCTGCGCGAATATGCCCACCGGTGCTATGAACCGTCACATTTCTTAACCCTTTGGGAGTTTTAGCAAATAGCTGTACCTGTTCATTCCCGAGAGTTGCTTCTTCTCCCCTAGTGCTAGCTCTGTTATATCTATAATGATTATGAGTCTCTATATCTGGATACCAGACTTCAACATCTTCAGGCTCGCTACCTCGTGGTCCCCCATTGATAGCGGCAAGATTCAGACTAGCTGCAATGGTGTCTAAAAAAGTAGTCTTCCCTGCTGCCAGTCCACCCCTGACACCTAGCTCAACCTTTGAACCAACTACGAGTTGCTCTATCTTTTCCTTTAAAATCTCCCGTTGTTCGTATGCCCATAATTCTTTTGCAACTTTTTGAGCTTCTAGACTAGCTTCTTCCTCAAATACATCCTTCAATCCAGACCCAGGATCATAAGGATTTTTTTGTTCAGGATTATAGTATTCATTAAAGAGAATAAAGTTAGTAGCATTGACGATTCCAGCATAATTAGCTTCAGTTGCTGAATTTTCAGAACTTCGAAAAGATAGCGTAATATCGAGTGCATATTCAACGTCTTCAGCTGTAACTTTTTCACTCGATGAAAGCCGTGATTCTCCAGCAGTTATGGTTCTTTGATTTTGTATAACTTCCTGGGTAAGAGTGTATAGATATGGAACGGCTTCTCTGACGCTTTCGTCAGTATCTAGACCTGTAAATAGGATATCTCCCTCCCTCATTTCATACTCACTCATAGTAATGCATATTGTAATACACATTAATTGGTTGTCAAATAAGAGCTATACTAGCTGTTTTAGTATATTAAGAGACTTGCAACCTAGGTTACCTCGTTTAGTGTCATCCTTATATTCTTCCATATCCCGCACACTCCAGGCATGGAAGAGAGTAAGAAATAACTCAAAGATTTCTTTACGTTCCTTTGAGAGACTCCCCCAGAAACAGTCCTGCCATGCATCTTGTAGCTTGAGATCTAACCTCTGAAGATGTCCATAGTAATATACTAAGTCCCAGAGGGCATCTCCAATACGAGCCCTTTCAAAGTCTACAAGACGGATAAATTCACAGTCACCATTGTGATCCACAATTATGTTTTTGGGCACTAGGTCTCCATGGAGCGGAACCAGAGCGTATTTATCACTATTTATGTATTCTTCTAGTTTGCTAAGATTCCTAAGAGTGTAAGCTAGAGATTTCATAGGTAGATTTGTTTTATATAGTGAAGTTATGGTGTGGTTAATCTCCGTTTGCATATATAACTTCCAGTTGGGGTGAGCTTTTTCTTCCCAGTCATCTGGATACCAGAAATCCTGCACTTGCTCTAAGGGTAGTTGGTGAAGTTTAGTTATATTAGTATATATGTCTTGAAGGAGTTGTTTTGAACTATGCTTGCTCTTAATACAAGCGCTTTGATCTTTACCATTAGCATAGTCCTGAATAATTACATCATGCCCGAAGAAGCAACCTGATAGATCTTGATGAAGAATCTTAGGTGCAGAGATGGTGCTGTTTTTTTCAAGATAGCTATATAGTCTTATAAGCCTACTTGCTGTGAGCGACTCTTGATCAGATAATATCTTTATTACAGCTGAGGACTCTCCATCTAACTGATAGACATTATTACTAGATACGGTAGATACATTTGTTATGTCCTCTACTTTCTTATGGAAGATATGATTGGTATAGAAGCGGACACTATCAACTGAGGAGTTAACACTGGTAAATTTATCTAGCGTATTTTGAATTTTGTATTTACCAGCTTTTTTGGAAATTGAAAAAGCAGAGGCGTTGGGATAGTGTTTTGTGTGAATATAGTCTAGGACCTCTCTGCCAGAAGTTTTAGCTCTCCCCTGTTTTGCCCAGTAAGATATTGCGGCAATAACTGCCTGGTGGGCCACGACTGCAACTTTTTCATGAGTACTGATGGTTTGTATTAGCTCTTCAAGTCCATTCCAGACACGCTCGCACATATCCTTAATACTCTCACCTTCGGGATATGGTGTGGTCCAGTCTTCCCGGTGATTCTCACGCCAGTTTTTGGGAATCTTATTTACCACTTCCTCTTCCCACCAGAAGTGCCCTTCAAATATGCCATGATCTAGCTCAGAAAATGCAACATCGGTTGTAACTGAGGCGGAATTGGCAAAGCCTACTATATTAGCAGTCTCTCTTGCTCTTGTTACGGGACTCGAAATAATGCGATCAAATTTTACTTTTCTAAGTTCCCAGGCTAGACGTATAGCTTGAATCTTTCCTTTTTCACTTAACCCATCTAGATCTGACTTCCCAGACATGAAGCCACGCTTGTTGTTGCCGATGCTTTCCCCATGGCGAATAATAAATAGCTCCATATTACTTTCCTATCATGAACTCAATTACGTCGCCATCAGTGACAATATATTCTTTGCCTTCCTGCCTAACTTTTCCTAGCTCGCGGGCTTGTTTCCAGCCGCCAGTCTCAATGTAGTCTTTATAGTTCATGACGATTGCTTTTATGAAATGCTTTATGAAATCCGTATGAATAACTCCACTTGATTCTTGAGCGTTAGTTCCCTTTTTAATTGTCCATGCTCTAACTTCTTTTACTCCAGCTGTTAAAAAGCTTATAAGATTTAGTTTACTGTAAGCAAGACTAGCCATTCTTTCTATTCCTGATAGTTCAAAACCTAGCTCTTTTAGGTATGCGTCCTGATCTTCTTTTGAGAGATTAGATAGCTCACTTTCTATTCTTGCAGAAATAATGGCTGTGTCTTTTGGATTAATTCCCGAGGGTAAGCTAATGCTAGATAGTTGGTCCTCGGAAACGTTCAAAGCATAAATTTCGGGCTTGTTTGTTAATAGTTGAAGTGGACCTATGATCTCCTGTTCCAAATCTAATAATTCAACTGAATTTGCCATCTTCCCTTGCTCGAGCGCTTGTTTGATTTTATCTATAGTTTGTTCACGAAATTGCTTTTCTTTAATGTTGTCTATTTTGCTTTTGGAATTTTTTGCTTTAGATATAGACTCTAAGTCTTTTAAGATAAGCTCTGTTCTGACAGTGTCAAGATCATCAATGGGCTCAAGTGAACCTGTTATAACTACATCTGGATCAGGAAATACCCGCAAGACATGACAAATTAGATCAACCTCCCTGATATGAGCCAGAAACTGATTCCCTAATCCCTCACCTTCTGCCGCACCTTTGACGAGTCCGGCTATATCTACAAACTTAATAGTAGCCGGAACAATGGGAGGTAACAGAGAAGGATCCCAACTTGGAGTTTCACGTAGTGGATCTTCTGGTTTTAAGGATCCTGCTTCGATTGCAACTGTTTCTGCCAACTGACTTAATCTTTCATCGGGAACCTCTACAACTCCCACGTTTGGTTCAACTGTAGCAAAGGGATAGTTAGCGGCCAGAGCCACCTGACGCTTTAGAAGCGCATTAAACAAGGTGGACTTACCAACATTAGGCAGTCCCACTATTCCGACTGATAGGCTCATGGAGAAATTATATCACTGAAGAATTTATTAAAGGCCTTGCCTTTAATATTTTTGTAGAACTGTAACTACTCTGTGGCGTTCCATTCTTATTCCTTTATCTATTGAGTTTTGTTTTACGAAACTTGTTAAATATTCTTTGTCTTTCTCTGAGTCAAAGTCCTCAAATATGGGTACTCCTTGAAGGAACAGGTCCAGATCATTATATGATTTGTAGTATTCGTTATATAAAAAATCTTTAGCATAAGAAACAGTAAAGCCAATATCTGTTGCTTGTTTTTGTATCTGTTTTAGTCTGGAGTTTTTCCATTTGCCATATCCTTGTCCTCTGTCAAACACTTCCTTAATCCTTTGGCAGTCTTTTTCTCCTATGTCTATTTCAATAAAATAACCCCCTGGTTTGAGTAATCTGAAGCTCTCGACATACGGCGTTGGTCCCCTCCTGCTCCAGATAACGTCAAAGGATGAATGGTCAAATGTAGTTTTAAAAGCGTCTTGCTCCTCAAATGTTACATTTGCAATGCCCTTTTCTTTCTGAAGTTTACGGGCAGCGTCTAGCATTCCTGATGATGTGTCTATGGCTGTAATGTATGAGAAGTTTTTGGCAACCGATAAAGTAAATCTTCCGTCAGCACATCCTAAGTCTAAAGCCAATTTATCTTTGCCACTTACTGATAACAATTTCTCCTTAAATACTTCTTCTGGGTTGTTGTCTGGGTACTCTTGTGTGTACCGCGCGTCAGTGTGATAATTACCGAATTTTCTTGCTACTTTGTTATAAAAATTTGATGTCATGGACTAAGTATATCAGAGGTTTGAGCTGTTTAGAAAATTCTCATGTCTGAATATCTTAGCTGAAAATGGTGGCTGACCCCATTTACCCTACTTTTTTTTTATTTGCCTGCTTTATGAAAAAATAGATACCTGATAGTAGAAAAGTTATTAATACTATCCAAGTTAATCCTCCGAAAATACTGTACCCGCTCATCATGTTACTTCCATAACCCATCATAGAAAATCCACCTCCATTCATCATGCCTTTTCCCATCATATCTATAGTAGAGCTACCACTACAGCCAAGGTAATTACTTCCCATATTAATGTGCATTTGTTTCAAAGACTCTGACCCCTCGCCCCCCATCATTTGATCCATTACCTCGTGAGCTTGACCGGGGTGTTGCTGCTCCATTACTGCATCGCCTAGGCGCTCAAAATCATTAGAGCTTATCAGCTTGCAATCCAGCTCTTGAATAGTGCTAACCTGTTTTTGAGAAAGCAGTTGGCTAAGAACAACTTCGATAGATTCACCATGTTTTTCATCATTCATCATTGAACCTAGTTGCGCGTAGACTGGTTGAAGTATTACAAAAAATAATCCTAAAATAATTAGTAAGCCGGTGATTATTATATTGCCTTTCATATTATAGTTATACCACACGCACTCATCGGGTATGCATGCTCATCGACATCTCACCTTGCTAACTTCTCTGGTGAATCATTCTTATAAGTGTCTATGTATTTTTGAATAACCGCTTTATCTACACTTTCTAACTTCATCATTCTTCCCCACGATACAACTGCAATAGGTACATCATTGGCTGATCTTGGCGAGACGATTACACTTAATGAATTTTCTTTACCAATACCTTCCAAAACTTTTATGTCTTCCTTGCTTATATCTTTATAGGAAATCCAGACTCCTCCATGCTCGAGCCCATGTACTCCAGCTTTATCGTCTATTTCTTTACTATATGTTCCCCAGTTTTCTGCTTGAGCTAAATGATCTCCAGATGTAGGAGGATTTGTTTTATAACTCACATCAGTTCCTGAACTCACATGACTCCTTCCTTCAATAGAAAAGTCTTCTACTTTGCCTTCTAGGGAAACTGAGTCAATCTCTTGTTTGAGTGCGACCTCTTGAGGAGTTTGCCGTTTAGAGTATATGTATGCTGTGAGAAGTGCTCCAACTATTAGCGTGATCACCAGAAAGTTGCGAATCTTCTTATTTCGCTTACTACTTAGCTTTTTCTGTTGTTCAAGCTCCTTTATTTTTATTCTTCGCTCTTTTTTTGTTAGCTCGTTCCATTCTTTTGGATAATCTATGTTCATATTTATTTCACCTCCTTATATTATTGCTTTAATTCAAGTATGCCAGTTGATGTTCCTAATCGCTGCAATAAAAATGATGATATTACTGAAAATTGACCGATAAAAATTAGTACGCCAAAAATTATGAGTAATATCCCAGATATTTTTTCTAGAATGGGTCGGTATATTGCCAGACTTCGTGCAAATGTATTTACTGTCATGCCAAGAATAAGAAAAACAGTAAGGAAACCCGCTGTGAAGATCAATGCATTCTGAGTGAATAGTTTCTTATACTTTGGATCAAGTCCTTTTGGCGCACTACCAGCAAGAAAACCTATATACACAGGAGCGATTGGAGCAAGGCAGCCAGCAAAAAACGTAAGAAAGCCTGCTACAAATGCAATAGTTAGATTAAATATCGTAAGAGGAACCATTATTCATTAAGCATTGAGTCTATGGCTTGCTGTAGCTGAGGGAACGGTACGGCCCCAGGTATAAGCTGAGTCTCACCTGTTTTTATATTGAGAAGAATATTCCCAGGAGTTCCACTTACTCCAGCTCTTACACCCGATTGATAATCAGCTTCTATATGATCAGCATATTTACCACTATCAAGACATTTCTTAAAAGCATTTTTATCTATTCCAACTTCGGCGGCAAGTTTTGGAAGATCGTCTAAATTAAGCCCGTTGTTGGCGGGAGTTGTTTCAAATATTTTATTTGTCAGAGCCCAGAATCCTTCATTTCCGGCCAGTTCATTTGCACACTCTACAGCCTCTGCTTCTTTGGGTGCTTTGGAATGGATCTGTGTTAATGGGAAGTGACGATATACCCACATTACATCATCTGGATATTCATCAACCACTTGCTGTGCTGTGAAAAAGCTTGCAAAATGGACACTCAAGATCAGAGTACTCGATGAGTGCAATTTTTGCCTCACTGTTTCCATTGATATGATCTTCTGGGGTTATTGGGTCCACTTCACCTGCTTGAGGCACTGCTTGTGGTTGAGCTAGGGCTGTTTTCTCCGCTGCGCCAGCAACAGTTGTTGTTGTATTTTCGAGATTTTGAACCTTCTGCCACAGAATTCCTATCACAAATGTAGCTCCAATGAGGAGAACAACTGAGATGCTACTGATGCTTATTGGGAATTTTCTGCTTGTATTGGACATGTGTCTGCTAAAGCAGTGTAGTAGATTATTATGTTACTGTCAAGCAGTCCGAAGAGCACCTTAACGGCCTACCCTTTGATTTACTGTCTGAATATTTTATCTAAAAATGGTGGCTGACCCCATTTCTCCTACTAATTGCACGACGTATCCAGATTGCAGAGTAATGACTAAAGGGAACACCTTGTCTTGGTTCAAACTTTTTTGCTGCATCATATAATCCAAGAATTCCTTCTTCGTGATTATCGGCTAGCTCTGCGTAATTAGTATTCGTATACTCCATTGCAATATGTAGACAGAGTTTTTGATTATATTCGACAAATAAATTTATAGCGCGCGAACTCAAGCTCTTTTCCTCAACAATTTTTGAATCTGCACCTTGAGGTGCTGTATCTCTTGCCTGCGCAAGCATAACTTGTTCATCCCAAGTTAGAAGTGGATGCTCAGGAATGAGAACTCCACTGGGAGCACCTGAACCCCAGATTCTCTCTACTTTTTTTGCAAGATCTAGGTAACAATCAGCTAGGGTGGATTCTAGCCTTAAAACAGTACCAACAACAGCCTCGTGAGGGTACTCTACAAACACTAATTCACCTGGACCGATAGCTTCACTTTTACTCATGTGATATGTATTATAGTAGAACTACTATAGGCTTGTAAAGCTGCGTTACTTTCAGCCACTTGGGGAAATTAAGACTTTATGAATATTCCAGCTATAAAAGCCAAAATACCAGCTAATACCTTCTTGCTAATATTATCCTTTTCTTTAAGAAAGATTATCCCAAAAATAACAGATAGTATAACTTGAGAAGTAAGCAACACAACAACTACTCCCTTATCTGGGGCAACCTTATATGCCATAAATGAAAACACCATATATAAAGAGCTGGTTCCACTGGCAAATAATGTTTTAGAAAAAGTGTTTTTAAGCTGAGGTACTAATTTAGAATAGTCTTCACTTATTTTATTAAAGTAAATAACTAAGATAGTTATGGCTGTACCAAAAGAAGTAATTAAAAGATAAGCACCAGCGCTAATGGTTGTGGATACCTTTGCACTCCCTACCTGAAATACCGCAAATAATATGGCGGATACAATAATGTATATAACACTTGGACTTATAGATACCCCGCCTTTTTTGTACTGAACTAAAATAATTGCAGCAAGCAGAATAAGAATTCCAATAATTTGTTGCGCAGAAAAACTACTATTTAAGAATAGCACTGAAAGAATACCTCCCCAGATTAAAATTGAAGAAAAAGCGATCTGTGTAATACCTGCATCCAGTTTTTTCTGACCAACAAAATATATAATATTTCCAGCTACAGATGTAATAACGATCAGTCCTAGTGTTAATAAGTTACTCCTAACACCACTAAAATCTAAACCTCCAATTAAAGGGTTAAATAATAGTACAAGAAACCCCGAAGCTAAAGTCAGTAAGAAGGACTGGGTAATTGGGGAAACCTTAACATCGCGACTCAAGAGTCTTGTGCCCAAGCTATAAGTTGCCCTTGCGGTTATAGCTATTATAGTAAGAATTATCCAGTTCATAGATACTTAAAGTATAACAAAATAATGTTTTATTTAGATAGGTCCCGTATTCTAGAAACTAATGCAACCCCTAGGGATTATTAAGGTACTCAGAAAATACTTCCTGAGGTGTTTTGAAATTAAGACGTTTACGGGGTCTGTTGTTTAACTCCCACTCAACATCTTTTACT
>Ga0210019_1000172_pt1 | contig 86225 bp, 87 predicted proteins | sample CryGeyCG2114_020_2_FD_183969 | JGI IMG/M metagenome (GOLD analysis project Ga0210019, IMG submission 183969) | Groundwater microbial communities from aquifer - Crystal Geyser CG11_big_fil_rev_8/21/14_0.20 (SPAdes) (version 2) | ecosystem: Environmental > Aquatic > Deep subsurface > Groundwater ...
TAACTCAGGGCGTTTACTCAGTTCCTCAATTAATTTAGCGTCCTCCATGTCTTTCGATCCTTCTGTAATATTAAAATTACATGGATTCTAACGTTTTTTTCAAAAACCTACACTTTTAATCGCACCCGGCTCTTGTAGGCCTCCTAAATCTAGTTGTTGTTACTAAAGAAGATTTCACCGGCCTGAAGCTGCCGATAGAAAACGTATCGTCAGAAGAAAGGGGTGGTCCGGCTTCATGGCTTTATTTACCTCCCGGTCAGATATTAACGGCAGGCAGCACTGATGAGCGCTGGCTGAATGAACTATCTTTTAAACAGCCGGTACTTCTTCGAGTTGAGGTGAAAGAGAACGAAACGGTTATGCTCAGACTTAGAGTGTGGAACTTTAAAAACTCTCTAGGTAGGGGATATTTCGGAGAAGTCTATCCACTTCAGGAAAGTAGGTTGCTGGTATGCACTGGCCAGCCGCCTCAATGGCAAACAACATCAAGCAAAGTTATAAAAATATTTTTCAAGCCGACTGAGGGAGTCAAATTTAGCCCAACTAGTGGTAGTGGTAACACTGGGATGGACGTGTTGCGTTCTAGCAAGTCCTTGGAGGCTTCTCAACTTTCTTGTGTGAAGCATCTTGAGGCGGACAATCCACGCATCGAGAGAGTTCCTCCTTCAAACCCTCCGCGCAGAAAACATGATCAAAACGGCGATAAATATGATAATTCTTTATGCTATGGCGCAGTGGTTATGAAGCGATTTAACGGAATAACACTTTGCGAATATTTAGCAGGACAAGATAGCTCGTTGTGGACACTAGTGGACCTGCTAGAGTTGTGTTTGAAGATAGCGAAGGCTTATGAAAAACAGGTATCCTCGATAAGGGTTCGAACTAAATATAAGGGCGCCGAAGTACCTGTCAGTCATGCTGATGTAGCCCCTCAGAATATATTTTGTCTGCCAAACGGTGAGATTGTTTTCATTGATTTTGGAAGCATGGTTCGATGGTGGAAACTGGCCAGTTCAGGTTTTTCGCCAAACTTTTCGCCTCCCGAGCTATCGAGATTTCACGACCTGTGTAAGCAGAAACTCTCTCGCCAGCATACTGTCGGCGATGTTGTTTCCTTTTCTTCTACTCACAAACTTGATCCAAGAGATCCCCCTGAATCGCCCGAACCCGTTAGCGAAGCCGCTAGGTCGTCGCTTACTCGAGCGAGAACTGATGGGGTTGATAGATCTTCCAGTGCCGCTTCTAGTCCCGAATGGGATGGTACTACTACTCAGAGTGCCGGTTACAACCTTAGTTCGAGATTTTTTTTTGATGTTGCTGCAGGCGAAGTGGCCCCCGGAACAATTGATGGCGAAATAGAGTCTTTAGCTTCCCCTGAAAGCCCCGTCACGCCTAAGGTCGGCATTTCACCGGAAGCCGCTGCTGGCTCTGACTCTAATCTTGCTCCTGATTTTAATTGTGATGCTCCTGAAGAATTTAACCATGTTGATATCTATGGATTGGCTCGAGTTTTTCTGTTTATACTGAAGAGGTTGTGGAGATTGGACCGTGCTAACTATGAAGCGTTTTTTCCATCTGTTAAAGGGCGCCATCAAAACAGCAAAAGCTACGAAATCTACCATTCGAAATTTAATCAAGTACCTATATTCCTAGATTTTAGCAGCAACATTCAGGCTATATTAGATGCAATGCTTTGCTATGTTCCAAAAGAGCGTTGCTCTATTGAGCGTGTGATAAAGCGCCTTGAAGCGCTCATTGATGAGGTGAAGCGCGGGCTACAAAATACTAACAGCTTCTTTTACTCCCCCTTCGCCAGGCCCAGCCAGCCTCCGCCCCCTACTGCCAAGCGCAACTGAGTTTAAGCAAAGCCCGCCTTGTGGTTTTGGCTGATCGGATGATTCAGGTAGGTCCTGACTTGGGTATGCCCCACACAAAGGCCATGGGAGATGGGTTATTTGAACTTCGAGTTAAAGCGGAAGAAGGCATCGCGAGAGTTTTTTATTGTACCGTAGTTAACCATGAAATTGTGATGTTACACGCCTTTATTAAAAAGGCACAGACAACACCTAAAAAAGAACTGGAAACACTCCCCTTCATTGAAAACATTAAGTAAATACGCCAGCGCGCTAGGATTCAGTTTAGAAATTAAACTAAAACGTGCGCATTAATATTTATCCTAACGCGCCGAAAGACCTCTTCCTTTAGGGAGAGGATGTAAGGCGCTTGCCTTTGGCGAATTAAATTTCTGGTGTTTGCTGCTGTTCAATATATTGTCTGATCACGGTAATAGGTGCGCCCCCGCAGCTTCCTGCAAAATAACTGGGAGACCAGAGAACGCCTTTCCAGTAATAACGATGAATTTGGAATCGCTTCTCCTTCTGTAATGGGACTTTCACCCATAAGATTTGCCAGACTTCGTCTTGGCGCACGAATAATTACATAATTTTTAAGCAAATTTCTAATGAAAAATATTCTAAAGAATTCTGTTGGATAGTTCGCTTGATTTATCACCCCATCATGACAAAACTGACTCTGACTCCGAAAGAGTGGGTTTGCTTGCATGAAAAAATACAGTGCTTTTCTGATTGGGGCGATAGCTGTTGCTGGATTTTGCAAGGCGCCGGTGTTTCATGGCTTCAGCAATCAATTATTTTATGCGGTTTATAGCCAAAAAATGGTGCGTGATTTTCAGATATACGGCGTTTATACAGCCAAACTCCCAGAAAACCTATTTTCTATTTACAAAATGAAGTACCCAGACTTTAATCAATGCGGGCTTTGTTTTTCAATGACAAAAGGCTACTTCAATGGAAACCCTAAAAACATTGAATTGCTTTTCAACGAAACTGGTGGAAAAAACTATCGCTACTCCCTGAGCGACTCAAAACTTGGGGACAACCCAAAGCTAAACTACGTTGGATTTACAATCCCATGCAATACATCCTTTAAAAACACAAAATCAGTAAATATTCTTTATCAATCGGGAAATCAGAATGACACGAAAAACCTACCGCTTAAAGCGCTCAAACGAGTCTGGTACATGAAAAAAGAGTCACCGCCTGTTCAAGGGGGAAACTTTAAATTTATATCCATGACTTTGACGCATTATGACTAAGGAACAGTTTATGGAATTTAGTATTGCGGCTTGTTGGCGTGAAGGCTCTTCTTGTATTTCCCGGATTATGCGCTGCGTGCTAATCCGGGCTACCGCTCAACACGAACAATACGCCTCTTTCGTGATCCCTGCACAACCACGTCATCGCGCGATGTGGGGCGTTTCATTAGGTTGACAAGCCATCCTCGCGCCCCTAGTATGCCCTAAACTTTCAAACTAGAGATTGCCATGACGAGCACCCTAGAGGCCATACGCGGGCTTGTGTCTTCCGAGCTAGACCAAGCTAATATCTTGATTAAAGAAAGCATTGCTTCTGATATCCCGCTGGCCAAGGCCATCGCCGACCACATTATCCAAAGTCCTGGCAAGCAAGTTCGCCCCATGCTCGTGCTCTTATCGGCCAAAGCCTGCGGCGTGCTTGATCAAAAAGCCATCACTGTAGCCGCCATCATTGAACTGCTACACACAGCAACTCTGCTGCATGACGATGTCATTGACGAATCGAAACAACGCCGAGGCCGCCCTACGGCCAACGCAAGCTTTGGCAATGAAGCCAGCGTACTGGTCGGCGACCTGCTCTATTCGCGCGCCTTTCAGTTGATCGCAAGCTTAAAACACCACCGCTTCACTGAAATTATCGCCAAAGGCAGCAGTGACATTGTCGAAGGTGAAGTCTTGCAACTCATGCACTGCCATGACCCTGCGACACAAGAAGCCACCTACATTGATATCGTTAAACGTAAAACCGGCGTACTGTTTGAGATCGCCGCCATCTCCGGCCCGATTCTTGCAGACGCAAGCCTTGAAACCCAAGAAGCCATGCGCACCTACGGACAAAACCTGGGCGCCGCATTTCAAATGCTCGATGACGCTCTAGACTACGAAGGTGACCCAGAATTGACAGGGAAAAACCTCGGCGACGATCTTCAAGAAGGCAAGCCCACCCTGCCCCTCATTTACGTCATGCAACAAGGCGCGAACCATTTTCGCACCACAATTGCGCAAGCCATCAAAAACCCGGAACAAGCCGACCTGGCTCAAATTCAAAAAATTCTCAACGAAACCCAAGCATTGACCTATTGCAAAGAGCTTGCAGCACAGACGATTCATATTGGCATGGATCAACTCAACACCTTGCCAGACTCAGCGTCAAAAACAGCCTTAGAAGCTTTGGCAAACTTTGTGATCGAACGCCAACAGTAAAGGGCAGCCCCTATTTAACACGGCGCATTAGCATCAAACCCAAAAAAGCAAACAATACCGTGGGCAATGCCGCACCCAGAAACGCCGGGACTTGGTAGACTAAACAAAACGGGCCAAAAAATTGATTCAACAAATAAAAAGCCAGCCCCACCGCAGCACCCGTCACAATTCGCAAACCCATCGTCACACTGCGCAATGGCCCAAAGATAAACGGCACAGCCAATAAAATCATCACCAGGCTTGAGAAAGGCTGCACCAGTCGCTGCCAGAAGGCTAGCTCGAACTGCGCGGGACTCATCCCCACGGCAATTTGCTGGCGAATATCTTGATACAGTTCAAGTAACGATAATTGCGACGCAAACCCACCAGCATCATTAGCCGACTTTGTACTCATCCTTAATGTCACATCCATATTCGGCACAGATTGAGAGCGCACAGTCTCGCCTTGCAGCTGGCTTTCAGTCACATCTTGTAAGCGCCACTCATCATCGGCAATTTTTACCGCTTGCTTTGCATGCAATGCTTTTTTTAGCGTTTGATCTGGGGCAAAACTGTAGACCGTGACATTGCGCACATGACCATTGGGCAACACAGCGCCCACAAAAATAAAGCGCTCAGCGTCCTTTAACCATAAGCCATAGCGCGTTTTAGCTGCTTGCCCACCACTAGTGGCCATGAGCTTCATTTGCTCTGCGTAAGCGGTTAAGCGTGGCGCAAAAAGTTCGCCTATACAGGTGACAACCACGATAAGCACTATCGCTAAACGAAAGACCATACGCATCATGCGCGTTAACTGCATGCCTGCTGCGCGCATCACCACAAGCTCAGAGTTTTGCGCCAACAAGCCCAAGCCTATTAGTGCACCTAACAAACCAATCATCGGAAAAAGACCATAGAGCTGGCCAGGCAATACTGACAAGACGTAAACAAAAGCATGGCCGATACCATAATCACCTTGCCCAATACTGCCAAACTCGCCAATCAAATAAATAAAGGCATCCACCGCAGCCACAATCACCAGAACCATTAAGGTAAAGCGAAGTAATGTACCCATTAAATAGCGATCTAAGATCTTCATCACACGCCCGCCCGCTGCCAAATCCGCCATGAACCATCAGAGCGATACAGCAATAAACCAAACAACAACATAGCTACATGAACCCACCAAAGACCAAGATAGGCCGGCACAGCACCCGACGATAGCCAACCGCGCGCCAATATCAATAAATTAAAGTACACAATAAAAATCAAAATCGCGGGCAAAAACTTAGCATAACGACCTTGACGTGGGCGAATGCGACTTAAAGGTAAACCGACAAACGCGAGCAACAAGACAGCAATGGGCACGGAAATTCGCCACTGCAATTCTGACATCGCGCTATGATCTTTCATGGCCACAGGAATGAGCTGGCGCATCGGCATTAGCTGCGGGTCAATGGTAAAGCCCTTGAGCGGGTCTTGATCCACCCGCACACCGTAGGTATCAAAGCGTAAAACCTGGAAATTCTGTTGACCCGGCAAGCCCTTATACACGGCTCCCTCCGACATTTGGAAGTAATCGCTTTGTGAAGCAGGAAAATACACATCCTTACCGCGCTTAGCCACGATCACCTGCCAAGGCGCCATCGGGTTATCCAATTTTCGTTCCGCACTGAAAATCGCTTCTACGTGTTTATGACCACGTGAGACTTTCTTAACATAATAAACATGTTGAGTATCACCTGAGTTCACCACGCGAAAGCGACCCGGCATGATGGTATCGATGATGCTGCCAGCCTTAGCTTCTGCTAAAACCTGGTGCATACGAAGATTCAAGGCGGGCTGCAACCAGCAGGAAAAAAACAAAGAAATGAAAAAGATGATGCCAGCACAGCCCATATTGACCCAGAAAAGCTGCTTGCGACCAAAACCACAGGCAAACAATACGGTCATTTCAGAATCGACAAATAAACGCCCATACGCCAACAAAATACCGATATACAAACCCAAGGGCAGCAAAAGCCCCAGGGTCACTGGAATTTCGAGCAGGATTAAATGAATTAACACCCAAACGGCGTACTTTCCGTTGGCAATAAACCCAAGATAACGAACGATGTTGTTACACATAAAAATAAACAAAAGAATCAAGGTCACAGACAGCATCGTGATGGTGACTTCTTTTGTGAGATAACGGGCAATCGTGTACAAGGTTGGCAAGCCTTAAATTTTGCGACATGGTATCACAATTGCCAGGCCGCTAAAATGCTTGCCTTGATGTAAGAAATATCTTACAATCTGCGAAAAAAATAATCGACAACATGATATTCTTCCAAGAAAACCTCCTCGGGCAAAAAACCTGGCAACGTATCGCTCAACTCATGCAACAATCCACCCAAGCACCAGAAACAGCGCGTTTTCAAAACGATCCTAACGCGCTTCAAAACCAAAAACGATAGCCAGGATTTGAATAGTGCGAGGCGATCCCCTAGACTATGCGCAGCATAAAAAGTCAGGGGCATTACAATGCGCGCAATACTCTCACTCATCACTTTATCCGCAGCACTCACTAGCTTTGCTTATCCAATTATCACCGAACGCAGCCACACCACCTCGCTAGTGGCAGCAAAAAAACAAGTGGAACACTACGTTTCATCAGGCTGCTACAATCAACAACTAACCCAAGCCAGCAATAAAGCCATGAAGTACTTAGAGGCGCGCATTCGCAGCAATCAGCAGCTTAAACACCCCAAAAAGCTCGCGATTGTTTTTGATATCGATGAAACCACACTATCCAATTACCCCTACATGAAAAGCGATAGTTTTGGCTTTGCATCTAAACCATTCAGTCAACATATTTGCCAAGCCAATGATCCAGCACTCAAACCTGTGCGTAAACTCTATGATTTTGCCATCAATCACGGCGTGGCTGTATTTTTCATCACTGGACGACGAAGTAATTTACGCAAACCCACCGTCTTGAATTTAAAAGACGCCGGCTATCATCACTGGCAAGGTATTTACTTCAAACCAATGAGCTATCATCAACCCTCCGCCATTCCTTACAAAGCACACGCACGCAAGCTCATCGAAGAGCAGGGCTTTGACATCGTCTTGTCGATGGGCGATCAATACAGCGATAGCCTAGGCGGCTATGCAGACCGAGGTTACAAACTCCCCGACCCTTTTTACAGCATCCCTTGAGTGGTTGAATATTGTCTGGCTGCCTGTTTCCTGGCATAGTGATAGTTTCAGGATGAAGGCAGGCCATGATGAGCATTAAACAATTTCTTGCCAACGCATTTGACCAACTCTTTCCCGAGAAAGAAGTCGACATTGACCTTAATTATCAGCACTCTCCTGCCTGGCCGCTGGAGTGGTACAAAGGCATGATCAAAACCCAAAATCGCATGGGTGTCATGTTTACCGACTTTGGCCCCGCTGAGCGGCAATTTATCCAGCTTGCCAAAACCGCCAAAAAACCACTGCTAGACATTGGCTGTGCCTACGGTGCAGCGACACGCGCAGCCCTTCTAAGCGACAGAGCCCGAATCACCGCTTGCGACATTGATAAAGAGCATCTGGACTACTTGCGCGAGGCAATTCCAGAAGAATGGCACTCACGCCTTCGCACGACCACACAGCGCTTTCCCAATCAACTATCATTCCCAGCAGATAGTCTATCCGGCATCCTCATGGCGAATGTGATCAACTACTTAAAGCCCGATGAGATTACAGAAGGCTTCAAAAAATGTTTTGATTGGCTAGCGCCCGGCGGCACGCTTTGGGTGTGCGCATACACGCCCTATTTTAATACCTATCAGCGTTTTGATGCGCTATACGATGAAAATGTGAAACAAGGCAAAACCTTCCCTTGCGAATTCAATCCGCATGAAGTGAGTGAGCAAGCCTGGAATCAACACTCACCTGACTATATGCAAATCTTTAAACAAGAAGCCCTGGAACATCTACTGAAAAAAGCTGGCTTTGAAATCAACGAGAGCCGGTACTTTGCATACGAATTTGTGCACCGCTGGTTGAAAAATTATTCCGACAAAGAGTTCGTGATGGTCGCCGCAAAAAAACCCTCATGAGATCTAGGCTGCGTCCCTAAAGTCTCGGCAGGAGCGAAAAATAAGATAATCGAGGAAAAATACCTGAAGGTTCGAGGCGAATATTGAACCTACTTAACGAAAAGCCTCAGGTATTTTCACCGATTTTGCTTGTTTTGCAGGCCAGCGACGACCTTAGGGACGTTGCCTACTAGCCCGAGTGGGATTTTTTCTGATACTGAACACGAAGCCTGGTCACTTCTCTCATGCTCAAATCGAGTGCTTGAGCGATAAACACATCATCCACACCCATCATGAACAAGTTAAAAGCAGCATTACGACTTGCGACTTTCAGACCTTCTTGCCGACCTTCTTGCCGACCTTCGTAGCGCCACTCTTGCGCCATTGTCATTCTACCCACAAGACTCTCCTCATTTTGTAAACTCGCAACGATGGTGTTGAACACTTGCTGCTTGTCATTCGCATGACCTTTGCTTAGAAAGAAGAATATAAATTTAGCTTACTGGCTTAAGCTCAACAATCAAATACAGAATGTTATCGAAAAAATCAGAAGCGTTTTTTTGAGGAAGATATCATACTCTAAACTGAAGCATATTTCGCTTTATCGCTTTGCCAGCGATCAAGCAATAAAGCAGCCGAGTCACTGTCTAAACGGCTGGCAATCAATGGCATATCAGAAAGCAAATCCTCATGCGTTTCAATGTCGGCAAAACGGAAACCCACCTCACCCGCCTGGCGAGTGCCTAGCATTTCACCTGGTCCACGAAGTTTTAAATCTTCTTCAGCGACCTTAAAACCATCCTGTGTTTCACGCATGACGCGCAAACGCGACTTCGCGATTTTCCCCAATGGCGCTTTATACAAAAGCACGCAAAAACTCTCGTGCGCACCTCGACCAATACGACCACGAAGCTGGTGAAGCTGAGAAAGCCCTAAGCGCTCAGCATTTTCAATGATCATCAAGCAGGCATTCGGGACATCCACACCCACCTCAATCACACTGGTTGCCACCAAAACATCAACCTCGCCGCGCACAAAATCAGCCATGATATTCGCTTTCTCAGCAGGCTTCATACGGCCATGCAACAAAGCCAATCGCAAATCCGGCAAGCTTTCAGACAAAGCCACAAAGCGATCTTGTGCTGCCTGACACTCCAAGACTTCAGAAGCTTCGATCAATGTACACACCCAGTACACCTGCCGCCCTCTTTCAACAATCGAGCGAATACGCACAACAAGCTCATCACGCTTTTGCTCATCCAGCACCACGGTTTTAATCGGCTTTCGCCCAGGTGGCAGCTCATCAATAATCGATTGATCCAAGTCCGCGTAGGCGCACATCGCCAATGTGCGCGGTATCGGTGTGGCCGTCATAATAAGCTGGTGAGGCACCCGCCCCTCGCGCGCACCCTTATCCCGCAACAACAAACGCTGATGAACGCCAAAGCGATGTTGCTCATCGATAATCACCAAGCCCAAAGATTTGAAGGCAACTGAATCTTGAAATAAAGCATGCGTACCTATCACCCAATCAACCTCACCCAATTCAATCGCGGCAAGCTGCTCACGCTTATGTTTAGCCGTGAGCTTAGAGGCTAAGAAAGCCACGCGATAACCCAATGCCTCAAACCACACTTGAAACTTTTGCACATGCTGCTCAGCAAGAATCTCAGTGGGCGCCATGAGCGCAACCTGATCACCTGCCGCCAATACCGGCAATGCGCTGAGAGCTGCGACCACGGTTTTACCCGAGCCCACATCACCTTGGACCAAACGCATCATCGCACACTCACGCAGCAAATCACCGTGTATTTCAGTAAGCACACGCTGCTGTGCAGCCGTTAAACTAAACGCTAATTGCGACAAAAAAGCTTTTTGCATGGACTCATCAGGCGCATAAGCTTTAGCCGGAAAAGCTTGATACTCAGCACGCCAACTGTTTAAGGTTAGCTGATGTGCCAGAAGCTCTTCAAAGGCCAAACGATAACGTAAACGATCACATGAAGCTTTATCAATACCGACTAATGGCTTATGGGCTTGCCTGAACAAATCATAAAGATCACCTAACCCATAAGCTGACCTAAACGTTTCAGGCAACTCATCAGACTCAGGAAGCGACAAAACAACGCTTTCAATTAACTGACGCAGCAGATTCGCGGGAACGCCTTTATGCGAAGAATAGAGCGGCGTTAATGACTTGAATAATTCAGGCGGAGCATCTGGATCAAAAAACTGATACTCCGGATGAATCATCTCAAACTGAAAGCCCACACGCTTAACATCACCCACACACTGCACATAAGAGCCCACTTGAAATTGTTGAACCTGACTTGGGTAGAAACGAAAAAAACGTAATAGCATTTGACCGGATGCGTCAGCAATATACACCAAGAACATTTTTTTACGAAACCCTGAAACTTCCGCATGGGTGACTTTGCCCCTAACAAGCGCGAAGTTTTGGTCTTGCAAGCGTGAAATTGCACTGACTCGCGTGCGATCTTGGTAGCGCAGGGGAAGCTCTAATAATAAATCCCAGTAAGTGTGCAAACCGTGCTGGGCGAAACGCTTGGCTAGTGCATCGCCAACCCCCTTAAACTGCCGGAGGGGTTGTTGCCACAAACGCCCGGACATGCCTACACAAGTTTATTGATGATAATTGTCTCTTCACGACCAGGGCCAGTAGACACAATATCAATACGCGTTTCGAGTAGCTCACTCAAGCGATCCAGATAAGCTTTTGCGTTCACAGGCAGATCACTGTATTGCGTAATGCCACGCGTTTCTTCTTGCCAACCGGGCATCGTTTCATAGACAGGCTCACAACGTGACAACATTTCGGCATCACCTGGTGGTGTAAGCAAGGTTTCGCCTTCGTAGCGGTACGCCACACAGAGCTTGATCTCCTCGAGACCATCGAGCACATCAAGCTTCATGATACCCAAACCTGTAATACTATTAAGCTCGATCGCGCGACGAACCATGACGGCATCAAACCAACCGCAGCGACGCGAACGCCCTGTGACCGTGCCAAACTCATGACCTTTTTTGCCGAGGTGCCGACCAACTTCATCTTCAAGCTCGGTTGGAAACGGACCGCCACCCACACGCGTGGTGTAAGCTTTCACAATGCCCAAAACGTAATCGATATAACACGGACCAAAACCTGTGCCCGTAGAAGCCGCACCGGCCGTGGTATTGGATGAGGTCACAAAAGGATAGGTACCATGATCGATATCTAGAAATGTGCCCTGCGCACCTTCAAACAAAATTGCTTTATTTTCAGATCGTAGTTTATGCAGCTCTGTGGTGACGTCACACACCAAAGGCCTAAATTTTTCAGCCAACGCCAAGCTTTCTTCCAATACGGTTTCATAATGCAATGGCGCGACTTGATAATAGTTTTCCAACACGAAATTATGAAAACGCATATTTTCTTTAAGCTTTTCAGCAAATGTTTTTTCATCGAACAGATCAACAAATCGAATACTGCGGCGAGCCACTTTGTCTTCGTAAGCAGGGCCGATACCACGGCCGGTTGTGCCGATCGCCGCCTTACCTTTGGCTGCCTCGCGCGCCTGATCCAACGCAATGTGGTAGGGCAAAATTAAAGGACAGGCACGACTGATATTTAATCGTGACATCACATCAACACCGCGCGCCTCAAGCTCGCCCACTTCTTCTTTGAGCGCCGCCAAGGATAACACCACGCCGTTGCCAATAAAGCAACGTACGTTTTCGTGCAAAATGCCTGATGGAATCAAGCGGAGCTTGGTCGTTTCACCGTTGATCACTAAGGTATGGCCGGCATTATGCCCACCCTGGAAGCGAACAACCGCAGACACATCACGCGTTAAAAGGTCAACAACCTTGCCTTTACCCTCATCGCCCCACTGGCTACCTAAAACAACAACATTTTTAATCATAAACGTCCCATCGCTTAAAATCGGATTTTATCGACTTAGCCCTGCAAACACAAGCCGCCACTGTTCACTGTTAAGGCGCAGCTCCAAAAGGCTGTCGCCATTGGCTGCAATCGTCTCACTTTGAACGGCACCGAACTCAAACAATTTAGCACGAATGGCCGCTTCACTCGGCTGCAAGCGAAGGCAGGCGTGAATAATGTGCGCCGACAAACGCTCTGCCATCGTGCGCTTCAACAAATCAATACCTTCACCCGTCACAGCAGACAACCAAACCTTATCCAGATCACCCGCATGGTTTCGAACGGCGTGCACGCCCTCACCCGTCAAATCAATTTTATTCATGACCATCAACTCGGGCACTTGATCAGCACCTATTTGCTTGAGCACGTCATGCACCGTGTCCACCATGTCGTAAAAGTCTGCGCGCGCGCTGTCAACCACATGAACCAAGAGATCAGCACTGGCTGCCTCTTCTAAGGTTGCCTTGAAGGCCTCCACCAAGTCATGGGGTAAGTGGCGAATAAAGCCCACCGTGTCAGCTAAGACCACCTCGCCCAAATGCGGCAACTTCAAGCGCCTAAGCGTTGGGTCTAAGGTTGCAAAGAGCTGGTCTGCCGCATAAACATCCGATGCCGTGAGTCGATTAAACAAAGTGGATTTACCGGCATTGGTGTAGCCCACAAACGCCACCGTAGGTGTAGCCGCTCGCTCGCGCAGGCGACGACTTTGCGCACGCTGCATTCTGACCTTCTCAAGCTTTCGCTGGATCATTTTAATTCGATCACGCAGCAAGCGACGATCGGTTTCAAGCTGGGTTTCACCGGGGCCACGCAAACCAATCCCGCCCTTTTGGCGCTCAAGATGCGTCCAACCTCGTACCAAGCGTGTGGACAAATGCTGCAGCTGCGCCAACTCAACTTGCAGCTTACCCTCATGGGTGCGTGCACGCTGAGCAAAAATATCCAGAATCAAACCCGCGCGATCCAAGACACGGCATTTAAGCTCACGCTCCAAGTTGCGCTCTTGCGCAGGGCTTAGAGGATGATCAAAAATCACAAGGTCAATATTTTGCGCCTCGATCACTTCTGCAATTTCCTTCACCTTGCCTGAACCGATAAAAAACTTGGGGTCAGGACGATCACGCCGACCGGTAATTTCACCTAAAACGGTAGCGCCAGCTGATTCGGCTAAAATTTTACACTCTGATAAATCGCCGGAAACGGCGTGGGATAATTGCAGGTGAACAATCAGAACTCGCTCACCTGCATCTGGACGATCGAACAATCGCTAAAAACCTTTTGGTTTATTCAACATGCTCAGGTACATACACATTTTGCGACGGCACAATCGTGGAAATCGCGTGCTTGTAAACCATTTGAGTCACATTGTTTTTCAAGAAAACCACGTATTGGTCAAAAGACTCTACTTGTCCTTGTAATTTGATACCGTTAACCAAGTAAATGGCAACGCCAACGCCTTCTTTGCGCAACGCATTCAAGAATGGATCTTGAATGGAAGCACCACCCCCTTTATTCATTATTCTTACTCCTTTACGCTTTTATCTTATGATTGCTAAAACGCGGCCCCTTTGCACCGCGTGGAGGAAAATGGTAACACAAAACCCTGAAATAAAACCACTGTCTTTGAAGGCTTTTAGGTGAAAAAAGCGCTTATATTCGGTCGCGCTTCAAAAATAAGCAGCATGCCACTGAAATCAGCATGCAGACAGGTATCACCAACATAGCATGCTCGTAGTCATGGGCGCTGAAAACACGCAGGCCATGGGCCATTTTGCCGTGCCACTCCAGGTCCAAAATCCAGCCAATCAAGGGCTGGAAGACCAAGCCACCGATCATCACAAAACCATTAATCAAGGCGATAGAGGTACCGGCCATTTTCTCGCTATTAAGCTCTTTACCGGCCGCAAATACCAAGACCTGAGCGCTGGTCGACAAGCCAAAAATAAACAACGTGGTGTACATCGCCGTATAACTAAGATACGGGTGAAACACGAACAAATAGACGCTGACAAAAAAAGCAAAAACAGAGCTGATCAGCAAAACCTTTTGACGGGAACGAATACGATCAGAAAGGAAACCCAAAATTGGGCCGCCGACCGCCCAACCTAAAAACACGGCGGTGTTAAGCGAAGCCGCATGAATTGGGCTGATACGTTCAACCACATGATAATAAGGGATAGACCATAGCTCAGCAAAGACTGTCAACGACATATACAAAGTGGTACCAATAATGCCATAGAGCCACATCCTAGGCTTTCTTAAGGCATGCAGAAGACCGCGCAACAAATACGGAAAGGTCGCTTCCATCTTCTCCGTCATACTACGCTTGTGCTCATCACCTTTATCATGAATAAAAATGAATAACACCACTGCCAAGCAGAGACCCGCAACTGCCGCATCGACCATCGTACCACGCCAGCCTTGATGAGCCACGAGCGCCGTTAAACCGACATCACCAATCATTGCACCCACCATGCCAAGTGCTGTGATACCACCAGACACCATTGCAAAACGATTCTTAGGCAACCAAATAGTGGCGATTTTTAATGCGCCCACAAAGGCAAAGGCCGAGCCAAAACCAATCAAGAAACGACCCAAAGCGGCCAGAGCAAACACATGGCTCGCTGAAAACAAAAAAGCACCCAAGGCACAAGAAAGGCACGCCAGCGACAAAAGCTTTCTGGGACCAAAGCGGTCCATCAAAATGCCGACAAAAAACTGCAATGGCGTATAAATGTAATAGTAGAAATCGGCAAGATTACCAAAGCCTGCGCCATCCAAGTGAAATGCCTGGCGCAATTGATCAGACATCACACTCGGCGAAATCCGCAGAAAGTATTCGTAACAATAAAAACACGCGGCCAAAGCGACGACAAACCAGCCGTAGTATTTAGGCCAGGTATAGACTCGCGAGCGAGAGGTACTTGAGTTTGAATATCGATTCATGCGTGTGACTCCTGTTAACAAGCCCAAAGGGCCATGTAAAATCGAGGTCGATCCATGACTTCCTGATACATTACGTGATTAGACAGCGCGCAAAACAGCTTATTCAGCAGTTTTGGTTTTACGTTTAGCAAGGCCCGCAAATTTCTTATTGAAACGATCAACTCGACCGGCTGTATCAATAATTTTTTGCTTGCCTGTGTAGAAGGGGTGACACTGAGAGCAGATTTCAACTTGAAGCTCATCTTTACCGCAAGTAGAGCGTGTTTCAAACGTGTTGCCACAACTGCAAGCAACGTTGATAGATTCGTATTTTGGATGAATATTTTCACGCATCGTTGTTATACCTCTCTCAATATGGGCGTGATCATACCCAAAAGCTTATTTTGAGTCAAGCCTTAAAACAACAGGCGCATGATCCGAGGGGCGCTCATGATGGCGCGGCTCAATATCAATAAAAGCCTCCGAACAAGCCGACTTCAAAGCCTCGCTGACCAATATTAGGTCAATTCTTAAGCCGCGATTACCCGAGAAAGCGCGCGTGCGATAATCCCACCAACTGTAACGCTCATCCGGCTGATCAAAAAGCCGAAAGCTATCGTGAAAACCCAGGTCAAATAAAGCGTACAAAGCCTCACGCTCCGGCGCACTCACCAAGACCACATCACGCCACTTCTTAGGATCATACACATCGTTATCGTAGGGGGCGATATTGAAATCCCCCAGAACCACAACTCGATCATGCTGCTCAAGCGCTTTAGTTAAATAGGCTTTAAGCCCACGCAGCCAGGCTAGCTTGTAATCATATTTATCCGAGCCCACTTCACTGCCATTGGGCACATACACATTAACCACATGCACGCCGTCGATGGTACAGGCCAAAAAACGCTTTTGCTCATCGTCAAAATCCGGTAAATCAAACACGAGCATATCCACGGGCAGTTTTGACAGCGTCGCCACACCATTGTAGGTTTTCTGGCCCGTGAACGAGACGTGATAGCCCGCCGCCTCAATCGCCTCACGAGGAAATTTTTCATCAATTATTTTTGTTTCTTGTAGACACAAAACATCCGGCTGATGGGCTTTTAACCAATCCAACACCTGCGGCAGGCGAACATTGAGAGAGTTCACATTCCAACTCGCGATTTTCATTCAATCTTCCTAGAACTCGTAAGAGCTGTTACACTGCTTCGCATTCTAAACAGGCCAACGACCAGGAGCAAGCCATGATCATTTTCGAAACCAACAAAGGCACCCTTAAAATCGAACTCGACCACGAGAACACACCCGTCACTGCTAAAAACTTTGAAGAGTATGTCAAAGACGGTTTTTACAATGGCACGATTTTCCATCGAGTGATTGATGGCTTCATGGTGCAAGGCGGCGGCTTTGAGCCTGGCATGGAACAGAAATCCACAAAATCACTGATTGAAAATGAAGCCGACAAAGGCGGCAAAAACTTGCGCGGCACACTCGCCATGGCACGCACCATGGACCCGCACTCTGCCTCGGCACAGTTTTTTATCAACGTCAAAGACAACGACTTTTTGAACCACAAAAGCAAAGACATGCACGGCTGGGGTTACTGCGTATTCGGTCGCGTAACCGATGGCATGGACGTGGTTGACATCATCAAAGGTGTCAGCACCACTTCACGTCGTGGTCATGACGACGTACCCGTTGAAGACGTGATTATTGAAAAAGCCTACGTTGAATAGTAGACTGTTTTGACATTTTAAAGGGACTGAACACATGCGTCGCATTGGATTGATTTTTCTAACAAGTTTAAGCCTATCAGCTTTTGCAAACACCCCTGCGACGCCAGCGCCTGCAACAACCGCAGTCACCACGTCAACCGCACACACCAGTGACGCCGCAGTAGAAGCGGCCGCCGCGGATCCTTACGCCGGTGGTTTCAACCTACCCGAGGCTGTGACTGTGCATAATGATTCACTAGAACAAACCCACGAAGTCAACGACCCTTACATTCAGTACAATCGCTCAATGACGCGCTTTAATACCAAGCTCGATAAATACGTCGCCAAACCGGTGGCTACGTTTTATGACCGCGTGATGCCAAAGCCTTTAAACCACATGATCCACAACGCCTTTGAGAATCTGCGCAATATCCCAGCAGTGATCAACGATGTACTGCAAGGCAACTTTTACCAAGCCTCATCAGACGGCTGGCGCTTTGCGGTAAACTCAACCGTGGGTATCGCAGGCTTGTACGATCCGGCTCACGATATTGGCCTCATGCAAAACGAAGAAGACTTCGGCCTAACGCTGGCTAAATGGGGCTGGTCTGATTCGGCATATTTTGTACTACCCGTGTTCGGACCCGGTACGGTCAGAAGCATGATTGGTGGCGCCATTAACATTCGCTATATGACGATCTACGGCTACATCACCCCCTGGTATGCAAGCTTAGGTCTCTATGCTTGGGACTTGCTGGACGAGCGCGTGCAGCTTTTAGGCTTTCAAGATGTGTACGACAGCGCGGCCATCGACCCTTACGTTTTCCAACGCGATGCTTATTTGCAACATGAAGCGTACTTGATTAAGCGCAACACAGAACTGGACAACCCGAACACGATCAAACAAACATTGCAGTACCACAATCCGTACTATTTATACAATTAAATGTTTAACATCGCCTTAGTCCAGCCTGAAATACCGCCCAACACAGGCAATATCATTCGCCTATGCGCCAACAGCGGAGCAAATCTTCACATTATTCATCCTGCAGCGTTTGAATTTAGCGACAAACAACTGCGGCGCGCAGGGCTTGACTACCACGAATTTGCGCGCGTGCAACACCACGATAATTTAGACGCGTTTTTAAAAAAACCACCTGGACGTTTGTTCACTGTCGAAACCAACGGCGACACGGTCTACAGCGAAGTGCATTTTCAAGAGAGTGACACGTTTATTTTCGGATCAGAGGGCCCTGGCTTAAGCGATGAAATGATCGCAGCGATACAGCCTACAGCCAACTTGCGCATCCCTATGCAATCTTGCACGCGCAGCTTAAACCTCTCAAACTGCGCCGCCTTGGTGCTTTACGAAGCCTGGCGGCAATTGGAATTTTGCGGAAGCTAGCAAAGATAACCCAGATGGGCGTTAAAACAACGCCAGAGGGTGCTCACTCACGCGCCTGCCTTGGACGAAGGAATAGGCGAGCGCGAACAGGCTGCCCCAGCATAAGCTTTGGGCAGCGAGTCATAAATGCAGCTATCTGGAGTGCTTTACTGGCTATAGTACTCAGCAAACTCTTGCGGACTCGGCACCATGCGCACACGATCCACTTCTTCGCGTTTCAATGCGATGTAGGCATCGATCATGTCATTGGTAAACACATCACCCGCTAGCAAAAATTCACGGTCTGCATTCAATTCATCCAAGGCTTCCTCGAGCGAGCGACACACTGTCGGGCATTGGCTCAACTCTTCACTGCTTAAAGCAAACAAATCTTCATCTTGTGCTTCGCCTGGGTGAATTTTGTTTTTAATGCCATCTAAGCCTGCCATCAACAAAGCAGAAAACGCCAAGTAAGGGTTCGCCATAGGGTCTGGGAAACGGACTTCGATACGACGTGCTTTATCAGAATGCACGCGCGGAATACGAATCGCTGCAGAACGGTTTGCCGACGAGTACGCCAATACCACTGGGGCCTCGTAACCGGCGATCAAACGGCGGTAACTATTGGTCGTTGGATTCGTGAAAGCATTTAAAGCACGAGCATGTTTAATGATCCCGCCCATGTAATACAAGGCTTCTTTTGACAAGCCATCGTACTCTTTGCCGGCGAAAATATTTTTGCCGTCTTTGGCCAACGATTGGTGACAGTGCATACCGCTGCCGTTATCGCCATTGAGCGGCTTAGGTAAAAACGTGGCTGACTTGCCATTCTCATGGGCGACATTGCGCACCACGTATTTAAACAACTGTAAGTTATCCGCCTCTTTCACCAGGCTATCGAATGCCATTGTGATTTCGTTTTGGTTTGCAGTGGCCACTTCGTGGTGGTGTGATTCAATCGTGATACCAAAATGCTGCATTACTTCTGAGACTTCAGCGCGGAAGTCGCGCGAAGAATCGACCGGCGGTACAGGGAAATAACCGCCTTTCACACCTGGACGATGCCCCATATTGCCATAAGAGTATTCAGCATTCGAATTCCAAGCGCCCTCTTCGCTATCGATTTGATAAGATGCTGTGGCCATCCCCACATGCCAGCGCACATCATCAAAAATGAAAAATTCAGGTTCAGGACCCACATAGCACGTATCGGCAATACCGGTTTGTTTCAAATACGCTTCAGCGCGTTTCGCAATAGAACGTGGATCGCGCAGATACGGCTTATTCGCATAAGGATCAAACACATCGCAGCGCACAGCCAATGTGGCCAGTTTAGCGAACGGGTCTAAAAAGACGGTGCTTAAATCCGGGCGCAACATCATGTCGGACTTATCGATGGTTTGCCAACCACGAATAGACGAACCATCGAATAACTTCACATTCTCCATAAAGTTTTCATCGACAGTGTTGGTTGGCACTGATAAAAAGTGCTCAACACCGACAGTATCACAAAAACGAAGCTCCAAGTATTTAGCTTCATGCTCTTTAATCATGGAAAGTAAAGTTTTGATCATGGAATTGCCCTTGAGTGGAAAGGCATACTGTAGCAAGCCCAAAGCCAAATGCAAGGGGATTTTAAAGACGTGATTCTGATAAAAAAGCCACTTTTACAGGTGTGTAACATTTAGCCAGCGCCGCCTCAAAGCGGGCTCTGCTCTCATTAACCACAACAGCATCCGGCTTTAAAATACACACCACAAACAGCTCGCCATGCCAATAATGCAACACACTGTACGAGACTTGAGCAAAAGCCTTCGAGTCAGCTTGATGCAACACGGCTTCAACGACCTTGCGATCAGGCATTCTTGCATTGGTCGCAAGCGCGACGTTATCATCCTCTGGGTCAATATGCACCGTGATATCTTTGACGTGATCAAATTTCGCACGCAGCATACGCATCACTTCTTCGCTAATAAAATGCCCTTCCGACACGCTAATCAGGGGTGCAACTTGCACGTGTAAATCCAAATAAACCTCGCCAGCTAGCAAGCGGCTTCTCAACTGATGCACAGCCGCCACACCGCTAACCTTTAAAACCGCTTGATAAATCTTCTCGCGAAGCTCATCGTCGATACCCGTATCCACAAGTTCACGAAGACTGCGCCACACCATCCCGAGCGCCATTTTAACAATCAAAGCGGCCACAATCACTGCAGCAATCGCATCGCCCCAATGAAATCCCACAATCGACAACAGCGCACCAATGAGCACCACCAAGGATGACAAGGCATCACCTCGATTATGCCAGGCATTGGCATTTAACAATTCCGAGCGAATTCGTTTAGCCACGCGCAGTGTGATTTGAAACAAAAATTCATTGGCCACCACTGAAATAAGCGCAACGATTAACACCCACATATCAGGCTTAGGCAAAGCGTGGCCCGTGACCATGCTTTTTATGGCGCTAACACCAATACCCACACCAACGAACAATAAAACAATGGCAAGCCCGACAGCCGCCACCGTTTCAAATCGCCCATGACCATAGGGATGAGCCTCATCCGGCGCTTGATTGGCCGCGCGGGTCGCCAAAAGCACCATGGCGTCGGTGAATAAATCTGATAGGGAGTGCACACCGTCAGCAACCAGGGCTTGAGAATGCCCGAAAAAACCGACGATGAGTTTGATCACACTTAACAAGCCATTGATCACAATGCCCCATAAGGTGATACGCTTAGCTTGTTGGTAACGTGTCATGCCCATAAAGGCATGCTAACATGAAACCTGCCAAAAATAGAACTCTCTTGAGAAGCAGCGCTTAAGCACCTTGCGTTTCCACGCCTTCAAGTAGACTCAAGATACCGCGCAGCTTTTCACTTTCGTTGGTATTTTGCTGTTTAAGCTCGCCGCTTTCAGCACGAAGCTGTTGGTTTTCGCCACGCAATTTTTCAAGTTCGTCGACCAAGGCTAGGATTTTGTCTTCTAAGCGTTGTAATTCATTTAACATTATTGTTCCCCTCATATCGGTCATTAAAGTCTGGATTCTATCAAAGCTTTTTTCAGGCGTGAAGCAGAAACAAGGCCATGATCGAGAATAAATCTCTCTACTTAACGTAAGGGTTTTTTGCAGACTTCAACTGAAGCTTGATGGGTGTACCAACCAGGTGCAAACGCTTACGGTAGAAATTAATCAAGTAGCGTTGGTAAGTGTTAGGCAGCGCGTCAAGCTGTGTACCGTGCAAGACCAAGATAGGAGGATTTTTTCCGCCCAAATGTGCGTAACGAATTTTAATGCGTCGCCCTTTAGATAACGGTGGCTGATGTTGCACGATGGCGTCTTGCAATATTTCCGTGGCCTTAGCCGTAGTGATTTGACGCATGGCCGAGCGATAGGCTTCCTGCACCGACTCAAAAAGATTGCCGACACCTGAGCCATGCAATGCCGAGATAAAGTGTTTGCGGGCAAAGTCTACAAATTCTAAACGACGCAGCATTTCAGATTTGATGCGATCACGCTCATCACTTTCCATGCCGTCCCACTTATTCACCGCAAGCACCAACGCTTTGCCGGTCTCAAGCACAAAGCCTAACAAGCGCTCATCCTGCTCAGACAAGCCATCCTGTGCGTCAAACACAAACACCACCACATTGGCAGACTCGATCGCTTGCAAGGTTTTCACAACAGAAAATTTCTCAACCGTGTCTTTGATGCGACCGCGTCGACGCACGCCGGCTGTGTCGATCAAGGTGTACTCTTCGCCTTGACGCTCAAAATCAATTTCAATGCTGTCGCGCGTGGTGCCTGGCATATCACACACAATCACCCGTTCCTCACCCAACATACGATTAACCAAGGTCGACTTGCCGACATTAGGCTTACCAATAATCGCCATACGGATTCGACCATCAGTTTCTTCTGGCTCATCACTAGCTTGTTCAAAATTCTGCGTGATCATCTCTAAAAGGCCACGCACACCACGGTTATGACTAGCAGCAATAGCCAAGGGCTCACCAATACCTAGGGCATAAAAGTCCGAAGCCGCAACGTTTTCGTCGATACCGTCAGTTTTATTCACCACCAAATGCATCGGCTTATTCAACTCACGAAGCTTGCGCGCAATCTCTTCGTCAGCCGCAACAACACCGGCGCGACCATCGACCATAAACAACACCACATCGGCCTCTTGCACTGCAAGCCAAGACTGCGCCAGCATTAATTCATCAATTTCGCCTTCAGGTGTTTCACCGATACCGCCGGTGTCAACCAGCAAAAAGCGCTTGCCTTCGAAACGCGCCTCACCGTAGTGACGATCGCGCGTCACCCCCGGCTGGTCGACAACCAAAGCATCACGCGAGCGTGTCATGTGGTTAAACAGCGTGGACTTACCGACGTTAGGACGACCGACAATAGCAATGAGTGGCAACATAGGATTTAAGCCTTAAAGGGTCTCAACACAAAAGACCAGACCGTGCCGTTTGTACCTAGCACAAACAATTGGCTGTTATCGGCCACGGGCTGCGCAATAGCATCAGCACTGATCGGCGCACGCCCCTGAAGCTTGCCGCTAGAGCGCGAAAGAAAATGCACAAAACCATAACGATCAGCCACGGCAACACTTTGACCGATTAACGCCGGACCTGTAAGCTGTCGGCCTTTTAAGGCGGTTTGGCGCCATGCCACCGCCCCAGTGGCTTCATCAAAGCACCACACACGACCATCGGCATCGGTCACATAGACTTGATGGCGATCTGCGGTAATACCGGCATACGATGAAATTTTATGCGACCAAATTAGTTGGCCTTTATCCAAATCATAGGCCGCCACACGACCTTGATACGTTGCCACATAAGCCACACCATTGACCACGACCGGGTCGACGGTGATATCCACCATGCGATCAATCACATTATTGCCTCGTGGCAAAGCCACTTGCTGCTGCCAAAGCATATTGCCTGTTTGCAAATTCAACACGACCAAATGACCATCAGAGAAACCGGCCACAACCGTATTGCCCGCCACTTCTGGCTGACTGGCTGCATGCAAAGTCATACTAGGAACCGCTTCGTCATAGCGCCAGATCAGATGGCCCGTGCTAGCCGAAAAAGCGCTTAAGTTACCCGTGATGGTGTGCGCAAGCACAATACCTCGTGCATATTCAGGCGCAGCCCAGACTTCGCTGGTCACAGGCGCATGCCAAACCAAATGCCCGTCTTGTGCTGAAAGCGCCACAATACGCGCGTTATCTGTGCCCACATACACATTACCACCACCAACACCCACACCACTGGTGATATTCGCGCCAATGTTTTCATTCCACAAAGTGCGACCTGTTTTTGCATTGACTGCACTCACATCACCATTGCGACTAGCGACAAACAACACGCCATGGCGTACCGCAGGGCGCATGCGAAAATAATAACCGCCATTGCCATTACCGACACCAGTCTTCCAGGCTGTCACAGCTTGAACGCTCGGCGTGTAGGACTGCAACGGCGAAGGCGCCATTGCATTATCCGCATCAGAACTGCAGGCAGACAACAAGGTCACACCGAAAACGATAACAGCAAGACGAATTAAAATGTTCATTAAGCGTTAGACCCCGTAGTGTTTAGGTGATGCGGCGTAATATTGGGCACACCGGCAAGCTTCATTGCCACCGCTGGCGCTGGCACACCGGCTTTTTGGTATTGCGCAACCGCCTGCTGATAATGCGCCCTGGCTTTCTCTGGCTGATTCATCTGCCAATACGCATCACCTTTGTACTCATTCACGCGCGCAATAAAGCCTTTATCATAGACAGTGTCTAAAGCCTTGAGCGCGAGGCTTGGTTGTTTAAGTTGAAGCTGGATTGAGGCTTCACGCAACACCGCGATTTGTCGCAAAGCCTTCATATGGCCATGCTCCGAAACCTGTTTAAGCTCGCTTAAGGCTTGCTGATAGTGCTTAGCGTTGGCCGCCTGAGCAGCGAGCCACAAATGGGCCATATCCGCATAGGACGTGCCTGAATACTGCGTGCTTAAAGCGTTTGCAGCCGACTTGGCCGAGGAAAGATCATGCGCATAGCTGCTGCTCATCATGGTAGCATAAACCAATGAAGCCTGCTGAGCCTGGTGAAGCTGATGCCGACGATAGACCTGCCAACCCACAACAATAACAACGGCCAAAACAACCCCTAAAATAGTGGCCCAACCGTATTCTTTCCACCACTTTAAGAGTTTTTCTTTTTGCTCCGCATCCGTTGTGTAATAAGACATACCGCGCTCTTTTAAGGAAAAATCAAGCCGGCATTATGTCAAACCAAGGGCTTGAAGTCACGCGGATTCTTGATGTTTGGCCGATTGCCTCAGGACGAGACTCGCGGAGCTCGCCGAGTCATTTGCAGCAGCGCCGAGAGGCGCTGAACGCTGCCACTGGACCCAACTGATCACCATGACCAACAAAATACCAGACATGGCAAACGTTGCCCACTTCATAGGCTTACGGCGTTGGCGGGACTTATCATAGCGAAAAGTATGCACAGGTGCGGCTTGCGGGCAATCGAGCACACCAAGGTCAGAAAGGTGATGATCAACGGATTCTAGTGGCACGCGCACCAGTTTAGCATAGCCACGAATATAGCCTTTAACGTAAACATCCATTTTCTCAGGGGGGTAGTGATTCGCTTCAATGGCTTTTACCGTGGAGGTAGCAATGCGTAATTCATTGGCCACATCTTCTTCGGACAAACCCTGCGCAATCCTTGCATCTATTAAGGCCTTTGCTAGCGACATACCGCTCAGTGACTGTTGCTCAACATCCATGCTCGCATCCTTGTTGTTCAAAAACAGACCCATTATACGCACTTTATGGCTTCAAGCAACGGTTTCAACGACAGCGCAACTGTCTTCTGCTTACCCTCATCGCGCAAAGGCTTCACAATGACCTCACCCGCTTTAAGCTCATTTTCACCCAAAATGAGCGCATACGCCACACCACTGGCATCGGCTTTTTTCATCTGAGATTTCAGGCTGCCGCCCGTGCAGTCAACTTGAATAGGAACCCCACTTGAGCGCAATTGCTCAGCCATCGTGAGGCCTGCCGCCTGAACTGACTCGCCGAGCAATAAAAAATAAGCCTCGGGCGCAGGCGAGGTATCGCCCAATTCGCACAGCAACAATAATCGCTCAATGCCCATGGCAAAGCCCACCGCCGGGGTCGCACGCCCACCCAGCTGCTCAACCAAAGCATCGTAGCGCCCGCCGGCACACACAGTACCTTGTGCACCTAATTCATTTGTTGTCCACTCAAACACCGTGTGGCAATAATAATCCAAACCGCGGACCAAGTTAGGGTTTAATGTGTAGGTAATACCCAACTCATCCAGCAGCGCACAAACCCGATCAAAATGAACTTTCGATGCTTCATCGAGGCTATCAAGCATTTTCGGCGCACCTACAGTCACCGCTTTCATATCAGGGTTTTTAGAATCTAAAATCCGCAAAGGATTACTTTGCAAGCGACGCCGACTATCTTCATCCAATGCATCTATATGCCCTGAAAAATACGCAATCAATTTCTCACGATAACGTTGGCGTGATTCAAAACTGCCAAGGGTATTGATTTCTAATGTGACCGACTCTGCGATGCCCAGTTTTTTCCAAAGGCTGGCCGACAATGCAATCAGCTCAGCATCAATCATCGGCGAGTCCATACCAAAAGCCTCTACACCCACCTGATGAAATTGACGATAACGCCCTTTTTGCGGTCGCTCATGACGAAACAAAGGGCCCATATACCATAATCGTTGAATCTGATTGTGCAACAAACCATGTTCAACGGCTGCACGCACGCAGCCTGCCGTGCCTTCCGGACGCAAGCTCAAACTCTCACCATTGCGATCGTCGAAGGTATACATCTCTTTCTCGACGATATCCGTCACCTCACCCACGCCACGCTTAAACAACGCCGTTTTTTCAACAATCGGAAAACGAATTTCACGGTAAGCATAGTGTGCTAAGTGTTCGCGCACAATCGCTTCAAAGGCCTGCCAACGATGCGTTTCACTGGGCAAAATATCGTTCATACCACGCACGGCTTGGATTTTTTGAGTCATATTTTCACTCTCAACTCGATTTCGCTCATGCTAACACAAGGATAAAAAAGACCAAAGCCAAGGATGAGAACCCCTAGCTTGTCTTGCTTTGTGCAGGAGGGGCAGCCTCCTCACTAAACTCAGCTATGCTGGCGATCAGTTCCTCCAAGCGACGGATTGTCTCGTCCATTGCCTCCTTCTTTAAAAAAGCATTCCCCGCCGCTTGCTCAACAAGCTGTAATAAGCGGTTCGCCTCCAAAACAATCTCCCCCCAGCTTTGAGAGTCAATTATTTGAGAGTCAATTAATTTAACTAGAGAGCGCTCAAATGCCGTTATCTCGCTCTGTACAGTGCGGGCTCGCTCAGCTTCTTCTCGCTTAGCTTGCGGACGGGGCTCAAAAAACTGAGCCACTGATGACGTCGGTTGAGTCGCTTTCGGCTGAGCCGCTTTTGCTTGAGCGCTGGATGGTTGTGCCGCTGTACACGGTGGCCTCCTTGATGACTTCCGTTGAGACACTCTCGGTTGAGCTGCTTTCGGTTGAGGCACTTCCGGTTGAGGCACTTCCGATTGAGCCGCTTTTGCTTGAGCGCTGGATGGTTGTGCAGCTGTACACTGTTGCCTCCTTAATAAGAGGGCCTTGCGCATTGCTTCTAAACGAGCACTTGCCTGAGAAGGGTCTTCAAACCCACCAAATTCTGCAATATAGTTAATCAACTCACTGGCTTCTTTTAACTCGCTTTTAATCTGATCAAAAAGATGCGTTGTGAGATTTACTGTATCTGTATTCCCAAACTTGTCTAATCTCGCAAGCAATGCATCGATATCGTGGTAAGCAGCTTCTAGTGCCGCAGTCTTTTTAGCAAGCAACACACAGACAGCCTCACCCGTCTTAATTTGCGTCTGTTTAATGTTACTGAGCTGCCTTGCTATCCTAGCCCTTATGTCCAAAATTGGCTTTTTATTGACTACTGGAAGCTGCTCGAGCACTGCTTCCAACCTGCGCACGTCTTGATTCAACTCGTCCAGCTCTGCTTTATCGCCACGTTTCAGACCAGCTTTGCTGCTCGCCTGCTGCTGATAGGTTAAAAGATCTTGAGAGATTGTGTTTAACTGCCCTTCAATACCCAATAAATCCTCTAAGAGCTTTGCTTCTTTTTGTTTTTCTTCGCGCTCATGCAACGCTTTTCTAAGCGCTTCTTCTTTCTGCTCAGTTATCTTTCGAGCAATAGTGTTGGCCGCTTCAATAAGCGACGCAACCCTAGCATGCCATAGGTTACACTGGGCTTTTTGGTCCGCATACTGGCGCGTATTGCCTGCTACCTTGTATAACTGGGTGAGTTCTTCTTGGAGGATCACGCAACCCTCAGAAAAGCAGTCCTGGCTCGCCTTAATATTGATCGGTGAAAAATGGACAACATCGCATTCCTCCGTAGGCAGCCTGGTTTTGGCTTGACGTATAGCAGCATCCAAGGGTTGCAGTGTATCCTCGACTGCTTTTCGACGATCGGCTAGTTTGGCACAAAGCCTCTTAATTTTCTTTTTACACAGCTCCCCCTGCTCTGAAACAAGCCTCAGCCGTTCCTTAATTGTCTCAACAGAGTCCTCTACGCGCTGTATAAATTCCCCCGTCTCTGCGCCAGTGTCCTTCACGGAAACAGCAATAAACTCAGCCAGTAAGCCTTGCATTTCGGATAATTTTTTTTTAATTACGCCCTTTTTTCTTAGTAAGTCCACCAAGTTGCCGCTAGGCTTACAGGTAGAAAGAAAGGAATCAAGCGCGTCCATGACCGCTTTTGTTTTAGCTCTACACGTGACTATTGGCGTTACGTTAACAAACTTTCTACCCGCTGGTTTCGCTTCTTGTCTGAATGGACCATCATCACCCAAAGGAAAAGGATTCAGCACTCTGTCACAAGGACTGGCCGCAGGTGGCGAGGCGGGCGCGGTAGGCGCTGCTATTTCGATTTTTTCTGATTCTAAGTTTGTCGGCTGGAGTCGCAATAACTGCAGCAAAACATTAGCCGCATCCTCCTCTACAGCCAAGGCATACGCATCCAGCCCATATTGATAATCAACTAACGCACGAAAATCAACCCCCTTATTATGCAGCCATTGGATCATCAAAAAGTTTTTTTCTACAATTGCATAGCCAAGCAACGTTACGCCCGCGCTATTCTGGCTTGATTGAAGGATTAAGCGAAACTCCTCTCCTGCTTCGTCACTTTGGAGTGAGCTTTGCATTGCTTCAAGAAGATCAATACGCCCGTCTCTTACTAAGTGTTGCAAGAGAAGAATATTTGTAGGCACAAGCTTAGCTAAAGCATTTATCACCCAAGGCTTCTTGTCATCGAGAGCTATTTTCAAGTCGCGCAGAACGGGCAAAACAATTTCTATTGTGCTCTTCATTGGTGGTAAAACATTACATTCCAGGTCACGAATCAATGTGATAATCCATTCGTTCTGCGCGTACACGACTGCTCTTGTACCGATATACTCCAACAAGGCAGCGGGAAAACCCTCTACTGGTACATTACCTGTATACACCCTATGCTGATAACTATTCCCGAAAGCCATTAAAAAGAAATTCTGCTCCTTACTCAGTCTAGATTTCCTGATAGAGGTATATGAGGCATATAAAGCATCGAGACTTATTTTAAGCTCTGCATTGACAGCTTTTGGATCGCTTCGCTGCAACTCGCGTTTTGCGCGAATCCACCACTCAATCTCCCTAAAAAAACCAAAGAGTAAAATAACAGGAAATCCTGGCCAATAAACAGTACGCGATTTTCGAGCAAAGAATAGGTTTGCTAAACCCATACAATCAATGTTTTTCTCGCGGCAGAAGCACTCGCAGAGATGCCATAACGCCTCTTGCAGTTTACAATACCACCTGTACGCGGACTCAGTCGTTTCTGGCAAACGCCTCTTGCGATTCAAATCAGGCACCCTTCTTATTAAGGGGGCTGCCGACGTTATTGCTGCCGACGTTATTGCTGTCATCGTCATCGCTGTCATCGTCATCGCTGTCATAGTCATCATCGCTGTCATCGCTATTGCTGTCATCGTCCTCGCTGCGGCGGGCAGCATGGGCAGCAGCACTGTGGAGGGCAGCAATGCAGACTTTCGTGGCGTTTAGCTCAGCTTGCAGAAGACTATGTAGAGAACGCTGCAGACTCAAAAAAACCTGACACACAAGAAGACAGCGCTCAGCAAAATCAACATCAGAAGGAGTATTAGACTTAGACAGCTCAAACGCTTTTCTTGAAAGCCTCGTAACGCCAGCTTCAAGCCGTTTGAACAGATCCTCGCAAGAATCATCAGACTGAGGCTTAAGACGAGCCTGAGGCGCCAAAAGACCAGGGTCAGCTAGAACAGCTGACACAGGACCAGTCGATTGGATGCGGCATATATCATTAATGGCTTGAATGGCTCGTGCAACAGCAGTACGCACCTTAGAGACAACGCCATTAGAAAACAAATTATCATCAAGCTGGTCAGCCAGAGCGCTGAGCGCCACAGCCTCTGCAAGCAGCCGAGCAAGACGAGCATCATTCGACAGCGCGTCGGCAGGTGTCTCTAAAGCAACGGCTGTGGACGGTGGTGGTTGACCATTGCTGCGCGCCTGGGAGGAGGCATCATCACTGTCATCGTCATCGCTACCATAGTCACAGGCTCTCGCGGCGGCCTCGCTATCAGCCTGCAGAAGACTCGCCTGTTGAAAACTCGCCTGTTGAAAACTCGTTAGAGAACTCTTCAGACCCAAAAAAACCCCAGCCACAAGAAGACACCTCCCCATAAACTTCTGATCTCCAACAGCAGCAGAAAGATCAGGCTCAAGATCAGGATCAAGAGCAGAAGGAAGATGAGCCATAGACAGCTTAAGCGCTTCCCTTGAGAAGTTCGTAATGTGAGCTTTAAGCAGTTTGAACGGATTATCGCAAGAATCATCAGACTGAGCCTCAAGACTAGCCTGAAGCGCCAAACGATCAGGGGCAGCTAAAACCTCTGGCAAATAACCAAAAGCGATCAAATGGAAGCAGCGTATATCAGCAATGGTTTGTTTAACAGTAGCACGCATCGTCTCAGAGACAACGCCATCATCATCAAGCTGGTCAGCCAGAGCGCTGAGCGTCGTCACAGCCTCTGCAAGCAGCCCAGCGAGACGAGCATCATTATTCGACAGCGCGTCGGCAGGTGTCTCTAAAGCAACGGCTGTGGACGGTGGTTGAGCATTGCTACGCGCTTGAACATTGCCGACACTTTTCAAAAGAAAATCTCTCATGAAATCGAGGGCCTTGCGTGCAGGCTCAACGGCCTCTTCCATAAAATTAATCAGCCCAGTCAGCGCATCGGAAATAGCAGAACGCTGCTCTTCCGTGTTAACGCCCTCAGAAGCAACCTGTCCGGCGAGCCTGCTTGCTTGTTGAGTAAGATCATACAGTTCTTGAGCAAACGCTGCTGTCCTTTCAATCGCTGGGAGCTTCATAATCGCTGAGAGCTTCTGCCTTGGCGGCTTCCAAAAACCAATGGGTGTCTCGAAGGAAGGGGGATTACCAGGGGCTGAACGAGCATTCTGTTCAATATTCTGCTCAGTATCCTCTCTAGCCGCCAAAGCCTTTGACAAGGCAGTTTGAAGTGCGTAAAAAGCTTCCAGCATGGCTACAACAGCCAAGTCCGCAGTAGGGCGAGGCGTGGCGGTCCAGTGCGTGGGGTCTCCAGCAGCGTTATGCCGGCACATCGCCCTCGCCCACTTGTGAAAAGCAGGCTTAAGTGCCTTGATTTCTTTTTCGAGTGCTTTAGCCTTATTCTCTTTAGCCTTCTTCTCTTTAACCCTACGTTTTGGCATATTATTATCCTCTTGGCGTTTGAAATCAGTATGCCATACTTTTCTTATGCTTTTCTTAACGGGGGCATTTTTCGGCGCAGGACACGCACAAAGGGGCGTTGTTGCATAATGAGGAGGTCTTTCGGCGCGTTAGATATTTAGGTATAGAGCGTATTAAACACCATGGTTAACTCGCACAAGGCGGCAAGTTGTTTAAGCGAGGCGGGTAGCGCGCGATAACTGAGCGCGACCTCGCGGATTTTAGCCTCTTTAAGCCAGGCGAGCAAAACAGCCAAAGCAGAGCTGTCGACTTTTTCGATCCCAGAGAAATCCACGACTAAGGCCCGGCCTTTTTGAAAATGGGCAAGGCCCGATTCATAACACGCGGTGGCCGTTTGAAAAGTGATATCGCCTTTGAGCGACAGCGTGTTGTTGTCAAAGCTTAACTCAGCCATAGATTATGATTTCTTCACGCCAATTTTTTGATTGTGTGCTTTCAAGTTTGAAATAATACTCGCCACACTCATGCCTTGTGACAGTTGTGCGGAAAATTGCGAACGGAAGCTTTGCAAAAGACTGATGCCTTCCACATTCATATCAAACACTTTCCAAGCCTCACCCTTTAAAATCATGCTGTAGATGATTGGCACTGGCGGACCATCCGGGCGCACAATTTGGCTGTTGACCTGCACAAATTGCTTGCCTTCATAACCACCGCGAATCGGAAAATACTTCACCGTTTCATCGGTATACGCATTGAGTGCTGATGCATACGTGCGAATGACTGTGTTGGTAAATTCATCCGTAAAGGCTTTGCGCTCAGCCGGCGTAGCCCGCATCCAACCTTGTCGACCCAGCACTGATTGCGCCATTGTGACTTTATCGACATGCGGCAATAAAATCTTATCGACCAAGCTGTAAACAAAGGTCGGATGGCTTTTGAGTTTGGCGCGATTTTGCTTTAACGATGACAACAATTGCTGAGTCATAGTGTTTAACATAGTGGTCGGATTAGGCGTGGCCGAAAATCCTAAGACACTTAAGCCACACAACACTGTGCAAATAATTTTTTTCAAACGTCTCATTTTACCCCATCCTTCACTGTTGATGTCGATGCTTTCGCTTTATCATCGGCTTTATCATCACCGCCCTTTAAACTAAACAGTAGCTGACCAATCACGTCTTGTAAAATCATTGCTTGGTTCGTGCGCAAGATATTGCCGCCGTTCTTAACAAACACCGGACTAAAGCCTGGCGTAATACTCACATAGTTAGAACCAATCAAACCTGCCGTGAAAATATTCGCTGTCGAATCCACAGGAATTTGATCTCTCTGAGCAATTTTCATTGTCACGACCGCTTGATAGGTTTCCGGGTCTAAATCAATGTGCGAAACCTGGCCAATGGCCACACCTGCGATGGTCACTGGCGCACGCACTTTCAAATCACCAATGTTTTGAAACTCAGCTTTCACCCTGTAGGTATTGGCATGCGAAAAAGACGTCAAGCCGCTGACCTTAAACGCCAAAAAAATAAAACACAAAATCGCGATAATAATAAATATTCCCACGACCATTTCAGTCACACGTTGCTTTTGCATGCTACCAGCCCCCGAGCATCATTGCGGTTAATATAAAATCTAAGCCTAAAATAGCGAGTGATGAAAACACCACCGTGCGTGTTGTGGCACGGCCAATGCCTTCTGAAGTGGGCACACACTCATACCCTTGAAACACGGCGATCCAAACGACCACAAAACCAAACACAATGCTTTTGACGACCCCATTCATCAGGTCGGCGCCAAATGCCACTGAGCCTCGCATGTTCGACCAAAACGAGCCGGCATCCAAACCCAACCACTTTACACCGACCAAATAACCGCCATAAATAGCCACGGCCGAAAAAATAATCGCCAACAAGGGCATACTAATAAAGCCGGCCCAAAAACGCGGCGCGATGACGCGATGCAAAGGGTCAACAGCCATCATTTCCATGCCGGACAATTGCTCTGTCGCCTTCATCAAACCAATTTCCGCAGTAAGCGCAGAGCCTGCACGACCAGCAAACAGCAAACCTGTAACCACAGGACCTAACTCGCGCACCACGCTTAAAGCCAAAAGCTGGCCCAGCGCTTGTGTGGCGCCAAATTTATCGAGCGTATTATAGCCTTGAAGGCCAACCACCATCCCAATAAACAAACCCGAGACCACAATAATCACAAGCGATAACACACCCACGGAATACAGCTGGCCGACTAACTCAACAAAACCATGTTTAAAGTCAGGCTTTCGAATAATCGAACGAAAAAGAATAAGCCCTGCTACACCGACACGCCAGCAAAAATAAATTGCCATGCGGCCCAAACTCTCGACAAAGGTCATATTTCATCCCCCATCAAGTCACGCAAATACTCACAGCCTGGGTAATGAAACGGCACCGGGCCATCGGGCAAGCCGTGCATAAATTGTTTCACCTCAGGGTTGTTGCTTTTCAACATCGTCTGGCCATCACCTTCGCCAATGACTTTACCCTCAGACAAGACGTAAATATAGTCAGCAATACCTGCGACCTCTTTAACATCATGTGAAACGATAATACTAGTCAAACCCAAGGTCTCATTAATTTTTTTCATCAAGCGTAACAGCATGGCCATCGAGATCGGGTCCAGCCCTGTTAAAGGCTCATCGTACATGATCACCTCAGGATCGAGCGCAATCGCGCGCGCAAATGCCACACGCCGGGCCATACCACCTGATAATTCATTCGGCATAAAAAATCGCGCATTGCGCAAACCCACCGTTTGTAATTTCATGAGTACCAACGTGCGAATTAGGGCTTCGGATAAGTTCGTATGCTCGCGCAAAGGGAAAGCCACATTATCATACACGCTTAAATTGGTGAACAAGGCGCCGCTTTGAAACAACATGCCCATGCTTTTGCGAAGCTCGAACAAATCGTGGCGCGATTGCTCGTGGACATTTTTACCATTGAATAGAATATGACCGTGCTCAGGAGCCAATTGTCCACCGATAAGCTTCAATAAGGTCGTTTTACCAGTACCACTTGGGCCCATAACAGCAATAATTTTCCCGCGAGGAATCACCATGGAAATACGGTTGAAAATCTTTCGCCGCCCACGCCTAAAGGTCAAGTCCTTGACCTCAATGATATTACCCCCGTCTGTCACAAAAAACGTTCCCTAAAGAATTGACTTAATAAACCAAACCAAAGTTGGTATATTAGCGTTCATGATTGAAAAAAGACACCTTTTTTCCACAAAAGAATCAGGACACCCCATGACATTTCGTGAGTTTGGTTTACAAGCCATCAAAACAGAGCTCGAGGCCGCCAACAGCCTGCCTGAACGCTTAGACAGCGCGTTTGACCGCGCCTGCGAACTTATGCTGGCATGCAAAGGGCGTGTCATTGTACTAGGCATGGGCAAGTCAGGTCATATTGGCAACAAAGTGGCTGCCACATTGGCCAGCACCGGCACACCGGCTTTTTTTGTGCACCCCGGTGAGGCCAGCCACGGAGATCTTGGCATGATCACCGTACAAGACGTGGTGCTGGTTTTTTCCTACTCAGGTAACACGCCTGAAGTCATCACGCTATTACCCTTAATTAAACGATTTAACATTCCCATGATTGCCATCACAGGCGACGCGCACTCGAGTATTGCAAAACATGCCAATGTGCATCTTGACGGCCATGTCGACAAAGAAGCCTGTCCTCACAACCTTGCACCCACATCAAGCACCACGGTCGCGCTCATGTGGGGCGATGCGCTGGCCATTGCCTTGCTCAACGCTCGCGGCTTCACCAAAGAAGATTTCGCACGCTCACACCCTGGTGGCAACTTAGGCAAACGACTACTGTTGCGCGTTGACGATATCATGCACACCGGACCAACCATCCCTTGCGTTTCACCCTCAGCCAAAGTGATCGATGCCATTTTAGAAGTCAGCAGCAAGAAACTTGGCTTTACGGCGGTGGTTGACGAAAATAAACAACTGTTGGGCGTTTTCACCGATGGTGACTTACGACGCGCGCTCGACAAAGACATTAACGTAAAAACCACCCCCATCCAAGAAGCGATGACACAAGGTGGCGTGGTTGCCAAAAGCGGCATGCTAGCTGCACAAGCCGCTCAACTGATGGAATCTCACAAAATCACAGGGCTTGTCGTCTGCGATGAAAAAAATCGCATCGTAGGTGCGCTGAACATTCACGACCTTTTTCACGCAGGAGTAGTGTAAATGAGCCATAACGACTTAACCCTTGCAAAAAACATAAAGCTACTGGTGTTAGACGTTGATGGCATCCTTACAGATGGCAGCTTACTCTACGGCGAGTCTGGAGAAACTCTTAAACGCTTTCATACGCACGATGGCATGGGTGTTCGACTGCTGATGCAGACTGGTGTGAGCGTCGCGCTCATCACCGCGCGTCGCTCAGCCATGGTGGAAAAGCGCGCACAAGAGCTTGGCATTAAACACGTGTTCATGGGACAAGACATCAAAAAACCGGTGTTTGAATCCTTACAAAACACCTTAAATCTTTCAGCCAATGAGTGCGCCTACATGGGTGATGATTTAACCGACATCCCCTGCTTACAACTGTCAGGACTTGCCATTACCGTGCCGAACGCTTGTGAGCTTGCCAAGCAACATGCACAATGGATCACTCAAAACGCGGGTGGCCACGGTGCTGTCAGAGAAGCTTGTGAAATGATTTTGCACGCACAAAACAACTACGACACCGTCATCCAACAGTACTTAGCCACACGAGGCTACATCGTATGAGCTGGCGCCGTATCACATTAGTCATTGCACTCGCCCTGCTCACACTCATCGCCGCACGCGATCTACTGACCACCAGCGGCTCATCCAAGCTAAAAAACGAAGCCAATAAAAAACAGCCGCCCGATTGGTATATGACTCAAACGCATGGCTTTTCAACCAATACAGATGGCCAGCTCAAAAGCAAAGTGAATTCACCCACCGTTGATCATTATGCAAAAGAAGACAAGCTACATTTAACCTCACCGGTTTTTTTCTCTTACGACAAACAACATGTGCCTTGGCGCATCACAGCCAATTTCGGCGACTACTATGAAAACAAAAAAAACCCGCAAGCCACTTACCTGCATCTGCAAGATAATGTCGTGATCAAACAACTGCCTGGCCCCGGCAGCAAAGAAACCGAGATACAAACATCCACACTGAACTACTACCCGGACACGCAACTCGCAAAAACACAAGCCCCTGTCGTCGTGTATCAACAAGGCTCTGTGATCCACGCCGTGGGCATGATTGCAAACCTTAAAACAGACAAAGTGGATTTCTTGTCTCAAGCACATGCTAAATATCATGTCAGCAGTAAAAACTCGCCCAAGCACGTGATGGACTAAATACCCGCCGCGTTTGCACCGCATGCTTTTGGATTTGCCCCCGCCTTGTCTCGCTCACCCGCTTCGCCGAGCCTGTAGTCTCGGCTATGCTCTTGTGCTGACTGCTCGCCAAAGTGGGGCCAAATCCTTTATGCATGCGGCCCTGAAAACCGGCGACGACTTTAGGGACGTTGCCTATTGATCCAAGGCTTCCCAACGCCGGTACTTTTCAGCCAAACGTGTTTCCAGTGCTTTCAGCTCGTCGCTGGCTTTAACGAGTGTATCTGCAGGCTGCTGATAAAAATCAGCTTGCGCCATGGCTTCGTGACGCGAAGCAATATCATTTTCGAGCCTCTCAATGTCAGCAGGCAATTGCTCAAGCTCACGCTGCTCGTTATAGCTCAGTTTCGTTTTAGCTTGGACTGGCTTTTTCTCAACAGACTTGGGCTCTGCAATCTTTTTTGCCTCAACCGCACGCTGCTGCTTCGATTCTGTATACCCACCAATGTATTCTTGCACTTTGCCATGGCCTTCAAACACAAACGCCGTGCTCGCCACATTATCGACAAAAGCGCGATCGTGACACACTAACAACACGGTGCCTTTATAATCCACCAGCAATGATTCCAGCAACTCCAGGGTTTCAATGTCCAAATCGTTAGTGGGCTCATCGAACACCAAAACATTCGCAGGTTTTGTGAAGAGCTTTGCCAACAATAAGCGATTGCGCTCACCGCCCGACAAAACTCTCGCGAGCTGCATGGCGCGCGAAGCGGGAAATAAAAAGTCCTGCAAGTAACTAATGGCATGTTGATTTTTGCCATTCACTTCAATAAACAACCTACCGCCGGCAACATTATCCAGCACGGTTTCATCTAAATTAAGTTGATCGCGCAGCTGATCGAAGTACGCAATCTCAAGCTGTGTGCCGTGGCGCACAGTGCCCGCATCTGCTTCAAGCTCTTTGAGTAAAATTTTCAAGAGTGTCGTTTTACCACAACCATTAGGGCCGATGATGGCAATCTTATCGCCACGCATGATTCTGCAACTAAAGTTATCAATAGGTTTCACCTCATCGTAGCTTACGCTGACATGCTCAGCTTCGATCACAAGTTTGCCCGACTTATCGCCCGCATCAATCGCAAGTGCTGCCGTTTTTTGTCGCTCACGACGCAACGTGCGCTCTTCACGCATCGCTTTCAAGGCGCGCACACGCCCTTCATTGCGCGTTCTTCTGGCTTTAATACCCTGGCGAATCCACACTTCTTCTTCCGCTAATTTTTTATCAAACCTAGCATTCTCAGATTCTTGCGCCGCCAGAAACTCTTCTTTGTGTGCTAAAAAAGCTGGGTAACTGCCGGGGTAAGCGTGCAAATGCCCGCGATCCAATTCGACAATGCGATTAGCCACTTTTTCCAAAAAACGCCTATCGTGCGAAATGAATAACACCGCGCCTTGATATTGTTGCAAGAAACTCTCTAGCCATTCAATCGCCGCCACATCCAAGTGATTGGTAGGCTCATCGAGCAAAAGAATATCCGGCTCGGTGACCAAGGCTTGCGCCAGCAACACGCGGCGCTTCCAGCCACCCGATAAACCTGAAAAATTCACCTCGCCATCAAGACCCAAACGTGAAAGCACCGTTTGAACCTTGTTCTGAAGCTGCCACCAATCATTCGCCTCGATGGCTTGCTGCAGTTTTTCAAACTCGCCGATGCGCTCAGGCTGCAAGTTTCGGCTTAATTTTTCATACGCAGTTAATAGGGGCGCAGCCTCAGCAAACCCCTGCAAGACCACCTCAAACACGCTCGCGTCTTGTGCGCGCGGCACATCTTGGGCTAGGGCTGCAATCCGAATATTTTGCCTTACTTCGATATTGCCGGCATCCGGCTGAACCTCGCCGGTAATGATTTTCAACAAACTGGATTTACCCGAACCATTACGGCCCAATAAGCACAAACGATCGCCTTTTTCGATTTGCAGATTCACGCCATCGAGCAAAATTCGATCGGCATAGCGCAAGCTCATGTTCACAAGTTTTAACAGCATAGCGTTCTCAATCGCCTCCAAAGACCTGGGCGCAAGCATAGCTCAAAAGCGCTAAAAACTCAGCCCCCAAACAGAAAAGCATCGCCAAATTTCAATTCCTCCTTTAGAATGTCCGGCTATGAGTGAATTAGTCGTTAATAGCATCAACAAATCTTACGCCGCCCGCACGGTGGTCAACGAGGTATCGCTCAACGTCAAAAGCGGCCAAATTGTGAGCCTTTTAGGCCCGAATGGTGCTGGCAAAACCACCGCATTTTATGTGATCGTGGGTCTAGTCGGAGCTGACCAGGGCCATGTCATACTCGACGGTGAAAACATCACCAAGCTACCCATTCACAAACGCGCACTCAAAGGCCTGGGCTACCTGCCGCAAGAAGCCTCTATTTTCAGAAAACTATCGGTACACGATAACATCATGGCCATTTTGGAGCTTCGTAAAGAACTCTCACTCGAGCAACGCCAAGAAAAGCTTGAAGACTTACTCAAAGAATTTCACATCACGCATATTCGTAACAACATCGGCATGACACTCTCAGGCGGTGAGCGCCGCCGTGTCGAAATCGCCCGCGCACTGGCTCGCGATCCTAAATTTATTTGCCTGGACGAACCCTTCGCCGGCGTTGATCCCATCTCAGTCATCGACATCAAACAAATCGTTCGCCACCTGTGTGAAGTGCGAAATATTGGTGTATTGATTACTGACCACAATGTGCGTGAAACCTTAGATATCTGTGATCATGCCTATATTATGTCCGAAGGTAAAATTCTCTGCGAAGGCGACACCAACACCATCCTCAGCAATCAGCAAGTGCGCGATGTGTACTTGGGCGATCAGTTTGCGATCTAGAGCGCATCCCTAAACTCGTTTTTCTTTTCATTTTGGTTTAATATCTGTATAATTTTGGACCAGAATAAAGCAATAAGAGTCAACTTTATGCCAACTTATCAAACACCCAATCCCCAGCATCACACCGACCAGCTGTTTCACTACATTCAGCGCTTTCAAGGCAATAAACCCGAACCGCTTGAAACCATTAATACGGCCTATGTGAAGCAGGTGCTGACCTATATTAACCGCCTTCTCTTGAACAGGCCTACTGGCGACATAGATACTCAGACTTATTCGCACCTATGCGACATCTTCATATTCATAGCGAGCAAAAAACCACAACACCATGAAAACCTGCTGTTTTTAAACGACCTACCCACAAGAGAACTAATAAGCAACTCCCATCCTGTCAAAGCATCCCACTTACTTCTCTTATGGTTAAAATACCGTAACGAGAAAGTACACAATCCCAAAGCGTTAATAAAAACTCTAGCCGAAAATTACAGGCCAAATCAAACACTAGACTGCCGCAGCATGACCCGCGTACTGTTCAACCTCAATACGATAATTGAAGACAAACTCATCAGCGGTCTCTCACAAGATGACCTCTCCCCCCTCATCACCAGAGCCCTAAGATTGGCAAACATTGAACCACGCAACGAAACATGGGCTAGCCTAGGCCAGCAACTCAGTGAGCTCTGCAGCAGCGAACCGAAAGAGAACAGTCAGTCACTATTGGCGTTTATCGACCCACAAGCCTTCAAGCCAGACACAAGGCAAAGAGAGCACGAACGCCCGGCGCCGCCGCCAAGCCCACTCATGCACGTCGCATACCCACAAAACGGACTACTGGGCAAAAAACGGCTGAACTCATGCTGTCTTGGTGGCGTCGATTTGAATCTTGATGATATCCCCAGCGATTCAAACGACAACTCAGATCTAAAGCGCGCCCCACACAGCCCATCGCTTGAACCCGGTGAAATCAGAAATAGTCAAACAACAAAAAAAGTTAAGGAACTCAGCTCAACCCGCAGCCCTAGATGAGCAAAATTAAGCCAAGAAAATACGGCGCTTTATTTTGAAACTGAACTCTAAAACAGAATGAGTGACAGGCCGCAAATAAGCTTGTTATAATCGGCCCACGTAGCGATAACAAGGAGAGCAACAATGACTCACATCACATTCACTGGCCACACTATCGACGTAACCGATGCCATCAAGGATCACACCAATCAACGTTTTGAAAAAGTGCAGCGCCACTTTGACCACATCACCAGCGCACACATGACCATTCATGTTGAAAAACTCGACAATATCGCAGAGATCACTATCGCCGTGCCTGGCCATCAATTTCACGCCAAAGCCAGCTCTGACGATATGTACAAATCCATCGATGAAATGATGAAGATTTTGAATCGCCAAGTCGTTGAGCATAAAGAAAAGATCAGCAAACACCGTGACTAAAATTCAAGATATCCTCTCCCCACACCGCGTGTTGGTGGACTGCCACATCAGCAGCAAAAAGCGTGCCCTTGAGCTTTTAAGCAAAATGATTGCTGAAGATTTAAACCTGGAGGGTGTGACTCACCAAGACATCCTTCATGGTTTTCTAGCCCGAGAGCGCCTGGGCAGCACTGTGATCACCAAAGGTATTGCCGTGCCTCACACGCGTCTGGCTCAGGTTGAACGACCCATTGGCGCCTTCATCAAGTTGCACGAGCCCATCGCCTTTGACAACCATGATGAACACAACGTCAGCATGTTGTTCGGCTTAGTGATGCCTGAAAACAACAAACAAGAACACATCAGCGTCTTGAGCTGCCTGGCTGAATGCTTTCAATGCCAAACGCGCATTGCCCAGCTCAATGACACCCACGGCATTGAGGAGGCCTATCGCCTACTCACACTTTGCCAAGCCGATGTAGTCATTGAATGATTGAAGAACGCATCACCCTGATTAACAAACTTGGCCTACACATTCGCGCGAGCAATGTGTTGGTTAACACTTGTCAACGATTCAATAGCAAAATCGAACTAATCAGAAGCGACAAAACCGCTGATGCGAAAAGCATTATGAACCTAATGTTATTAGGCGCTCCTTGCGGCACAGAACTCACCTTGCGAGTTGAAGGTGACGATGAGCAAGCGGCTTTTGGCGCCGTGAAAGCGCTAATTCATAATCGCTTTGGCGAGAGCGAATAAGCCCGCCTGCCTTCCCTTCCACAAAAACCCGCCTGTCTATTGGGTGCCACACAAGCTTTAAGACAACTTGGCTTTCTCAAAAATACGCTTATAATGACCAACACCAACTGTATCCGAACGGAACGGTATGAGGAGAATTTTATGAACCATGCGAAAAGCATTATCCCCCTATTTCTATTAATCATCATCGACGGCATGAGTTTTGGCATGACACTGCCCGTGTTAGCCCCTTTGCTCACCAAAACCGGCGCCAGCATCTTTGGCGCGCATGCATCATTAGAGCGGCGACATATACTCTTTGGCATTATTTTATTTTTACCGCCGTTCGCGTATTTTTTTGGCGCACCCATTGTAGGCTATTGCTCGGATCGTTTCGGCCGAAAAACCCTACTCGGGTATTGCTTACTCGGCACCTTTATCGCGTATGTGATGTACGTCATCAGCTTTCGTTGGATGAGTTTAAGCCTGCTGATCATCGCGCGCATCATCGGCGGCTTCACAACAGGCAGCCAAGCTGTTGCACAAGCCGCCATGACCGATATTTCAAGCGGTACAGCAAAGCTTTTGAACATTGGCGTAATCGCGCTCGCCATGACCATAGGCTTACTAGCAGGCCCCCTACTCGGCGGCGTTTTATCCAATGCACACTATGTGCACTGGTTTGGCTTAAGCACCCCATTTTATGCTGCAGCCGGCCTAACCGCGCTTAATTTTTTATTATTAGTGTTTTACCTGAAAGAAACACACAGCGACTTATCCCACATCCCTTTGCGAAAAAGCTTAAAGCAATTTCTAAGCCATCGTCCTAATCAACACTTGCTCACAATTTTTTTCTTCTTTGAACTCAGCTGGAGCCTGTATTACCAGGGCATTGCCGTGACCGCCGTGCAAGCGTTTCACTTGGATGGTAGCGAAGTCGGTTATTTCTCAACCTATATTGGTTTAATGCTTTCACTGAGCTTAATGTTTGTACTGCGCGCTTGCGCACGTCTTTTAAAACCCAAAAAATTATTGAGCTTCAGTTTGTGGCTAGGCATCGTCAGTTTGTTGCTCGCATTTTTTGCACATAAACTTTGGCAGCAGTGCCTTCTAGCCATTCCCGTGACCATTATGACGGCGAATGTTTACTCAACACTAATTACGCTGCTTTCAAATGAGAACGCAGATAATAAACAGGGGCTCGTGATGGGCGTAAGCGACTCTGCCTTGTCGCTCGCGTTTGCCATCACGGGATTTTTAGCGGGCTGGATCACACTCTATAACGCCATGAGCCCACTGTTACTATCATGCGGATTTTTAGTGCTAGCCTACGGAGTGTTTTGCTTTAAAAAAGTAAGCAAAGCCCTTAGGGCCTGTTTATAATTCATTTTCACGCTGTAAACTGAGTAAAGTTGGTCCAATTTGTTCATTCTTCTCGTTAAATAGGACTGGCTATTCGCCTCGAATAATAAACAATTTGGTCTCAACCCCCTCAGTTTTCGCTTGCAAAAATGAATTATAAACAGGCCCTAATGCTTCGGGTTCGAAATAGAATAGTCGAAAAAATCCAGTTTCACTTACTCACCTTGAGCCAACGTAAACCCACGATCTTGATCAAAGAAATACAGATTCTCTGACTTGATCACATCCACACCGCCGTCAATCAACTCACGCATCACGCTTAACACATCGTGTGGCGCAATCGTTGAAAAAGACTCGTCTTTCTGAAAACGGCAGCACCAGTGATCCGAACAATGTGTTTCAGCCTGGCCATCGGGGTAGACTTTCACACCACGATTAGAAATCATTTTCAAATGTAGCGTGCTCACCAAAGATGAAACCTGTTCGCCCAAAGCTTCTGGGTTACACATGTTCACATTGATAAACACATCCACGCCCACCAAGCGTTTTTCTTGCATAGGCGCTACAGGCAACTGCACTGGCTCACACGATTTAGATTCATACTGCGCTTTTTCGAAATTGCTAGGCGCCTGACCCAAGCGCTCAATCACCGCATCAGCAAATCCATCCGTACCCACTTTTTGCTTACTTAACTTTTCATTGTAAATATCGCCCGTGTGAATACCATCTTCTAAGGTTTTTAACCAAGCATTTTCAATTTTCGCCGCGACATCTGGCTGACCGATATGAATCAGCATCTGAATCGCGCCGTTTAGCAAGCCCGATGGGTTGGCAATTTTCTTGCCCGCGATATCTGGGGCAGAGCCGTGAATCGCTTCAAACATCGCGACCTTGTCGCCGACGTTCGCAGAACCGGCCAAACCGACAGAACCGACCACTTCAGCCGCCACATCGGAAATAATATCACCGTACAAGTTTTCCGTGACGATCACATCAAACAACTCAGGCTTGCACGCTAAGCGCGCGGTGCCGATATCAATAATGATGCTGTCCGTTTGAATTTCAGGATACAAAGGCGCAATTTGTTTAAACACTTGATGAAACAAACCATCCGTCATCTTCATGATATTGTCTTTGATCATGCAAGTGACTTTTTTGCGATTAAATTTACGAGCATATTCAAACGCGTATTTCACAATGCGCTCACAACCTTCACGTGTGATAATTTTTAAACATTGATAAGCGCCATCGGTTTGGCGATGCTCAATACCGGCGTACAAGTCTTCTTCGTTTTCTCGCACGATCACCAAGTCCATATCAGGATGGTTTGTCGGCACAAACGGCGACAAAGAACGGCAAGGGCGAACGTTCGCATACAAACCCAAAGACTTTCGCAAGGTCACGTTCAAGCTTTTGTAGCCGCCGCCTTGTGGCGTCGTGATTGGCGCTTTTAACAACACACGTGTGCGCGCCAATGAATCCCAGGCTGCTTGCGGAATACCGGTGGTATTACCAGAAAGATAGACTTTTTCACCAACCTCAATCACTTCAGGCGCAATGTTCGCACCCGCAGCCTCTAAAATGCGCAGTGTAGCGGCCATAATTTCCGGGCCAATACCGTCACCATAGGCCACTGTAATCGGTGTTTTTGTTGTCATCTTTTTCTCCTATATCAAAATTAATATCGCGTAAACCGCAAGCCAAATTAACAAGGCTCGGTTCACTAACTGCGATAACTTAACTGTTTCATACTGCTCATTCATCGCCAAGCTCGCGCTAGCACACAACAGCTCGTGATTACCGGCAGATTTTGCATCAGCCGCCCATCGATTTAACACTTCACTGAAATTACCCACCAATGCAAAGCTTAGACTCAGCAGGCGCGAAGGCACCCAGGCTAAATAGGCGTACAGGCGGTTGGCAGCCTCACGCAAACGATGATCGCCCTCTTCGCTCAAGGTTTGTAATAAGCGGGCAAACACAGCACCGAACGCGCCCAACAGCATAAACCAAAAAATCAGGGTAAATTGATATTGGCTTTTCTCCATCTGCGTATCCAAAGAATACTGGCAACGAAAATCACAGCCTTCCAAGCAGTACATCACCACGAGTAAATTAAAAATAGGTAACAAAAGCCCATGCAGGTTGCGAAAAATGAGAATCTCAAGCAGCAAAACGACTACAGCCGCTGGCACCACCAAACACAACACGCCAATATAGCCTCGATAAAAAGCGTATTTTGAAAAAACCGTCTCAGCGCGGCGAAGGTATAAGGAGTTCACAAAAAAGCGTTTACGCCATTGGCTTAATGAAAAAGTTTTCTCTAAAAATAAAGCAACGGCTAATACTAAAAAACGCATACACTTCCTATCACTTAATGACGCGAGACCAGTCGAACAACGGCCCCGGGTCTGTTTTACGCCCCGGCGCAATATGCTCATGCCCCACGACGGCCTTAATGGGGTACACCGCCTTGAGCGCCTTCAACACTGCATTGAGACTGACATACTGTGCGTCAGTATACGGCAAATGATCACAGCCTTCCAACTCAATCCCAATAGAAAAATCATTGCAGGCTTCACGCCCGTTAAAACTTGAGCGCCCCGCATGCCAGGCTTTGTCATCACAAGAGACGAACTGAGTCAGCTCGCCTTGGCGATCAATCCAAACATGCGCCGAGACACGACCAGCAAGCCAGTGGGCGAGCTCTGGATGGGTCTTCGCAGTGATTTCATCCATAAAAAGTTTCTCCATCAGCCCGTTACCAAATTCACCCAAGGGCAAGCTGGCACAGTGAATCACGACCAGTGTCGGACGCTCATCACGCGCATCGTAGTTTGGAGAATATTGATGCTTGATGCCATCCAGCCAACCGTTGATCAACTCCATAATAGCCCCCAAGTTGGACGTAGCAACCGTCTTTGCGAGGAGCGAATCGACGAAGCAATCCCAAGATTAATGGACCAGATTGCCGCGCTCACTGGCGTTCGCTCGCAATGACATTAGCCATAAAATGTAGGCTGGATTGAGCACCGAAGGGGCGATAATCCGGGTTTCTATTTTCCGGGTTTTCAATGCTTCGCATTTCAACCCAGGCTACAGGAAGATTTTGCATAGTTTATCGACGCCAGTTTAGTTTCTACGCAGTTTATCAGAGAATGCCAGTGGCGAGGGATACCTCAAGACCACGACGTAGGATGAAACAATGAACGTAATCAGCGTTGCTGCTTGAATTAGACAGGAAGCTTGCGCTGAAATTAGGCCTGTACTTAACGCCAAGTAGGCGAGCAACAAGGTGAACTCACTGGCTTGCCCTAGGCGGGCACCGACTTCCCAGGCCACGGGTTTGGTTTCTTTGACTTGATGGATCAAAAAACGAAACACCAAAGGCTTGACCACCAGCATCACGATGGCCAACAAAATGGCAGGCGCTAAAATTTCAGGCAAATAATGCGAGTCGAACTGCGCACCAATCGAGAAGAAAAACATAATTAGGAAAAAATCACGCAAGGGTTTTAGGTTTTCCGAAATATATTGCGAGATGGGGTGCGCCGCCAAGGCTACACCTGCGATAAACGCGCCAATATTGGCAGACAAACCCAAGACCTCGGCTAGAATCGCCATGGCCAAGCACCAACCCACGGACAGCAAAAAAATGTATTCATGCACGCGATCAAACTTAGCTAAAAGTTTAATTAAGACAAAACGCTGCATAAAAAATGCAAACACTAAGAGCAAAGGTAGCGCAACAATAAACAAACTGATCCGGCCAAACGACACATGGCCTTGGGACACCATTTCCAGAATCATCAACACCATAATCGCAATAATGTCCTGCAAAAGCAGCACGGAAATCATGACCTCACCCGTATGTTGATGGTGCAGCACCGTTGTAGGCAATAACTTCAAACCAATAATGGTGCTCGAAAACATCATACCCAAGCCGATCACCCAAGACGTCGTCACATCGTAGCCAAACAACACACCAAGCCCAAAACCAATCAGCGCAAAAACCACAGAGCTCGCCAAGGCCACCCAGGTCATTTTTGAAAACATTTGCACAAGCTTTTGAGGGTGAAGATTTAGACCCAATAAGAACAACAAAAACATGATGCCAATATCGCCGGTTTGCTGAACGATCTCCACCTTTTTCAAAATATTAAAACCAAAGGGGCCTAAGAGCGCACCTAACACAATATAGGCGACCAACATCGATTGGCGCGTGAACAATGCTGCTGTTGAAATGATCGCGGCACCTGAAAAAATCAAAAACAAGGTAAAGGTAACTGTATCGAGATGATGCATAAAACCGCCCAAAACACTGGAGAGCAGAGTCTACCAAAAGACGGTGTAAAAGTAATCACCGTCGCGAAAAACAAACCAAACTTGACAGCGCAAGGCTCGCGTCGTTTACTATGCTCACACAAACCTCACGAAATAAACCTCATGAAAACTTGGCTTTACACCCTGGCAGCTCTATGCGCGAGCGCCTGTGGCTTCGCGTTGCCCTGCGAAAACACTGACTTGCCACTTTGGGTAACACCACAAACACACGCACAACCTTTGACGCAAGCCATTGAGCGCGCCAAACAATCGGTGCAAGTCATTACCTACACGCTCACGGATAGACAGATTATTCGGGCATTAATACAGGCAAAACACCATGGCGCCAACATCCAGGTACTGCTCGACAAAGCGCCGTATAACGCGACAAACACGAACCAAAAAGCCATTCGCTGGTTGCGTGAAGAGCACATCGCTGTAAAAACGGCACCCCAGTACTTCACCAATCTTCACGAAAAAGCCCTCATTATCGACAAAAAAACGGCTTTTTTAATGACAGGCAACTTCACCTACTCAGGCTTTTACACACAGCGCAACCTTTACCTTAAGCTCACGAAGCCTGCGCTTGTCGGGCAAATCGAGACCGTTTTTCAAGCCGACTGGTCTGAGCGAACACCCACACTGAGCGCATCGCCTTTAGTGTTTAGCCCAGAAAACCATGGACGGGATATTCTGCGCCTTATCGACAGCAGCCAGCATTCACTCAAACTCTACGCCCCAGGTTTTGGCGACCCTGCTTTTATTCGTGCACTCAAGCATGCCGCCAAACGCGGTGTGCGCATCACCCTGCTCACCCGCCCAAAGCAAAGCACAGGGTATCGAGTGATGATACGATCACTGAAAGATGAAGGCATCACAGTTTTACCATTGCAAACGCCGACCTTACACGCCAAATTGATCATCAGTGACGATCGCATCGCCTACCTAGGCTCAAACAATTTCACGAGCACGTCTTTCCACCACAACCGTGAATTAGGCATTTTGGTGTGCAATCAGAACCTCATAACCCGCTTAAATCAACAGTTCGACAGCGATTCGGGCTTCCAAAATTAAAAAAATCTGGTAGAATGGGCGCCTTTCTACGAGAGCTTATATCTTAAACGAGGAATATCATGGTAACGATTCGACTTTCACGCGGTGGCGCCAAAAAGAAGCCTTTCTATCATATCGTTGTAGCTGACAGCCGCAATGCACGTGATGGCCGCAACATCGAAAAATTGGGTTTCTTCAACCCTGTCGCTCAAGGCCAAGAACAAGAATTATCATTAAACGTTGATCTATTGGAGCAATGGATCGCTAAAGGCGCGAAAATGTCTGAGCGTGTGGCCAAATTATTGAAACAAGCGAAAAAAGCCACTGTAGCGGCATAAGTTTCATAATGACCAATTATTTGATCATGGGGCGCTTTTGTGCCCCTTTTGGCATCCGGGGCGACATCAAAGTCCAATCTCACACCGAACCTACTTCGGCAATCATTGACTACCCTTGGTTTATACAAACCAAACATGGCGAATACAAAGCCGTCGAATGTGTACAATGCCAAGCCAAAGGCTCCCAAATCATTGCCCACATCCGGGGCTTTGATGACCGTGATCAGGTCCGCGAATTCACTAACCGAGAAATCTGGGTGCCAGAAACCGCACTAACCAGCCTCGATGAAGGAGAATATTACTGGCACGAGCTGAAAGGCTTTGAAGTCATCGACCAGCATGGGCAACTTTTGGGCGCTGTCGATGAGCTTTTTAACACGGGGGCTAACGACATCCTAGCCGTGAAATCAGCCAACCGCAAACAACGCCAACTGATCCCCTTCATCCTGGGTGATTTCATCACCCAGGTTGACCGAAAAGCGAGACGCATCTGTGTTGACTGGGATGAGGCACAAGACGATGCTTAACATCGGCCTGATTACGCTGTTTCCTGAGATGTTTGAAACCCTCAAGCACAGCATCACCGGCAAAATTTTAGACAAACCTCTCGCCGAGCTGCATTTTTTCAACCCTAGAGACTATACCGACGACAAACACCGCACAGTGGATGACAAGCCTTATGGTGGCGGGCCCGGCATGCTCATGAAAGTTGAGCCCTTGCGCAAAGCGATTACTGCGGCAAAAACCTCGCTTGGCGAACAAGCCAAGGTGATCTACCTCTCCCCCCAAGGCGAGCCATTCACACAAGGCGTTGCTCAAAAAATGAGTAAATCTGGTCCGTGGATACTACTCTGCGGTCGTTATGAGGGCATTGATGCCAGGCTTTTAAAAACCGACATTGATGCCGAGCTTTCGATCGGCGACTTTGTCCTCACCGGTGGTGAAATTCCGGCCATGGCCGTCATCGATGCCTGCCTGCGCCTGATGCCCGGCGCCCTAGGCGACAACACATCAGCCGAGCAAGACTCCTTTTGCCAAGGTTTGTTGGAATATCCTCACTACACTCGACCAGAAAAGCTTGCAGATCAAGGGGTTCCTGATGTATTATTGCGCGGCAATCACGGGGCGATCGCGCGTTGGCGTGAAAAACAAGCTCTCGGGATGACCTGGCTCAAGCGGCCAGACCTGCTCGATAAGCTCACATTGAGCAAAGAGCAAACGACGTTATTAAACGAATTTATTGACGAACAAGGTAAACAGTAATGAGCAACATTATCCAACAACTTGAACAAGAACAGATGCGTACCGACATCCCTAAATTTCGCGCAGGCGACACAGTGACTGTGAAAGTCAAAGTGAAAGAAGGTGAGCGTGAGCGTCTACAGGCTTTTACTGGCGTTGTCATCAGCAAACGTAACCGCGGCGTGAACTCTAACTTCATCGTTCGTAAAATCACTGCCGGCCAAGGCATTGAACGTACATTCCAAACACACAGCCCTTTGATCGACACCATCAGTGTTGACCGCTTAGGCGATGTAAACCAAGCTCGCTTGTATTACCTTCGTGAACGCAGTGGTCGTTCTGCGCGCATTAAAGAGCGCATTGATCACAAGAAAAAGAAAGGCGACAAGAAATAATCTCGAAAGCCGGTCACTGACCGGCTTTTTTTATCAATCTCTTTTTTATTTTATACCGTCTTACGTAGCCTGGCCGCTAGATTTACGTGTCCTCATTTCAAGGCTGTGTGAGGCAGGAAGCCGAACCCAGAGCCCCCAGGGATGGGTTTATGGCGTCCTTGAAATGAGGACACGCAACACTCAAGGCCAGGCGGGTTTTGTGTTCCCAGGTTATCAGAGAAACACATGACCGATGATGAATGAGCTTGCAACACAGTATGAGGTGGGCTATAGCTACGACTCAAGGACTACGTGTCGAACACGGACACTTAATTGGGATAAAATCTTCAACAAATCCGCATCCCAAGCCTTCACCAAAGCCGGATTGGTTTTATCCGACAAGGGCGTGATTGCCGTGAAGACATGATTTAATTTCAATAAATGATTTTGACCATAATACAACTTAACACGCAAAGACAACACTGCTTTTGGATGGGTACGATCACGATAATCGGCATACAAATCCAAAATGCGCGCTTGCAGGGTATAGTCAGGGTTTAACACCTGCGTGCCCGATGTGCTGACATTCTCAAACAAACCTTGACCAGCAAAATAACGCGAGAACAAGTCCGTCATTTGCTCACCCGGATTCACCATGAACACATGAAAATAATCGCTAAGATATTGCGACTGACTCACACGGTAAATAAAAGAGTTCATATTATACGGTGCGGCCGCTGATATTTCTGACACAGAGAGTGTCGCTTTCGTGAGTGTTTTCTCAGGGGTTTGACGGGCAGGCACAGCGAGCATGTAGGTTTTTTGCGGCGCCAAATTATCGCCAAAATTCACACAAGCCGAAAGTAATACGCTTGCCAACAAAACCGGTAGCATTAACCATCGCATCATAAATCCCTCGGGTTAACTTGCTGAGGCTTACTAAACAACAAACTTGACGGGCTGCTACGAAGCCTAGACGTAATCGCTTGTGTATTATTCACCGTGGCGACCACACCATCTTGCGTGCGATCCAACAGGTTATCGACTTTTGTGACCAAGGTATTACTTCGCGTCACCAAGTCCTGCATATTCGTGAATAAACGCTGGAAATCCACCTTGCTCAAACCGTTTAAAATATCCTGCACACTGTCACCCACGCGCGTCAACGTACTGGTTTCAGAGGGAATGTACAAATAACGTGGCTTCCATAAAATCGGCAGCATCGGCGCTTGACCGGGATCTGCGAAATTAAGCTCAACGTACGCGCCCCCCGTTAAGGCTTTCAAACTCATCTTAACGCGCAAGCCCTCATCCACATCTTCACGCAAGGTATCAGCCAACTCTTTCGTCGTTAACCCCGGCATAAAATGCGGATCCAAAGAAAGTAGAACATAAATATAACGGCCGAACTTCGAATTCATTTCATTTTCAGGCAAATTGTACTCAGCCGAAACGAGTTTAATTTTCTTCACTTCACCAATATCAATACCGCGATACTTGACAACAGAACCCGGCGAAAGCCCTTGCACTGATTCATTGAAATACGTTTCCACATAAAGGCGTGAAGAAAATAAATTACCTGCCGTAAAAGCAAAAATGGCGATAACGATCAACGCGATGGCAATGACGACAAACACCCCTATGCGAAAATAATCTGTTTCTCGTCGGCTATCCATTCACACTGGCCTTATCTGACTCGCGATGAAAAAATTGTCGCACAAAAGGTTGTTCACAATGATCTCGCAGATCCCGCGGATCGCCCTCGGCCACAATTTTTCCATCTTGCAACATAATGACCCTATCTGCAATAGCAAAGATACTCGGCAATTCATGCGAAACCACCACAAAAGTGACACCCAAAGTTTTTGAAAGCTCTAGAATCAGCTCATCAAGCTTAGCCGAGGTAATGGGGTCCAAACCAGCAGACGGCTCATCCAGAAACAACATGGGCGGATCCAGCGCCATCGCACGTGCAATGGCCGCACGCTTTTGCATCCCACCACTGATTTCAGCCGGCACATAATGCAAAAAATCCCCAAGCCCCACTTGACGCAGCTTGTGGGCCGCCATTTCATCCATCACTTTGCGTGGCAGCTCGGTTTTTTCCTCTAGCGGTAAACGCACATTTTCAAGCAAGGTCATTGAGCCAAATAATGCGCCCGATTGAAACATCACACCAAAACTTTCAATCGCCTTATCCATATTCTCTAAGCTGTCAGTCGTAATATCATGGCCATTAATGATAATCTGTCCACCTTGCGGCTCACGCAAACCCACTAAGTGACGCAATAAAGTCGATTTACCACAACCAGAACCACCGAGGATGACAAACACCTCGCCAGGCCTTACATCGAAGGAAATACGGTCCAGAACACGCTTTTCGCCAAAGCTAACGACCAAATCGTTCACTGTAATCATCGTCTTGCTCATAAACTCAAACAGTAAAATAAAACCGCAAACAAACCATCGACCACAATCAATGTGACGATAGTCCCCACCACCGCACGCGTGGTGGACTGACCCACTGCGCTTGCACCATTGCCGGTTTTCAAGCCATTGGCACAGCCGATCGCTGCAACCAAGATGCCAAACACAACCGCCTTGAACAAACCACCCCAAAAATCACCCATGGTTACTGCGCCTTCAAGCTGGCGCAAGAAAATCTCCCAAGGCACTTCTGTTGCCCGCATAAACACCGCACAACCTAGCAAACCAAAAAAACTCATAAAGATACTGAGCAAAGGCAGCATCAATGTCACTGCAATAACGCGCGGTATGACCAAAAAGCGCACAGAAGATAAGCCCATGGTCGACAGCGCATCCAACTCTTGGTTAACCTTCATCGTGCCAATTTCAGCCGCAAACGAAGAGGCCGTGCGCCCCGCTAAAATAATCGCTGTGAACAAGGCCGAGAGCTCACGCACCAAGCTAATGCCCACAAGGTTTACGACAAAAATCGTCGCACCAAATTTTTGCAACTGAACACTGGCTTGAAACGATAAAATTAAACCAATAATAAAACCGAGCAAAGCAATGATCGGCAAGGCATTCGGCCCCGTATCTTCCATGACACGAAACACATCACGCCAACGTAAAAGCTTCGGACGCCTAATCGCCTGCCAAAGAAAATGACAAACTGCGCCCGTGTAAATTAAATTCTGGCAAACCTGATCCACAATAAACAAAGTTGCGCGACCCATATCACTTGGAATACTGGCAAATATTTTTTTCTTTTCCAGGGTCTCGGCTTTTTTTACCTCGGGTTCAACGCGCTTTAAGCCATCGAGTAAGGCCTGATCTGCACCCTGAATAACTGGCTTTGGCGCCGAAAAAAAACTGGGGATAGAGTCAATGAGAATAAGGCCCGCAAGGTCGTAATGAGACACCGCGGACACATCAATGGAAAGCTGGGCCGGGTGAGGCATTTTGGCATGAGCAAGCAACTCAGCCCACAAAGCCGGCACCGTCGCCTTAGTCATCTCACCTGCCAATACAACAGAGAGCTCAGCACTGGTTTGTTGAAACTCGATGGTCCCTGTCATTGAACACGATCCTTTTAGATGACTCATTGTAGCGGCAATAAAAAAGGCTTTCTAGCGTCGCGACTTAAAAAAAGCCTGAAGCAGTGATGAGGCTGACTCTGCCAACACACCTGACTCAATACTCAAACGATGATTCAAGGCTTCATTGCTGGCAAGCTGAAACACGCTGCCGCAAGCACCCGTACGCGGATCGCTAGCCGCAAACACCAGCCGTTTAACCCGAGCATGCACCAAAGCCATGGCGCACATTGCACAAGGTTCTAGGGTTACATACAAGGTGGTGTCCAGCAGGCGATAATTACCCAAGGCTTTAGCAGCTTGGCGCAAAACCTGAATCTCGGCATGGGCTGTGGGGTCACATTCGCTAATCGGCTGATTATGGGCTTTGGCGATGATATGACCCTCTTTCACCAGCACCGCGCCGACCGGCACTTCACCGGCGAGTTCAGCCAAGCGCGCTTGCGCCAAGGCTTCGTGCATAAATTCTTCGTCACGCGGTTTCATTTATTCCCACTCAATCGTACCCGGTGGCTTGCCCGTAATATCATACACTACGCGAGAAACATGCTTTAATTCATTGCAGATGCGGCTGGAGACTTTCGCTAAAAAACTGTGCGGCAATTCTGCCCAAGTGGCTGTCATGAAATCCACTGTTTCCACCGCACGCAGAGCAATCACGTACTCATACGCGCGCGCATCACCCTTTACCGCCACACTCTTCACCGGTAAAAATACCGCGAACGCCTGGCTAACAGCGTCATATAAATTGTGCTCACGCAGTGCTTCAATAAAAATATGATCTGCCTTTTGCAAAATCTCGACAGACTCAGGCTTCACCTCACCCAAGACACGCACCGTTAACCCCGGCCCCGGGAAAGGGTGGCGATACAACATGGCGTGCGGCAAGCCCAGCTTCACACCGAGTTTGCGCACTTCGTCTTTAAACAAATCACGCAATGGCTCAATCAGTTTTAAATGCATGTCTTCGGGCAAACCGCCCACATTATGATGTGATTTAATCACGTGCGCCGCTTGGGTACTGTTGCCCGCCGACTCAATCACATCCGGGTAAATCGTACCCTGCGCCAGCCATTTTATCCCTTTAAGCTTGCTCGCCTCTTCTTCAAAAATCCGAATAAACAATTTACCGCACACTTTGCGCTTCTCTTCAGGATCGCTGACGCCTTTTAAAGCCTCAAAAAAACGCTCGCGCGCATCAACTTTGATGACACGAATATGTTGATGTTCAGAAAACGTTGCCATCACCTGCTCGGCTTCTTGATAACGCAAAAGCCCCGTGTCGACAAACACACAGACCAACTGTTCACCAATGGCTTGATGCAAGAGCATGGCAACCACCGATGAATCCACGCCGCCAGATAATGCGAGCAACACCTGATCGCGCCCGACCTTTTCGCGCACCAGCGCAATTTGCGTATCAATAATATTGTCCAGCGTCCAGTTTGCACCTGCACCACAAAGCTCTTGTACAAAAGCAGACAAAAAAGCTTGGCCATCGGGTGTGTGCGTGACTTCGGGGTGAAATTGCACGCCGTAAAGTTTGCGCGACTCATCGGCCATCGCAACAATCGGCACGTCAGCGGTTTTTGCCGTCACCGAAAAACCTGGCGGCACCTCTATTACTTGATCGCCATGACTCATCCAAACATTCAAATTTTTAAGCGCACCAAACAAAGGACTCGCCGCCATGGGCTGAATCTCAGCATGACCAAACTCACTAACCGCAGCGCTTTGAACCTTGCCGCCCAATTGCTCCGCCATGGTTTGCATACCGTAGCAAATACCAAGCACCGGCACGCCTAAATCAAACACCCATTGCGGTGAGCGTGGCGTATGATCCAGCGTCACGCTTTCTGGCCCACCGGATAAAATAATACCTTTAGGGGATAACGCCCGTATCACAGCCTCATCGACATCATAACGATACAGCTCGCAATACACACCAAGCTCTCTCACACGCCTGGCAATGAGCTGTGTGTACTGTGAACCAAAATCTAAAACAATGATCGTATCGTGTTGCACGTTTATTCCACCCAATAGTTCGGCGCTTGTTTGGTGATCGTAATATCATGCACATGACTTTCGCGCATGCCGGCTGCAGAGATACGCACAAACTCCGCATTGTTTTGGAGCACAGGAATACTTTCACACCCCAAATACCCCATGCACGATCGCAAACCACCCATCAGTTGAGACACCACACCCAACATACTGCCCTTATACGGCACGCGACCCTCAATGCCTTCTGGCACTAACTTATCTTCGGCCACATTCGATTGAAAATAACGATCACTAGAGCCTTGCGTCATCGCCCCCAAAGAGCCCATGCCGCGATACGTTTTGTAGGATCGGCCTTGATACAAAATCGTCTCGCCTGGCGCTTCATCTGTGCCAGCAAACAAGCTGCCCACCATCACCGTGTTCGCACCAGCGGCAATCGCTTTACAAATATCGCCTGAAAAACGAATACCGCCATCGGCAATCAAAGGCACACCACTGCCTTTTAAAGCTTTCGCCACACTGGAAATAGCCGTGATTTGTGGCACGCCCACCCCCGTGACAATGCGCGTGGTGCAAATAGAGCCAGGACCGATGCCAACCTTCACCGCATCCACACCCGCTTTGAGCAACGCTTTAGCGGCATCAGCAGTCGCAATATTGCCACCGATAAGCTGCACATTCGGAAAATGTTTTTTCACCCAAGCCACTTGGTCAATTACACCGGCTGAATGACCGTGCGCCGTGTCGATCACAATCACATCCACATCCGCTGCGATTAAAGCTTCTACTCGCGCCTTTTCTTTATCCGACACCCCCACGGCCGCACCCACCAATAAGCGCCCGCGATTATCTTTTGCCGCTTGCGGCTTTTCTTTAGCCTTTAGAATATCGGTAACGGTGTACATGCCACGCAGTTTAAAGGCTTCGTTCACCACTAGAATTTTTTCAATACGATGCTCATGCATCAAGGCGATGACCTCTTCACTGCTCGCTCCTTCGCGCACCGTGACGAGCTGCTCTTTACGCGTCATGATATTTTTTACAGGCTGCTCGAAGTTGGTTTCAAAGCGCATATCACGACTGGTGACGATACCAATCAGATCATTATCGCCATCAACCACCGGCACACCAGAAAAATTATTCTTTTGCGTGAGCGCCATGAGATCCCCCACACGGCAATCAGGGCCCACCGTGATCGGATCATTGATCACGCCATTTTCAAAGCGCTTCACCCGTCGAACCTCATCGGCTTGCGCCTCTAGGCTCATGTTTTTATGGATCACACTCAAACCACCTTCCTGCGCCAAGGCCACGGCCAAACGCGCCTCGGACACGGTATCCATAGCCGCAGACAACAAAGGAATATTGAGGCGCAGACCGCGCGTAAGCTGGGTGCCGAGCTTGGCATCCTTGGGTAACACATGAGATTCGCGGGGCAACAAGAGCACGTCATCAAAGGTCAGGGCATCGGTCGAAAGGCGGATCATGGTCTGATCTCCTGCTAATGAAATTAGCAATGCATGCTAGCAAAAAGCGCCTGAGTTGAACAGCGCTTTTATGCAGTTAAGCCCAAAGCAACCCACAAAGAAGACATACCACACCAGAACAAAAAATCGGGGCTAGATCATTTAAACGACGTTTCGTTAAGCAGTAAGGCTTCGTTGTCATACAACAAGCTTAGAATCTCGGTTTTCTTGTGCACACCGAGCTTGGATTTGATTTTTTCGAAATAGACTTCAATGGTGCGATACGACAAATTCAAAACTTGCGCGGTTTCCTTGGCGCTCATGCCCTTGACCAAACATCGCACACAGTCTTGTTCTCTAGGGGTTAAACGTTTTAACAGGATTTCTCGAGCATCGACCACAGGCGCTGCACCAGCCTGAGCAAACTGAGGTAAGTCTTGCTTGGCACCAAAGCTTTGAGCAATTTGGGCCACCATATCAAAAAAGTCTGAAGCCCTGTAATCCAGGGGGTTCAAAGAAATACCCAGCACACCGACACACTCTGCGGCCAAGTTTTGAACAGGCAGCTTCAAGGACAACATATTCACCGCATGCCCCAGAGCATCCACCACAGGCTCAATACGAAACAAAGCCTCACCTCGATCCATAACCTCATGATCATTGGCGATCAAGGTATCAAAACTCGCACCCCAGCAAAGCTCACGATCCGTTTTATCTAATAGATCAGAGACAGAACTTAAGCCCGCCAAGCGTGAAATACAGTGATTACCCGCGAGATAACGGCCCGTACCGTCCTTCGCATACACCGTGACAGGAAAAGCATTAATGCGCTCATAACGCTCATCACCTGCCGCAAACTGTAATACCGATTCTAACTTTACCATGAAGGCCACCGCTACGGAGTACAGTAGTATAAAGCAGCCCGAGCGATCTGCAAACTTAACTTCATTTATTCTTTGGCAGCTCTAGAGAAAGGTATCGAAACAAGAACAGCAATGAAAGGACCAAACAGACATAGGCAAACCAATCGCCGGCATCAGCATAAACACTCTTACCCCGCCCCAGGCGTACATACACCCTAAGCAAGGTCGACTCTTTTTGGCGAACTTTTTCAAGACTTAAGATACGCCCTCGATCATCAGATACCGTCACCAAGCCGCCTTGCGCCACGCGCACGACAGCAAAATCATTCTCAACACCTCGAAAAATATCGCCGCCGGTCTCAATATACGCGTCGTGAAGATTGCTATCTCGCCCCAAGACAAACATCAGCCCCACACCCGAACGACTGTAGCGACGAGCCACGTCTTGAAAATCCATGTCGGAACACAAGGCCACGCCCCAAAGCCCAGAGGGCTTATTTAAAACCAGCAAACGGTTGCCCTCGTGGTAACGTGATAAGGCTTTAGGCAAATACGCATTCTTATCATAAACGCCCGCCAGCTGACCCTGCGCGTTAATAAACCAAACTTCTTTGCGCATCTTGCGAGCTCGGTAGTGACGGTCCACCCCCAGAATTAAATTCGTTTTATAGCGCTTAGCAATGGCCGAAAAGCCTGCCAAACCTTCAACCCAATTATGGTCATTGAGCGTTAAAGTTTGCTCAGGCATGACCGCCACCTGAACAGGATCTCGATTAAGCCTTTTCACTAATTCACCATAACGCTGAATTTTTTGCGCCACGGGTAAATTACGCTGATCATGTGGCAACACAATCAAGCCGACATGCACATGATCTTGCAACTGAGGTTGACTGATGCGCGCCATGCCAAAGACTAAGGAGGACAAAACCACCAATAAAGGCAACAACCAACACAAAAAGCGCCCTCCGGGCTTATTCATCATAAAAATAGAAAAAACTATCGCATTAGAGAGCAACACCACCATGAAGCTCACGCCCCAAATACCCGTTAAATACGCAATTTGCAGCATGGGCAGAAAACCAATTTGGGTATAAGCCAAATCGCCCAAGGTACCCAAACCTGTCAGGCGGGCCTGCATAAATTCACAAGACACCCAAACCAAAGGCAGGATAAAGACCATCCACCAGCGTGCATAGTTTCGGCAAATCCAGCAAGTCAACATCAGAAAGAAGGCGAATGCCGCGGAGGATAAGAGCGTTATCCAAAGCAGATGGCTTTGTAACAAATTTTGATAAAACAGAATATAACTTGCACTGCCAAGGCTGAATGAGAGAAAGAGCACCAGCCAAGCTTCCCAAAAACGGCCATAGTAAGCAAACAGCAAAAGCGGCGCAGGCGCAAGCCAGGCAGTATACCAAAGCGTGGTGACATCGGTCGCAACATTCAATAGCAAAGCGGAGGTGGCGATCGCAACAACCGCCAACAATAAACGCTGCCAAAAAAACAAACCCTTCACTCAATGTCTCTTATGAAGTCAGGCTCCTGTATACCACAAACACCAAACCCGATTCAAACAGATAAAGCTTATAGGCTCTCGTCAGGACGCAAGGTCAGTACCTCAACACCATTGTCCGTTACCAGCAAGGTGTGCTCCCATTGCGCAGAAAGACTGCGATCTTTTGTGACCGCCGTCCAACCATCACGCAACACTTTAACCTGTCGCTTACCAACATTGATCATGGGCTCGATGGTGAATGTCAACCCGGGTTCCAATATCGTTTCTGGAATATGTGGCGCATCGTAATGCAGCACGTTAAACCCATCTTCATGAAACTGCGAACCAATACCGTGGCCACAGAACTCTTGCACTGAGCTCATATTGTATTGCTTAGCATGGGCCTGAATCGCCGCACCAATTGCTTTTAGACTGCCACCAGGCTTAACCCTCTCAATCCCAAGGTACAAACACTCCTGAGCAACTTTCACAACACGCTTTGCCGCAACAGAGACTTTATCGCCAACCAGAAACATCTTGCTGGTGTCACCGTGATACCCATCTTTTATCACCGTCACATCAATATTAATGATGTCACCATTTTTAAGCGGTTTGTCATTAGGAATACCATGACACACCACATGGTTAATCGAGGTGCAAATTGATTTAGGAAAACCATGATAATTCAAAGGAGCAGGAATCGCCTGCTGCTCGTTGACAATATAATCGTGACATAAGCGATCCAAAGTTTCTGTGGTTACCCCAGGCTGCACGTGCGGTCCAATCATCATGAGCACATCAGCCGCTAAGCGACCAGCGATACGCATTTTCTCGATTTCATCAGGCTTTTTCAGGTTTTGGCTAATATCGTTAGTTCGCATAGTTCTCTCAAGCATCGAAAGGTGCAGTGTATCACGACAGCACTAAGCTGTTGAGGGATCTCGCAGCAATTTTTGCAAAAAGGGAATCAACAAAGCAGACGCCAAAGCCATCACGATGATCACACTACCGTAAATCAAAAAAGCCTGGTTGTAGAGATCATTGGTAATAGAAGGCGTGGTAATATGCGCCGGCATGCGAATCAAGCCCGAACAAACCACGGCCGTGCTTGAGGCCACACCCGTTAAAAACAGCCAAATACCCATCAACAAACCCTCAAGACGAATCGGCACCAGCTCACCAATCATGGCGAAGCTTGTCGGCACAACAAAAAGCTCGGCCAAGGTTTGCAGAAAATATGAACCAACAACCCACCAAGGGCTCACGAGGCCCGTTTTAACATTGGCCAGCTGTATACCCACAACCAAAACGAAGTACGACAAAGCCATCAAAAAACAGGCCAGAGTAAACTTTAACGGCAAAGACTGACGAAAGTTCCTCCGAAGCCTCGGCAAGTAAAATAAAACCAACAACATGCCAAGAATCACCACGAAAAATGGATTTAAAGCAAGAAAACTTGTGGTATGCACCCTCATACCGAAAATAACATGGTTCACATTTCGCACGGTAAACAACACCAAGACCGAAGGAATCAGCATATAAAAGACAAGAAACACAAAAGAAATTAATAAGAGCAGTACAAACGCATAAAGGCGCTTGCGATACATCTCACCCTCAAGTCTTGCAAGGTGCAGTACAAATAGAACAGCCGCCACACCCAAGGCCATTAAAAAAAAGTGTGTTAAGACAGCAAAATGCAGCATCAACGCCAAAACCGGCAAAGAAATCAAAAGCCAGCACATGCCGGTCAAGCGCGAGCGCTTAATCGCTTCTGGGCGCTGCTTCGCAAAGCGAGGAGCAAAACCCGCACCATTGAACAAGCGGTGCTGCAATAAAAATACAAACAGCGCGACCAACATAAATAAGGCGCCAAGAAAAAAGGCATAGCCATAACCCAACTGATGGCTAATTGCGCCTGATGAAGCCTCAGCCAAAAAAGCGCCGACATTAATCCCCACATAAATCAGCATAAACCCTGACAAACGACGCGGGTCATTTTGCGGGTACAAACGACCCAATAAAACAAATAAAGAAGGAATCAACATCCCTTCGGCGCACACTAGAAACGACAAACCCCAATAAAGCGCCAAGTGGTGTGGCAGCAACAAAATAACCAGTGCAACGGCGGCGACAAACAAACCGACACCGGTGGAAAAACGGTAACCTAAGAAACGACCGGCCAAGTAACCGCCAAAAATACTGGTTGCAAAGTTTAAAGCATTAAATGCGCCGGTCAGCTCAAAGGCCTGATGATCACCAAAGCCAAAAACCCGCACCGCAAGCAAGAGAAGCAAGGCATATACATACGCGTAGCCCATCACAGAAAATAGTTGAACGACAAACATGGTCAACACGCCACGAGGCTGCTGCGCAAACTGCTCTTTGACGCCGAGAGATTGACTGTCTAATTCACTCATTTATCAAACCACAAAAGAAAAAGGCCGAAAAGAATCACTTCGGCCTTTACACATAACACAAGCAGTTACTTTTGCTGATCATGGTGTTGATCATCATGATGTTCACCCTGATGGTCTTGTTGTTGATGACCCGCCGCCAGGTGATCTTTTGACTCATTCTGAGCCTGATGCTGATGCGTTTTCTCCACCTTTGGCTTGTCGTGAGTCGCAGCAGCAGGCTTCGCTTTATGGGCAGGCTTGTCTGAAGCAGCCGGCGTTTTCTTCTGCTGATAAATACGCCACAAGTAAATGATTTCACACACTAGACCCACTAAGAAGATTAGGCCTTTGTCGGTGAGCAAACCGATAACAGCGATCGCAATAAATAAAACGTGAAACCAAGGATGTTGCTTTTTCATGAGACTCCCCTCCATTGACTCATTAAAAAAATCTATTATCAGCATGATTAGCGCCAATGTACAGCCCTTTTTCAGGCTTGAAATGCGTTTATTTTTTGAACAAAAAATCCAGGGGCGCCCGATAACACACCAGCCGACTCACCCAAGCGCCAAGCACACGTCGACGAAAAGCTCACCTCAAACACCCACTCCCGCACAAAAGGAAAAAGCACGCCCAGGCTTTTTAAGAGCGCTTTGCAAAAAATTGGCCGCACAAACACCCCGGGCTCTCGGCAAGCCTGAAGGCTCACCTTCAACGACAACCAAGGACTCAACCGCCAAGAACCGAGCAAAAAATCTGGAAACTGCCAGGCCGAGCCTGAGTGATCGTATGACACTAAATGAAAAGACGACACGCTCGCAAAACGGGCAGAGAAAAGCTCAGACAAGCGCTGCGCCAGCGTCTCACGACTGCAATTTTTCACCACCGAAAGCTTTCGCTCAAATTGCGCAAGCGCAAAGAGTGACTCATCCGATACCATACCTTGCCAAATACACTGTTCGCTCGAGACCAAAACATCATAATCCAGACTGGCCTCCAAACATTGACGAGAAAGTTTACGATAGCTTCGAATCAACACTCGACGGTGTTTATCAAAGGTGATCGAATGAATGTCACAAACAGCCTCATGCGCATCGACAAAACACACATCAATCTCATAGCCCATATAACGCAGGCGCCGGTATAAAGCCGTCAAAGATAGGCTTGGTACATGCGCCAAACAATAGCACTCAAATGCTGACATCAGCTAACCACTCCCGAAGCTGACTTTTTCCCAAGTAATGCAACTCAAAACACAGAACTGGCATAGCTAAAACACTTGAGAACAGAAACTCCCGTAAAAACAAAGCCAGCCTGTAAACAAAATCCTCACCCAGCACACGCTCATTAACCACCAAACGTGCGCGAAACCCTGCAACACAAAAAGACAAGGAAGCCGCATCTACGCGGTGATGCTCAGGTGACATCAGAAAAGACACGACACCCTCATCGAGGGCGCAGCACTTATTCCCCGGTAAAAAACAGCGTAACAGAGCAAGCAGACGTTCGCGGTGTTCACCGTATGAAAATAAAATCGACCAGCCTGCCAGTGCATACCACAATGAAAATCTCAGCCTGTCTGCGAGCCACATACGCTGCAAAGGGCGGAATACTTCGCAAGTCGTGAAGATTGTTTGACTCGGTTTGTGTTGAACCCGAAAAGAACGCTGAGGATTAAACAAGACATTAGGCTGTGTGACGAGCGCCTTCATTTGTACCCGGCCTGAAAAGCTCTCAAATGACTCCAGCCGCAGCTCACTGCACCAAGCCACTTCAGACACAGAAGTATCGTGATGCAAGATCCAAACAGGCTGATCACCCACCGATATGTTCGGCGCACAAAATGGGGAAATGTTCGAGATAACCTGCCCTTGCTCATCAGAAAAACAAACATCCCATACATCAAGCACCGACAGACGAGAAGCACCGGGTTCATCTAAAAAACGCAAAGGAAAGCAGACATCACCCGAATCGGCCTCAGCCATTTCGGGCACTTTGATAAAATGATTGGCAACAGCAAAAGCGTTAAACAGAAAATCTTTCACTGATAAACTCAAAAGTAGCTCAGGCAAAGGCTCGGAAAACCGCACCGACACACTAAACGCCTCACCTGGTGAAACCATGATAGGATTAAGCGTGAGCGTCAAACACAGGTCTTTTTCAGGGAATAGAAACAGCTCTCGAAGCCAGACCCAGGGACTGGCCAAACAGACTGAGCTTGGCAACAAGCGCCCACCCGATAAACTGCTTCTTAGGGTGCAATCAATGAGCTGACCCGCCTCATCAGAGTCACTGTCAGCACGACGATGCAGCAAAGCATCAAGGCAGGGGTAAGCTAGCTCAGGGCTTGCTCGGATCATCATATCAAACGCCGTCAAGCAAGTCTCAGAATGCGCTGTTGATCGACAATGAAAGCGTAGAGATTGCGGCAATACCTCAAGCTCAAGCAATTCAATTGGCTGACAACTGACAGGATACAAGGCTCGAAAAATGGCACCCCCCACTTCAAAGTGATCCTCACAATTAATCGCCATGGGTTCATCGATTGCTGAGGGTGCAAGCACCATCATCGCCGGCAATGGCACTGTGTGCTGACGCAGTATCACATCATAATAACGATCATAAGGCCCGGTTTTCATGATCCACCACCCACTCAACATTCATTTTCACGCCATCACTTAACACTAACTTAACGACAAGCCTAAACCCGTCAGCCTGTTCATGCACAGACACCTCGGCGTGACGCAAAGGCCATCGTGATTCACTGCTGCACTCATCCTGGCAATACGCCATCAGCCAATAGGATAAGTCCTGCGTTAACGTTTGAGCCGACACCGAAACACCCACTTTATTTCGCAGCATGATTTTTAATGCGTGAACAAACAAAAGACCAGTCAACCAACTTGATAGCGAATAACTTAAGCCTTCAGACAAATAAAGTCCTGAGGCTTGATCACACAAAAGCTCACCTGAGATATAACGAAAACAACATTGATTCAAAACACCCCGCTCACACGACAGGCTATAGCGCGACGGCGTAAAATAACCCTGGCTGCCCACACGCTGATACAAACATGAGAGCAACGCAGGCCACGCACTGATCCAGGTATAACCATGCTCAGGCTTTTCATAATGAGAATAAAACGATCTTGCGATCACCTCAGACTGCAAACCACATACGCTGTCTTCACGCACATCAGACATCGGCAGACACAGTAAAAAATGAGATTCACGAGACAGCGAGATTAATGGGGCAAGCATACTGCGATCACGCATTGATTTTATTAAGGCAGACTGTACAATGAGACACATCAAACCTACCGCTCCTGCTCGCTGATACGCACCACTGACCAACACGCGCTTTAAATGACGACCATCACACAGCAAACGCTCAAACTCAAACACAGGCACATTGAACACTCGACAACGCGACACGCCGTCTTCAATGAATTCACACTGCCTTAATGCATGCCAAGCCTGAGACAATGCCTCGAACTGTTTATCAGATAACACCCTGCGAACACTCTCTCGCAAGACACCATCCACACGCCAATACAAGGCGTGCAAAGCTTCATAAACCATGGGGAAATATCAAAAAAGAATAGAACACCGATATTAACCCCACTCAAAAAACTTTCAAGGAGACTTTTTTATGCCTTATTACTTGATCACACCTTTTACACAAGGCGATGTTCAGCAACGCGACATTCATGGCGGTATTTACTTACATGATTTTGAATGTTCAGCGCAACGACACACTTATTCACTCGATAAGCCCGCCCTCAACTCACTAAAACCTAAAGCGGATTTTCAAACACTGCGTTTTAGCAAACCCTTAGATAAAACCAGCAGCGTCTTGTTTCAACAGTGCACACAAGGGGAAATGGTCAATTCGATAAAAATCGCCACACTGCACTCACAAGAATCAATCAGAGCCATTCATGAAATGACATTTCACAATGTGTTGTTTTGCGAATACTCTGTTTCCGGCAAGCACGGGCACTTGCCTTGCGAAACGATTTGCGCGTGGTTTGATACCTTAGAACTATGCATAAGGCCGATGGACGAAAATCTTAAGCAGCAACAAGCGCATCAGGCTAAGTATCATCGCAGCTAATCACAAGCCTTTTTGTGCCATTATTTCCACCAACGCTTCGCTGCAACTCGCTCGCTGCTTTGGGCGAGGGTTTTTCTTCTGCAGGGCCTCTGGAGGCATGGATGCCGAAAGGGAGCGGCCATGGATGGCGAAAAGCGTCCCTGCAGAAGAGAAACGGGAGACCAAAAAAAAGCGAGCGCAGGAACACAAGAGAACAAGAAGGCAGAAGACGGCCCCTGGGATACGATGCGCAGGCAACAGCAATGAGAGTATTAAACGCTTAGAGAAGCGCCTAGGATTTCAACTCACGCCGCAAGATTTTGCCGACATTGGATTTGGGCAGCTCATCCATAAATTTAAAACGCCGCGGCACTTTATACGACACCAAGTTATCGCGACAAAACGCATTAAGCTCGGTTTTCGTTAAGCTTTTATCCGCAGCGACAACGTAGGCCATCACCGACTCACCCGTGATGCGATTAGGCACGCCGACCACACCCACTTCCAAGACTTTGGGGTGCGAAGCAATCACCGCTTCCACTTCATTCGGGTAAACATTAAACCCCGCGACGGTGATCATGTCTTTTTTGCGATCAACGATATAAATAAAACCGTTTTCATCAAGCTTAGCCATATCACCGGTACGCAACCAGCCATTCGACCAAAAAACATTCGCAGTTTCCGCTTCTTGCTGCCAATAACCCTGCATCACTTGCGGGCCCTTCACACACAACTCACCCACTTCACCCGCCGGCAATGTCTCACCGGTATCATTGAATATTGCCACATCCGTGCAGGGCACAGGCAAACCAATACTGCCCGTAAAGCCTTGCCCATCAAGCAGGCCGATGGAAACAATCGGCGAGGTTTCCGTTAAACCATAACCTTCAATAATATGATTACCTGTCACAGCATGCCAACGCTTAGCTACGGGTGCTTGCAGCGCCATGCCGCCTGCAATCACAAGCTTTAAAGAGGAATGATCAAGTTTGGCAAAGTCTTCATTGTTCGCCAGCGCATTAAACAAAGTGTTTACACCCATCAAAGCTTTCACCCGATGCGTTTTAAATAAATCCACAAGCTTGGGTAAATCGCGAGGATTGGTCACCAAGACATTGTGCACACCCGCATGCAAGTAGACCCAGCAACTCGCAACCAAAGAAAACACATGATAAAGCGGCAAAGGGGTTATCGCGACATCGCCCTGCCCGCTAATCGTCGAGTGAATCCAGGTGTACGCCTGAATCACATTCGCGACCAAATTACCGTGTGAAAGCATCGCACCTTTTGCAACACCGGTAGTCCCGCCTGTGTATTGCAAGAAAGCCAAACTGTTTTGATTAAGCTTGGCAAGCTTAAACGCTGCGCGCTGTTTGCGACCACGCGCTAAGGCTTGGCGAAATTTAATGGTGGAGCGAATGCAAAAATGGGGCACCATGCGCTTGATATATTTAAGCACCGCATTGACCAACCAAGCTTTATGCACAGGAAAAGCATCACCCAGCTCACTAATAATGATATGCTCGATATGAATTTGCGGTAGCGCGTCAGCCAGGGTATTCGCCACATTGGCCAAGACAATAATGGCCTTTGGTTTCGCATCGTTCATTTGATGCACCAACTCTCGCACAGTGTAGAGAGGGTTCACGTTAACCACAACCAAGCCTGCTTTGAATGCTGCAATCATCGCAATCACCGCTTGCATGCAATTTGGCAACATTAAGGCAATACGATCACCGGACTTAAGGCCCAATGTGCAGGAAAAATAGGCCGCCAATGCGGTGGAGCGTTCATCAAGCTCAAGGAACGTTAAAGTATGACCGAGACTCTCAAGAGCAATAGCCGAGCCATGCCGCGCGACCGCATCCTTGAATAAATCCGCAAGCGATGAAAAGCAGGCAGTATCCACAACGCTAGGTATGTCTTTCGGATAATGAGCAAGCCAAGGCCTTGTCATGCCGATGTAGTCTCTTCTCGAAGTGCGCGACGCAAAATTTTACCCACATTACTCTTAGGCAACTCCGTGCGAAACTCATAAATTTTCGGCACCTTGTACGGCGTTAAATGATGACGACAAAAGCTGATCAACTCATTCGAGGTTAGTTTTTGATGCGGCTTTAACACCACAAAGGCTTTTACGGCTTCACTCGTCACCGGGTGTGGCACACCAATGACCGCAACTTCCTGCACCTTAGGATGCTCAGCAATCACGGCTTCCACTTCATTCGGGTACACATTAAAACCGGACACAACCACCATGTCTTTTTTACGATCCACGATATACGCGAAGCCTTTTTCATCGATCTTAGCCACATCACCTGTGCGCAGCCAACCGTCCTCAGACAACACTTTTTTGGTTTCTTCAGGCATATTCCAATAGCCTTTCATGACTTGCGGGCCACGAATACATAGCTCACCCGGCTCACCTGGTGGCAACTCACGCCCCTCTTCGTCGATGACCTTAATTTCAGTCGAGGGAATCGGCAAGCCAATACTGCCGTTATAGGCGCGACAATACACCGGGTTAATTAAAGCTGCCGGGGAGGTTTCAGTGAGACCGTAAGCTTCCAAGATATGCACACCGGTGACTTTCTGCCAAGCGTCAGCCACCGCGTGCTGAACCGCCATGCCACCACCCATCGCAAAATGCAGCTGACTAAAATCCAGCTGTTTAAATTCCTCATTGTGCACCAAGGCATTAAATAAGGTATTCACCGCCGTGATCGCCGTGAACTTATAGCGCCTCATTTCTTTCACAAAACCTTTGATGTCGCGCGGGTTGGTGATGAGCACATTCAGGGCACCAAAACGCATAAACGTGAGCGCATTGGCCAGCAAAGAGAAGATGTGATACAGCGGCAAGGCTGTGATCAAAATCTCTTTACCCGGCTTTAAGAAATGTCCACTCCAGGTTGCTGCTTGCGTGAGATTATTCACCATATTGCTGTGTGTCAGCATCGCACCCTTGGCCACACCTGTCGTGCCGCCGGTATACTGTAAAAATGCGAGATCATCACCCGTTAGCTCAACACAGTGAAAGCTTTTCACCGCATGACGCTTCATCGCATGACGGTAGTCGACGCTGCCAGGCAAGCTGTACTTTGGCACCATGCGTTTTACGTGGCGGGCAACAAAATTAAACACCGAGCGCTTAAGGCAAGGAAATTCATCGCCCACAGCGGTGACAATAAAATGCTTCACCGTTTTTAAATGAGGCTTGGCCTCTTCTATCGTGTGTGCGAAATTTTCCAAGACCAACAAAGCCGTAGCACCCGCATCGTTTAATTGATGCACGACCTCATGGGCTGTGTACATCGGGTTGACGTTCACAACCACAAGGCCAGCCTTGAAAGCACCGTATAAGGCCACAAGGTACTGGATCAAATTGGGCATCATAATCGCCAAGCGATCACCTTTTTGAAGCTTGAGCTCATCTTGGCAAAAGGCGGCAAAATGATCACTGCGACGATCAAGCTCAGCATACGTGAGCTCAACACCAAAATTACTCACCGCAGGCGATTTAGCATAACGCTTCACGCTTTGCTTAAACACATCAATCACAGAGACGTCCGGTGATACATTCACCGTCTCCGGCATGCCTTTCGGATAGCTTTTTAGCCAGATTTTTTCCATCACTTTAACCTTTATCTTGATCGTTTATTAGGACTGCGTCACAACGTAAAATGTTTTTACCGGAGTGTTATCGCCAACCTCCCACGCGCGGGCATACATCATACGAATTTTGAACACACGCGGCACCACAAAGGCACCCGGCTTGGCTTTAAACTGCCAAACATCATAACCACCCGCTCCAACATTTTTTGTGCTCGGCGCAAGGTACAGATGTTTTAAGACTTGGAAGTAGGCATGGGGGTATTTCACAAGATACCAAGAATAACCCGTTGTTGGATTGGCCGGTAAGTGCAGGGTCACCAACGGCTGAGTGCTTTTAATCATGGCGGGTTTTTGGGCATTGTTCGGCGTTGCCGTATCAGCCGATTGCGCAAAAGCCAAACTCGGCAACATCACGCCCCAAAAAATCACGACACGCTTCAATCGATTCACTCTACCCACCCTTTTTCTTCAGTTTCTTCAGCAGCGTATTCATCACGAAAGCATCAAGCTTGGCTGACACCTCAAGATACCAATGATGCTGATTGGCGAGCGGTCGGCACTTGACCGCATCTTTGCGCGTCATAATACCGTATGCACCTGGGGCCAAGTCAATGTCCTCGGGGGAAAATTTCGCATGATCTGGCAGAGTTTTGACCAAATCATACCCGATACCGACATTATCTAGCGTCTTTAGAAATTTTGCCGGGTGTGCAATCGCGGCGATAACCTGCCAACGATGCTCTCGGGCTTGCTCAAATGACAACACATCGGCTTGGCCATCCACACGCCTAAGCGCCACGGGCTCCAAGCTCAAGGAATGCGCCCCCGGATAGTCGCCGCCCAAAGACAGCACGGCGTCAGCTTGCCTCAAACGACTAGCTGTCTCACGCAAGGGGCCTGCCGGTAAGCACAAACCATTACCCAAGCCTCGAGCAGGATCAATCATCACAAACTCAACATCCCGCGCCAAACGGTAGTGCTGCAAACCATCATCACTGACAATCACATCACAACCCTGCTCACACAAAAGCCGAGCCGAGGCACAGCGATCGGGGCCGACAGCGATTGGCACGCCGCTGGCTTCAAACATTTCACGTGCCTCATCACCGACTTGCTGGGCTGTATCGTTTGCGCACATGATAAATGAATGCTTGATGGTCACGCCGTAGCCACGACTGATGATACCGGGTTTAAACCCTTGCTCGCGCAACGCTTGAGCAAGCGCAATCACCATCGGCGTTTTACCCGTACCACCGACGGTAATATTACCCACCACAATGACCGGCACACCCGGATGAAAAGCCAAACGCTTTAATAGAACACGGCGAAAAAACACAGCGCAAGAAAACACACAAGAAAACGGCCAGAGTAGATACGCGAGAAAGCCTGCACGGCCATACCAAAGACGATTCAGTGACTGCTCTAACAAACCGCGCAGCATCACTTAATCCTGAAACTGCATATCGTAAAGCTTGCGATAATAGCCGCCCTGGGCCAACAAGCTTTCATGGGTACCCTGCTCTTTGAGCTCACCCGCATCCAACACCATGATTTGATCGGCCTTTTCAATGGTTGATAAGCGGTGCGCCACAACGATCGTCGTGCGCCCCACCATTAAGCGATCCATAGCTTTTTGAATCAAGCGTTCGGATTCGTTATCCAACGCTGACGTGGCCTCATCTAGAATTAAAATAGGCGCGTCTTTTAAAATCGCACGCGCAATGGCCAGACGCTGACGCTGCCCACCAGACAACAATAAACCGTTTTCACCCACCAAAGTATGAATACCCTCTGGCAAAGGCTCGACAAATTCCCAAGCGTGCGCAAGCTTTAAAGCCTCAATCACTTCGGCCTCACTTTTTTCACGCATCACCCCGTAGGCCACATTGTGAAAAATGGTGTCGTTAAACAAGCCCACATGCTGTGACACCACCGCAATTTGTTCGCGCAAGACACTCAAGGTAAACGCTTTAACGCTTTGACCGTCGAGCTTAATATCTGAGGTATCAGCTAACTCATAAAAACGTGGCAAGAGTGAAACCAAGGTGGTTTTACCGCTGCCTGATCGTCCCACCAAAGCACAAGTTTTTCCGGCCTGAACAGAAAAGCGAATATTGCGCAAAACCACTTTCTCTGTTTTAGGATAAATAAAGGATTGAATATCAAACTCAATATTGCCTTGAATACGCGCAGGCGACAGCGTGCCTGTATCTTGCTCCGTTTCCAAGGCCAAGAAACGAAAAATACTTTGCGCGCCGGCAAAACCGGCTTGAAAAATATTATTCACATTCGTCAACTGCTTCAAAGGTTTTAACAGTGCGATCATCGCCGCGACTAAAGCCACAAAGGAGCCTGTACTGATCTGCGTACTCGCGTGAGACGTTGCTAAATAAATCACCAAGGCCAGCGCCAAAGAACCGAGCAGCTGCACGCCTGAGGTATTCACTACCTGCAAGACAGCAATTTTAAGCTCACGGCTACGATTTTTTTTCACGGCCTCATCAAAGCGATTGATCTCATAGGGCTCACCACCAAAGGTGCGCACTTCGCGATAACCGGTGATCGATTCTTCAGCAATATTGGTGACATGGCCCATACCTTTTTGCAAGCCGTGATTGTGTCTTCGCATGTGGCGATTACTGCTTTTGATCACCACCGCCATCAGCGGACCGATCACGCAAAAAATCAAGGTCAATTTCCAGCTCACCGAAAGCATCACCACCAAAAGACCCAACACCAAAAAAATGGCTTGAAACACTTGGATGATCGCCGTCGAAGTGATGCGTGCAACTTGATCCACGTTATATAACATCAAAGACAACAATTCGCCTGTACTGTTGTTATCATAATAATACGCAGGGATTTTTAAATAATGACGAAAAATGGTTTTGCGCATGTTCATGACCACACTGCGCGAGACCAAGGCCATGAAATAGGTACTGAAATAGTTAAATGTCGCCCGGCAAAACACCAGCGCAATAATAATCAAAGGCAGCCACAGCAAAAAATGCGCATCACGCGCCACAAAGCCCTTATTCACAATCGGCTTCAGCATGTAGGTCATGGTGGCATCCACACCGGAATACAGTGCATTGGCAATCACGCCCAAAAAGAAAATCAAAAAATAACCGCGTGCAAACGAAAGAATTCGCCCATAAAGTTTAAAACCCGCGGGCGGCAAAGTGGCATCGTGGCCTGTAGCGTGGTGTTTTTTCATGGCGGTAATGTATCACACTTCAAAAGGGACGTGTAGCGCTCATTGGCGGCGCCAGATACGAGCCTGATCGGTTCGATAAAAGCGCCAATGACCCAAGCCCGCCGGGCCCAAAAACACCGATACACACCCCAAGTGATCCAACCTTAAAATTTTTGCGCCCAAAGCATGATAGCGCAAAACCACCTGAGGGCTTGGAAAATGAAAGCGATTCCAAAACCCCACCGGCATAACCACCCACCGCGGCAAGACAGCTCGCAACCAGCGCCAGCTTGAGGACGTTTTACTGCCATGATGCGGCGCCAACGTCAGGTCTGCTTTTAAAGCCTCACCGTATTGCGACACCAATGCCTGCTCAGCCTTTTTCTCCACATCCCCCACCAATAACACGCTATGCCGGCCAACAGTAATTTTCAGCAGGCAAGCCTGGTTGTTACTTTCACGCAATGACTGCTTAGGGGCAAATAATTGAAAATGCACACCATCCCACACCCAATGTTGGCGTCGACAGCTGATGACCGCACCAAAGCGAGACGAATCACGATAGGCGTAGACGGTTTCTGGGTGAAACAATGGGGCCAAACTGTTTAAACCACCCGAGTGATCACTGTCCCAATGACTTAAGACAATCGTATCCAAGTGATGAATACCTTCTTTCAGAAGATACGGCGCAATGATGCGAACACCGGCATCATCCTCAGCCGAATAACGTGGACCGGTATCAAACAAAAGCGCATGGTGTGCAGTGCGCACGACCACCGCCAAACCTTGGCCCACATCCAAAAAAGCAAACTTTGCCTGACTTGGCGCGAGTGATGGCATTGAAAAAAAAGCCGGCAATAAAAGCAAAATAGCCAAGGGCTTAAACACAAACCCACGCGGCAGTAAAAAAACAAACACACACAACAACAAACACACAAAGCCCCACTCGTTGTGCAAACCCATATGCCAAACGGGCCCAGGCCATTGCGAAACCGTCATCAAAGTCTTAAGCAACACGTTCGCACAAAAGCTCGCACACACTGCGATTAGCTTTGCAAACGGCAAGCTAAAATTAATCGCGATGATGGTGAGTAAGGACAAGGGCAATAACACAAACCCCATATAAGGTATCGCAAGCAGATTCACCAGCGGCGAAATCAAAGACACATGCTGAAAATACCACACGCTCAAAGGCAGCATGGCCAGCACAATCACGCACTGCAGGCTCAATACCGCGCGCCACCCTTTCACAGGTAAAAGACGATTGGCAACATACAACAGGATGATGAACACAGCCCCAAACGATAAATAAAAGCTCGGCGACAGCACCGACAAAGGCATCACAATCAGCACAAACCACAACGCGAGACGAAAAGCACGCCAAGGCTCGAGCTTTTTATCGAGCAAAACAAACAACATCACCAGCATCAGCATGATGTAGGCGCGCACCGCCGACACACTAAAGCCTGAAAAGGCGACGTACAAAAAAGAAAACAGTAAGCTTGCGATAGCCGATAGCTTCTGCCGGGAACAATAGCGCAATAGCATTGGAACAAAACACAGTGCATAACGCACTAGCCAAAAACACAACAAGGCCACAAAGCCCACGTGCAAACCGGAAATGGCCAGCATGTGGCTCGTACCCGTCAACTGAAAGGCTTGCTTCGTCGCAGCTGACAAACCACTTTTATCGCCCAGCGTAATACCCACCATGAGTGCTGCGGCCTGCGTGTGAGCTAACACTTGATAAACACGATCACGCAAGGCTTGCCGCCAGCGTGTCAACTCATCACGAGAACCAAAACCCTCGTAAGCCAGCACCCGCTTCACATAGCCTGTGGCAGAGAAGCCTTGCTCAAAGGCCCATTGCTCATAATCAAAACCACCGGGGTTTAAGCTGCCGTGTATTGGCTTAAGCTTTACCATCAACTTAAAACACTGCCCCGGTTTGAAATGATATCGCCGCCCCCAACTGCTCAAGTGAAGCGTGGCCGCCAAAGGCTTACCGGCCACGGCCTGGGCTTGAAAAGTAAAGCTGGCATGATCGGAGTAATCACTCACCAAGCCTGAAACGCAGCCACTCAGCAACACAGGCTTGCCCAAATCTGCAGGCGGAATGCGCGCAGGCATTGCAGGGTGCGCAACGATTAAAACCCAAGCCACACCCAAAGCGAAAACCCCAAACGCTTTAAGCCAGGCAGGGTTTTGAAACAGCGCCAACGCTGCCGGCACACACAAGACGAAACCATAAAAAAATGCAGGCAAGCAAGCCCAAAGCCATAGGCTTGCCACGCCCAGCCAAAAACAGACGACCATAGTCACACAAAAGGGAAAAAAGAATGCCGCTAGCTTACGCTAAGCGGCCGATTAAAATCAAGGTAATGTCTTCGACTCACTCAAAGCACTTGAGGCTCAAGAAGCCGCGAGTTTATTCAATCAACAGAACCCAATGACGCCGATTACTCGCCTTCCTGAAGAAGAACTTTTTAAAAGCGATCACCCTATGCCACTACAACCCAGCGACAGGTCGATTTGAGCGCCGAAACCCTTGACGAAGAAAATGACGAACCACTCAGCGAGGCATCGCAGGCCAGCACATGGTCTTCAACCGCTTAAAACATTAATTGCAGATTGGCGATAACAATATTATCGCCACCGTTTGTGGTGGTTTGTGAGTCGCGCACATCGGCAAACACATAGTTTAGCCCTAGGCGCAGGTGTTTATAAAAATAGCTGTTTAAGCCTATTGTGGTATCCAGCTCTTTACCGCCGTGAATATCGTGGCTGTTTAAATCCAACTCACTCAAACGCACAATCGCTTGCACGGTATGATTCATCGATTTTGGCGCGCCAAACACGCCGCCAGCAGATGAATAGGTGAAGGTATTATCATCGATAAACGCACCAAATTGCGCGTACCAACCTGTAAAATCAAGATTAGGCGCGCCAGTACGGCTGGTGTGATTGTACAGATACCCCATCTCACTCGCAAAGCGATGGTATTCCCACTGCGCATCAGCACTTGCCACATCAAAGTGGTTCACATTGCTGATGGCGCCAGTTCTAATCGTGGCCACAGGCACATAACCGGTAGCCTCTGGAATCGTGCCATAGCCAAACGATCTGCGATGATCAATACGCTGATACCAGTTGCCCAGGCCCAATTGCAATACGCGCCCGGTTTCATGCCAAGGCGCCCAGACAAACCGCTGGGTTGAACCATAAGGGTGATTGATTTTCGCTTGTGATTGCGTGCCCGGCGCAAAGGCACTGACAGCCGCTTGCCAGTCGCGATGATTAAAACGATACGCCACACCCCGGCGAAAGTTCGGGTTAAACGCTTGCACCGGCAAGGCCATTTCTGCAAACCAGCGATGCTCGGGACTCTGATCGTACACACTGTTAAACGGCACTTTTTGCTGACCCACACGCAGATTATTATCGCCGCGCTTGTAGTTCACCCAAATATTTCGCCACTCACCGTAATACGCAAAATCGTATTCCACTTTATAACTAAAATGCGCATTCATCTTGCCATCGGCAAATAAGCGCGCGCGCCTAAAATAACTTTGATGGTTCACGCCGTAATGATCACCACCCCCTGGCATATACCATTGCGCAAAGCCGCCTAGATTAATATAGGGCGAAGCGATCGGCACGCTGGCAAAGCCTGAAGCCGACAAACCGACAAGCGAAAAAACGAAAAAACGAAAACGGCAAAACTTCACTGAAAATGGCATACCACCCCCTGATGATTTGCCGTCATCATACCGAAGTGATACTGATTGACAATGCTCTGGGGTTCATCCAAGTTGACCCGCAAGCTGATTTCGCGCACACTTTGCGCCACTGACACGAGAAAAACCATGCCCCTACCTAAAAAACAGCTCGGTGTGTTTGCACTGACCATGATCACTGTTGCAGGGATTTACAATATTCGCTCGCTGCCGATCATGGCAAAATACGGCTTCTCCTCCACCTTCTTTTTTATTCTCGCCGCATTGGTGTTTTTTATTCCTTCAGCCATGGTTTGTGCCGAGCTTGCCGCAAGCTTTCCCAAGCGCGGCGGCACCTATGCTTGGGTGAACCAAGCCTTCGGTGCACGCTCTGGGTTTCTAGCCGTCTGGTTAGAGTGGATTAACACCGTGGTGGCGTTTCCCATGAACCTCACCTTTATATCCACCACCGTGTCGTATATTTTCATGCCCGCACTAGCGCACAATAAACTCTATATGATTATCATGACGCTCAGTATTTTTTGGCTCACGACTTGGATCAATCTTTACGGCGTTAAAGTGTCGAGCTGGGTATCGAGTATCGGCTTGATCTTTGGCACACTGCTGCCCACCGTTTTGATCATTCTCTTGGGCTTAATCTGGCTATTTAAGGGCTTACCAACTCATATACAATTTAATCAGACCAGCTTCTTTCCTTCCATTACGCCTCACAGTGCAGTCTTATTAGTGAGCGTAATCTTAGGCTATGCCGGTATGCAAGTGGCTGCGTTTCATATTCATGAAGCGAAAAATCCTCAACGCGACTTTCCTCGCGCCATTCTCATGGCCAGTTTTATTATCATTATTGCTTCAGTGTTTGGCACATTAGCGATTGCGATTATTGTGCCAAATCACAGCATCGGCATTGTCACCGGCATCATGCAAGCGCTCACCGTGTTTCTCAGCCGCTTTCATTTAGCCTGGTTGGTGCCGGTATTTGCTTGCTTAATCATTGTGGGCTCAGCCGCCTCGCTTAACACTTGGGTGATCGCGCCCTGCAAAGGTTTGCACGCTGCCGTGCATGACGGCCATTTACCAAGGCTCTTAAAACGCACGAACCGCCACAATGTGCCGCACGTGATTTTAATTCTTCAAGCCCTCATCGCCACACTACTGACTTGCGTCTTTTTATTCATGCCAACGGTGGCAAGCTCCTACTGGTTGCTCACGGCACTGTCTGCGATCATGACTTTCATCATGGATATTTTATTGTTTTCAGCCGTCATACGCTTGCGCTACTCAGAACCAGACACACCACGCCCGTATCGTATACCCGGCGGCTTAAGTGTTGTTTGGCTTGTGGCTGGTGCCGGCATCATCGCAAGCATTGCAGGTATCATTTTAGGCTTTATGCCGCCCTCACAATTGAAAACCGGCAGCAGCACCGTCTATCAAAGTTTTTTAATCGCAGGCTTGGTGATTCTGTGTTTGCCGGCTATTTTTATTCATATTCGTAACACAAAGCGAGCTGCTTCATGAACAAAACCCGCGCACTGATTTTATTAGTATTGATATTACCACTGACAGCCTGGGCAACGGATTTATTCAGCCCACTGCCACAAAAACAACTCTCCGCTGATCAAGCCTTTCAACTCTCAGCGCAAAAAGTTAACGACACACTGCTTATGCTGCACTGGGAAATCAAACCCGGGTTCATGCTGTATCAACAACGTATCACCGTCACACAAGCCAAAAACTCCAACGGGCAAATCGGCGAAGCGACCGTTCCGCCCAACGACAGCATTCAACAGCTTAAGATTGACGGGCACCCCGTATTTAGCTTTTATGCGAATGCTTATCTGCCGATTAAACATGCAGGCAACGGCACTGTGAGTTTTTATGTCCGCTATCAAGGCTGCCAAGGTAAAAATTATTGTTACCCGCCCGTGACCAAACTCGTGAAGTTTAATCTCAATACCGACACCGCCATCATTAAGAATGCAAAAGACCAAACGATAAACGCCCACAACCCTGAAAGCTTTAAAGGCTCAACGCTGATGATACTGTTATCGTTTTTAGGTTTAGGTATCTTACTAAGCTTCACACCTTGCGTATTACCCATGCTGCCGATTTTATGGAAAATCATCACCGGCCATGAACAAGGTTTTTGGCATGCGCTCACACTGGGCTTGGCCTACACGCTTTCGATGGCCGTTTGCTTTAGCGTTCTAGGCATCGTTGCGGCAAGCTTGGGCCACAGTTTGCAAGGCTTACTACAAACACCCTGGTTAATCGGCTTGTTTTCTTTGATCATCCTTGTGATGGCACTCGCACAATTTGATGTCTTGCGCTTCAATATTTTTCAAGGCTTAGATAATCGCTTACAAGGTTTAACACGCAAAACCAAAGCCGGTAGCCTAGTGACCGCGGTCACACTCGGCGCGCTGACCTCGCTGGTGTTATCACCTTGCGTGAGCGCACCGTTGATTGCCATCCTGCTATATATTGCTAACACGGGTAATTTGGCCCTGGGCGGCATGAGTTTATTTAGCTTAGCGATCGGCATGAACATCCCACTGCTGCTGGTCGCCCTCGCAGGTTTAAAAATCCTGCCCAAAACGGGTGGCTGGATGAACACCGTCAAGCACCTCTCAGGCTTTATTTTGCTCGCATTGGCTGCCTGGCTGCTGGATCGCGTGATTCCCTCATCCATCACATTAATACTTTACGGCCTGCTTGCGCTCGCCTTTTCAATTTATTGCGCGCGGATCGCCCTGCGACACCCGCGTTTTCGTTTTTTAAAAGGGCTATTGGGCTTGCTCTCACTGGCCTATGCCATCGCCTTATTCACGGGCGCAAGCTTAGGCCACAGCAATCCACTGCGTCCTTTACAGGCTGAAAAAATGACACTACATGCAAAACTAGCAAGAACAAAGGCCGAACTGAATCGATCACTGGCTCAAGCCAAAATGGAACACAAAGCCGTAATGATTGATTTTTACGCCGACTGGTGTGTGGCCTGTCAACTCATGGACAAACAGGTTTTCAGTCAAACCGACGTTCAACAAGCCTTGAAGCCTATGATGGTGATTCGTATTGATTTAACACACAACAGCGAAGCGGCTTTGGCGATCGCAAAACGCTACCATGTGTTCGCACCACCGAGCCTGGTGTTTTATAACGCGAAAGGCAAAGAACTTGCAAACTTGCAGATTTTTGGTGACACCGATAAAACCAGCGTATTACATCGAATCCAACTCGCAAGCCAAGGCTGAGTCTTCCACGGTAGACAAAGGCTGGCCAAGTAGATTACCAACCAGGGCTGCCAAATTGTGCGCTACCGGTCGCTTGGTTTGCAAAGTGTCAGACAAGGCTTCAAAATGCGCAACCATCGTCTCACGCGACACCGCATTATCCAAAAGTTCACCCAATACTTTTGACATCGCACGCGCATTAGCTTTTTGCTGACACAGCTCTGGCACAATAGGTTTATCGGCCAGCAAATTGCACAGTGAGGCCATGCCACTGGTCACAAAGCGGTCTTTTCTCAAGCCAAAACATTTCTCCACCACAATCACCGGTGTTTTCATGCGTGCCGCTTCCAAGCTGATGCGGCCACTCGTACAAAGTGCCACATCACTGGCTTTTAACACCACATCCGTTTGCTCTTTCACGATCCAAACGCCGAGCTCACGAAGATCGGGTTTGAAGCTCTTCAAATGCGCCTTAGACAAATTCGGCGCCAAAGCTAAAACAAAACGACACTCCGGATGATCTTCGGCCACGCTTAACATCATCGGTAAAAAACGCTTCAATTCTTTGAGCGTATTGCCCGGCATCAAACCCACCACCGGTTTGTCGCTGTACAAGCTCAACGCTTCGCGGGCTTGATCACGACTCAGCGTCGAGGCTTCTAGTGGTGGCAGCGGCAAGCCGATAAAACTCGACGCCACGCCGGTGTTTTTCAAGGCATTTTTGATATAAGGATACACGCACGCCACATGATCTACCGAGTCAATTAATCGCGCCATGTCGCTCGCACGCCAGCACCAGCGTTTAGGCAACATCACACCCAACACCTTAACACCATGCGTTTTGGCAAAACGAGAAATCGCGAGAAATTGCGGTGTCATGCCGATAACGACCAATAAATCGGGGTGCGCCTGCAGTATGCGGCGCTTAATCGATACAATCACACTGTTTAACTGCGGCACCATAGACAAGGTATTCAGGCTTCGTGCATTTTCTATGCGCGCATAATCCATGAACACTTCAGCACCGGCTGCTCGCAGCTGCTCGCCGCCCAGCGCAGACAAATACCAATCAGGAAAATAACGATGAATTTCTTTCGCACAGTTTGCAGCGAGCTTATCTTGTCGCTCACCTGGCGCGATGAACATAACGCGGCGTACCATGATCATATCCTTATGATGGGTTTCACGCCCATAATACTACTGTATTTAGGGCAACTGAGCAAATGGTTTACGATGAAGACCGGCGCTTCGCGAAAGAGTGCCAGATGGCCATCATCGTGTGACCGGCCACATACCACCAAATCCAAGAAGCAAAATCGCCATGGGTTTCTTTCACATCGTGCACCCAGGCTTGATGCAAAGGCAAAAAGAAAAATAAAATCAAGCCACAAAGACCGACAAAGGTCACCAAAAGCAAACCCAGGCCATGAACCAGTCCGGCCAAACCACCCTCAGAATCTTCTGGCAAGCGCCCTCGAAGGATAGACAAGCTGTCGGCAGCCACCTTGGCGCGCCCCTTACGAGTGAGCCAAGCAAAAAGATGGTGCAACTTATCGCGGCGCAACGTCAGCACCCAAAGCCAATACAGCAGCACAAAGCCTAAGGCAAATAGGCCGATGGTTTTATGCAGCAAAAACCCCTGGCCCTGTGTTAGATCTAAAAACCGAGCAAATGCCGCATGGTGCATAATTTTCGAACTCATCAACTGACACACAATTGCAACCGCAAAGCACGCGTGCAACAAACGACCGACGATATTATTTTTTAACACCTGAAATACTCCTAATACCACATTGCCGGATAGCGTAGCGGATTTTCAAAAAGGCGTCTATCGCGAACCCAAAGACACCACTAAAGGCTTCATAAGCAAGACCAGCACGGCCGAGACCGCCGCGAAAGCCGCCACCAGCAAGAAGGCCTGGCCATAAGAAAATACCGTGGTCAACTTTGAAAGCTCGCCCGCAAAATAGCCGCCCAAGGCGATAAACAAAAACCATGCGCCCGTCATTGTGCTGTACAGTGAACGTGGCACGTAATCATGTAGGCAGGATAACACCGCGGGGCTCAAGCAAATCTCCCCCGCACCCAAAAACAGATTGGCCATGACCAACCAAAAAATACTCGTATACATTGTGCTATGCGCACTCGCACGTGAGGCCAGGTACAAGATCAAAAACGCGATAGCCGCCAATGCAATACCGATAGCAACCTTGGTACTCACAAAAGGCTCCCGACCTCGTTTCGCCAACGCTCGCCAAAGCGCAATAAACACCGGCGCCATCAGCACAACAAACAAAGGATCTAAAGCCGTAAACCACGGCGTAGGAATATGAAAACTTAAAATAGACAAAGACACTGCACGATGAATAAACAAGGTAATTGAGCTGCCCACCTGAAGACTGCAGGCAAAAAAAGCCACGCACGCCAAGTACAACAATAGCAAGGCTGCAAATGATTTTTTATGCCCGGCTTTTGTTCGCATACCGCTATAAAGCAATACAACGACAGCCACAACAAACATCAGCACCATGGTCGCCGTCGATAAGGTATGAAACAAAAAACCCAAGCACACACAAACGACCAGCAGTATCAGCACACCATAAGGCAACAATGATTTTTTACCCGGACCTTCGCAGGCTTTAATTGCATCGTTGCGACAAAAAAAGCCGAGCGCCACAGCGATAAGCACAGCACTCAACCAAAAACACTCAGACCACCCCAGCAAGGCAATAATCAAACCGTAAACAATGGGCCCCAAGGTGCCGCCGATGTTCATACACGTGTAGAGCCAGGTATAGGCTTGCTCGCGCGCAGATTTTTCTTGCACGCATAACACCCCGACCAAGCTGGTACAGTTGACCTTAAACAGCGCAGTGCCAACCGTTAACAAGGAAAGCCCCATGTAAAAAAGATCAGGCGTGTTCGTGGCTAAGCAAAGGTTGGCCACAATCAACAAAATACCACCCAATACAATAGACCAACGCGCGCCAAACCACTTATCCGCAATATACCCACCCAACACCAGCAGGGTGTATGAAAAAGCCGTAAACAAACCGAAAATGGCAAAGCTTCTGGCATCGTGCAAATGAAAAACCACATCAAGTTTTAAAATGATGACGGCAAACAGCCCAAAATAACTCAAACGCTCGACAAGCTCAGCAAAACACAGTGTCGTAATGGCACGCGCGTTAGGATTCATGGAGCGGGATTTCCTTAGAAAAATACAGCTGGCTATTGTAAGCGGATCAAGCACACCCTGTCGACACCCAAAAAGGGGAGCAAATTTGCCTACAAAACTTTTGAACCTTATGTTAGGCTGGGCCTCGCCGAGCTTGAAATGGAATATTATGAGTTCAACCGCCTCCCTGAAAGAAGTGACCTGGGCCGAAATCAGTCAAACCGTAGCCTCAGTCAACCCTGAGCTCGCAGCCATTATCGATGAGCTCAAGCCCGATGCTCAGCACACGCTCTTTCTTGCAAAATACCCTTACGGCAGTGAAATACTCATCCATGGCAAATTATTTCTGCCTGACGTTCATGGGCAACTGGTAGACATCAATGATCCCCGTATCAGCCAAGATACGCGTGAAAAGCTCAACTACATCAAAGACACCAACCCTTTGACCTTGGTGCTCAACAATAGCATGGAGCTATTTATTCCCACCGAAAACCGGGTCATCACCTACAGCCTCATTGAACCAGGCACGGTCATGGGGGTTTGGGGTGTTCTAGAATACTATAAAAAGAAATTTCTATTTTATACACCCATCCCACTATGGGGCATGACGGCGGGCGCACGCAGCACCTTTTTATTGCCCAAAGTCAGCGAAATTGCGGCCTTCAATAAAATTCAAAAAAAATACGCTATTAAATCCGACACCCCCAAAAACCTGGTCGATCACTGGCCGGTCTTTCGAGACATTGCCAGCCACCCAAGCTTTGAGCAACCTTGGACCACTGAGGTCCTGTTTTTCAGCAAAAAATGGATCGAGTCCATTCACCGGCCAGAATGGCATAAGTTCAAAACCTATATTTCGAATCTCGCCTGGAACAGCAGCGAATTCTGGCGTAGCCAGTTTTGCTTGGACCTCACATTTTCACGCATTCAAGAACGCCGTGGCATCAAGCCCTGCCCCTTTGTGGCCGATATTGCCAGCCATCTGCTGTTCATGAGCATGGGCGCCTTGCCAGGCTTTAAACCCCTGACTGACAACAGCGCCCTGCCTCTGGACGGCCTGCGACGCGTGTTTGAAGAAGAGTACGGCTGCCGCTATGCACCGATCATCATGGGCCCAGCCAGCCTCAACGTGCTTGACAGCTATTCAGGTCCCGCCTATTACTCTTTTCACTACCACACCGCGATTAAACTTTCGCAAAAATCCAGCAGCCGTTCGAGCACGCTCACGGACCTCTACAATGTGCGTTCTTTGCTCAGCAAGTACTTGGAAGACATTCAAGACGGCGATTTAAAAATCTCAGACACCGTACTGTATGAAATGGCGAAGGCGGCACAATTCAGTTTTGCTCACTACGATGCCAGCGCCGACATGAAAATGGCGACACCCAATGCGCTGATCGAACAAGACCCCGCTTTTCAAACGGCACTGGCCCAATGCCAAATCAAAACCCTACCCAAAAAGTCACCCTTTCTTAACGGTTGCATCCAGCTCAGTAAAAAGTAAATACTACACGCGCTCAAACACGTACAACTTACGCTGGCGTTGCGCAGCCGTGATATACGTAAAATGCCGAACCATAGCCAAACTGGCCTTTTTGGCATACGCCAGCATTTCAACCTCGGAAGGAATATAACCCTTAGCCGAACAACCATCTTTTAAGATCGAATAGGCTTGCTCTGCAGCAAAACGAGCATTCAAAGGCTTTTGCCCCGCCACAGAGGTATCCAAGATCAATCTGCCACCAACACACAAAAAACCAGACAGGGTTTGAACCAGACCAGGCTGCTCAGCACTTGGGAAGTCTGAAATGCCCGACCACATGGATAAAACAACATCATAAGGCTCATCAGGCTTAAAGCCTCTAACGTCCTGATGATGGACTGTGATTTTATCACCAAAACGCTTGAGCTCTTCACAAAACACATCACTTCGCTCAACCACCTCCACCGCACCTGTGAAGCTATGGCGCAGCAGTGCATCGACCACACGACCGTACCCAGCGCCCACCTCCAATAAACGTTTTGCGCTGGCAATATAGTCAAACACCGCATCAATATCGCAGCCGCTATCCAAACCACCTAACACTGCAAAACCTGGAAGAACCTGCTTAATTGCCGGCTGATTGTAATACGCATGCTGATTATCGTCATTCGTCCAGTGAAGCAAGTCCCCATCGGGTGCACTGTCATCAACACTTGAGATTTTTTCTTCAGAAATACTCAAGAGGGGTTCTCCTTAAAATAAATCTTATTGTTTTTTGGTTTAAAACCTGAGCAAATTTTAGAGCGCGCCCACTGTAACACAAAGCCCTGCCTCGATACAGTGTCTGAGCGTAAGCCGTTACCAGGCAAAATGAGCACAGAATTTGCACCCAAAATATGCCGCCTTTCATCGTGGTTTTTACTCCGCTGGGGCTGTGTTTTCATAAGCGTGCTCTGTTTTGGAAAATAATCATAACAAGACAAAACAGAGCGCATAATCTCGGCCTAGCCGAGCGAGCATGGGGCAATCAAACAAAGCCTCAAATCGATAATCATAACAATAATGCATTTGAGCCTGTACGTTCGCCTCATACTCACAGTCTGTGTTGGTGTTGCGGTTTTTTCCACCCTGCTCCTCACCCAACCAGACAAGGATTAGTCACACATTTAACAGGGAGCAACCAGGGGGAATCACATGCTCATTTTATCCAGAAAACCTAACGAAAGCATCATAATCGGCAACGACATCGAAATCAAAATCCTATCGTGCAGCGAAGAACGTATCCGCATTGGCATTGACGCACCGAAAAATGTCAGCGTACACCGTGAAGAGATTGACCGTCGCCTACTCAACGCATCTGAAGACGACAGAAAACGCAAAACCCAAAATGCCGCTGATAATGGGTGCGATTAAAAGTGTAGGTTTTCATGCCGCTTTTCTTTCTTCCCAATAATCATTCCACTGTCCATTGGCGCGATTGACTCTAAGTGCGAGCATATCGGCTGCATTTTCCTCGCGCCACCAAGCG
>Ga0210019_1000176_pt1 | contig 85245 bp, 86 predicted proteins | sample CryGeyCG2114_020_2_FD_183969 | JGI IMG/M metagenome (GOLD analysis project Ga0210019, IMG submission 183969) | Groundwater microbial communities from aquifer - Crystal Geyser CG11_big_fil_rev_8/21/14_0.20 (SPAdes) (version 2) | ecosystem: Environmental > Aquatic > Deep subsurface > Groundwater ...
TCGGGCTTTTCCATCTTAATCCTTCCTTTCGGGGGCTATTCTAACCCCGCTTCCTGCCCGAACCAAGCCTCTCAATCCCTAAACTCCTAAAACCCCTCCCGTGTCTACGTTTAGCTGAAGCTCAACAGCGGCATGTTATTCAGTCCCGATAGGATTACATTAGGCTTTACGTATTATCTTTCCATCTATTATTTATTATTTGCACTGGTTTCGTTTGCCTTGATTAAATTTTCACACCATATTATCAAAAAGCGATAAAAACAAACGAAGTCTCAGAGGCCTTGTGGAGTACAAGTAGTACCTTCTATGAAAAAACGATCCTCACTTATCTTCATGTTTTAGGTGAATGACACCAAACCGTCTATTCGTGCTTTATTCGCACAAGATGTAATTCAGCGCTGGATGTCCCAATCGGTTCCACGGTCATGAATGATCCAAGGTACCAGCACGGGCATATCCGGCAAAAATGGTTTTACACTTTCTCTTTTAAAACGTAATAAATCTGTATTAAGAGCTTTCTGGCTGTTGCGACAATAGCCTTGCCATGACCTTTCTTGTCCTTTAAGCGCAGATAGAAGTCTCTTAACACACCTGGTTTTCGGATGTGGTGTTGGGCAATCTCACAAAGAATCCATCTTAAGAATTTATTGCCTTGATGGGTAATGCCCCTTGAATGAGACGTCTTGCCGCTTTCATAAAGTCCCGGGGCAATACCAGCATAACCTACCAGTTTCTTTGGTGAAGGAAACCGGTTGATTTCACCAATCTCTGCAATCAGCATAGCAGCACTTAAAGGACCAATGCCCGGGATCTCCATTAACCGCCTTGCTTCCTGGAATTTAGCAAGTTCCTGTGAGATCTTTTGGTCTGTTTTAAGAATCAGTTGATTATAGTATTCAATTTGATCTAAGAGCTGATGCTTTTGAAAATCAAAGATATCAGGCATTTCGGTTTTTCTGATCCAAGCACGTCCCTTAAGTCCAAAAGCATCTGACCAGCATTCCGAAGGATGCAGATTAAGCTTGTCGAGCAAAGCATGGCATTGATTCTTGATGCGTGTTCTGATTTGAACTAACCGGATATGCTGGCGGGTGATTTCTCTTAAAGCGCGGATTTTGCTTGTCGGAATATAACTTTGAGGAATCAAATTAGCGCGGGAAAGGTCACAAAGCATGGCGGCATCAATGCGGTCATTTTTGACCTTGGCATCTGCAATCGCTCTGGTTTTAAGAGGATGGGCTAAGATGACACGGCAGCCTAAGCGTGAGAGTTCTTGATACATCCAATAATAGTTGCAACAAGCTTCGATGACTGCTAAAGGCTTCGAAGGTGTAAAGCGTTTCACCATTTTCTCAATTGATGGCCTGTGATTTATCACCTTCATTCTTTCTTGAAGTTTTCCGGAAGCATCTTTAACGACAAAATAACTTGATTGCCTGCCCAAATCGACACCGATATAATAGGTCTCATCTTTCATGGCTATCCTCCTCCTTACACTTGTGGGATGAAAGTTGCTTCTTTCAAGCCCGATTATAAGTGATGATGTAGTGAGGATAGCAGTTTTCATTTTAATACTTTTTCATAGAAGGTACCACTTAGGGTACCACTTAGTAAATGTGATGAGCTACAATGATCATGTGGGTGTTAGAACCATTAAACTGGAGGTGACCGCATGAGTCGAATGAATTTAATGAAACCATTTATTATTCTGCCGATTCTAGCCGTGGCGTTTCAAATACCGCCTGTTTTTGCAAAAATGGAAGCATCGCGCGTTTCTTATTGGGCAACGGAGGGAGAAAACCTGGTTGAGCAGGAGCAGGAAATTGCCTTCATCGAGCGCCGCGAGTTGTTTGATTTACTGAAAAGCAAGCAGCCCGTTATTTTTGTCGATACGCGGGAAGCAAAAGAATATCAAGTCTCACATTTACCGAATGCCCTTAACATGCCTTTTTCCAAGCGTCATGAGTTTATCGCCTCCCTCACCGATGAACAAAAAGAGGCCATGATCGTTCCTTACTGCAATTGGGACTTCAGGGCTTACGTTTCGGCGCTTGAACTCAAAAAAGCAGGCATTCAAAATCTCCACATGATGTATCCGCACGGACTCAGGGGCTGGGAAGCGGCAGGACTGCCTTTGGCGGGGGAATCAATCGGTCAAAATGATGCCCAGGCTTCCGCTAAACTTGATCAACTCCTAAAAGACAATCAATTTGTAAGTGATGTCATTACCAAAAGCACGGCAAGCCAACGCCCGGCCGATGCCCCGCCGCCTGAAACCCGCACCATTGAAATGCGCATTCTCAAAACCAAAGTGGAGCCGCGCCACATCAAAGCCTCAGTAGGCGAGCGTCTGATCCTCAACCTACACGCCGAAGAAGAAGATCATCACTTTGTCATTCCCGATTTCGGAATCAATGTCGATTTGGAACCCGGCGAAAGTAAAACCATCGAGCTGGAATTGAAACGATCCGGTTATTTCCCCTACGGCTGCCTCAAGTGCTGCTCGCGTTACCAGTGCCAGGTGAAACAAGCCATCCTGGTTGACCTTGTGATGCCGCCCTCGTTTTATGGGGAATGATAAAGTTTAATCAGACTGATTCTCCGTTCCCAAATCCTTTGGTTTGCGATAAAATACTTAATCATGCAGATTGTGAGAGAGACGCTTCCTATTAGTGAACTGAAAACTATGGCGCAAATCTTTTTGGCGATTTGGTAAAAGGCGTGGTAAAGGATCAGCCGATGACCGTTCAGCATCAAGGACTTGCCGCAGGCCGCAGGCCGCTGGCAGCAATTGACACTGGCGGAACAAATGGCCAACATTGGGAGCGAAGTAGAACGTGCGCTTAATTGGCGTGAAAAGAAAAACATGCCTTTTAGCCAGCGCGCATTTGAACGGGCGCTTGAATTGATTGACTTAACCCTCGCCGATAAGCGTCACCGCCGTCGTTTCAATGAAATTACCCGTATGCGTGAAAGTATGGTTGATTTTTTTTATGGAGAAAATGAGCTGCAATCAACAGCAGCCGGTTGGCAAAAATATTTCCTTCAATTTGCCCATGCTGCGCGCCGTCACCTATAGTCAATCAGTTTTGATTGGAAGCAGGTTATGAATCGAATAATTACCATGATCTTCTTCTTGGGCATTGTGACTTACGCCCCTTGCGTCCATGCGGATACGTTTGAAACACGCCTGGGTAAGACTTATGAAGGCACCCTCCTGGATGAGGATTCCGTGAACCTCTATATTGACAGCCCTTCGGGAAGTGTTTTTACCGTGCGAAAAATGGACGTCGCAACGATTAACGGAGAACCTTACCACTATATGGGGCGCGGTACAGCGCCTGTCAAAGCTGATCCGGATGAAGAATTGCCTTACTTAGGCCGGATGAGCGATGATGAGCGCGAGCTTTCCAATTTACCGAAGCCGGGCGAAAATGTGGCCGTTCAATTTGGGAGCGATACAAATGCGCCCGTTCAACAGGTTCAAACTAAAAGCGGGGCAGCAGACCGCGTGATTCACTCAAGCGGTGTTACCGAAGGACAACTTGAAGATTATTACAATTCGCACCGTGAAGAATTCCGCATGCCGGTCCAGATTCGTTTTAAGTTCCTGGGCCCGAATAACATCAAAGGTTCTGCCGAATCAATTGCCCGCCATCCGGAAAGTGCTGCGGGATGGCAGGATACCGGCTGGCGCAAACAAGGGGACACTTTCAACGCGCCTTTCACGGCTGAGGGCTATCAGAAGATATTTGGTATTAAAAAAGGAGAAGCCCGGACCGTTCAAGACGGCATGGGCGGACAATATATTTTTTGGGCGACAGAACGTAAAGAAAGTTACATTCTGCCTTACCGTGAAGCCCGCCCCAAAGTTCTTACCAAGATACTTCAGAATTAGCGCTCAGTGATCAGCAGTTACCTGACGGTCATTGACGAGATAGCTTCCCGTGAGGTGTCTCTTTAGCTTTCTAAAAGGAAGTGTTCTATCTCCGCCAACAGGGACGTCTATGCCGCAAGAAGAACCGTCCCTCTACAACTAAAATTGAACTTCAAGACGCTCAATAGACACCTTGCGAACGTAACGGCAAGAATTTGAAAACAATCAATTTGACAAAATGTATTAAATATGATACATTTTGTTATTATGACGACAGGCGAGGCTATCCGCCGGTGGCGCCTTTACCGGCATTTCACGCAGGCCGCTTTAGCAGAGCGCTCAGGGCTTTCACGGCCCAATCTCTCTGCCATTGAAAACGGCGGGCGGGATTTAATGCTGGGAACTTTAAGGCGCCTGGCTGATGCGCTCGAAATTCAACCGGGTGTTTTAGCCGATGGTGGATTGCCTGCCGATTTACAGGCGCCTCCTTTAAGCCGTGAGTCACTTGAAAAAACGGCGCGCGCGCTTGCAGGTGAAAAAGGAGCGCTTTCCAAGCGCGAACAAAGCCTAGCCCGAGACTTTCGCTTGTTGATTCGCCGCCAATCCAAAGCAAAAGATTTTGGCAAATACCTGCCGCGCACGAGCCGCAAGGAACAGGCGGCATGGTCTCGATTAAAATCATTATTAACCCGTGAGGATTTTCTGAATTTACTTGCCAGAATTGAGAAAGCCCGGCAAAGGCAGGGAAAGACTATATGAATCAAGCTCAAATCCGCCGGTTTTTCAAGCAGCTCTCACGCCGTTATCCGCATGGCTGCCGCATCATCCTCACCGGCGCGGCAGGAGGCGCTCTCTTGGGACGGGTACGCGCAACCATGGATATTGATTTTGCCGTCCGTTTGAGAACAAAAAAAAGCAAACACCGCCAGTGGCAAGTTTTTGAGAGGGCAGTCCGTCAAGCGGCGCTTCAAACCGGTATTGCTGCTCAATATGCCGAAGACATCGACCGGTGGTCGATGATTCATTTTTTAGATTATGACCGGCACACCATCCCTTTTGAAAAATTCGGCAAAATAGAAGTCCATATTTTAGACCCTATTTACTGGGCCATTGGGAAACTGGCGCGTTATCTTGATCCGGATATTCGGGACCTTGTCCAAGTGCTCAAGAAAAAACAGCCGTTGTGGCGCAAAGCAGTCCGGATTTGGGGAAAAGCGCTCCGGAAAAGCCCAAAATCAACCGCCTGTTATTTATTCCGCCGGCACGTGGAAGATTTTCTAACAGCTTACGGGCCGGTGATCTGGCGCCGGGCATTTGACGGCAAACTTGCCGTTCAGATGTTCCGCCGAAGTGCAGGTATCCGTGTTTGAATCAACGGTTAGCGGCCGGCATGTTAAAAAATAATTCCATTTCTAACGAGATCACGTTACACTTGGTATTCCGATGAATACGCCTTTTTTGAATCCCGATCCTAATCAAAAAAATCTCGCTGTCGGGCAAAGCGCTCGCCGCACGGGATGGCGTTACCTCTTTCTTCTTTTTTTCATTCTGGCAGCAGGCAGTGCAGGCACGCTTTATGTTCAGTTTCGTGCCGGCTCGCCCCAGCAAGTCACGCAAGAGTCAAAGACGCTTGAATCCGGCCATGAAGCCCAGTCTCATCGAATCGGCTTTGACACAACGGATGAACTGAGTGAGTGGGTGATTCATCATTTTAAAGAAGGGGCGCAGGCCAAACTCATGCGGGATGAATCGAATGACATCATTATGGATGTGGTGTCAAGTGATGATGCCAGCCTTATTTTAACGAAAGCACCCACCGCCATCTCGCAGCACCCGCGTTTTAAGTGGGATTGGCGCGTTTTGGAATTTCCCAAAGGCAAGGACAATAAAAAATTTGGTGCGTGGCATGAAAGCGATTACGGCGCGCGCGTTTATGTGGTGTTTGAAGGTCTGACGGATGCCACTTCCGAAACCATTGTTTACATTTGGGACGAACATTTTCCGCCGGGTACTTTTACCGGAATGCCTTTTTTCCCGCATATTAAATTGTTTGTCATTCAGAATGCTCCGGCAGGCGAGTGGCACCGTGAGGTGCGTGAGGTGTATGCCGATTACGAAACACTTTTTGGCAAAAAACCCAAGAAGAACATCCGGGCTGTCGGTATGATGACTGATACGAACGATACCCACACGACGGCCCATGCGCAGTATAAGCATTTGTCCATCGTAATTTCCCAATCGGCTTCGGAAGAAAACAAAAATGAAAAACCATCCAAATGGAAAATCCTCGGCTGGACGGAAGGTTTTAAAACCGGGTGGGCCAAATCAGCCGAATGGGTTGCAGCCTCCGGTGAGGCACTCCTTAAGAAACTCAAAATAAAGCGTTAAAAAGCACCCGGCGGATGGTTCATAGTTGTTGTTTACAACCGATAATATGACTGCAGGTCAGTTACCCAAAACCATTGGAAAGGCGAAGTCACCATGATTGACCATTTACTACTCGGGCTTTTGCGTGCTACCGAAGCGGCTGCGATTGCCGCATCAAAATGGGTGGGAACGGGCGATAAGTTAAGCGCCGATCAAGCGGCATCCGAGGCCATGCGGGCGCGGCTCAACCAAATCCATTTTGCCGCAACCATTAAAATTGGTGAAGGGAAGAAAGACCACAGCGCAGGGCTTTTTCGGGACGAACGTTTTGGCATGCTTTCAGACAAATCTCAGGTGATGCAGCATGATCTCGCGGTAGATCCCATTGACGGCACTACACCCACCGTCACGTCCGGTCCCGAAGCCATGAGTGTCCTCGCGGTTGCCGAAGAAGGCGCTCTTTTTTCCACGGAAGCTTTTTACATGCAAAAGATTGCCTACGGACCCCAAGTTGCCAGAGAAACCGAACTCACCTTTGAGGACTCGCTCGAAACAGTCATTCAAAAAATTTGCACCGCAACCCGTAAAGACCCGCCCAAAGTGATGGTTTGCATTTTGGACCGCCCGCGCCATGAAACAATTATCAAAACGTTAAGGAGTCTCGGGGTGCGCATTAAACTCATTCGTGATTGCGATATTTCGGGTGCCATTGCCACTTGTCTTCCGGACAGCGGCATCGATCTTTTATACGGCATTGGCGGCGCTCCGGAAGCGGTGCTCACGGCTTGCGCCATGCGGTGCTTGCAAGGCGGATTTAAAGCACGTCTCGTGGATCCTTCGGGCAAGATTTTGGACAAAAAAATATATGATATGGAAGACTTGGCCAAAGGTCCTTGCGCTTTTGCGGCCACCGGTGTGACAGACGGCAGCCTTTTACAAGGCGTACGCTTTACAGACCGCGGGCCTGTCACGAATAGTGTTCTCATGCGTTCAGAAAGCGGCACCATCCGCTGGGTGACTGCTCATCATGGTCCTTATCAATAGCGGCTGGTCTTTCGGTTTCATTCGGGATGGTTTTTCGGCAAAAATTTATGGCAGCGAGTCAAAGTCGAACCATGGCTAACCCGGTTTTCTCATCAAATCGATGAGAAATTCGGGCTAAAGGCTCGCGATTAGTGTAAGATAGTCATCCTGAAGGAGCAATGGTCATGAAGCAAATTGATAACCGGCAAAAGCAAGTTCAGCAGTTAAAAGCCCAGAAAGGACATTTACTTCCTTTCAGGGATAAATCGCATATTCATTCAGAAGACCAGCACTCGTCTTCTCCCGGTTCTAAAAAAGAATCCGCTCAATCAGACGCAACACCGCACAGCCCCGAAGTGCACACAGAACCCAAAGTCGGACGGAATGATCCGTGTCCGTGCGGCAGCGGCAAGAAATACAAAAAGTGTTGTTTAGGAACTGAAACGCAACAAAAAACAAATGAGTGAGCCTGTGGTCCGTCACGGTACTTTTGTGATGAATACGAAAGAAGAAATTGATCAAGCCTTATATGAACTCGAAATGGGGACGTTTACGGCAACTTAAAATGATTTTCTTTTGGCATCACCACAGCCGAAAGGATGTAAAAGCAAATCACCACAGCAAAAAGCATATGGTAACCAACGGCCAAAGACAAGTTCTCAAGTAAAGCCCCCAGCACGACCCCTGCAATATTACTGCCAAAATCGCGATGAGGATTTTTACTTTTCGCAAATGACACGGCAAAGATAATACTCGCGAAGAAAATGGGGAGAAAAACAAACAGGGACGACAAGGCTAGTCTTATCCCCCAGGTCATTTTCAGGAAAAAATGTGTTTCCACCAAAATATTTGCCAGCAAGGCGGCAAATAACGCCGCGTAGTAAGGCTTGAGGCTGCCGGGCTTGTAGTGCAGCACAAAAAAGTTTCCCAGCAAAATCATCACCAGCACGGCGCTAAAAACAATCGAACTGATTACCCAGGTTGAGCCAAATAAAATCGAAAGCCGAGTTAAGTTCATGGTTTCAATCAACATAAAACCCGCACCCAAGCAGCAGAAATGAGTATTGAGTCCCTTCGCTTCCTGCGGTCTAAATAAAAAATAAAAAAGGCCTGAGAAAAATGCCATGATCAGCATGCCGATCAAATTGTGTTTTGGGATGCGCCTATCTTTCAGGTAAAGAAACGGCCAATTATCCGATACGGTTTCAACTGCCGAACTCATATGAACGGTGCTAGGGGCAACCATAAAAAGAAGATTTTTATCCTTTTTACCGCTGCTCAGAAAACCATTGGGGTGTTCTAAGCGGACGGCTTCATCCGGCGTGGCCATAAAAGCTGCCGGATCAATCTGAAAATAGCTATGCCGTACAAAGGCTTCCTTGAGCGGTGCAATGTTTCCGGCTAAAAGAAGTGACATGCGGTTATCCGTCGGATCATGGTGGTGAATCATTTCTTTGGCCGGTAATGAAACGGCAATGGGTTGTTCGCCAAACACTTTAGCCAACGTTTGATACATCCGTACCACAATCCAGGGTTGGCGGTAGTAATTATAAATCGCAAATATGCCGTTTGGGCTCAAATGGCGTTTGACAGCCTTAAAAGCTTCTTCGGTATAAAGAAAGTTTTCAAGCCGCACACTGGTGTAACTTGAATGCAGTGTCAGCGAATCCACCAAACCATAAGCAATGAGATCGTATTGTTTGTTCGTATTTTCCAAAAATGAGCGGCCGTCATCCAAATGGCGGGTGACGCGGGTGTCATCATAGGGATGATTGGGATGATCGCGTTTTCCGATTCGCATAAACCAAGGGTCAATTTCGACGGCGTCAATCGTATCGGCACCATGCCAGAGCGCATGTGCCGTATCGTTTCCAGAACCGGCACCAATAATCAAGACATTCTTAATGTCGGGCATGCCGGCATATTGAGCTAACAAATAGGTGACAGAGTAAGCTGGATTGAACTTTCGGTTTCGAATAGCTTGATGACCCAAACCGTTGACCGTCAGCTGGCCTTCTGAAGGAAAGTATTCCAAGTGGTAGTAAGGTGTCCAAATACTTTTCATAGCGGCACTGCTTCTATCTAACCAAACGACACCCGTCAAAATCAATCCGGCACACGTGAGAAACAATGCCAATTTTTGTTTTGTAGAGTTTGACATGAGTAAGCCTAAACCCCCCAAACCTAATAGGAACCACCATATCGGAGATAAAGAAAGGTAAGAAATGACGGCGAAGACAGCTATGCCAACCAAACTGCCTGCAATGTTAATGGTGTAAGCTTTTAGGCGGTTCGTCAGTCGATCCAATAATTCCCCAAGCCGTTGGCCAAGTCCGATAAATAGCAGGACAATCAATGTATAGATAAGGCTAAGTAACACCTCAACGGGAACAGCCAGTTGGGTTAAGTTTTGACGCCCCCATTCGGCTCCAAAGAAAACCCGTTCCGGTGAATCCGTATTTGCCACACTGACATGAATATTGCCCAATTGAACGATGTAGTGAATCGCTATGATAACGGCGATGACCAAACACAAAAGGTAGGGGATATGGTTTTTGAGGGAACGTAAAGAGCGGACTGTCAAACAACCGATCGACATGCCCACAAAAGAGCCGATTAAAACAAAGTTCGAAAAAAAAGTGACGAAAGGCACATACGCCGCAATCCATCGGATGAAGACGAGCTCAAAATAGAGAATGAGGAAGCTAACTAAAAAAAGCTGTAAATTGGCAATTGAATCCGAAGTCAATTTGGCAGTTATTGACATGTCAAGATTATACCAGTGCCGGTAAAAATAAAAAATCAAAAGGTTTTTAAGACATTATTGTAGAAGCGCGTGATTTTCATTTGCGGCCGGATGAACACTATGGCTTCACTCACACCACACACCCATCAGACAGCCGTTACAACATCTTAGCTCGGCTGCGGCGTGAGGCGTAAGTAAGGTTTTTGTTTTGTATATCCTTTTGGAAACCGTTTCTTGAGTTCTGCTTCATCTGTGAGAGACGGTGCAATCACAACATCTTCTCCTTGTTTCCAATCAACAGGCGTTGCGATCATAAACTTATCTGTTAACTGTAAGGAGTCAACTACCCTTAAAATCTCATCGAAATTTCGTCCCGTGGAAGGCGGATATGTAATCATGGCCCGAATCTTTTTTTTGTCATCGATGATATAAACAGTGCGAACAGTCATTTTATCTGTCGATTGGGGATGAATCATGTCATACAGACTGGACACACGGTAATCACTGTCGGCTATGATCGGAAAATTCACGGAACAATTTTGGGTTTCATTGATATCAGGAATCCACTCGTCGTGCACTTCTTTGCTGTCAACTGAAAGTGCCAGCATTTTGACACCTCTTTTATCAAATTCAGGTTTTAATTTGGCAGCACGTCCAAGCTCGGTTGTGCACACGGGTGTGAAATCAGCGGGGTGTGAAAACAAAATTATCCAGCTTCCTTCGATGTAAGAGTAAAACTCAATTTCTCCCTGACTCGACGATTGTGAAAAATTGGGAGCCACGCTTCCTAGTCTGAGACCCATGATGACCTCCTTTTTGGTTTAGCGTTAAAAATGTAATTTGATTTGCGGAATGTATGAATCGTCTTCCTTAAAAACAGGTTCAATCTTTTGAATTCCGATTGGTTTAAGCGCCTCCGCATCGTGTTGATTTTCTTTTTGGTTAGGGCGTTCGACCATCAAACGACTGGCTTCTAGTCGGCCGGAATTCTGGTTGCGAAACACTTCAGCTGTTACCCAATCTCCCACTTCAATTTCGTTTGACGAAAGCACCCCTTCATATTGAGTGTGTGGCGCTAAATTGATGTCGATATATTCCATTTCTCCGACTAGCGAATTTCTGCTTTCAATACTCAAATGCTGATTATTTGGGGTCATTGTAAAAACCATACCTTGAATCATTTCGCCGGAAGCATGGCATGGACCTATCAGCATTATGCTCATTCCTATGATCAATAAGCCTGTCATTTTTTTCTTCATGATGTACCTTCTTTCCGGAACTCAATGTTTAACCTCATTTGTTAAACCATCAAATCTTATGCCATTCTGAGTCACTACAATTTAAAAACCTGTGACATGGCAATGAACGATCTTAGCAGATGTCAGCATTTGTCAGATTTTTGAATCAACTCGTCCTAAAAATAGGGCTGTTTTTGAAGCAAATTTTCGACAATAACTTCCGCTTATCCTAAAAACCACATGGCACATAAATTGAAAGTAGAAAAAAGGAGATGAAAAAAACGCATTAAAATGAAGTTGTGTTTTGCATTTGCATGAGGAGGATAAACCCATGAAGATCAGGAACAGATGGTTCAGCATGATGGCTTTAGCAGCCTTTCTTATCTATCTGGCAGGATGCGCTTCTCCCTCCAACCCGGGCGGTTTAACAGAGCGGGAAGTGGGCGGGTTGACTGGGGCCGGGTTTGGCGCCGGCACCGGAGCTATTATTGGCAGTGCCACTGGAAATGCAGCAGCCGGAACGGCAATCGGTTTACCGATTGGTTTAGCGGCAGGGGCTTTGATCGGTGAGGGCATGCGTCAGACGCGAGAAGAGGCTAGGCAAGCAGCTCGCGAAGAAGTCATGGCGCAATTGTATGGTTCTTCAACCCCCAGTGTCAGATATGTCCAGACTGATATGGAAAAGAACTTTACTAAATACAACCCAAAAACAGGTCAAAGATTTCCGGATCAATATATGCTGGATCCCATGACGGGCGATAAGCTGGAGTTTATTAAATAGTCAATGCAGTTAAACGCCGCCTGTTTTATTAACTGTCTACTGATACGGCTAAAAAAAGCCAGCCGTCAGTAGACAGAGATGGGGTGAAACCAATGGCGAGCAAGAGAATAACAATGTCATCCGGGTTGTGCGTGTGGTTGATATTATCAATGCTTTACACGGGTTGTACGGTTCTCGTGATTGGTGCAGCAGGATCTGCAGGTGTATATGCTGTTACGGCGGATGGGATTGAGGGTGTCGCGGATGAATCATACAAAGAGGTGTGGGAGAATGCCGAGCAAGTTTTAAAACGTGAGGGTACTTTAGAAGAAATAGACAAAGCGAAAGGCAAGATGGTAGCGAAGCAAGGGCACATCACAATCAAATTTAAAGCTGAACAAGCTACGCCCAAAAGTGTCATGGTTCGTGTTCAAGCTCGCAGGGTTTGGGGGCTTTTCCCGAACCTGACATTGGCGAAACGGATTTATCATATGATTATTCATGTATCGCCTTGTTGTTAAAAATGAGCCAGCAACAGTAAGTTATACCTAGCCAGAGGAGGAAAGAAAAATGAATCACAAAACAAGATCACACAAAATCCAACAGCGCCGCGTGAGTCATCAAGCGGGTGCGAGCGGTAAACATATGAAACATACACCTTACGCTGAGAATATGCCGCATTTAGACGGGTTTTACCATGTGCGGCGCGGTGTCATCCAATTGGAAAGAGAAAAAACACCTTTAGATACAGATTATCAAGAAGATTTACCTAATATTTACACCGCCTTATAGTTGAGCAATCATGGTGTCATAGAATCAAGGTGTGAGATGATGTGCGTCGAAAGCGAAAGGATAGGGGGGCTGCATAAACGCAATTTGATTTTTTATTGACACAAGGCATTCTTTCCTATAGATTTCATATAATTGCACTTTATTGCACTATTTGACACTCACGCCATGAAACCTTTATTAACTATCCAAGATATTCAAAAAATTTTTAAAATATCACGGCGAACCGTTTATCACTGGATTAACAAAGCTATTCTGGCACCAATCCATATCGGCGGGGTTTTGCGCTTTAAGCCGGAAGACATTGAAACACTGGTAGAAAAGGTTCATACGCCTGATTCTAAGAAGAAGATTCTAGTCATTGATGATGATTTTCTGGTTCTACACTCACTCAAACAACTTCTTCAGAAAAATGGTTTTGAAGTTTTAGCAGTTTCTTCCGGCGAAGAAGCCATTCAAGCGGTTCAGCAACAATCATTTGATTTGGTTATTTCTGATTTTCGTATGCCCCAAATGGATGGCGTGCAGGCTTTGGCGCGCATTCAGCAAGAAGCACTTCTGATTTATCAGAAATCAATGCCGCGTATTATGTTAAGCGCTTACGTTGATTCGCCTCTGCAAGCGAAAGCCGAAACCATCGGTGTTCAGACTGTGATTGCCAAACCTTTTTGTTTGGATGAATTTTTAGCAACCGTTCACACCAACCTTAACTAACTCTCATCTCACAGGAGAAGATCAGAGTGTCAGGCGCTTGGTTGAAGGTCAGAGAAGATTGCATTCGTTAGACATCAAACCTAAAACTTACACGTTCCGAATCAATTGCAATCAGCATGAGAAATTCACCGTGGATGAAGAATCTCACTGCAATTTTTTTGATGGCCATTGTTTATGCTGTTGCAGCTAAAATTGGCCTACGCCTCGCCTTTGTTCATCCCAGTGCGACCGCTATTTGGGCGCCTACCGGCATTGCTTTAGCCGCTTGTCTCATATTCGGTAATCATATGTGGTTCGGTATTTTCCTGGCGGCTTTCTTAGTCAACCTCACCACAGCCGGTACAGCCATCACTTCGCTTGGTATCGCGGCCGGGAACACCCTGGAAGCGCTGAGCGGTGCTTTTCTGATCCGCCGTTTTGCTCACGGAAGGAATGTTTTTGATCGCGCCCAAGATATTTTTAAATTTGTTGTCTTGGCCGGCATGTTGAGTACCGCTGTGAGTGCGACATTCGGCGTTAGCAGTTTATTATTCACCGGTTTTGCCACATGGCAGCATGGGGGAGCTGTTTGGCTGACTTGGTGGCTGGGTAATTTAGCAGGCAATTTGGTAGTGGCCCCGTTTTTGATTTTATGGGCTAATGACCATCACCTTCATTTCAATCATGTGCAGATCGTTGAACTGATTTTGTCGTTAATTTTACTGATTGCCATCGGTATCATTATTTTCGGCGGCGGCTTATTTGCCAATTTCAACACATATCCTGTTGCGTTCCTTTGCATTCCTATTTTGGTATGGTTTTCCTATCAATTTAGCCAGCGGGAAACGGCTACTGCTGTTCTCTTGTTGTCTGCGATTGCGCTGGTCGGGACGGTGTTTGGTCATGGCCCGTTTATTACTTTCTCGGAAAACAAATCTTTTCTTTTGTTACAAGGGTTTATGACGGTTGTAAGTGCCATGTCGCTCACCTTATCCGCTGTTGCAACGGAAAACAAGCGTGTTTTTGAAGGGTTAAAAATGCGCGTTCGAGAACAGACAAAAGAATTGCGCGAATTCATTGACAGCATGTCAACTTTAACGGCTCAAGTGAACGTGAAAGGAGAAATCATATTGGCAAACAGAATCGCGCGCATCGCATCCGGTATGCGTTATCAAAAGTTAATCGAAACCAATTTTCTGGAAGGGCCTTGGTGGAGTTTTGACCCGGCAGTTCAGGCAAGAGTTCGACAGGCATTTCAGAAAGCTGTTTTTGGCAATACGGTTAATTATGATGAAAAGCTTATGCTGGGAACCGGCGAAATTATCACGGTTAATTTTAGTTTGGTGCCGGTGTACCATGAGAATGGGAAAATCAAATATATTTTGGCTGAAGGTCGTAATATTTCTTCCCAAAAACAAGCGGAAGAAGCGCTCAGGCAAAGTGAAAAACGGGCGCGCTTGGTTATTGAAACAGCCAGGGACGCTTTTATTAGTATGGATGATCATGGATTGATTACGGATTGGAATCATCAAGCAGAGATCACGTTTGGCTGGTTATGGGAAGAAGTGATAGGGAAAAAGTTGAGCAAATTGGTTATCCCGGCGCGTTTCCGACAAGCGCACGAAAAAGGTTTACAGCAATTCTTAACATCTGGTCAAAGTAAAATCTTGAATAGACGGATTGAATTCAACGCACTTCATCGTGATGGTCATGAATTTCCCGTCGAATTAACAGTATGGCCGATACAGGTTGATCATACTTACCATTTTAACGCTTTTATACACGACATCAGTGAACGCCGGCAAGCAGAGGAAAAATTCAAGGCTTTGTTGGAATCAGCTCCGGATGCGATGGTCATTGTTGATCAAGCGGGTGCCATCACCCTCGTTAACAGCCAAACGGAAGTATTATTTGGCTATAATCGCGGTGAAATATTAAATAAACCAATTGAAATGTTAATTCCTGAACGATTTCATCGTCAACACATTAGCCACAGGGCAAATTTCTTCTCTGACCCACGCGTTCGTCCGATGGGGGCAGGTCTGGAATTGATGGGAAAACGTAAAGATGGCAATGAGTTTTATGTTGAAATTAGTTTAAGTCCGCTCCAAACGAAGGAAGGCACGTTGGTAACAGCTGCCATTCGAGACATCAGCAAGCGCAAAAAAGCCGAAGAAGCCATTGCCGGGTTAAATTATCAGCGTCAACTTATCTTGAATTCAGCAGCCGAAGGCATTTACGGTTTAGACCGCGAAGGGAAGATTACTTTTATGAATGAAGCCGCGCTTCAAATGACGGGTTGGTCGTTGGAAGATTTAGTGGGTAAAAGAATGCACGAGACTTGTCATCATACCAGAGCAAATAACGACCCTTATGAATGGCAGGCATGCCCCGAGTACCGTGTTTTAAAAAATGGCGCGGTGCAAGAGGTGGCAGATGAGATTTTCTGGCGAAAGGACGGCACTTCTTTTCCGGTAGAATTTAAAAGCGCTCCTCTCAAAGAAGGTAATGATATTGTCGGAGCTGTTGTTGTTTTTAGAAACATGACGGAACGCCGGTTAAAAGCGCAGTTAGATTTAAAGTCTCAATTTATTTCCATGGTTTCTCATGAATTAAGAACACCGCTCACGGTCATTAAAGATAGTGTGAGTGTTGTCTTAGATGAATCTGCAGGCGAAATCAATACCGATCAGCGGGATTTCTTAGTCATGGCTAAAAGTAATGTTGATCGGTTATCACGCCTGATTAACAACGTTTTGGATTTCCAAAAATTAGATGCGGGGCAAATGGAATTTAATAAGAAAGAAAATGACATCAATGAGATTATTACAGAAGTTAAGCAAACTATCACCTCCTTGTTAAAATCGAAAGAACTGGTGTTGAAAGTTGAATTAGCGCCGGATTTGCCTTTGTTGCTCATAGATAAAGACAAAATTATTCAGGTATTAGTTAATTTAGTGAGTAATGCCGTCAAGTTTTGTGATGAAGGACACGTTGCAATCACAACAGAGCGTTTGGATAATGCAGTCCGAGTCACTGTCAAAGATACGGGCATTGGAATTCTGGAGGAAGACTTGCCTAAACTTTTCAAAAGTTTCAGCCAGTTAACCAGTCATATGACCCGTAAAACCAGCGGCACAGGACTGGGTTTGGCAATATCGAAGAAGATCATCGAAGAGCATGGTGGTCAAATTTGGGTAGAGTCTGTCTTCAGGAAAGGAAGCACTTTTTATTTTATTTTGCCGGTTTTGGAACGGAGAAAAGAAACAATGAAAATGACGCCTGATTAAACGGACGCCGTTTCTTGATTGCGCAATCGAGGACTGGCTTTTTTGACACGGCCGGTTTGAATACAGGCGGCACAAACCCAAATGCGCCTGATCTGGCCGCTCGGTAATTCTGCTTTAACTCTTTGGAGATTGGGAAAATAACGACGGCGAGTAATGCCTGTGATTTTCTTACCAACCCCGCCCTTTTTCTTGGCTAAACCGCGGCGGGCAATGGAGTTGCCTAATCTCGGTTTTTTTCCGCAAGTATGACAAATCTGCATGTCTTCCTCTCTTTAAATAAAACAGGCTGCATTATAGCGGTTTCTCTTCGGAGTTCAAGAGGTTTTTGTCCTAGTATCTTGGGTACTATCTTGTCTTGGGTACTATCTTGGGTACCAGTTCTAAAAGTGCCAGGTTTTAGGTTGCAGACAAAAGGAGTATGTAAGAAAACCCGGCACTTTTAGAACTGGTACCCGTTCTTTATTTACGGTAATATATTTTCTAATACACAAGGACTTATCCTGATGGAAATCGTATTTATTACAGCTGAAATGGAGCCCTTCGCCAAGACGGGCGGATTGGCTGATGTGTGCGGTTCGCTGCCGCAGGAAATTGTTGCTTTGGGCCACCGGGTGTCGGTTTTTCTGCCTAAATACAGGTCTGTTTCGGAACATAAATATTCCCTCGAACTGCTGCTTGACCCCATTGATATTCCGGTGGGTACCGAAGTGGAAACCGGCCGTTTGTACGGCGGGCGTTGGGGCGATGTGAACGTTTTCTTTATCGATCAACCTTATTTATATGACCGCGATGCGTTATACGGCACGCCAATGGGAGATTATCCGGACAATGACATCCGTTTCATTTTCTTTCAGCGGGCGGTGATTGAGAGTTTAAAAAAATTGAAACTCAAGCCTGATATCATTCATTGCCATGACTGGCAGGGCGGGTTGATTCCGGTTTATCTCAAAACCATTTATCGAAAAGACCCTTTTTACAAAGACACGAAAACCATTTTTACCATTCACAATTTGGCATATCAAGGCAATTTTCCGCCCGACTCGATTTCGACCACCGGACTTTCGTGGGATGAATTTCGTTATGACCGGCTCGAGTTTTACGGAAAAATTAGTTTCCTAAAAGGCGGTTTGGTGTATTCGGACCTGCTCACAACGGTGAGCAAACGTTATGCGGAAGAAATTCAAACCAGTGATTTTGGCTGCGGCATGGAATCTGTTTTAAGCGACCGCAAAGACGAACTCGTCGGCATTTTAAACGGCATTGATTTAAAAGAATGGAATCCGGCGCATGACCCTGATATCCCGAAAAATTACACCGCAAAAACAATTGAGCGAAAAACGGAGTGTAAACTTGCACTCCAAAAAGAAAACAAACTGAAAGTAGACCCAGACGTCCCTTTGTTTGGTTTTATCGGGCGCCTTAGTTCTCAAAAAGGGATTGATCTTTTAGAACCCATTATAGAAAACATCAAAAAAGCCGGGTGGCAGCTTATTTTGTTGGGAACGGGCGATGACCAATACCAGCAACGCTTCAGAGAGGCGGCGCGCAAATTCCCGCAGCATTTTAGTGCACACATTACCTTTGACGGGGCCATGGCAAAGCGCATTTATGCGGGCGTGGATCTTTTTCTGATGATTTCGCAGTATGAGCCCTGCGGGCTGGGTCAAATGTATGCCTTGCGTTATGGCACGGTACCGCTTGTTCGCGAAGTAGGCGGGTTGGTCGATACGGTAACACCCTATAAGGCCAGAAGCCATAAGGGTACGGGCTTTCGGTTTTTGGATTATACGCCTCAAACGCTCTTTAAAACCATGAAGAAAGCTGTGCAGGTTTTTCAAGATAAAGAGGCCTGGCGCAAGTTGATTTTGCGGGGAATGGAGTGCGATTTCTCCTGGCAGGCCAGTGCTCGTCAATATGTAGACGTGTATGAGCGGGCAGAAAAAAAGACCATTTCCGATAGTTCTGGTTTATAATTTAAAAACAGGTACCGGTTCTAAAAGTGCCAGGTTTAGGATCGGTACAGAAAAAATAGGAAAGAAAACCCGGCACTTTTAGAACCGGTACCAGTATATGTTAAAAATAGGTAAATACGAATTTAAATCGCGGCTCATTACGGGGACAGGCAAGTACCGTAGTTTTGAAGACATGGTACGGGCTTTGGATGCCTCAGGCTGTGAAATGGTGACTGTTGCCATCGGACGGGTGAACCTTAACAGTCCGCAAGAAAAGACTTTAATTGATTACATTGACCGGAATCAATATACGATTCTTCCCAACACAGCCGGTGCTTATGACATTGAAAACGCTCTCCGCATTGCGCGTTTGGGCCGTGCGGCGGGGATGGGTGATTTGGTGAAGCTCGAAGTAATCGGCGATCCAAAAACTTTATTGCCCGATTGCAGTGCTCTTTTGGAAGCAACCAAAATCCTGGTCAAAGAAGGTTTTATCGTCATGCCTTATATGACGGATGATCCGGTGTTGGCAAAAAAGTTGGAAGAGGCGGGGGCGGCTTGTGTGATGCCCCTTGCGGCACCGATCGGATCTGGCCGCGGCATTCAAAACCCGATCAACATTAAATTTATCAAAGAAGCTGTCCGTATCCCCGTCATCGTTGATGCCGGTGTCGGAACAGCCTCGGATGCTGCTGTTTGTATGGAGTTGGGTGCCGATGGCGTGCTCATGAATACGGCCATTGCTTGTGCGGATAACCCCGTGCTCATGGCAAGTGCGATGCGTGAGGCAGTTTCTGCCGGACGCAAAGCATTTTTAGCCGGACGGATTCCGATCAAAGAATACGGCAGCGCCTCCAGTCCTCAAGAAGGACTGACGGGTAAGCAAACCCAAGCAGGTACCACGACTGTTTAGAACCGGTATCAAGAAATACCAAGATAAAGATTAAATCCATCCTTGTTTTAAAATAAACATAGGTAAGCAAGATGTATAAAATATTAACATTGCCCGGTGATGGCATCGGACCCGAAGTCGTTCAAGTCGCCGCTCAGGTCTTAAAACATGTGGCCAAAACGTTTCATTTGGTTTTTGAAACCGAAGAAGCTTTGATTGGCGGTGCCTCGATTGATCAGTATGGGAAGCCGCTCGTCGATGAGGTGATCCAGAAAGCCAAACAAGCCGATGCGGTTCTCTTAGGTGCCGTCGGCGGTCCAAAATGGGAAAACCTGAGTCATCATTTAAAGCCTGAAGCCGGGCTTTTAGGTATTCGAGAAGCTTTGGGGCTTTATGCCAACCTCAGGCCTGCCATGGTCTATGACAGTTTGGTAGACGCTTCCAGTTTAAAAAAAGAAATTGTGAGCGGTACAAATATCCTGGTGGTACGCGAACTCACAGGCGGCATTTATTTTGGCAAGCCCAAAGGCATTCAAAAAAACGAAGACGGCACGGAACGCGGTTTTAATACAGAGGTTTACTCCACCCCCGAGATCGAACGCATTGCCCAGAAAGCTTTTCAATTAGCGCGTAAGCGCAAACGCCAAGTCTGTTCGGTGGACAAATCGAATGTTTTAGAATCGAGTGTCCTATGGCGCCAAGTGGTGACGCAAGTGGCCAAACGTTTTCCGGACGTCCAGCTTTCGCACATGTATGTAGATAATTGCGCCATGCAGCTTATTCGTCAGCCCAAACAGTTTGACGTGATTGTGACTTCTAATTTGTTTGGTGACATTTTAAGCGATGAGGCTGCCATGCTAACCGGCTCCATTGGCATGCTGCCCTCTGCCAGTATGGGAGAGCGCCTCGCGCTTTATGAACCGGTACACGGTTCGGCGCCTGATATTGCAGGCCAAGACAAAGCCAATCCTCTGGCAACGATTTTATCGTGTGCGATGATGCTTAAGTATTCATTTGATTTATTGGATGTTTCGATAAGTGTGGAAAATGCCGTCAAGAAAGTTTTAGAGGATGGCTTTCGCACGCAGGATTTGTCGCATGACGGCTCATGTCAAATGGTGGGTTGCCGAGAGATGGGCCGGTTGGTCTGCGAGCGGATTAATTAATTAAGTTAAGGTACCAGATCATGAAAAAAGTAGCGATTGTAGGCGCGCGCGGGGCTGTTGGCTCTGAGATGCGCCGTATTTTGGAAAAATGCGAATGGGCAAGCGGTGAACTCCGTCTTTTTGGCTCCAGCCGTTCGAAGGGCCAATCTGTTTCTTTTCGGGGAAAAACCCTTCAAGTAGAAGAGTTGGCGTTTGATCCAAAGCAGTTTGACGGCGTTGACATTGTGCTTTCAAGCCCGGGCGCATCGGTGAGTCAAAAATTTGTCAGGCCGCTTATCGCGCACAACAAAAAGATTGTCGTGATCGACAACACCAGCGCTTTTCGGATGGATGCGGATGTGCCTTTGGTGGTGCCCGAAGTAAACGGCAATGATATTAAAAAACACAAAGGCATCATCGCCAATCCCAATTGTTCCGCCATTGTAATGCTGATTGCGATTGCGCCGCTTCACAGGGCAAACCGCATTAAACGCGTCATTGTCTCCACTTATCAATCGGCGAGCGGCGCCGGCGCCGGCGCGATGCGTGAACTGTATGCCCAAACGCAGGAATTTATCGGCCGTATCGAAAAACGCGGCGGGGATGCTTTAGAAGCCATTCGCTTAGAGACCGAGAATATCCAAAAAGGAAAAGCACTTCAAATGGAAGTCTTTCCGCACCAAATTGCTTTTAATCTTTTCTCGCACAATTCAAACGTTGCCGAAAATGGTTACACGGGCGAAGAAAATAAAATGATCGCTGAAACAAAGAAAATCTTGGGTGATCCGGATATTCAAATTTGTCCGACCGCCGTACGTGTTCCGGTATTTCAATCACATGCGGAGTCCGTACTGCTTGAGTTTGAAAAACCCATGAGCGTTGAAGCGGCACGCCAAATTTTATCCAAGGCCAAAGGGGTGACTTTGGTCGATGACAGAGCCAAAAACCGTTTCCCCATGCCTTTTACCGATGCCAGTGGACGGGATGATGTTTATGTCGGCCGAATTCGTGAAGACTTATCATCCAAAACCGGCTTAGCACTTTTTGTGGCGGGCGATCAATTGCGCAAGGGGGCTGCGCTGAACGCGGTCCAAATTGCCGAATTGTTGATCTAAACAGGTACCCCCAGAACTGGTTTCATAAGTTACCTTATTCACGTCATTGCGAGGAGCTCCGAAGGAGCGACGTGGCAATCCCTCTTTAAAACCTGAGATTGCTTCTCCGCCTAAGGCGGCTCGCAATGACATGTCTTTATTAGGTTTACGAGGACTTATGAAACCAGTTCCCAGTAGTTCTTTAATTGCGATGAAACAGAAAAAGAAACCCGTCACTTCGGCAAAACAGCCCATGCGGGGTTGGAACCGATGCCAATACAAGCTTACCATTGAATATGACGGAGAATATTTCTTTGGATTTCAGCGCCAAACCCGTAAACGCACTGTCCAAGCCGAACTCGAAAAAGCTCTCAAAAGGCTCTTCCGCCAAAAACTTAAAATTGCCTCAGCCAGCGGACGAACCGATGCCGGCGTTCATGCAGCCAAACAAGTGGTCGGCCTTAAAGTTGATTCCCGAATTCCGCCTCATAAAATGCTGCTTGGGTTAAACACATATCTGCCCGAAGACATCGCGGTGATTCAGCTTGAAAAGGCGCCCGCCGGCTTTCATGCCCGTTTTTGGGCAAAAAGAAAAACTTATCAATATCGTGTTTGGAACAACCGTATTCGCTCGCCCTTAAGGCGCCGGAAGACTTTTCATTATCCTTTTGATGTTAACTTAGCACTGATACAGCAGGCCGCTCGATACTTACTCGGCCGGCATGATTTTAAATCGTTTCAATCCGGCGAATCGCGTGCTCACACAGTCCGGACGCTCTGCGCGCTTGCCATTCGAAGGAAAGGAAGCGAAATTATTTTTACGGTGACGGGGGATGGGTTTCTGCAGCATATGGTGCGTAATTTGGTGGGTGCTTTATTAATGGTAGGGCGGGGAAGAATCACGCCGGATGAGCTCAAAAAAATTCTCCGCGGGCGGGATCGGCGGCATTTGGGGCCCACGGTACCGGCGCATGCGCTTACCTTAGTACGGGTCTGGTATCCTGAATTATTTGAAAAAAAGTGAAAAAAAGTACTTCAGCCCGGTCAGAAACTGGTCGTTTATGCCCAGACTGACAAACATCATCTTTCGCATAAAATAAGGTGATTTTAAGGTGTGGGAAGTGAAAAACTCACCTGGTCAATAAGCGGTTGAATTATTTACTGATTTTTTTCAGGAAATAGCTTGACTCCTTATTTTCGTTTGCATATAATCTTCGAACTTTTTGATAGGGGCAGACTGTCCCTTAATTTCATCCATTTAGTTTTAAGTAATGATCATATTTTATTTTGACAGCAGTACGGCTAAAAAAAAGTTGGTGCTGCCATTGAGCACCTTAAAAACAAAAGAGGGTCGTTGATCGCAGTCTCAATGACTGCACCAACTTCCTAATTGATAATACTGATCAATAAGGAAAGTTGGTGCTGCTGTAGCTCAGTTGGTAGAGCACGTCCTTGGTAAGGACGAGGTCATCGGTTCGATCCCGATCAGCAGCTGAGTTGCTTGAGTAAAAAGTTATTTGGAAGTTGCATGATGAAATGAAACGTTCTCTCGAAGTGATGATCTAGCATCTTAAGCGACATCAGAGAGGCTTCATCACATTACCTGTAGATGAGAGAGCCCTACCGTTAATCATCAGCGCTTAAAAAGGTAAAAAGTAAATTTTTTTCTAAATTCGGAATTAATGTATGCGTGAAATTATTACTTTAGCTTGCACAGAATGCAAGAGCCGCAATTATACGACGGAAAAAAATAAAAAGAAGACAACGGCCCGTTTGGAATTAAACAAATTCTGCCGGCCTTGCGGTAAGCACGTCATCCATCGTGAAATTAAGTAAGATCTTTGTAAGGAAAGGCAGTTCCGTTTTTTGTCATGCGAAGGAGCGTCGGTTAATTGGTAAACCACCGGTCTCCAAAACCGGGACTGCAGGTTCGATTCCTGCCGCTCCTGTTCTCAAATGAACAGAGCAGGAATCGATAATTAAAAATTATGGCAAACAAATTTACATCTTTTTTTAGTGAGTCAAAGCAAGAACTCAAACGGGTCAGCTGGCCGACACGCGATGAGTTAGTGCAGTCAACGATTTTAGTAATCGTCGTTACCTTAATAATGGCTGTTTTTATCGGTATTTTAGACGCCATTTTTTCTTTTTTGATTCGTTTACTGGTAGGCTAAATATGGCTCTTTCTTGGTATGTGGTACATACACAAACAGGTGCGGAAGTAAAGGCAAAGACCAATTTAGAGTCTCGCGCCAAGGACGCCGGTTTGACGCAGCTCATACACGAAGTTTTGATCCCGACTGAGAAGGTCAGCGAAGTCAAGGGCGGGAAGAAAAAGATTACGGAACGCAAGTTTTTCCCCGGTTACATCTTGGTCAATATGGAAATGACCGATGAAAGCTGGTATTTGGTTAAAAATACCCCGGGCGTTTCCGGATTTGTCGGTTCCGGCAAGCGGCCGTTGCCGTTAGCAGCATCGGAAGTTTCAGACATCCTTCAGCAGCAAGAAGAAAAGATGTCGAAACCAAAACCCAAAGTTGAATTTGAACCGGGTGAAAGCGTTCGGGTGAAAGAAGGTGCTTTTGCAAATTTTAACGGCACCGTGGAAGAATTAAATCCGAACCGAGGCAAATTAAAAGTCATGGTCAGTATTTTTGGCCGGGCCACCCCGATTGAATTAGAATATTGGCAGGTGGAAAAAATTTGAAAACAGCTTCAAATTTTTTCCATCCTGAACGCAGTGAAGGATCTGGAAAAACAAATCCTCCGTTGCTACGCAACTCAGGATGACAAGTTATGGCAAAAAAAGTTAAAACACTCATTAAATTGCAAGTCACAGGCGGAGGGGCCAATCCCGCACCGCCCATCGGTCCTGCTTTGGGTCAGCATGGTGTTAACATCATGGACTTTTGTAAGCAATTCAATGAGAAGACCAAAGACAAGCAAGGCCAAGTGGTTCCGGTTGTTATCACTGTTTACGAAGATCGCACTTTTACTTTTATTATGAAGACAGCACCGGTCGCAGCCATGCTCAAAAAAGCGGCAGGCCTTGCCAAAGCGAGTGGTGAGCCGAACAAGTTGAAAATCGGCAAAGTAAGCCCGGCAGATGTCGAGCAAATTGCCAAAGAGAAAATGCCCGATTTGAACACCAATAATATTGAAAGCGCGAAGCGGATTGTCGCAGGGACTGCCCGCAGCATGGGTATCGAAATCAAATGAAAACAGCCAGTAAGCGCCATCAGGCAAACGTGAAAACAAAAGAAATCGGAAAAGTTTATTCGATTGCCGAAGCCGTCAAATTGCTCAAGCAGCAGCAAAACCGCAAGTTTGATGAAACCGTCGAACTTCATTTTCAGCTTGGTCTTAAGTTGGATGGTTCGGAAGCAGGCGTTCGCAGTTCAGTTGGTTTGCCGCATGGGACAGGTAAGAAAGTTCGTGTGATTTGTTTTTGTAAAGGCGAAGGCGCCCGCGGTGCTCAAGCAGCCGGTGCCGATGAAGTGGGCGGCGAAGAATTGGTAGAGAAAGTTTTAAAAGGTTGGATGGAGTTTGACAGTGTGGTGGCTCATCCCGAGATGATGCGGGAAGTCAGTAAATTAGGCCGCGTACTTGGTCCCCGGGGTTTGATGCCGACTCCCAAAACAGGAACCGTGACCATGAATGTGGCGCAAGCCATCAAAGAAATCAAAGCGGGAAGAGCTGAGTTTAAAAGCGATAAAACAGGCGGTATTCATGTGGCATGCGGTAAGCTGTCGTTTGCCGAACCTGCCTTGGTTGAAAATGCCACGACGGTTTTACAAGCCATCGTCAAAGCCAAACCGGCTTCGGCTAAAGGCGATTATGTGAGACGCGTTTTTATGTCTTCGACACAAGGCCTGGGACTCCCCATTGAAGTGAGTTCATTTCTGCGGACGGAAACGGAAGAATAATCATGACCAAAGACGACAAAATTACACAAGAAAAAGAGTTGGTTTTTAATCACGTCATGCAGCTGATGGACGGCAAGGATTATGTTTTCTTTGCCAAGTTTTCGGGGATTGGTGCAAATGACATGAACAATTTGCGCCGCAAACTAGAAAAAGCGGCCGACGCTTCGGTCGTTGTGAAACATTCAATTGCCCGCTTGATTCTGGAGCGCATGAATATGAAAGATGCGCAAGCTTTTCTGGACGGCAGCGTCCTCCTCACCACCGGTCATCGTGATCCCCAAGTTGTTTCTAAAGTACTCGTTGAATTCGCAAAAGAAAAAGAAAATTTTGAACTCAAAGGCATCTTCATCAATAAAAATGTTTTTCAAAAGCAGTACATCCAAGATCTAGCCAAACTCCCTTCTCGTCAAGAGTTGCTTGCTTCTGTGGTAGGCGGTATGCAAGCCCCTATCGCCGGTTTTGTCAACGGATTAGGCCAGGTGCTGCGTTCATTCGTGAACGTCTTGGATCAAATTCAGAAGCAAAAGAGTTAAACGGAATAAATAATATAGAAGGAGAATAGCCATGTCAGCAGAAGTTAAAGAAGAAACAAAGCAAGAAACAACTGAAAAGAAGGAAGAAGGCGTTAAGCTTCCTGAAAAGTTAGCCAAAATCCTCAAGGCTGTGGAAGAACTCTCAGTCATTGAATTGGCTGAACTTGTAAAAGGTCTTGAAAAGAGATTCGGCGTTTCCGCAGCAGCCGCAGTTGCAGTGGCCGCTCCAGCAGGCGGTGCTGCTCAAGGTGGCGGAGCCGCTGCTGAAGAGAAAACCTCTTTTCAGGTGATTTTAGCCAGTGCCGGCGACAAGAAAATCCAGGTCATCAAAGAGATCAGAGCTTTGACGAATCTCGGTTTGAAAGAAGCCAAAGATCTGGTTGAAAGCGCCCCCAAGCCCATTAAAGACGGTGTTTCAAAAGAAGATGCTGCCAAAATTAAAGCAGCGGTTGAAGCACAGGGCGGAAAAGTTGAAATTAAGTAACAGGTTGAAATTTTTTAACCTGTTATCCTGAGGGGTGATAACCCCGAAGGATGACCCTTCCGAGAAAATAGGGTCACTGAAACATATAGCACACAACTGCTCAGAATCGTTTGAGCGAGAAGGAGAGAAACGGATGCCGTCATTACCTGAACGGAAGTCGTTTTCCAAAATACAAGACGCAATGGAATTGCCGAATTTGGTGGAAATCCAGATTCGTTCATATGAAGAGTTCCTGCAAGTCGATTTTAGGCGCCGCCGTAAAAAGCAGGGTCTGGAAGCCGTCTTTCAGGAATCTTTTCCCATCGAAAGTTTTGATGGCAGCTGCCGGTTGGAGTATTTAGGGTACAACATCGGTAAACCGAAGTACTCTGTCTCTGAATGTCACAAACGCAGCATGACATTCGCAGCGCCCCTCAAAATTAAATTGCGTATTGTCAGACGCGGTGTCGCAAAAGAACAAGAGGTTTACATCGGCGAAATTCCGCTGATGACAGAAACCGGTACTTTCGTGATCAATGGCGCCGAACGCGTTGTGGTTTCACAGCTTCACCGTTCTCCCGGCATTTCACTTGAGCAATCGATTCATCCGAGCGGTAAAAGAGTTTATAGCGTCCGCATTATCCCTTATCGGGGTGCCTGGGTTGAGTTTGAAGGCGATATCAATGATATTTTGTACGCCTATGTTGACCGCCGCCGCAAAATCCTGGCAACAACGTTACTTCGCGCCATTGGCTATTCCGCGAATGCCGACATTTTGAAGGCGCTTTTTCCGATTGAAAAGGTGAAAGATCTTTCCCGTGGTAATTTAAAGAAGTTTGAAAACACTATTTTAGCAAAAGATGTTGCCAATCCGAACGGCAAAGAACCCATTGCGGTTGCAGGCTGCAAGCTCACCAAAGAAGTGCTTCAGAATATTTATGATCACAATGTGACGACGCTTGAAGTTGTTCGTCCGATCGGTGAAGATTATGCCATTTGCAAAACTTTCGAACGCGATCCTTACAACAGCCAAGAAGATGCGCAAATTGCGATTTACCGCCGCTCACGTCCGGGAGATCCGCCAACACCGGAAAGTGCCAAGGATTTAATTTTTAAACTTTTCTTCGATCCGCAGCGTTACAATTTAGGCCAAGTGGGCCGTTTCATGTTGAATCGCAAGTTAGGCGAAGAGACATCGCTTGAACAAACCGTTCTTCAGCCGGATGACATCTTAAAAGCTGTCCAAGCGCTTTTGAAATTACGGAGCGGCGAACTTAAAGTGGATGATATCGATCACTTAGGCAACCGCCGCGTTCGTTCGGTGGGTGAGTTGCTGCAAAATCAATTTCGAGTCGGTTTGGCTCGCATGAAACGTTCCGCGCTCGAGCGGATGTCGATTTATGATTTAGATGCCGCGATGCCGCACAATTTGATTAATCCCAAGTTGATTTCAGCTGCCATTAAAGACTTCTTCGGCCGAAGCCAATTGTCCCAATTCATGGATCAAACAAACCCGCTTTCAGAATTAACGCACAAAAGACGCCTCTCAGCCTTAGGGCCGGGCGGTTTGTCGCGTGAACGCGCCGGTTTTGAAGTCCGCGACGTTCATGCGTCTCATTACGGACGTATTTGTCCGATTGAAACGCCGGAAGGTCCGAACATCGGTCTCATTGCTTCGCTCAGCACTTTTGCCCGCGTGAATGAGATCGGGTTTATCGAAACCCCTTACCGCCGCGTCGAAAAAGGCCGTGTGACCGGCAAAATTGATTATTTGTCAGCCGACCTGGAAGATAAATATGTTATTGCTCAGGCCAATGCACCGATTGACAGTAAAGGCAATTACTTAAACCCTGTGGTCGCCACTCGTTTTCGCGGCGATTTCCCGCTGAAGAAACCGACTGAAATTGATTACATGGACGTTTCACCGAAACAATTGGTCAGCGTGGCCGCTTCCTTGATCCCATTTTTGGAACATGATGACGCTAACCGCGCTCTCATGGGTTCGAACATGCAGCGTCAAGCAGTTCCGCTCATGGAAACAGAGTCGCCTTTGGTTGGCACCGGCATGGAAGGTCATGTGGCGATTGACTCAGGCGCCGTTTTATCTGCCAAAGCGCGCGGTACCGTTAAAGAAATTTCACAAGGCCAAATTGTCATTGACGATCTTGTTTACAAACTCAAAAAATTTGAACGTTCTAACGCGGGCACTTGTATTAACCAACGCCCGCTTGTCACCGTTGGTGATAAAGTGAAGCGCGGTGAACCGATTGCGGATGGCGCTGCTACCGATAAAGGCGAGCTCGCCCTTGGCCGCAACGTGCTGGTTGCTTTCATGCCGTGGCGTGGATACAACTTTGAAGACGCGATTATCATCAGCGAACGTTTGGTAAAAGAAGATACCTACACATCGCTTCATATTGAGGAGTTCGAAATTGAAGCCCGCGATACCAAACTCGGTAACGAGGAAATCACGCGCGACATTCCCAATGTGAGCGAAGAGGCTCTGAAAGATTTGGACGAAGAAGGCGTGATTCGGATTGGTGCCGAAGTGAAACCGGGCGATATTTTGGTCGGTAAAATTACGCCAAAATCAGAAACCGAACTCTCACCCGAAGAAAAATTGCTTCGTGCGATTTTTGGTGAAAAGGCCGGCGATGTGCGCGATGCTTCACTCACCGTTCCGCCCGGTGTTGAAGGTGTGGTGGTGGATGTACGTGTGTTTGCCCGCAAAGAATCCAAAGCCCGCACGCGTGAAGAAAGACGCCAGGAATCAAATGAAATCGAAGAAATTAAAGAGCGTTACCAGAGCCGGATTGATTCGCTCAAACAGGAACGCATCCAAAAAATTTCTTCGATGGTTGTCGGTAAAAAACTCTCCGATGATTTAGTGGATGACGTGCTGGGAGAGGTGATTATCCGCTCCGGCCGTACCATTGAGAAAAAAGATTTGAAAAAATTGGAAGACTGCGATTGGGAATCTATTCGCATCGACGACGAACCCGAACTAGAAGAAAGTGTTCGTAAAATTGCCCGTGTTTGGGGTGATGAAATCGATGAACTCATCGAAGAACGCGCTCGTGAAATCGATCGCGTGAAAAAAGGCGATGAGTTGCCGCCCGGCGTATTAAAACGCGTGGTGGCTTATGTTTGTTCAAAACGCAAGATTGCAATCGGTGACAAAATGGCCGGCCGTCACGGTAACAAAGGTGTGATTGCCAAGATTTTACCCGAAGAAGACATGCCGTTTATGCCGGATGGAACTGCGGTGGAAATTGTTTTGAATCCGCTTGGTGTGCCGTCTCGTATGAACGTCGGTCAAATCCTTGAAACCCATCTCGGATGGGCTGCCAAAGTCCTTGGCGTGAAGGTAGAAACACCGGTTTTTTCAGGTGTCACTGAAAATGAAATTAAACAAATGCTCCGTCAAGCAAAGTTGCCCGAAGACGGCAAAATAACATTATATGACGGCCGTACAGGACTGGCATTCGATGAAAAGATTACCGTTGGTTTCATCTATATGATGAAGCTCAACCATTTAGCAGATGACAAGATTCATGCCCGCTCCATTGGCCCTTATTCGCTGGTCACACAACAGCCTCTGGGCGGTAAAGCGCAGTTCGGCGGTCAACGTTTCGGTGAAATGGAAGTGTGGGCACTCGAAGCTTATGGCGCGGCTTTTACACTGCAGGAACTTTTAACGGTGAAGAGCGATGACGTCACAGGCCGTACGAAAGTGTATGAAGCAATTGTGAAAGGCGAACCTGCATTGCATTCGGGAACGCCGGAATCGTTTAACGTTTTGGTGAAAGAATTGCAAAGCTTGGGTCTTGATATTGTGCCGGAGAAGAAGGCGCATGCCAATCGGCCGCGCGATTTAAAAGCAGCTGTCCAAGCCAAAAAATCGGAAGACCGAAAAGAAAAAGCTAAGGAAAAGCTCGGGATTTCATAAGCTGAACCCAATTGGGAGACCATCTCTATGGCAGTTAATTATGATGAAATAAACGTGTTTGATTCGGTTAGCATCAAAGTGGCTTCACCCGAAGTGATTCATTCTTGGTCACATGGGGAAGTCAAGAAGCCGGAGACGATCAATTACCGGACACTGAAACCGGAAAAAAACGGTCTTTTCTGTGAAAAGATTTTTGGACCGGTTCGTGACTGGGAGTGTGCCTGCGGTAAATATAAACGCATCAAACACAAAGGCATTGTTTGCGACCGCTGCGGCGTGGAAGTGACGTTGGCCCGCGTTCGCCGTGAACGGATGGGTCACATTAATTTGGTGACGTCCGTTTCACATATTTGGTTTTTTAAATCCATGCCTTCCCGAATCGGCAACCTGTTGGACTTAACCGCCCGCGCCCTCGAAAAAGTTTTATATTATGAAGAATACATTGTCATCAATCCCAAAGAAACACCTCTCAAAGAAAAACAGTTACTCTCGGAAGAAGAATTCAACAAAGCAAGCGATCAGTACGGTGCCGGTAGTTTTGATGCCAAAATGGGCGCTGAAGCAGTCAAAGAAATGCTCGCCAATTTAGATTTAGACAAATTGGCCCAAAAATACCATCGGCAATTAAACACTTCAAAATCGAAGCAAGCCCGTGCACGTGCCGTTAAGATTTTGCGTATTGTGGATGCTTTCCGTAAATCAGGCAACCGTCCCGAATGGATGGTTTTAGACGTTATTCCCGTTATTCCGCCGGACCTTCGTCCTTTGGTGGCATTAGACGGCGGCCGTTTCGCGACCAGTGATTTGAATGATCTTTACCGCCGTGTCATCAATCGTAATAACCGTTTAAAGAAATTAATGGAGCTCAAAGCTCCGAACATCATTATTCGAAACGAAAAGCGCATGCTGCAAGAAGCGGTGGATGCTCTTTTTGACAATGGTCGTCATGGCCGCCCGGTCCTAGGGGCAGGCAACCGTCCGTTAAAGTCTTTGAGCGACATGCTCAAGGGTAAACAAGGTCGTTTCCGCCAGAATTTGCTCGGTAAACGCGTCGACTATTCCGGCCGTTCGGTGATTGTGATCGGTCCTGAGCTTAAATTGCACCAATGCGGTTTGCCTAAAAAGATGGCGCTGGAACTTTTTGAACCGTTTATCATTCGTAAATTAAAAGAACGCGGCCATGTTCACACCATCAAATCAGCGAAACGCATGGTCGAACGCGTCAAACCCGAAGTGTGGGATATTTTAGAAGAAGTGATTCACGAACATCCCGTGCTCCTGAACCGCGCACCAACGCTTCACCGATTGGGTATTCAAGCTTTTGAACCGGTGTTGATCGAGGGAAAAGCCATCCGGATTCATCCGCTCGTTTGTACCGCCTTTAATGCGGACTTCGACGGTGACCAAATGGCCGTTCACATTCCGCTTTCCATGGAAGCTCAAATGGAAGCGCGCATTTTAATGTTGTCTTCGAGCAATATCTTTTCACCCGCCAACGGCCAACCGATTACCTCACCTTCACAGGACATTGTATTAGGAATTTATTACCTCACCAAAGAAAAACCGGGTTCCAAGGGAGAAGGCATGATGTTTGCTGATCGTGCGGATGCCATTACGGCTTACCAGGACGATCAAATTGAACAGCACGCCAAATGCAAATTCCGGTTGGAAAGCAGTGAGATCATCGAGACCACCATGGGCCGCATTTTATTTAATGAAGCGCTGCCCAAAGGTTTTGAGTTTGTGAATGAAGTGATTCCAAAAGGCAAACTCTCCAAGATTATTTACAATTGTTACAGACGCTTCGGACACAAAGAAGTCGTTGAGCTGTTGGATCGCTTAAAAGCGTTGGGATTTGAAGAAGCCACCAAAGCGGGACTTTCGATTTCCATTGACGACATTCAGATTCCGAAGAGCAAACAGAAGATTTTACAAGAATCCAAAAAACATGTGGATGCCATTGAAACGCAGTACCGTAACGGTCTTATTACCGATGGTGAGCGTTACAACAAAGTCATCGATATTTGGACGCACACCACCGATGAAATTGCAGACCGCATGTTTAATGATTTGGGTATTTTTAACTCCATTTTTATGATGGTCGATTCCGGTGCCCGCGGTTCGAAACAACAGATCCGCCAATTAGCCGGTATGCGCGGTTTGATGGCAAAACCGTCAGGTGAAATTATCGAAACGCCGATTATGGCCAATTTCCGCGAAGGTTTGACTGTGTTGGAGTACTTTATTTCAACACACGGTGCGCGTAAAGGTTTGGCAGATACGGCGCTTAAAACGGCCGACTCAGGCTACTTAACTCGACGTTTAGTGGATGTGGCGCAAGATGTCATTATTACTGAAGAAGACTGCGGCACCTTAAACGGTATCTTTATTGAACCTGTTTATTCCGGCGAAGAAATTGTGGTTCCTCTCAAGGACCGCATCATCGGCCGCGTTGCACTTGACAACGTTGCCGATATCGTGACGGATCAAGCTCTCATTAAATCGAGCGAAGAAATTACCGAAGCAGTGGCCGAAAAATTGGAAGAAGTAGGCATTGAAAAAATCCGCATTCGTTCGGTTTTGACTTGTGAAACCAAGCGAGGCGTCTGTGCCAAATGCTATGGCCGTGATTTAGGCACGAACCGCATGGTTGAAATCGGAACTGCAGTCGGTGTCATTGCAGCGCAGTCCATCGGCGAACCGGGCACGCAGCTCACCATGAGAACTTTCCACATTGGCGGTACGGCTTCTCGTGTGGTTGAACAATCCTATTTTAAAGCGCGTAACGGCGGTCAGTTGAAATATCATAACTTAAAGACAGTCACCACCAAAACAGGTGAAATTGTTGTCTTGAATCGAAACGGCCAAACGACTTTGCATGACAAAACAGGCCGTGAACTTGAACGTTACACCATTCCGTCAGGCGCTTTCATGAGTTTTAAAGACGGCGAACAAGTTCAGAAAAATGAAGTTTTCGTGAAATGGGATCCTTATACGGTTCCGATTTTAACTGAAGTCAGCGGTAAAGTTCGCTACGAGGATATTAAACCTGGTATTACCGTGTCGGAAGAAATGGATGCGACAACAGGATTGATTGAGCGCGTCGTTACCGAGCACAAAGAAGATTTTCATCCGCAATTGATCATGGAAGGCGATAAGGGCGAGGTGTTGGCTTTTTATCCCATTCCGACAGGCGCTCATATCGTCGTGAAGGAAGGACAATCAGTCGACAGCGGTACTTTGATTGCCAAAACGCCCCGCAAAGTGGCTAAAACCAGGGATATTACGGGAGGTCTTCCGCGTGTGGCAGAACTTTTTGAAGCACGGAAACCGAAAAACCCCTCCATTATTTCTGAAATCGACGGTATTGTCGAATTTGGCGAAGTGGTTAAGGGTCAACGTAAAATTATCGTGAAAAGCTCTGCCAGCATGGTTAAAGAGTATTTGATTCCGCACGGCAAGCACTTAAACGTTTACAAAGGCGACCGCGTGCAAGCCGGTACGCAGTTGGTAGACGGCCCCGTGGTTCCTCAAGATATTTTGCGTGTCAGCGGTGAACGGGCACTGCAAGAATACTTGGTGCAGGAAGTCCAGGAAGTTTACCGTCTGCAAGGCGTCAAAATTAACGATAAACACGTGGAAGTCATTGTCAGACAAATGCTTCGTAAAGTTCGCATTGAAGATGCGGGTGACAGTGAATTCTTAGTCGGTTCTCAAGTGGATCGCTTGCGTTTTAAAGATGAAAATGAAAAGCTGGCGAAGAAGGGCAAGAAGGCGGCCAAAGGTGTTCCGGTTTTACTCGGAATTACGAAGGCTTCTCTGACCACAGACAGCTTTATTTCAGCGGCAAGTTTCCAAGAAACAACCCGCGTTCTAACAGACGCAGCAGCCAGCGGTAAGCGGGATGACTTGCTGGGCCTTAAAGAAAACGTCATCATGGGTCATTTGGTTCCGGCTGGTACCGGTAACCCGATGTATGCACACGTCAAGATGTTCAAAGAAGCCGCGGACGCAGGGGCAACGGTGTTAACTGATAATAAACCTGAAATAACGACGGAAGAATCAGCTGAGTAAAATATGCCAACGATTAATCAATTAATTAGAAAAGGTAGAAAAGCTTTTAAGACACGCGGGAAATCTCCGGCGCTGGAAGGGAACTGTTTTAAACGCGGTGTGTGCTTGTCGGTCAGGACCCAGACACCCAAGAAACCAAATTCAGCTTTACGGAAGATTGCTCGTGTCAGGTTAACGAATGGCCAGGAAGTGACAGCTTACATCCCCGGTGTCGGACACAATTTGCAAGAGCATTCCATTGTGCTGGTACGCGGTGGACGTGTCAAAGACTTGCCGGGCGTTCGTTATCACATTGTTCGTGGCAAATTAGATACCGCCGGTGTCCAAGATAGGCACCGTTCGCGGTCCAAATATGGAGCAAAGGTACCTAAGAAATGAGACGACGAAGAGCACCCAAAAGACTGATATTGCCGGATCCTAAGTTTAACGATTTGACCGTGGCCAAGATGATCAATATCATCATGGAACGCGGTAAGAAGTCACTTGCAGAACGGATTTTATACGGCTCATTTGGCATTATTAAGAACAAAACAGGCAAAGAACCATTAGAGATATTCAAAAAAGCAGTAGACAATGCAAGGCCGCTTTTAGAAACCAAATCACGCCGGGTCGGTGGCGCTACTTATCAGGTGCCGGTCAGTGTCAAGCCGGATCGAGGCACAGGTTTGGCGCTTAGGTGGTTTAAAACTTTTGCACACGAGCGCAAAGGCAAACCTATGAGTGAAAAGTTGGCCGATGAAATTATCAATGCATTTAATAAAACGGGTTCTTCGATAAAGAAAAGAGAAGATGTGCATAAGATGGCGGAATCAAACCAAGCTTTTGCACATTATAAATGGTAAGCGTGATGGCAGAAACAGCAGCGAAAAAATATACTTTGGATAAGATTCGGAACATCGGAATTGCTGCGCATATTGACGCCGGCAAAACGACGACCACCGAACGCATTCTCTACTACACCGGTAAAACCCATAAAATCGGTGAAGTGCATGAGGGAACTGCAACCATGGACTGGATGGAGCAAGAGCAGGAAAGAGGGATTACGATCACCTCGGCTGCGACGACTTGTTTTTGGCAGGATTGCCGCATCAACATCATTGATACGCCCGGGCACGTTGATTTTACGATCGAAGTGGAACGTTCACTCCGCGTCTTAGACGGTTGTGTGGCGCTCTTTGGAGCCGTCGAGGGTGTGGAGCCGCAATCTGAAACCGTTTGGCGCCAAGCGGATCGTTATCATGTGCCGCGCATTGCATTCATTAACAAGATGGATCGTGTGGGCGCTCAGTTTGAAGAGGACGTTCAGCAAATGCGTGAACGCTTAAATGCACACGCCGTACCGCTTCAACTCCCGCTCGGCAAAGAAGACAATTTTAAGGGTGTGATTGATCTGGTTAAAATGAAAGCCTACGAATTCCACAGTGAAGATTTAGGGGCCAAATTTGATGAAGTTGAAATTCCGGAAGAATACAAAGAAAAAGCCAAAAAAGCGCGCGAATACATGATTGAAAAAGTGGCCGAACACGATGATGCCTTGATGCATAAATTTATTGAAGGCGAAGAACCGACGATGGACGAAATTAAAGCGGGCATTCGCAAAGCGACCTTAGGCATTAAGATTACACCCGTTCTTTGCGGGTCTTCTTACAAAAATAAAGGCGTTCAGCAATTACTGGATGCCGTGATTGATTATTTACCTTCGCCAAAAGAAGTGCCGGCTATTAAAGGTAAAAGACCAAACTCAGACGAAGAAGTAGAGCGTCATGCCAATGAAAGCGAACCTTTTTCCGGTCTAGTTTATAAATTAGCCGCTGATAAGTTTGCGGGCGGCGGCGGTAACTTAGCTTATGTGCGGATTTATTCAGGCGTGTTAACGCAAGGTTCTTATGTGATTAATTCAACCCGCGGAACCAAAGAACGTATCGGACGTCTTTATTTGATGCATTCTAATAAAAGAGAAGAAGTGGCTGAAGTGGGTGCCGGTAATATTGTGGCGGTGATTGGTCTAAAAGATATGCGGACGGGGGATACGCTTTGCGATGAAAAAGATCCCGTTGTATTGGAATCCTTATTTATTCCCGAACCTGTTATTTCACTTGCCATTGAACCTAAAACCAAATCTGACCGTGACAAATTATCCATGACCTTGCAGCGGCTGACTCAGGAAGATCCGACGTTTCGTGTGAAATCGAACGAAGAAACGGGTCAAACCATTATTTCAGGAATGGGAGAGCTTCACTTGGAGATTATTGTTGACCGCATGATGCGGGAGTTTGGCGTACAGGCCAGCGTCGGAAAACCACAAGTTGCTTACAAAGAAACAATTCGGACAGGGTCAAAAGCAGAAGGTAAATACATTAAGCAAACCGGCGGCCGCGGTCAATACGGACATGTTTATTTGGAAGTCGAACCGCTTGAACGCGGAAAAGGGGTCGAGTTTGTTAATAAAATTGTAGGCGGTTCTATTCCAAAAGAATATGTACCAGCCGTGGAAGACGGTGTCATGGGTGCGTGTCAGACGGGTGTGTTGGCAGGATATCCTGTGACCGACATTCGGATTACGCTTTATGATGGTTCTTTTCATGAAGTAGACAGTTCCGAGATTGCATTTCAAATGGCGGGCTCCATTGGTTTTAAAGAAGCTTTTAAGAAAGCCAAACCCATGCTGCTTGAACCGATTATGAAATTAGAAGTGACTATGCCGGAAGAATCGATGGGCGCCATTGTAGGCGATTTAAATTCACGTCGATGTCAAATTGATGAAATGGCACAAAGAGGCAACTTAAAAGTGATTAAAGGAACGGTGCCTTTGAGTGAAATGTTTGGTTATGCGACTGCCATTCGTTCTTTGTCGCAAGGCCGAGCAGTCCCCAGTCCTTTAGAACTACACGGTTATAAAGAGGTGCCTAAGCAATTGGCTGAAAAAATTATTCAATCTTAGGGTTGGCTTTATCATAATTTTAGATATACTGTGTAGCATTTTGAGTTGGGGTATTAGAAATAGATAGATATTTAAATATAAAGAAAAGGAATTAAGGAGGCAGAAATGGCAAAAGGAAAATTTGAACGGACAAAACCACACGTCAATATCGGCACGATCGGTCACGTTGACCACGGTAAAACCACATTGACAGCTGCAATTACCCGCGTACTTTCAAAAGAGGGTAAGGCGGAGTTTAAAGAATACTCACAGATTGCAAAAGGCGGAACCGTCCGTGACGAGACCAAAATTGTTACCATTGCAGTTGCACACGTCGAGTACGAATCAGACACGCGCCATTATGCGCACGTCGACTGTCCTGGTCACGCCGATTATATTAAGAACATGATTACCGGTGCCGCTCAGATGGACGGCGCGATTCTCGTGGTTTCAGCCGTTGACGGTCCGATGCCCCAAACCCGGGAGCACATCCTCTTGGCTCGCCAAGTGAACGTGCCTGCCATTGTTGTCTTCTTAAATAAAGTGGACGCAGTGGATGATCCCGAATTGGTTGATCTCGTTGAATTAGAAGTTCGCGAGCTCTTAAAGAAATACGACTTTCCGGGAGATGATATTCCGATTGTTCGTGGTTCAGGTTTGAATGCGCTTAATCATCCTGAAGATCCCAAGGCCAGTGAGTGTATTAAACAACTCATTAAAGCTGTGGATGAACACGTACCGACACCGATACGTGATACGGATAAACCGTTCTTAATGCCGGTCGAAGACGTTTTCTCAATTTCCGGCCGCGGCACAGTGGGAACAGGCCGTGTCGAACGCGGTAAAGTGAGGCTCAACGAAGAGCTTGAAATTGTCGGGTTGCGTGAAAAATCAGCCAAGACAACCGTTACCGGCGTTGAAATGTTCCGCAAAGAACTGGATGAGGCACAGGCCGGTGATAACGTGGGTCTTTTGCTTCGCGGTGTGGATAAGAACAACTTGGAACGCGGTATGGTCCTGGCAAAGCCGGGTACTGTTACGCCGCACACCAAGTTCAAAGCACAGATTTACATTCTAAGCAAAGAAGAGGGTGGTCGTCATACCCCATTTTTCACCGGGTACCGCCCGCAATTTTATTTCAGAACGACAGACGTTACAGGTGTCGTCACGTTGCCGCAAGGCACCGAGATGGTCATGCCCGGTGATAACGTTGCCGTAGAAGCACAGCTCATTACACCCGTTGCGATGGAAAAAGAACTGCGTTTCGCGATTCGCGAAGGCGGTCATACCGTCGGTGCCGGTGTGGTCACTGAAGTGTTGCAGTAACAATTAGAAAGGTCTTTGAGCGCACATGAATAAGGAAAAGATTCGAATTAAATTGCGTGCCTATGATCATCGGTTGTTGGATCAAAGTGTCCAAGAAATCGTTGATACGGTTAAAAAAACAGGCGCACGCGTGATTGGTCCTGTTCCGCTGCCCACAGAAATGTGGCGGACGACGGTGCTCAAAGGGCCTCATATTGATAAAAAGTCGAGAGAGCAATTTGAGATGCGAACCCATAAACGGTTGCTGGATATTGTGGAACCAACCGCACGAACCGTGGATTCGCTGATGAAATTGGATTTACCTGCAGGTGTTGATGTTGAAGTCAAACTGTAAAGTTTGATTTCCTTACCCAGGAAGTTTTAAATCGACCCGCTTTAAAAAAACGAGGGGAAAAACTTACTCTCTCAAGACGGAAGAAGACATGATTGGATTATTAGGAAAAAAAATTGGAATGACCCAGATTTTCGACAAAGCCGGCCAAAGCAAGGCTGTGACGGTGCTGGAAGTGGGCCCCTGCACGGTTCTTCAAGTTAAACAAAAAGACGGCAAGGATGGCTACCAGGCCGTTCAGTTGGGTTTCTTGGACAAGAAGTTAAAAAGGACTTCGAAAAGCGAAGCGGGACATGCCAAAAAAAGCAACGCAACCCCAAAGCGGTTTGTTAAAGAAATCAGAACGGACTCGCTGGAAGGTTTGCAGCCCGGCGCAGAACTAAGGGTGAATAATTTTGCCATTGGTGATTGGATAGATGTCATTGGCACCTCGATTGGCCGGGGCTATCAAGGTGTCGTGAAACGACATCACTTTAAGGGGGCTCAAACCAAGTCACATGGAACCAAACATGGCCGCGAACCTGGTTCAATCGGCCAATCAGCATTTCCGTCACGCGTGCTGAAGGGCACCAAAATGCCGGGTCACATGGGTAACGAACGCGTCACATTGCAAAATTTGAAAGTGGTGAATATCGATTTAGAAAATAACATCATGGCAGTCAGTGGTGCGGTACCTGGTCCTAAAGACGGCTACCTTATTATTCGGGAAGCCATTAAAAAGCGAAGGCCCCGGGCTTGGCGCGCACCCGATCAACCTGTTGAAGAATTGCAGGAAAAAGTAGTTCAGCAAGTCACTAAGAAAGCGAAGGCAGCCGCAAAACCGGCCGCTAAAAAATAATCATGGCAACGATTAAAACACCTATTTATAAATTAGACGGATCGCAGGGTTCAGAAATAGAACTCAATCCTGAAGTTTTTGGGGTTCCTGTCAATCACGAGCTGCTTCATTTGGCGCTCAAATCTTATGCCGGCAATCAACGGCGCGGCACCCATGACACCAAAGAGAGAAAAGAAGTGTCAGGCGGCGGTAAAAAGCCGTGGCGCCAAAAAGGTACCGGACGCGCACGTCATGGTTCATCGCGTTCACCCATCTGGCGCGGAGGCGGTACGACTTTTGGTCCGACGCCGCGGGATTATGATACCCGGATGTCACAGGAATTGAGGCGCCAAGCTCTTTTAAGCGCGCTTAGCTTTAGATGCGAAACCGGCCAGTTAAAAATTGTCGACGATTTAAATCTGGCTCAGCCTAAAACCAAAGAATTGATCCAAGTCATTAAAGCCTTAGGCATTCATTCGGTACGCTCTATTTTTGTGACCGCCGGGGAAAAGCAAAATCTCAAGAAAGCATCGGCAAATTTAAAAGAAATTTTTGCCACCAAACGGGTTCAGGAATTAAATGCTTACCATGTGTTGCGGCGTAAGCAACTCGTTATTGAAAAATCTGCCGTAGCTTTGCTGGAAAAACGGTTGTTAGGCGGTTTAGAAGCCAGTGAGAAAGAATTGGTGGCAGCATGAGTCTTCATTTATACGAAATTATTCAACAGCCTTGGATCACGGAAAAAGGAAGCAGTATGCAAGCTAAACAAAATAAGTTCCAATTCCGCGTTCACCCAAAGGCGAACAAGAACCAAATCAAGCGTGCCGTGGAAGAAATTTTTAACGTCAAAGTACTTCGCGTGCATACGGCTCAATACGGCGGTAAATGGAAACGGGTACGGCTTGAACCCGGTAAAACCAATGACTGGAAGAAAGCAATCGTGACACTTAAAGCAGGTCAAACAATCGAGTTATCATAATGGCACTGATTAAATTTAAACCCACAACTCCGACAAGACGATTTGGCAGCGGATACGATTTCTCAGAAATCACGACGCAGCGGCCCACCAAGTCGCTGACGATGATCAAAAAGAAAACCGGCGGCCGAAACCAGCAAGGGCATATCACAGCCCGTTACATTGGCGGCGGTCACAAGCAACGCATTCGTTTGGTAGATTTTAAGCGCCGCAAACACGATGTTGAGGCGGTTGTTAAAACCATCGAGTATGATCCAATGCGCACTTGTCGCATTGCACTCATTGAGTATAAAGATGGTGAGAAAAGTTACATTTTGGCTCCGGACGGTCTCAAAATAGGTACCAAAGTTATGAATGGGCCTAATGCGGAAGCCAAGGTGGGCAATCATCTGCCGATGCGTCATATTCCTGAAGGGACGATGGTGCACAACATCGAGTTAGAACCTGGCCGCGGCGGGAAACTGGTCCGCGCAGCAGGTGGTGTTGCGCAAATTTTGGCGAAAGAACACGATTACACACATATTAAACTGCCGTCAGGTGAAATGCGTAAGGTTAAAATTGATGCCAGCGCGACTGTCGGTCAATGTTCTAACGTTGAACACGAGAACATCAGTTACGGCAAAGCCGGCCGTATACGTTGGATGGGGAAGCGCCCGCGCGTTCGCGGTGTGGCCATGAACCCGGTTGACCATCCGCACGGCGGCGGTGAAGGTAAAACCAGCGGCGGCAGACACCCTGTGTCACCGTGGGGATTGCCGACCAAAGGTTATAAAACGCGCCGTAAAAGCAAACTGACCAATAAATTTATTGTGAAAGACCGGAGGAAATAATTCATGGCACGTTCAGCTCAAAAAGGTGCTTTTGTTGATGAGAAGTTGCTCATGAAGGTTCAGCGTGCGCAACAAACACGCGACCGCGCACCCATTAAGACATGGTCAAGACGTTCCACCATTACCCCGGAGTTTGTCGGCGTCAATTTTCTGGTCCACAACGGCAAGTCGTTTCAAGCAGTTTATATTACTGAAAATATGGTCGGTCATAAATTGGGTGAGTTTTCACCCACCAGAACTTTTAGGAAACACAGCGCAGCACAAGATAAGGCAAAGGCCTTATCGGCAGGGGCAACCACGTGAGACAAGACGTTAAAGTACACAATTTAAGAGATGAAAAATTGGCACGCGCCGTCACGCGGTATGTGCGTATTGCACCCCGTAAGGTCCGTGTGATTTTGGGCGCTATTCGCCGTCAATCGGTTGGTTCCGCTTTTTCCATTTTAGATAATATGCCTAAGAAAGCGGCTCGGATTGTGAACAAAACATTAAAGAGTGCAGTTGCCAATGCCAAACACAAGAAGATGGATGAAAGCCGTTTAATCGTGCGTTATGCCTTTGCGGACGGCGGACCGACGCTGAAACGTTTTAGGCCGCGTTCCATGGGTCGCGCTGATTCAATTTTAAAGCGGACATCGCATGTCACGGTTGTCGTGGAGGAAGGTATTCGTCAGTTTTCAAAACCAAATGCGCCCGATCAAGGAAAAGCGGGTGCTCAGAAATCAACGAAAAAGGAATCGAAGAAGAAACTAGCGGGCACTGCTAGTTAATCGAGAAAACTCATGGGTCAAAAATCACATCCTTATGGTTTGAGGTTAGGATACATCAAAAATTGGAAGAGCCGTTGGTATTTCAAAAAAGGCTATCGTGAGGCATTGCATGAAGATTTAAAACTTCGCCAATTCCTCGAAAAAGAATTAGCGGCCGCGGGTGTTTCTTCTATTGAAATTGAACGCAAGAGCGGAAAAGTCCGCATTCAAATTTTTACAGCAAGACCCGGTATCATTATTGGACGGCGCGGTCAAGAAATTGACCGGGTGAAAACCAAATTAACCAAATTGACGAACGACCAGGTGGTTTTAGATATTAAAGAAGTGAAAGTGCCGCAAACAGATGCTCAGTTAGTGGCCGAAAACATTGCCATGCAGCTTGAAAAACGCGTTGCTTTTCGTAAAGCCATGAAAAAAGCGGTTACCACGGCCATGTCCAAAGGAGCCGGCGGTATTAAGGTGATGTGCAAAGGCCGTTTGGGCGGTTCTGAAATTGCCCGCACCGAAGGTTATCGGGTTGGCAAAGTTCCGCTTGGGACATTCCGGGCGAATGTGGATTATGGTTTTAAACAAGCGTTTACGACTTACGGCACGATCGGTGTCAAAATATGGATTTATCACGGTGATATTTTAGTTAAAAAAGAACAAGCAGAACGCCAGAAGGAAAGAGAACGCAGGCGCATGGGTGAGGCGGAACAACAAGCTGAAAGTACACCCGCCGCTCGGGAAGCGCATCCTGAAGTCGCAGCAGCTTCAGGGCATCAAGAAGAGAAAGCGGAGTAAGGGTTATGCCATTAATGCCGAGTCGAGTTAAATTCAGAAAAAACCATCGCGGTAAAATGCGTGGAAATGCCGAGAACGGCAATCGCCTGGCATTTGGCGACTTTGGTTTGAAGGCGCTTGATCGCGGATGGTTTACCGCCATTCAAATCGAAGCGGCCCGTGTGAGTTTGGCGCGGCACATCAAACGTGGCGGTAAAATTTGGCTGCGCGCATTTCCGGATAAGCCGTTTACCAAAAAGCCTGCTGAAACACGAATGGGAAAAGGCAAAGGTGCTCCTGAGTATTACGTGGCAGTCGTGAAACCCGGTAAAATCTTATTTGAAATGGGCGGCATTCCCGAAACGCTGGCGCGTTCGGCGATGCGTGTCTGCGCACATAAATTGCCTTTCCGGACTAAATTTGTGAAACGCGAAGGAACGCATTAATCGAGGTTCGTATGCCGCAGACAAAATATAAAGAACTTGAATCATTATCGTTGAGTGAGCTCGAAGAAAAATATGAATCACTTAAAAAGGAACTGTTTAATCTCAGATTACAGCTGAAGTTGCAGAAATTAACTGACACATCACGGATTTGGAAAACAAAGAAGTTAATTGCCAAAGTATCAACGGCTCGTCACAAGCTAGAAGGACAAAAGCAAAATGGCTAATACAGAAAAACACTCAACCCGCGAACGCGGTATTCGTCGGGAAAAAGTCGGTCAAGTGATTCGTGCTAAAGCTGCCAAAACCATCGTGGTGGAAATTGAACGGCTGACACAGCACCCGCTTTATCGTAAGGTGATTAGAAAAAGAAGGCGGTTTTTGGTTCATGACGAAAAAAGTGCCGCGAAACTAGGCGACAAAGTCCGTATTGTGGAGTCAAAGCCTATTTCTAAACTAAAAAGCTGGCAATTGGTTGAAGTTTTAAAACATTAATTTAATTCTGAAAGAATAGAAAAATGATCCAGATACGTTCCATCTTAGAGATTGCGGACAACACAGGCGCCAAACGCGCTGCCATGATTGGCGTGATCGGGCGCCGTTCAAAGCGTACGGCTACCATCGGTGATGTGATTACCGCTTCCATTAAAGAGGCATTACCGGACGGCATGGTTAAAGCCGGTGAAGTAGTCAAGGCCGTTGTGGTGCGGACGCGCAGTCCGATCAGGCGAGCGGATGGATCGCGGTTACGTTTTAACTCGAATGCCATTGTGATTATTGACAATCAAAAGAATCCGCGGGGTACCCGCATTTTTGGACCTGTGGCACGTGAATTGCGTGAAAAAGAGTTTACCAAGATTATCTCGTTAGCGCCGGAAGTGGTGTAAAAATGAAACTGAAAAAAAATGATATGGTGCTGGTAACAGCCGGCAAAGACAAAGGAAAGAAGGGAAAGGTTTTAAAAACGTTTCCTACTTCTCAACAAGTGATTGTAGAAGGTGTGAACTATTCTTCAAAAGCAGTTCGCCCCAACCAACAGAATCCGCAGGGTGGTTTTGCGAAAATTGAATCTCGGATTCATGTCTCAAACGTACAGTTGATTTGCCCGAAAACAGGCAAACCGACACGCATTGGATACCAAGTTTTGGCCAATGGCGAAAAGGAAAGAATTTCTAAGAAATCGCAGGAAATTATATGAGCCAGAAAAACGGTCATTACATCCCTCGGTTATTGAAAAAATACCGAGAAGAAATTGTCGTTGGGATGAAAAAACAGTTCGGGTATGAGAACGTGATGCAGGTTCCGCATCTCGAAAAAGTTGTCATCAACATGGGTGTTAAAGAAGGCGCCCAGGACATTAAGATATTGGATCAAATTGCGCTCGAACTTTCGCAGATTGTCGGTCAGAAGCCGGTGGTGACGCGCGCCAAAAAGTCCATTTCAAGTTTTCATTTAAGAGAAGGGGCGCCCATTGGCTTGAAAGTGACGTTACGCAAAAGCCGAATGTACGAGTTCATCGATCGCTTGTTTAACGTAGCCATGCCCCGTATCCGTGACTTTCGCGGTTACTCAAATCAAAGTTTTGATTCAAACGGTAATTACACGTTAGGTATTCAAGAGCAGATTATTTTTCCTGAAATACAGTTTGATAAGATTAAAAAAGTTCAAGGGATGGATGTGACGTTTGTGACTTCCACCAATCATACAGAAGAAGCCAAACAACTTTTGCAAATGTTGGGGCTTCCGTTTAAAAAGTAAAACAAGTATTTAAAAAGGAAAATTTGACTTATGGCAAAAACATGTTTGGTCGTGAAAGCAAATCGAAAACCAAAGTTTCCGGTACGGAAATATTACCGTTGTGTGGGCTGCGGCCGTCCGCGGGGTTTGATTCGAAAATTTCATTTATGCCGTATTTGTTTTCGTGAATTAGCAGTCCGGGGACAGATTCCGGGCGTTGTTAAATCGAGCTGGTGAAAGGGACATCATGGGTGCGCAGACAGATCCAATTGCAGATTTTTTAACCGTCATTCGAAATGGGATTCATGCCCATAAAGAACGGGTAACCACACGTGTTTCAAACGTGACGCTCAAAATTGCCGAAATTTTAAAAACAGAAGGTTATATAGACAATTTTAAAGTAACTGAAGAAGGCGGTAAGCGTTTTATCCGCTTACACCTGCGTTATGTCGATAGCAAGCCCGCCATTCGCGGTTTAAAGCGGATTTCAAAGCCGGGTATTCGCTACTACAAGAGCGTCCAAAAGCTGCCTGTGGTGATGGGCGGGCTGGGCTGCGCTATTGTGACAACGCCAAAAGGGGTTTTGACAGATCGTCAAGCACGTCAGCAAAAAGTTGGCGGCGAAATCATCTGTCATGTGTGGTGATTTAAATGTCGCGCGTCGGTTATAAACCAATACAAATTCCTTCGGGAGTCAAAATTCAAGTAAGCGGACCTGCGGTCACCGTAGAAGGTCCAAAGGGTAAACTAACGCAAAAAACCAGTCCGCTGATTAAAATTCAGGTTGAAAAAGACCAGATTAGTTTTAAGCGATCGGGTGAAGACAATCGCAATAAAGCACTTCATGGCCTCACACGAAGTTTGGTTCAAAACATGATTCATGGTGTGGTCAATGAATTTACGCGTCAATTACAAATTGAAGGCGTCGGCTTTAAGGCGCAGGTGAACGGACAAAACTTACAGTTGTCGTTGGGTTATTCACATCAAATTAATTACGTGATTCCGAGCGGTGTCAAAGTGACGGCTGCCAAGCCGACGCAAATCAGCGTGAGCGGAATTGATGCAACGCTGGTCGGCCAAGTAGCGGCGGAAATCAGAAGTTTTTATAAGCCGGAACCTTACAAAGGCAAAGGCGTACGTTACGCTGACGAGCATGTTCGTCGTAAGAAAGGGAAAGCGGTAGCTTAATGGCATTTTTACGTGCAATTCAAAGGAAAAAAAGGCATGAGCGGCTTCGTAAGAAGCTTGTCGGAACAACGGAAAGACCGCGACTGTCCGTTTACCGTTCCAATTTAAACCTTTCTGCACAAATTGTGGATGATTATGAGGGTAAAACACTTTTGTCGGGATCAACTTTAGAGTCTGCGTTTCGCTCGAAAGAGAAAACAGGCGCTAATCTTGAAGCAGCCAAGCGTTTTGGTCATTTTTTAGCAGAGAAATTACAAAAAAAAGGCGTCAAAAAAATCGTATTTGATCGCGGCGGTTACGCCTATCACGGCCGCATTAAGGCATTTGCTGATTCGCTCAGAGAAAAAGGAATCGAGTTCTAAACATGGCAGAATCTAAGACCGGTCAAGAAGCGCAAGAACAAACAAACGAAAAAGCAGCTGAATTGAGCGCGGTAACGCCAAAGACTTCCGAGCACGGATCAGGCAAACCCTCGGGCCGTAAGGGCGGTAAAACCCCTCGGCGCCGTGAACCAAACAAACAGCGTACAGAAGGCGAATTCATTGAGAAAGTTATTCAAATTAACCGCGTATCAAAAGTAGTGAAAGGCGGCAAACGGTTTCACTTTAGTGCTTTGGTGATTGTAGGTAACGGAAAGGGCGAGATAGGATTTGCTCTTGGAAAAGCTAACGAAGTGGCAGATGCTATTCGAAAGGGATTAGTTCACGCTAAGAAAAGTTTTAAAAAGTTAACGCTGGACGGCACAACGATTCCGCATGATATTGTCGGCCGATATGGGGCCGCTAAAGTGGTGATGCGCCGCGGCGTTCCCGGAACAGGTATTATTGCCGGCGGCGCGGTCCGTGCGGTTTGTGAATGTGCGGGTGTGCGTGACATTTTAGCCAAAAGTTTAGGCAGCAGTAATGCCATCAACGTATTGAAAGCAACCCTGAATGGTTTTGAATTAATGATTCAGAAAAATAGTAAACAGACAACAGAAAGTGCAGTCAATGAAAGCGCGCAAGCCGTATCATAAACGGGCAAAAAGAATTGGCAGGGGCAGCGGTTCCGGCCACGGTAAAACTGCCACCAAGGGCATGAAAGGCCAAAGATCGCGGTCTGGTTTTCATCAGCGAGCTGGATTTGAAGGCGGACAAAACCCTTTTTATCGCCGAGTACCAAAACGCGGTTTTAATCAAGCCGAACGCAACAGTTTCGCTATTATTAATCTTGATCAGCTGGCTCAGTTAGAAGCGAATGAAGTGACGCCTGAAATCTTATTACAGCACGGCATGGTTAAGCATTTGCTGAACGGGCTTAAAGTGTTAGGACGCGGACAACTAAATCGAGCGGTCACAGTGAAGGCGCATCGTTTTAGCGCATCTGCCAAAACAGCCATTGAAAAAGCGGGCGGTAAGGCAGTTTTGATCGAACAGGCCGCTCGTCGTCAAACACAAAATTGACGACTTTCACATTTGAATTGAGAATTGAATTGCCATGTGGCGATCGTTAGGCAATATTTTTAAAATTCCTGATCTTCGAAAGAAGGTCTTGTTTACGCTCTTTATCATTGCCATTTATCGTGTCGGCGCACACATTCCGACACCGGGCATCGATGGGAATGCGCTTAATCAATTTTTCCAACGCATTAGCGGAACGACCGGCGGCAACTTGTTTGGCATCATGGGCTTGTTTTCAGGCGGTGCTTTACAACGCGCTACTATTTTTGCCTTAGGCATTATGCCGTACATCTCGTCATCGATCATTATGCAGCTTTTGACGGTGGTGATCCCGCATTTCGAAAAGTTGGCTAAAGACGGCGGAGAAGAGGGGCGTAAGGAATTAATTCAATACACACGTTACGGAACGATTATTTTAGCGCTCATCCAGACCTTTTTTATTTCGCTCTGGCTTGAGAATCCAAACGCGTTTCAAGGAACGGTTATCGTGCCCAATCCGGGCTGGTCGTTTCGGTTAATGACCATTTTGACGCTCACAACCGGAACTGCTTTTATCATGTGGCTGGCAGAACAAATTGATGAGGCCGGCATTGGTAACGGGATGTCTATTTTGATTACAGCCGGTATCATTGAAGCAATTCCGACGGCGCTCTTTCAAACGTATATTTTGGTATCACCTTTTGATCCGTCACATCAGCAGTTAGCTTATTGGAAGCTGGGTTTGATGGCGATTTTGTTTGTCGTAACCGTGGTCGGCGTTATCTTGGTCATTCAAGGCCAACGCAAGATTCCGGTACAATACGCCAAACAAATCCGGGGACACCGGGTTTATGGCGGACAAAGTACTTATTTGCCGCTTAAAGTTAACCAAGCGGGCGTGATCCCGATTATCTTTGCGCAATCGATTATTTTGTTTCCGGCCACCATCGCCGGGTTTTTTCCAAAACAAGGTGCGATGCGTTCGATGGCGACTTGGCTTTCGCCCGGATCAGTACCTTATGAGTCGATTTATTTTCTATTGATTATATTTTTTACGTTCTTTTATACGGCGATTACATTTAATCCCATTGAAGTGTCGAAGAACTTGCAAAAATATGGCGGATTTATTCCGGGTGTTCGGCCGGGCAAGAATACGGCGGAACATCTTGATTACATGATGACTCGCATCGCGTTTAGCGGGGCTATTTTCCTGGGTTTGTTGGCGATTTTCCCAAGCATTGTGAGTTCGCCTAAAATTTTGAATATCCCATTCTTAGTTGCCAGTTTTATGGGGGGCACAGGTCTTTTGATTATTGTCGGTGTTGTTTTGGATACCATGAAGACCATCGAATCACAATTGTTAATGCGGCACTACGAGGGTTTTGTCCGTAAAGGTAAACTGCGTGCACGCGTCAGGTAAACAAGGTGTCCGGTGAGAATCGTTTTAATGGGGCCGCCCGGTGCGGGCAAAGGGACACATGCCAAGATCATGAGCGAACGATACGGCGTCGTTCATTTGGCAACCGGTGATTTGCTAAGGGCTAACGTCAAAGCGGGTAATGAATTGGGCCGCCAAGCGAAAGCCATCATGGAAAAAGGCGAGTTAGTGCCGGACGTGCTTGTGATTCAAATGATTCGCGAACGCTTGGCAGAAAAAGATGCCAAAGCAGGTTTTATTTTAGATGGTTTTCCGCGAACGGTTGCTCAGGCTGAAGCGCTTAAAAAAATGCTTCAAGATCTTCAATTGAAGTTGGACGCAGTGCTTGATTTTAAGGTGTCGGAAAAAGTAGTGCTGGATCGTTTGTCGGGCAGGCGTGTCTGCCCGGAATGTAACGCAAATTACCATATTCGTAACATTCCTCCTCAGAAGGAGGGAATTTGCGACCAATGCGGTACCCGGTTGATTCAACGTAAAGACGATAAGCCGGAAACGGTGTTGGAGCGTTTGAAAGTTTATGAAGCTAAAACGGCACCCTTGATTGATTTTTATAAGAAAAGCGGCCTTTTACGGACTTTGAATGGTGATTTAGACGTCGAGCCGCTTCAAGCAGAACTTGGTCAATTATCTTAATAACTCGCGCACGGCTCAATTTGGCCAATTGAAATGAGGCGTCAGTGATTTCAATCAAATCAAAACGCGAGCTTGGTCTGATGCGGGAAGCAGGGAAAAAGCTTCGCGACGTGTTCTTTGAATTAGAAAAATTAGTACGGCCGGGCATGAGCACGCTTGACATTGATGCGCAAGCCGAGAAACTGATTCGTGCTCAGGGCGCCGTACCGGCATTTAAAGGCTATAGGGGTTTTCCATGCTCGGTATGTCTGTCGCTCAATGAGCAAGTGGTGCACGGGATTCCTTCGAAGCAGAAGATCAAAGAAGGCGATCTTTTGAGCGTTGATATGGGGCTGGTTTGGAAGGATTTTTACAGTGATTCAGCCCGTACTTGGCCCGTGGGCAGGGTAATTCCCGTTGCGGAGAAATTAATCCGCGCAGCCAAAGATTCGCTGAATGCGGGAATTGAGCAGATGCAAGCCGGTCATCACGTCGGCGATATCTCATCAGCCGTTCAAAAAGTGATTGAGTCTTATCAGTTTTCGGTTGTTCGAGACTTTGTCGGACATGGTATTGGCCGAGCATTGCATGAAGATCCACAAGTGCCTAATTTTGGTAAATCGGGTAAAGGCCCAAGGCTTGAAGTAGGTATGGTGCTCGCTATTGAGCCCATGGTCAACGAAGGAACGCACGAAGTCAGCATTCTTTCAGACGGATGGACCGTGGTGACCGGTGACGGAAAACTGTCGTCACACTATGAAGATACAATTGCTTTAACCGAAAACGGACCTGAAATTTTGACACGTTGAGAATTGAAAAATAGATGCCAAAAGAAGATGCGATTGAAGTAGAAGGAAAGGTGTTGGAACCGTTGCCCAATGCCATGTTTCGCGTGGAATTGGATAACGGACACAAAGTTTTAGCGCATATTTCTGGGAAAATGCGCATGCATTATATACGAATTTTACCGGGCGATCGCGTGAAAGTAGAATTGTCGCCTTATGATTTAACCAGAGGAAGAATTACTTATCGTTCAAAGTGAGAATAAATTATGAAAGTAAGAGCATCAGTCAGAAGAATTTGTCAGGATTGCAAAATCGTTAAAAGGCGCGGTGTCGTCTATGTGATTTGTAAATCCGAACCCCGGCATAAACAAAAACAAGGTTAAACCGGGTTGATGACGTTGAAAGGAGAAAATCAGTGCCTCGTATCTTAGGAGTTGATATACCCAATGCAAAGCGCATTGAAATTGCGCTGACATATTTATATGGCATCGGCCGGTCGCAGTCTAAGCGAATTCTGGCGAATGTCAAAATTGATGTGAACAAACGCGCCAAAGATTTGACGGACACCGAGATTTCAAGTATTACGAATGAAATCCAAAAGGGTGGTTTAAAAGTAGAGGGCGATTTGCGGCGTGAAGTTCAGCAAAACATTAAGCGTTTAATTGATATTCGGGCTTTCCGCGGCCTCCGTCATGCGAAAGGATTGCCGGTGAGGGGGCAACGGACTCATACCAACGCTCGAACACGTAAAGGTCCGCGTAAAACGATCGGCGGTCTCAATAAAGGCGCGCCATCACCCGGTTAATGTTAAGAGAGGATAAAAAAATTCTATGGCAAAGAAAAAACTAAAACACATTCCGAAAGGGGTCGCTCATATTTTGGCTTCCTTTAATAATACAACAGTAACGATTACCGATTTAAAAGGAAATGCCATTTGCTGGTCTAGCAGCGGCAATGCTGGTTTCAAAGGGTCAAAGAAATCGACGCCATTTGCAGCTCAAGTTGCTTCGCAAAAAGCAGCCAAAGTCGCACTTGAAAACGGCATGAAAGAAGTTGAAGTGCGCGTGGCAGGCCCCGGTTCAGGTCGTGAATCTGCCATTAGAGGTTTACAAGCAGCAGGATTGCAAATAACGCAAATCAAGGATGTGACGCCCCTGCCTCACAATGGTTGCCGTCCGCCAAAGAGGAGGAGGGTTTAATCATGGGTAGATACACAGGTCCTGTCATTCGTCTTCACCGCCGCGAAGGTACCAATTTGGGTTTAAAAGGCCGCCGTGCTACCGATGAGAAATATGATGAGCGCCTGACTCAGCCGCCCGGTATGCATGGCCGCGGGCACCAGAAGTTATCAAATTACGGGCTTCAGCTGCGCGAAAAGCAGAAGCTGAAACGCATTTATGGCATGATGGAAAATCAATTCCGCGTTTTCTTTCGCCGCGCCGCTAAGAAAAAAGGTGTGACCGGTGAGACGCTGATTCAGTTACTTGAAAGTCGCTTAGATAACGTTGTCTACAGACTGCTTTTCTCCACGACACGTCGTGAAGCGAGACAGATGGTGAATCATGGGTTGATCACTGTCAATGGTAAGCCGGTAGACATCCCGTCTTATTCGATACAGGTTGGGGATGTAATTGGTGTGAGACAAAAAGAAAAAACAATCAAGCGTGTGGAAGCAAGTCTTGAGAAGTGGCAGGATTTACAAGTTCCGGAATGGCTGGAACTGGATCGAAAGAAATTAGTCGGCAAAGTATTGCGTGAGCCGACCAAAGCAGATGCGCAGCTTCCTGTGGAAGAGTCGCAAATCGTTGAATTGTTCTCAAAGTAAAAGTGAGAATCTCTAGGAGGAATTAAAATGGGAATCCGTTGGAAAACATTTGAAGTACCAAAGCGTTTAGAAGTTGACAAAGAAACACTCACGCCGACATTCGGCAAGTTTGTCGCCGAACCGTTTGAGCGTGGTTACGGGGCTACCATTGGCAATGCCATGAGGCGCGTCCTCATTTCATCCATTGACGGCGCCGCCGTCACATGCATCCGCATGAACGGCGTTTTGCACGAATTCTCTGCCATTGACGGCGTTTTAGAAGACGTTGCACAAATTGTGCTCAATGTGAAAAAATTGGTATTGCGTTATCACGGCAAAGAAACCAAGACCATCACGATTGACATCAAAAAAGAAGGTGTCGTGACCGCTCGGGATATTATGGCCGATGAAACCATTGAAATCATTAATCCCGATCACAAAATTTGCACGCTCACCAAAGAAATGCCGTTCCGCATGGAAATGGATGTGGCGCGCGGTCGTGGTTATGTTCCGGCCGAACGAAACAAGAAAGAAGGATCGCCCATTGGTTCGGTTGCGGTTGATTCTATCTTTTCACCGGTCATTCGCGTCAATTTTGCTGTGGAAGAAACACGCGTGGGTCAAACAACCGATTATGACCGCTTACTCTTAGAAGTCACGACGAACGGTGCCATGTCACCTGAAGAGGCTATGCTGTACGCTTCCAATATCTTACAGCGTCACCTGGATATTTTTGTCAATTACGGTGAACTGCCTGAAGAAGAGGAAGAAGAGGAAGAAGAGGATAAGGAATTTTTGGATGTCATTAATAAACCAATCACCGAACTTGAGCTTTCCGTGCGCAGCGCTAATTGTTTGGAAGCCGCTAATATCAAGACGATCGGTGAGTTAATTCAGAAAACGGAAGCGCAGATGTTAAAGTACAAAAACTTTGGCAAAAAATCGCTTCAAGAAATTAGCAGCATCCTGACGGGTATGAATTTACACTTAGGGATGGATCTCCAAGCTAAACTCAAGAAAAAAGAAGCGGTTAGCTAACGATTCGAATTCAGGAAGTAGAGGAAATTAATCATGTGGCATCGAAAACACCGCGGTAGATTATCATTAGAAACTGAGCATCGGGTTTCATTGCTTCGCAACTTAGCGAAGGAATTGGTTGCGCATCAGCGAGTGGTGACAACACACTTGCGCGCCAAAGAAGCATCTCGGTTTGCGGATAAATTGGTGACGATTGCAAAGAAGAACACCTTGCATGCCAGGCGCCAGCTGATTTCTGAGTTAGGTTCCGGAACAGAAGCCGTGGCAAAACGCCTGATCGATGTGGTAGCGCCTAAGTTTTCGAATCGACAAGGCGGTTATACGCGTGTTTTACAGTACAAAGTTCGTAAGGGGGACGGTGCACAACTCGCTCTCTTAGAGTGGTCAACAACGGTTGAGGAAATCACCAAAAAACCGCGGAAAGAGAAAAAGAAAAAAACCGAAAAACCTGCGGCCAAAGAAACGCCCAAGAAAGCAGCCGAGAAGAAACAAGAAAGCCCGGCAGCTGAAAAGGAAACGGAATCCGGTAAAGAGACAGCTAAAAAAGGCGGGTTCTTAAGCGGGTTGCGTAAATTCTTAACTGGCAAAGAAGAATAATCAATTTTGCAATGAGTCAAACGACGACCATGCGTCTTGCCAACCGTATCCAAAAAGTCCAGCCGTCACTCACGCTTGCCATTGCGGCGAAAGCCAAGCAAATGAAACAGCAGGGGATAGACTTGGTCTCTTTTTCGGCAGGCGAACCCGATTTTGACACCCCTGAACCGATTAAGCAAAAAGCGATTGAGTCACTGAAAAGCGGCTTTACCAAATACACACCGGCTTCCGGTACCCCTGAACTTAAAGCTGCGATTGCCCAGAAACTTGCCCAAGAAAACGGTTTGAATTATCAACCGGAACAAATCATTGTTTCCTGCGGCGCCAAACACTCGATCTATAATGTTTTGCAGGTTTTGGTCAACGAAGGCGATGAGGTTATTTTCGGTAGTCCTTACTGGTTGAGTTACCCTGAAATGGTTACCTTGGCCGGCGGTCGCTCGGTCGTAATCGAAACGCCGCTTGAAAGCGGATATAAAATAAAACCGGAACAACTTGAATCAGCCATCACGCCCAAAACCAAACTTATCATTCTCAATTCACCTTCAAATCCGACTGGTGCCGTTTACAACCGGGATGAACTAAAAGCTTTGGCAGCCATTGCGGTCAAAAAGAATGTTTGTGTTCTCAGTGATGAAATCTATGAAAAGTTGATTTTTGACGGCGCCGACCATGTTTCCATCGGAGCTTTAATGCCCGAGATGAAAGATTTAGCCATCACGGTTAACGGCGCGAGTAAAGCATATTCGATGACAGGCTGGCGGTTGGGTTATGCCGCATGTCCCGCCGATATTGCCAAAGCAGTCTCTTCACTTCAGAGCCATTCGACGTCAAATCCAACTTCTTTTGCGCAGGTTGGATTTTTAGAAGCCATTCAACACGGAGAATCAGCCGTTCAGAAGATGAAAGCTGAGTTTGAAAAACGGCGTAATTTGATGGTTGAGTTGTTTTCTCAAATCAAAGGTGTTAAATATTTCAAGCCGGCAGGAGCTTTTTATTTATTTTTGGATATTTCCGAGTTCAAATTAACCTCCGTTGAATTCGCCGATAAATTGTTGGATGAAGCCAAAGTAGCCTTGGTCCCGGGCATCGCTTTCGGTGATGATCATGCCGTCAGGCTGAGTTTCGCCGCCTCAGAAAAGAATATCCGCGAAGGCATTCGGCGTATTGGCGAATGGCTTAAGAGCCGCGCTTAAATCCCTCCTCCGCCTGTTTTACCTACTTTCTTCCTTTTTAATCCCTGATACAATATTCACCTATGGAAAAGCTGTATAAGGTGGTCCAGGGCCAAACCATCGAAAAAGACGCCTTTCTGGCTCAATTACAGGCATTAAAGTACCAAGAGGAAAGATCTGTCGAAGCGCCCGGGGAATTTGCGCACCGGGGCGCCATTGTGGACATCTATCCCATTTCTTATCGCGCACCAATCCGTATTCATTTTCACTTCAATACCATTGAATCTATCCGTGATTTTTCGCCAACCGACGGCAAAAGCTTGACCGCTTTCGAAGAACTTTTCTTATTACCGGTAACAGGGCCTTTTCTCAAACGCTCGCATCGCCTGCGGGATCAATTTGAAACTTTTGAGCCGTTAACGGAATTGCACGATATTCGCCGCGGGGACTATGTGGTTCATTTTGATTACGGGGTAGGCAAATTTCTTGGTTCCAAAATGATTGAAGTAACCGGGACACCAAAGCGCCACTTGGCCATCGAATATGCCGACAAGGAAATTCTTTACATCCCGGCGGATGCCGCCGTTTCGCTTGAACGCTATATCGGTGTCGGCGGACGGTCTCCCAAACTCTCCAAATTGAACGGTAAAGAATGGAAGAGAATCAAAGAAAAAACCCGTTTGGCTTTGGAAGGTATTGCCCGCGACATGCTAAAACTTCAGGCCAAACGTCATTCAAAAGTCGGGATTATTTTCAAACCAAATGCCGAGTGGGAAAAAGAATTTGCCGAAACTTTTCCGTTTGAAGAAACGCCCGATCAATTGAAAGCATTTCAGGATGTTGCTAAGGACATGGAAGGCGCCAAACCAATGGATCGCTTAATCTGCGGTGATGTCGGCTTTGGCAAAACCGAAGTAGCCATCCGAGCTGCTTTTAAAGCTGTCATTAACGGAAAACAGGTGGCTTTTCTGGCACCCACAACGATTTTAGCCGAGCAGCATTATGTGGTACTTAAGCGACGGATGAAAGCATTTGCGGTTCGTGTCGAACTATTATCGCGCTTTCGTTCGGCCAAAGCACAAAAAACAGTAGTCGCACAAGCCAGAACAGGCGCGATAGACATCGTGGTGGGGACGCACCGGCTGTTGTCAAAAGACGTGGCTTTTAAAGATTTGGGATTGGTGGTAGTGGATGAAGAGCAGCGTTTTGGAGTGAAGCATAAAGAAAAAATCAAATATTTCCGGGAAATGGTAGATGTCTTAACGCTTACGGCAACGCCGATTCCGCGCACGCTTTACATTTCGCTGATGGGCGTTCGCGATATGTCTATTATTAACACGCCGCCTAAACAGAGATTGCCGGTCTCAACGGAAATATTGGAGTATGACGATCACCGTGTCAAACAAGCCATTGAAACTGAATTGAAACGCAAGGGACAAGTTTATTTTGTGCACAACCGCGTTCAATCAATCGAGCGAGTTTACCATCATTTAAAAAAACTCCTTCCCGACGTCACTTTTGGCGTGGCGCACGGCCAAATGGATCCTCTGCAGCTTGAAAAAGTGATGACTAAATTTATTGACAGTAAAATAGATTGCCTGATTTCAACCAACATCATTGAATCAGGGCTTGATATCCCGAATGTCAATACGATTCTAGTCAATCGGGCAGATGCCTTTGGGTTGTCCGACTTGTACCAATTGAGAGGCCGTGTCGGGCGGTTTCAAACCGAACGCCAAGCCTATGCCTATTTTTTTGTCCCAAAGAATTGGGTGATGACACAGGATGCAAAAAAGCGGTTCGCTGCTATCGAACGCTTCAGCGAATTAGGATCCGGCTTCAAAATTGCCATGGAAGACTTAGAAATCAGGGGAGCCGGCAACATTTTGGGAGCTGAGCAAAGCGGATTTATTTATGAAGTCGGGTTTGATCTTTATTGCCGCATGTTGAGGAAGGTGGTGCGTGAGCAAAAAGCAGGCATGGGAGCGGCTGCCGCTTGATAGAGTTTGCAAATTTGTCATGATAACTGTCAGAGCTTAGATATATCCCGGACATGAGACCCATTGAATCGTTGTTTGAAAGTGCTATACTAAAGGCTTATGAAATTGACCAAATTTGTTTCTCAGTCTAGCCTTGATTGGATAATTGTTTTAGCAGGCGGTTTGTGCCTCTTGTGCATTGCTTTTCCGTTGCGTTTGACTCATGCCGGAGAACAATTGCTCGATCGAGTCGTGGCAGTCGTGAATCAAGAACCGATCACGCAAAGCGAAGTAGAAACAATGATGCGGCCGATCGAAACTCAATTAAGCCAAGCTTATCAAGGGCAGGAATTGGCCGTTCAGATTGAAAAAACCCGCCAACAATTATTAAGCCAAATCATCGAAGACAAGCTGGTGCTGCAAGAAGCGAAGCGTTTAGGAGTTGAGGTCTCGGAAGCGGAAGTGGATGGCAAATTGAAAGAGTTCCAAAGACAATTCGGCAGCGAAGCCAATTTTAATCGCATGTTGGAAGAACAAGGTGCAGATATTAAACTTATTCGGAAACGCTTGCGCGAACAACTCATGATGCAAAAATTGCATTATATTCAAGTGCAAAGGCGTGTGGTCGTGTCCCCGGTTGAAATTACATCGTTTTACGAAGAACACCCGGATTTATTTAATGAAAAAGAAAAAGTTAAGGTGTGGGTGGTTACGCTTTCTAAGAGTGATGAAGCGGCCCGTAAAGGCATTATGGACGAAGCGGCGAAAGGCAAAGCCTATCAGGCTCTCAAGCGGCTTCAAGCGGGAGAAGATTTTGAGATGGTCGCAAAACAAATGTCGCAGGATTCTCACGCTGAAAAGGGCGGCTTAATCGGTTATGTGGCGAAGGGAGACATGATCGGGACGATTGATGACGTTATTTTCTCGCTTCCCAATGGGACCGTCACCGATATATTGCAAACGGAGCGCGGTTATCATATTTTCAAAGTGGATGACCGTCGGCCGCCCAAAACACTCGCTTTGGATGAAGCGCGCGATAAAATACACGACATTTTATACGAGAAAAAGGCAAATGTCCGTTTTGAAGAGTGGATGGAAGAATTGAAAAAATCCGCCTTTATTTCTCTCCGCTAATGGTTCGACTCCGTTGAAATTGGCGGTTACCAATTTCAATGTCGTTCACTATAGCGCTGAGTCCATTCGGCTTGGCTCAGGACTCAGTCATGAGTATCATCGAAGGGCTGAGCGGAGCGGGCACAATCAATGAGCCGAAGCACAAATCATCAGCGCGTACAAACCGACTGACTTATGAAATCACGTCCCGTTATTGCCATTACCATGGGAGACCCGGGCGGTATTGGGCCCGAGATTATCCTAAAATCTCTCAGAAAGAAGCCTCAAAACCCCTGTTTGGTGATTGGGTCAAAACAAGCCTTTGACTTGGCGGCAAAACGTTCCCGCCAATCGGTTCCTTTCACAATGATCACCCGATTTGATCCATCGGTATTCAAACAAGGCAAAACTTATTTACTTGATATTACAAAACTTGCCAAAAAAAAGTTCCCGCAAATTATTTTCAGATCTTTTCAAATTGGCAAAATATCTGCCGCCAATGGAGCGCTGGCTTTAACGGCGCTGACGGTTGCCGCCGATTTAGCGCAAAAAGGTTTTGCCAGAGCGCTTGTCACGGCGCCACTTCATAAGCTGGCCGTTCAAAAAGTGCGGCCGGGATTTGCCGGCCATACGGAGTTTCTGGCAAATCAGTCCAAAACCAAACGATTTGCGATGTTTTTCTACAGTCCTTTTTTTTGCGTTACTTTGGTGACCATTCACATGTCTTTGAAGGAAGTATCAAATCGAATTACGCGACAGGAAATTCAAACAAAAATTGAACTGACACACGAATTCTTAAAGCAAAAACTTCGAATCAAACACCCCCGCCTTGCCGTTGCCGCGCTCAATCCGCACGGCAGGGAATTCGGCAATGAAGAAGACCGTTTGATTACACCTGCCATTCAGCGCGCTAAACACAAAGGGATCAATGCGGAAGGGCCTTTACCGGGAGATCAGGTGTTTTATGACGCTAAAAAGGGCCTTTTTCATGCTGTGGTGGCGATGTATCACGATCAAGGTCTTGCCCCGTTCAAAATGCTGGCTTTTGACACCGGTGTGAATGTAACACTGGGATTGCCTTTTGTGCGCACTTCGCCTGACCACGGCACTGCGTTTGATATTGCTTATCAAAATAAGGCGAATGCCGCCTCATTTCAATCGGCACTGAAGCTTGCCGTCAAACTCGCCGGCAATTAGCATTTTCTCAAAAAAAGAATATTATTGAAGACTGAGCGATTGGCACAGCCGCTCATAATCGGTGAGGGCGAGCATTTCAGCCCGCTTCTTCGTGTCTAAATTGATAGCATCAAACACTTTCTCCAAGTGTTCTTTAGAAAAACGGCCCTTTAATTCTCCCGAGAGCGAATTGAGAACATTTTTACGGCGATGCGCAAAAGCCCCCTTGATAATGGCAAGGAGCAATGATTCATCTAAATCGGGCTTGGTTGTTTTGAATTCAAGTTTGATGACGGAAGATTCCACGCGGGGTTTTGGCGTAAAACAGAAGCGTGAGACGTTGAAAAGACGCGTTAAATTTGCAAAGTAAGCCGTCGAAACAGACAAGCGGCCATAATGTTTACTGCCGGGCGGCGCTACCAGACGTTCGGCAATTTCTTTTTGAACCATTAAAACGGCTTCTGAAATTACATGGCGGTACTGAATTAAATGAAAAATAACGGGGCTTGTAATGTAATAAGGTAAATTGCCGATGACTTTTAGCTTCACGTTAGCCGGAGCCAATTCGTCCAAGGCAAGTTTCAAAATGTCTGCGTGCTTTAATTGTAAATGAGGGTGCTGGGGCTGCAACTCTTTGGACAGGATTTCAACAAAACGTCTATCGGAATCAATCGCAATCACTGACGTGCCTTCGGCAGCCAAACCTTCGGTCAAAGCTCCTAAACCGGGTCCAATCTCAATAAGGGTATCTTTCGGTTGAATGGAGAGAGATTCTATCAGCTTGCGCTGAATATTAGGGTCAATCAGGAAATGCTGACCCCTTACGCCCCGTACCCGGATGTCATATTTCTTAAGAAGTTCAAGTTGATGCTGCACAGTGATTATTATAATGGGGACAATGCCCTTTTTGCAGTGTTTTACCGAAAAAAGGAAGTTATCCCCATTCAGGCGCTTTGACAAGCGGGTTGAACTATGCTACTATCCCCTTATTTTCTAAGGACTTAGAGCAAATATAGGTTACGCATGAGCGAGAAGTTTAACATTGATTCATTGGCTGATTTAGCCAGAATTCGCCTTAAAAAGGAAGAGAAGGCAAAGCTCACAAACGATCTGAGTAAAATACTCGGCTACGTGGAGGCTTTAGGCCAGCTTAATCTGGAAGGCATTGAACCTACCACGCATGTGGCTAAGCTCGAAAATGTCTTTAGAGCTGATGAAGTCAAACCCGCCTTAGTTCGCGAAGAAGTTCTCAAACATTCTCCCCATCGGGAAGGTAATTTTTTTAAAGTACCCAAAGTGATTGACCAAGCCTAAAATGACTAATCCCGAACCGCTCACCATTCAAGCAGCTGCCCGTTTTATCCAAGGAAGCAGCGAAAAGGCCCGGACAGTTGCCGAAGCGCTGAAAAAACGGGTGGACCAGCTGGACAAGTCCATCAATGCTTACATTCAATTTCAATTGCCGAAAACTTTTGAGATCAAGCAAGGGCCTTTGGCCGGCGTTCCGATTTCTGTCAAAGATAATTTGTGCACGCATGGCTGGGAGACAACTTGCGGCTCCAAAGTGCTGAAAGGTTTCATTCCGCCTTACGATGCTACGGTCATTCGTAAACTGAAAGAAGCGGGAGCGGTGATTGTCGGTAAATGCAACATGGATGAATTCGCTTTTGGTTCCTCTAACGAGTCATCTGCCTTCGGCCCCGTCAAAAATCCGTGGGATTTGACGCGAGTGCCTGGGGGATCGAGCGGCGGTTCTGCTGCGGCGGTGAGTTCCGGAGAAGCCATTGCGGCATTGGGATCTGATACAGGCGGATCTATCAGACAGCCGGCCAGTTTTTGTAGCGTGGTGGGTTTGAAACCGACTTATGGGCGAGTGTCACGTTACGGGCTAGTTGCTTTTGGATCAAGTTTAGATCAAATCGGCCCCATTACCAAAACAGTCGAAGATGCAGCGCTTTTACTTCAAGTGATGGCAGGCCATGATCCGCTTGATTCCACTTCCGCACAAGAACCCGTTCCGCATTACACTGAAAAACTTTCCAAACAGGTTAATGGTCTTAAAATCGGGCTGGCCAAAGAACATTTTGCGGCTGGTTTAGATCCGGATGTTGAGAAAGCAATCCGGCAGGCGGCTAAAACGTACCAAGACTTGGGTGCAAAGATTGTTGATATCAGTTTGCCGCATTCTCGTTTCGCTGTTCATGTGTACTACATTGTAGCCACGGCTGAGGCGAGCTCTAACTTAGGACGTTATGACGGCGTGCGTTATGGGCTTCGAGTGCCTTCCTCTAACTTAACGGAGATGTACATTGATACACGCGATCAAGGTTTTGGCGCAGAAGCCAAAAGGCGTATTTTGCTTGGCACTTTCGTGCTTTCCGCAGGTTATTATGATGCTTATTATCTCAGAGGGCTGAAAGCACGCACTTTCTTCAGGAGAGATTTTGAAGAAGCTTTTAAACAAGTCGATGTCATTTTAACGCCGACTGCCCCGACACCGCCTTTTAAACTGGGTGAGAAAACGGGTGATCCGCTTGCCATGTACTTGTCGGATTTGTATACCATTCCGGCTAATTTGGCAGGAAATCCTGCCATCTCCATTCCGGGCGGGTTTACCAATCGGGATTTACCGATTGGTATTCAGTTGATTGGTAAACCTTTTGATGAAGCCACGCTTTTAAGCACGGCTTATGCCTTTGAACAAGCCACGGATTTTCATAAGAAAAAACCAAGGATATAAGACCGGGAATATGTCATCCTACTATGAATAATTATTGACGCAATTATTCATAGTAGGATGACAAGCGAAGCGGCCTCAGAATGACATAACTATGAACACATACGAACCCGTGATCGGCCTTGAAGTGCACGTGCAGCTGGCGACCAAAAGTAAAATCTTTTGTGCTTGCTCCACGAAATTCGGATCGGAGCCAAATGCGAACACTTGTCCCATTTGCATGGGTTTGCCCGGTACTTTGCCTGTTTTAAACGAACAGGCGCTGCGTTTGGCCATGAAAGTAGGGTTGGCGCTTAATACGACGATTGCCAAGCGAATTAAATTTGACCGTAAAAATTATTTTTACCCTGATCTGCCGAAAGCTTATCAAATTTCTCAATATGACATGCCGGTTTGCGCACACGGCGGTTTAACAATTCAACCGGAATCAAGCGGCGGCATAACCAAACAAATCGGGATTACCCGCGCTCACTTGGAAGAAGATGCCGGCAAGTTGCTGCATGAAGGTGTGAAAGACGGCAGTTGGGTGGATTACAATCGGGCAGGGATCCCCTTGCTTGAAATTGTTTCTGAACCCGATATCCGCTCGCCCGAGGAAGCTTATGATTACCTGACGCGGCTGAAAGCCGTTTTACTCTATTTAGAAGTGAGTGATTGCAACATGGAAGAAGGGAGTCTTCGCTGCGATGCTAATGTTTCGCTGCGCCCAAAGGGTGAATCACAATTTGGCACCAAGGTAGAAATTAAAAACCTCAATTCTTTCAAAGCTGTCCAGAAAGCTTTGCAATATGAAATTGAACGTCAAACCGAAGCGCTTGAGCAAGGCGAGAAAATTGCGCAGGAAACACGGCTTTGGAATGATATGCAAGGCAAAACCATTTCCATGCGCTCCAAAGAGCATGCGCATGATTACCGTTATTTCCCGGAACCTGACCTCGTGCCTTTTACTGTAACGGAAAAGGAAATTGAAGCAGTCCGGCGCGCTTTGCCTGAGCTGCCTCAGGCACGCAAAGAACGTTTCGTCAAAAACTTCGGCCTTTCGGATTATGATGCTTCTGTTTTAGTCAATGACAAGGTGTTGGGTGAATATTTTGAGAATTGTGTTAAAGAGGGCGCTAACGCCAAATTGGCCTGCAACTGGATTCAAACGGATCTATTAGGCGCCTTAAATGAGCGCTGTTTGTCATTTGATCAGAATCCGATCACCCCTAAGCATTTAGCTGGCATGTTGGCCTTGATTGAAAATAATACGATCAGCGGAAAGATTGGTAAAGATGTGCTGCCGCTCATGATCGATGAAAAGAAGACGGCCGATCAAATTGTGAAAGAAAAGAATTTGGTTCAGGTCACAGACACCAAACTCTTAGAAGACATCGCCGAGCGGGTGATTGCGGCTAATCCCAATCCGGTTGAACAGTATAAAAGCGGTAAAACACAAGCGATCGGATTTTTGGTTGGCCAAATCATGAAAGAAACGAAAGGCAAAGCCAATCCTAAAATTGTGAACGAAATTTTACAAAAGAAATTATCCTAAGCATGGCCAAATCTCAAAAGAAAAAGGGCGGGGAGACATTTGACCGGCAAACGCTCTATCTGATTATCATTGTTTTTGTTGTCGGTATTTTCGTTGGTTTTTTATTTGGTAAACGCGCACAGCAAACAGCCGAATCTTATCCGGCGCCGGTTGAAAGAGAGCGGCCTGCCGAACGTCAAAAAAAACCCCGGCCGAAACCTTCTAAAGTTAAAACACCCGCCCGGCCCCAAATTGCCATTGTGATCGATGATATCGGGTACGATCATCATTTAGAAGACTTGCTTTTTTCTTTGCCTGCCAAGGTAACTTTGGCCGTTATTCCTGGCCTCACGTATTCAGAGCGCTTTGCCAAAGTAGCTGAGAAAGAAGGGTTTGAAGTGATTATTCATCAACCGATGGAAGCGCAGCATGAACAGAATGGTACTTACCAGGGGATGATCGAAACGAAAATGGACAACCGCGCCATTGAAAGTGCTGTGAAGATGAATTTAAAATCAATTCCACAGGCAGTCGGCATGAGTAACCACATGGGTTCCTATGCGACACAAGACAGACGTGTGATGGATACCGTTTTCTCAGTCCTGAAAGACCGTCACCTTTTCTTTTTAGACAGCATGACCACTTCTTTATCGGTCGGAAAAGGCGAAGCGAAGAAAGTAGGCGTTTCCTATCTTCAAAGAGACATTTTCTTGGATAACAATGACGATGCCGATTACATTCGCTCACGGCTTCATGACGTGAAATCCATTGCCGGAAAAACAGGAACAGCCATTGGCATTGGGCATTACAAATGGTCAACGCTCAGCGTTTTAAAAGAAGAGCTGCCGAAGTTAGAAGAAGAAGGTTTTGAGATTGTTCCGCTTAAGAAATTGTTATGATCACCTTAGGTATTGAGACCAGCTGTGATGAAACTTCCTGTGCACTCCTTGAAAATGGACGGCACTTACGTGCTAACATTATTTCTTCCAGTCTCAAGAAACACAAACCATTCGGCGGTGTTGTGCCCGAGATCGCTTCCCGCCATTGTTTAGAAGCCATTCATGTGGTTTATCGAGAAGCCTTAAAAAAAGCGCGCCTCAAGGCGCGGCAGATCGATTTAATCGCCGTGACCAAAGGACCCGGCCTGGTTGGCTCACTCTTAGTGGGTGTTTCTTTTGCCAAATCGTTGGCATTTGCTTTGGAAAAGCCGCTGGTAGGGGTGAATCATCTCGAAGCGCATGTGGCGGCTAATTTTATCGACAATCCCACGCCCAAGGGTTCTTATTTGGGTGTTGTCGTATCAGGCGGTCACACGAGTTTGCTTAAGATCAAGCGGTGGCATTTTAAGGAAATTGGCTGCACGGTGGATGATGCCATCGGAGAAGCTTATGACAAAACAGCCAAGATTTTAGGTTTGGGATATCCGGGCGGTCCTGCGATTGACCGGTTGGCACAAAAAGGTAACCCGCGGGCTTATACGTTCACGCAACCGAAAGTTGCCGGACGTTATCAATTTAGTTTTAGCGGTATCAAGACAGCAGTTTTACATCATGTGCATGGTAAGAACGGCCGCTACAGGCCCGGCGTACGTTGGCAGGGCCGGAAACTTTATGATTTATGCGCCAGTTTTCAGCAAGCTGTTACCGATTGGGTGATTAAGAAGGCGATTCTTGCCTGCCAGGAAAATAAGTTAAAGCAAATCGTTGTCGGAGGAGGCGTGAGCGCTAACTCGCGCCTACGGAACGAATTAAGCAAGGCTTGCCAGTTGCATGGTATCAAATTACTCATACCGCCGCTTGCTCTCACTTTAGACAATGCGGGGATGATTGCGAAACTGGGTTATGAGCGTTATCGCTTGGGTATGCGTTCCGGGCTTGATTTAACACCCAATCCCAGTCTTGATTTTGAATAGCGATACGCTTTTCTTGACACCCTCTCTTTTCAGTGATAACTTAGAACTGCTTTACCACCCATTTGGATTAAAGGAGGCTTTCTATGGCCAAACGAAACGCCGACGAGAAGATTTTAGATGTTGATGCGAGTATGCAGGGAACCATTTCCTTTAAGGACCCTGTTAATCTAAGAATTAACGGTAGTTTTGAAGGTAAATTGGACACGCGCGGCAACCTGACCATTGGTGAAAATGCCAATGTGAAAGCTGATATTCAAGGCGACCGCTTAATTATTGCCGGCAAAGTAACAGGTGATATTATTGCTTTTGAAAGTTTAACGGCGATTGCGCCGGCTTATATACAAGGAAATATTAGAACCCCCAAACTCAGCGTTGCGGAAGGGTCTATTATCGAAGGTCAGTTGATCATGACCAATATTACCGGTCCTACCGCTGAAACATTGTCCTTGCGCGAAGTTGCACAGTACCTGGAACTCGAAGCCAAGGTAGTACAGGAATGGGCTGAGAAGAAAAAGATTCCGGCTCGGATGGAAAAAGGCGAATGGCGTTTCAGCCGTACCGTGATTGATAAATGGGTTCAGGACGAAAAAGTTAAGTCATAATTAGTTCGAAGTTCATCAGCGGAAGTCACTGACTGCAACTCGAAGTCCCGATATCAAAATTCTATTTACAAATTATTTTTTTTAATTGAAGGGTACCATTGTGGCTTTTTTGACAGAAGAAGAAGTTCAGCATTACCTTGGGAAAACGCCTGCCGACATTCAAAAACTGATGAAAAGAGGCAAACTAACCGCTTTTCGTGTGGGCGGGTCATACATTCGTTTCAAAAAAGAAGAAGTGGTGGCACTCAAGAGCGGTAAAAAGTTTATCGCACCGGAAGAACTGGGCCGCTCTCAGTTAGAGCGATTTCGGGATTTTTGGAAATTCTACAGCTTTTACGTCATTACGTCAGTCTGTCTCCTGGTGTTTATTATCCTCTTTTTTCAGTTATAGCTTATGTCAATTCCCTTTGAGGTGGGTGTCGATATCGTCAGCGTTTCCCGAATGAGGTTGGCCATTGAACGACAAGGCCAACGGTTTTTGGATCGTGTGTTTACGACGGACGAGCAAATCTATTGTGAAGCCAAGCGGAATAAATATGAAAACTATGCCGCCCGCTTTGCAGCCAAAGAAGCATTGATTAAAGCCAAAGGCGGCGGTCCCGGCCGCTATGCTTTTAGTGCCATCGAGGTCAAACGGGGTCAATACGGTAAACCCTACCTTTTTCTCTCGCCCCGCGCACGGAAGCAGCTTGCCGTGCCGGCACAGGCCGAATTTCGATTGACCATGGCGCATGAACGTGATTTTGCCATTGCGACCGTCATGATGGCGGTATGAAAGTACTTTTCGTTAATGCGGATGATTTCAATTTAACCCCGGGTGTTTCAAAAGGTATTTTCCGCTGTTTTGACTGCGGCATCGTATCCAGCACAAGTATTTTTATTAATTTACCGCTGTCCCGCGAGCAATTTTTAGGCCTTAGAAAACGGAAACATCTCGGCCAAGGCCTCCATCTCAATATGACTTACGGTCAGCCTGTTCAGCATACCAAACGAGTGAAAAGCCTGGTAGATCAAACAGGTTCATTCAAGCGTTTTCATCAACGGCCCAACCTGAGAGAAATTGCAGGGGAATATCGCGCACAACTGAATCGCTTTTTCGAAGTGTTTGGCAAAATGCCGGATCACTTAGACACCCATCACCATATTCATGCCGATCCAAGCATCTTTGCAATCGTTCAAAAACTTAGCCGTCAGCATGCCATTCCGATGAGACGCGTCTGCGGTTTAGGGCCTCAGACATTAACCACCGATTATTTCTTTGGCAGTATTGGATATGACCGCCATTGGACTCTGAGAAGTCTCACAACCATTCTCAAAAACTTGCCGGACGGCGCCAGTGAACTCATGTGTCATCCGGGTTATTGTGACGGATATTTGCGGAAAATCAGTTCATTCAATCAAGGGAGAGCTGTTGAGCTTTCGCTTTTCTCAAACCCAAAGCTAAAGCAGCTGCTCAAAAAAGAGAAAATTGTGTTAAGTGTGCGGACACGAAAGTCGGATCATGAATATTTTACTCACCAACGATGACGGGATCCATGCGCCTGGTTTAATGGCTGTTTTGGATGTCTTAAAATCAAAGGCGAAATGTGTCGTTGTAGCACCCAACCGCGAGCGTTCCGCCACAAGTCACGCCATTTCTCTTTATCATCAAATCCATGTGCAAAAGCATCCCATCAACGAGAGCATTGAAGGCTATGCGGTTGACGGAACCGCCGCTGACTGTGTCAAATTCGGTATTTTTGAATTAGGACAAAAAAACAAATTCGATTTGGTAATCTCAGGCATTAATCCCGGACTCAATACGGGCATTAGTGTTTATTATTCAGGTACCATTGGTGCTGCCCGGGAAGGATTGATCAATGGTGTTCCCGCTATGGCGGTTTCGCAAGATAGGGCGTTGGGAAATGATTTTTCATATGGTGCCGGACTGGTTTTGAATTTATTTGAAGGGTATTTATCCGGACAGTTGCCAAAAGACGTGTTATTGAACGTCAATATCCCGGCCCTTGACGGCACTAAGATCAAGGGGATTAAATCAACCAACCAAGCGCCTTCACGATTTGCGGAATGGTATGAGTTGCAAGCCGAAGATCAAGCCAAACAAATTAAATCTTACGCGCTGAAAGGGGATATCCATCTCACAGCACCCGACGGCACGAGCGACGAGGAAGCGTTGCGGGAAGGATTTGTTTCAATTACGCCGCTCGGTCTTGACACGACTTGCCATAAGAAAAAGATTGAACTCAAGACGTGGTTGGGGTTCAATAACGGCAGGAAGCGATAAAGCCAAGTTACTTTGCGAGCGTTCCGTCGAGGGTTTCAAACACAATCGTCACAAGATTGTGGCATTTCGGGCATTTGATTTGCTTAAATGCTTGAATGTTCTCATGTTTGGGGCGGTACATAATACTTAGAATCTTAGTAGAGAACTTTGATTCTTCACCTGACCAATGGCATGTCGAACAAACATATGATTCTTTCACAATTGATTCTCCCTGCTTTTTTGGCTCGAAATGTTTCGTAAAGAGTGTATCGGCAGGGGTATAGTGAACTTGAGAAAACTATCCGTAAATGCTTCATTTTTCTAGAGATACCACAATATTTTGTGTTAAGAAAAGAGCGGAACCCATCTAATCGCATCTTCGGTCAATAAATTAAGTTGCATATTTTCTGGGCGTATATATAATAACCGGTAGTTTATCAATAATAAGTGGTAAAAACGCTTTATTGAAACCGGCAATTTCGAATAGAACAAAATAAAAACCACCTTCATCATTTAAAGAATTTCTTAACTTAACGTGGTGTTTCAATGAAAACATGGATGAGAAAAAATGCTGTTATCGGTTTTCTATTGATTGGTTTTGTTTTCTCATTTGTTTTTATTGAATCAGTTACGCCTGCCTTAGCCAAAGAACCTCAGAGCACTCATCAAGACGGCACATTTCCCAACGGAAAACTTGGGAAAACTTTTACTCATTTTATTTTCGATTTGTACAATGGACTCATTCGGCAAGGATACCTCAACGAACCGCTCTTGGAGTATCCTCACCAAATTTGGAGCCGAGAGTTTGAATCGATCCAAAACGCACTTGCTTTGTATGACGCTGAGCGGGGCGGGTATGTGACGCACCAGCATCTTTATCTTCCCGATCAAACGGCAACCGTCACGGTTGAAGCGAATGACCAGCTGTTTCTTAATCTCACAGCACCGCCGGCACATCTTTTACTGGGTGAGCGCCGCGGTATTTTAGATTTTGAATTAGATCCGGTTGGTCCGAATGAACCGGACTTGGCTCAAAAAATCGGTCACAATGTTCAAAGATTGTATGCGCAATACTTAAGAGATCTGTATCGCGGTTTAAATGATCCCGACATTTTATTTAATTACGACTTCATTAACACCTCAGGTGTAGAAGCCTATTTAAAGAATTATTTGAACGGTTTGGTCAATTCGGGTTTGGTTGAAAGTTACCACGTCGATATGGATGAAGCCAGCGTGGGAATCAAAGTTTTTCAAGGTGCAGGGGGCCTTCCATTTAATGCGGTTATCATCACAGGTGATTTGGTCAATACTTTTACGGCCAATGAAGAGGCGAATGTTTTGGCCGCCCTTTACAATGATGTGATTAAAGATTCATTTGTTTATATTAATCCCGAACTTCAACACGACAAATTTATTTTTCTGAGAGCCAATTTGCTGGTTGCTCTTCAAGCGGTTGTTGATTTGGGCATAGAGGCATCGCCTTCAAAAAAACGGCGAGCGTTTCTCGCGATGTATGGCTTGGGAGATCGTTTGGTCAGCACCAGCCAGCGGGATGGCGGTGACATTGAGTATCCCGCAGGAATTGTGACGCCTGCCAATGACAAAGTGGCGTATGTGCAAGGCGTTGATTGGAATGGTGCTTTTGCGCACGGTTCCGGATTTTTTCCGCTGACCAATGCTTTCCCGCAATATGGCTATACGGTTGAATCACACGTTTATCCGTTTGATGATTTTCCAGCTGCGCTACAAGCATTAAAGAAAGCCCAAACCATTATTTTTGATGTTCATGGCAAAAGCGGCGGGGGGCTTACTCTCCAGTGTTATCCGGATGTTCCTTTCGGTGTGGAGTGTTGTTACAAGACAAAAGAAGCGGCAGCCGAACTGGGCATCGATGTTTCTGCCATGGATTGTGATAATTGGCCAGACTATATTATTGGTTATTATGATCCGACGCATAGTGTCATTGGTCTGAGCACCGGTGATAAAACCTGTCCGGGCGGCGGCGAAACCGACCGTTGTCATATCGATTTGGGAACGGCGATCTATGATAATTTGGGCACCAAAGCCGCGGTGATCACTTCGCAATGTTACGGCGGTGCCTGTTCCGGTAGTTTTGGGCATGTCACCAATGTGATGGATTATTACTCGGAAGGGCCGGGGGAAATTAATTGGACTTCTATTTCAAGATACGATGTAAACATCTTAAGTGAGGATGTCATCAATCATCATCGTAAACACCTGGATTGCCTTTTTGACGAACTCACCGGTGATGAAACAACGCCGTCTTGCCGTAAACCGCCTGAGGATATGGTATATGGTTTGTGGCGGACGATTCAGCACAGTGTTTATCTTCGGAAAGTAAGCGGTAAGGTTGACCGGAATGCCTCGTTCGTTTATTGTGAACCCGCTTATACATTCCAATGGCCTGATCTATCGGGCATTAAGCAATATTGTGCAGCCCATGTGGCGGGCGAAGAGCTCACATCTGTTGAATTTGCCCCTACTTTCAATCAAGTCATCTATACTCCCCAAGACGGCATATTTACTGCGTATACAACCAGCGAAATTAAAGATGGCGTTGGTAATATTGAAGTGGATGATAGCGCCTGCCCGACTCGATTGTCGAATGACGGTGACTACGATACAGCATTACGTTCAGGTAGTGCCAGTGTTTCTTTAAGCGGTTATCCGCTTGCAAGCGAAGCATTCTGGGAAAAGGATCCGGATGAACTTCAAGCGCGTTATGGTCAAGATCAATCCAACTGGCCATGGCTAATTAAAATTAAAGTAAGCGGTGCAGAAGCACCCAACGGGATCGCATTGGATGGCAATGATGACGCATACCGCAAGTGGGTTTGGACTTTACCGGGTAAAGGCGCAGCGCCTTGGCGTGATGTGATGGGCAGACAGCCGGCGGGGGATGATGCCGAATTTTGGCTGCCTTGCGTGCCGCCAATCGCGTGCTGTTATCCCAATCTCGAACCGGAACCGACCAATGGCGGCGAAGATTGTATCTATGTACAAAATGGCTGTACTTGCGGCTCTGCCAGTTCCATGGGCACGGATCCCGACTCGGATCCTTATGCCCGCTGTTATGTGCGCGCACCTCATGAAGACAATGATCATCCGGAATGCTTGAATTCGGGAGAAGTTTTTCCGGGTGAACCGCATCTGGTACATGAATGTTGCAACGGCGATGTTTGCGAAGCTTATACGATTAAAGAAAAGCCATGTCCGCAAACAAATGGCCGGCCTAATGAGAATACAAAAAAATGGAAAACCTACCATTACCGTGAATGGTCTATGGACTTGAATGAGAACAAAAACTGCGAACCTATTGTAGAAGAATGTCCGGGTATATTTGGCTAATACCCTTTAATCATAATACCAATTTCTAACCAATCCGTTTACATCAGATTGCCAGTAATGGTTAAACGATTTCAAACGATAGCATTTCCTTTACTTCTCGGTGTGATGGTTTTTCAAACCGTCTCTCTGGCCGCACCGCCTCCAACAACCAAAGCGGCTCATCTGAGAGAATCTGATGCCAGTCAGCTTCTTCAGCAATTTCTTTTTGATCTTTATAACGGTTTGATTGGCAAGGGATTTTTAGATGAGGTACCTCTAACCAAGCCTGCGGAAATCTGGAAACGGGATTTCGATACTTTTAAAACAGCGCTTAAGGATTACCACCCCAGTTTAGGCAGTGTGGTAACCGCCAAGCATCTTTATTATCCGACGCTTGAGATTGTGGTAACGGCAGATGAGACAAACCTTTTTGCAGAGATTCGTGATATTCATCACAATCAGGATCCCCCCGAGTTTTTAACATTGGCTCCGCGTACCGGGTTGTTGTCGTGCGAAGTCAAGCCGGTTGATCAAAATACCAAAGACCTGGCTTTTGTGGTTGGCGGAAATGCACAGTGCTTATTTGCGCAATATTTGAGTCAACAGTACAAGAGCGATCCTGACCCCGACAAGATTTTTGGCTGGGATTACGTTCTCAATTCGAATGTGGATGTTGTCTTAAATGATTATTTGTTTTCCCTCAAACAGCGTTTATTATTGGATGACTATGAGATTAATCTTGAAAACGGCCATGTGTTCATTGATGTGATTGAAAATACCCGCGGTCTGCAAACAGTGCCTGTTCAATTGTCGCTGGGTCTGGTTAGTATCTACGAACCAGAAGAAGAAGCTCAAGCGGTACAGAATTTTCTTCAAAATGCCATTCAGGATAGTTTTGTTTATTTAGGTCCTCGGGAAGATCGTTTTCCATCGACGTTTTCGCGAGACATTTTGTCACTGGCTATTCAGGAGGTGATTCAGGCGGGTGCGGATGCTTTTCCTTGGCAAAAAAAAGATGCTTTCCTTTCGATTTATGGATTGCAACCCATTATTCAATCTCTGACACCTCAAGATACGCCGCATTATCCTTGGGGAACCGTCACACCTCTCAATGCCGAGATTCTGTATATTAAAGGTTCTGATCACAACGGTGCTTTTTCGAAATATACCATCGAGCCTTTTTTGCAGCGTCTCGCTGGGGGTTACGGTTACCATCTCACGTCGTTCAAATATCCGAAACGCGGCGATTTAGTAGAGATCGCAAAAAAATTAAAAAGCGCACAGACGATTGGGTGGGACGCGCATGGCAAAGCGGACGGCAGTGAAACGCTTGCTTGCTTGGATATTCCGTATGGACGTGAGTGCTGCGAAGCGGTGAAAGAGATGGCTCAAGAATTGGGGTTAGATACTTCGCCGCTTATATGTAACGATGTTCTCCCGGCTCAATACAGTGATCGAGATGGAATTATTTTCGGTCTAGCGACGGGAGATGAAACATGTCCTGGCGGAACGGAAACCAATCGTTGCCTCATTCTCTTAGCTCCTAAACTTTATGACAAGTTGGGTGAGAAAGGCGCTGTTTTTACTTCTCAGTGTTACGGCGGTGCCTGCGCCAACCAAGGTAATGTGATGGATTTTTTTTCGGAAAGTACGAATGAACTCAATTATAGCCGGATTTCCAGCTACGACACTCAAATTCTAGGGGATGACTTGCTTGGCAAAACCAAAGAACGTTTAATTTGCACGGAACGTATGAATCAAAAAGCCAAGAGCCCCGAATGTCAAGCCCCGCCGCCGGATATGATGTACGGTTGGTTCAGAACCGTCCAAGCCAGTGTTGAATTCCGAGGTACCAGTGATCGGGTTACTAAGAACGAAGTTTGCCAAGACAAATATGTGTGTCAGTGGGGCGTTTGCGGTGTGAAACAATATTGTAAAGCAAATGTAGGAGGCGTAGAAGATACCCTAGTAGAATTTGCGCCAACGGTGACCCATCTTTCTTACGGTCGCGGGAATTATTTTACCATTAATTTTTCCAGTCCGGTCAAACCGGGTGTTGGTTCGGTTGATTGGGATGATTCTGCCTGCCAGCCGCGTTTAGCTGGCGAAGCTTGGATGACTTCAGATATTCAAGATCGCAGTATTAATATTGAATTTCAAGGATATCCGATGATGGAACGACTTAACTGGCTGCAAACTGATCCGGAAATTTTCCGGCTGCGTTATGGGCATGACCAAAACGATTGGCCATGGATGATCAAAGTGAAAGTCAATGGCGTTAAAGCGTCGAACGGAATTCCTTTGGATGGTAACAGCGCCGCCGCGCTTAAATGGGTTTTCCCAATGCTGAATTCAAGTGTAGAGCCCTGGCAGGATATTATGGGCGCCGCGCCGGCCGGTGATACGGCCGAATTTTGGCTGCCTTGTTTGCCGCCGATAGCTTGCTGCCTGCCCAATGTTGAGCAGGATGAAAATACTCAAAATTGGTATCAAAACGGGTGTTCATGCACCGGTGCGCGGTCTATTGATACGAACCCTTCCAATCCTGAGGCAACTTGTTACGTTGAAACGCCTGACCATCAGATTTTTGAGGGCGAAACTTTTTTATGGCATGAATGCTGCGACAAGAATCCGGAAGATCCCAATGGCGAAGGGGTTTGCAATGCTTACACGAAAGACGTGCTTGAATGGTGCGATGAAAATCAAACCATGTGGAAGATAGCAGATTTTACTTACCACCACCGCGAATATTCAATGGATCGGCATGAAGATGAAGATTGCGAGACCATCCGCCGCGAAGGCGTTTGCCCGCAAAACGGTCCTGCCATTTAAGCAGCAATGGCAAGTTGGCGGGCTGATTCGTATTGTTGGATCAGTTCGTCACTGATAAAATCGAAGAGTTGCCGCAGCTGATTAACACTGCGAATAATGACCAAATCTTTTTCACTGCTCAGCACGCGATTCGCTACGAGGAATTCCGCTAAGAAGAAGTCCGCATTTGAACCCAACGCTTGAATTTGTTCCACCGATTGAGATCTTAGATATTCATAAGCTTCTTTGTAATTTTCTACCGCAATGATTTGTTGATTGACGGGCAAATTTTGGTTTGCACTTTCAATGGCTGTGCGAAGATAGCCGAGCGCTTTAGGCGCTACTACCACGAGCGAATGTTTGGTGCTCAGGGCAATGGCGGGCAAGAAAGGTGCAAATTCAGATACAAAATTGGGTGTGATAACCAAACCTAATGTTTGATTGACGGGGTTCTCCTGATAGGTTTCTATCCAATCATCAAATGACCCTAATTCATCATTCTCACCGGCTGAAACTGTGTGTTTAACGCTCTCCGTCATCACGGTTTGAATGATAGAGCGGGCTATGGGATGAGAAGAGGCTAAAGTTTTAAATGCCGCACCGTTTGAGGCGCTTGAAACAGACCCCGGTTCCCTCGCTGCTTCGTAAATCGGGTAGGGAACTTTTTGACGTGTGTTTAATTGAAGCCGCAGTTCGGAACGTTTTCGGCCAAAGAACATTTCTTGGAATCGCGGATCTGTGAATCGTCTGTCTGCTTGAAGGGTTCGAATCAGTAAAGCTCTCCGATTGGCTGCGGGTGTGTTTACAGTACCTTTAAAAGCTAATACGGCTCCCAGTAAATAACCAATTTGATGATAGAGGCCCACTTGCTCTTGAAGGAGTGATCGGCGTTTACGTCTCAACGCTCGCGTCATATCCATGGCGTCATTTTCATCCGTGGTATCCAATTCTTTTAAACGTTGATCTAAATCAAAGAAAGTTTTGGATGCAGTTTCAAGTTCACCCAAAAGAAAATTAAGCACACGGTTTTTTATTTGAAGGTCAACAATTTGCGGTGCGATGTCGCGTAAACTCACCAACAGCTGATTGTATTTGATTGAAAAGGTAAACACGAGATCTTCTTCGGCAGTTCGTTTTCCAAAATGAAAGAGTTCATCCAAGGTGGATTGTTGCTGGATGTCGCCGCCGCCTTTTGGATTGTGTAATAGTAGTTGAAATTCGGGCCCTAACAGTTTTTCCAACTGTTGTTTCAATTGGCGATAAGTTTTCCACTTTTTCAAAAAACGTTTGATAGATCGAACCGCAGTCATGAGCACTAATCCGACCAGCGCTGCGATTCCGGTAACATAAACGGTGTAAGTGGTATAGATGCCAAAATTGAGTGCGAACAAACGCCGCCGGGCTTGTGCTCTGATTTGATTGTCAGGATGTCTTTCGGCCAAAGCATGCAAAGCATTTCGATCATTGTAAACCCACTCGGATTTCTCTCGGAAAAGCTCTGTCAAATAATTTTCGATAACAAAGATGCTAATGGCCGGCGTTTGACCGTCAACTGAGAATCGGGCAATTTCAGTCCAGGCATGGATTTTTCTTTGCGGATCGTTTTGAATGGTGGTGTCAATTTGTTCGAGAATATCTTGCTGAAGTCGATCCATTTGAAATTGAGCATGTACTTTGGCATAACGGACTAAATTGTTTTTATCATTATCAAAGTCGCCCTTGGCATACAGGTGATCCAGCAAATCTTGCAGCGCATGCCTAGCGCCTTCATCGATTAAGTTGCCATCCAAAGCATCAAAAATCGAAGAAATGTCTCCATTGAAAATGACTTGTCCCTTGGCGTCAATCGCCGGAAGCCGAAGCAGCGATTCTAAAAATGTTCTAGCGGTTTCATTGGTAGGTTCGGCAAGAAAAAGAACGCTGGCTGCCTGAGCACGAACGGTCAATGGCTGTGTTGAATTAATCGTAGAGAGTAAGTAAGGTTTAACTTCGGAAGAAAAGGGCAATAACAAAGAGGCGATCGTTATTTTATCCGGCGTATCAAGCCCTCTTTCATTAAAAAGATCCTCCAACGTTGCGAGCGCCCATTCGGTTGTCGCTTGATCCTGAAGAAGTATATTTAAAGTGGCAACACGTTCCGAAACTTGCGCGGCTTGAATCGCCAAATGTTTAAGATGAACTCTCAAATCAGCCGACAAGTTTTGTGCGGAGACAAGAGATTGCGCGGCGATGAGTTGCACTAAGACAGGTTGTGTTTTTGATAAAGCGATTTGTGTTAAATCATTTTGTAAATGGTTGAGGAGTTCGATGGTATCAGATTTTAAAACCCCTTTTTTGATTCTGCCGTAATCTTCTTTGTCATTTTCGCTCAAATAAATCTTGTATTGATAAAGCTTATCAGCCAGATCAGAGATGTTATTTTGGCGAGTGACTTGGTTTAAGGTAGCTTTGGCGAGTACTCGATTTAACATCGACCCAGCCGGATCAACGGCGGTTCGGACCAAAAAAGCCAGCGCGTGATGATAAACTGCCATATTCGTAGGGGTGCTTGGGATAACATCATGGCGGATTGCAAGGCGAATGGCAGCTGCTAATTGTTCAGTCAATGTGGGATCACCGTGCCAATAGCCTTGTACGATCGCACCAAATATTTCCCAATTATCCTCATCCTCATCGTAAGGATTGAGTGATTTCATTTCAGGTGCCAGATGATAACTGGCTGAAAATGGTTTTTGTTTCTCCCAATAATCACGAAGCGCAGGAACGATGGCCTGTAAATTTTGATAAGTGACCCATATGCTTTCTTCCTCCCGACTCAACATTTGATTAATTGATTTTTTTTGCTCAATGCGAGCCAATGTTTCAGGATCAAACAAACCGATGTTTTCGTAATGATTCACGAGAAGCCGGGTAGCGATGAGTTGATACCTCAAAAGAAGAGGCTGTTGATCTATGGATAAACCACTGGCTAGGGCAATTGTATTATTTAGGTTATCCAAAAAGAAGGGGTTCAGAGGATGAAGCGCACTCTCCGGATCAAACAAATCAAAAGGTTCCACTTGGTCTAAAACATTTTTCCTGGGTGCGTTGAGGGAACCGGATGGTTGGGCAGGCGTTTGCGCAAGGATTTGAGTCAGCTGACTTTGAGCTTGCGCAAATTGTTCCGTTGATAAAACACCCAAAGCAACGCTTATGGAAAGGAGCCACACCAAATAAGTTTTAGGCGGTAATTGATTCTCTGAAATCCGTAATCCTGAATGTAACGAACGTGTTGCGATTGACCGTATTTTTAGAGGTTCAGGTGCATGTTTGCCGTTTTTCAAAAGGTTTCTCAGTTCAACGCGCGCATATTGATTGGCGAGAGGTTGGGTGTCCACAAAAGACAAATGGTCGGGCAGCGAAATGGCGGCGATCTGGTTTTCAATTGGGCAAACCAGTTGAGAAGATGTCATGGTTAAAATGACAACCAGTATTATGATGCGTTTAAACAAGGTATGCGGCTTTGCCATTGGGTGATTTTACGCCTAATTTTAAGGATTTAAAAGTATATCACTGCTAGCTGGTATTTACAAATTAAGCGGATATTTATATTAATCAAGAGATATAAAATAGTACTATTTAGTTCTATAGTTACTCATTCTTCACCTAATTCATGCCAGTTTTTGCTTCCTGTTTTAAGCTGAAAGAATTATAATCCTAAGTTTGTGATTAGATAATAGTGGGCCGATAGTTCAGCTGGGAGAACGCCACAATGGCATTGTGGAGGTCAGGGGTTCAAATCCCCTTCGGTCCATTTCTATAATTTGGGCGGTATGTTCAGCCCCTGTCATCAGTAGATGTTCAAAAATTATTTTAATGAATAGACAGGGGCAGCCCCAACCCATTCATCAATATTCATTTTTATATTTAAGGAAGGTTGAGGCAGTTGGGAGAACGCCACAATGGCATTGTGGAGGTCAGGGGTTCAACTCCCCTCCGGTCCATGGTTCGACGCAGCGGGGTGACCTAATGTCACCCCGCTTTGCTCACCATTGGTCGCGGCGAACCATGTCCTGAGCAAGCGACGAGTGAAACGAGACACGCGTCGAAGGGCAGAGCGAAAAAAAGTTATGCGGTCTGTCTATATTCTCAAATGTTCAGACGGTTCGTTTTATGTTGGTACGACTAACAATTTAAATCGCCGATTCAAAGAACACTGTACTCGAAGCGGCTCAGTTCACACTCGCAAACAAATATCTGTCGAATTGGTTTATCACGAAACTTTCAAAATCGAATCGCAAGCACTTGAACGTGAACACCAACTCAAAGGTTGGTCGAGGAATAAAAAACTGGCTTTGATCAATTTCAACAAAGCAGAATTAGTCGAATTGAGCCGTTCGAGAGATTAAAATGTGATTTTTAGCCGAAGTGGCGGAACTGGCAGACGCGCCGGACTCAAAATCCGGTGGTGCTCAAACACCGTGTGGGTTCAAGTCCCTCCTTCGGCATTCTGCTTCGCTCAAGCACTTTCGTGTCTTGAGCTTCGCAGAAATTGGTATGTGCTTGAATGAAGCAGAAAGAGTTGTGAGAGGGGCTTGAAGGGAGCTCCGTAAATGCGACCTAATGGGAGCATTTAGCTACGGAGCGGGTGGCCGACCTGGAGCGAAGCGGAAGGCACCAAGTCCCTCCTTCGGCACTTCGACTCGGCCATTGCATGGCCTCGCTCAGTGTGATCGTAAAACAAAGGCCGAGTCGAAGTATCCTGAGTGAGCGACGAATAGAATGAGGAGCGAATCGAAGGATATGTGGTTTCTTTACATTCTAAAATGTGACGATGGATCTTTATACACCGGAATTACACAAGATCTTAAAAGACGTTTTGCAGAGCATCAGGCTGGAATACCACACTACACAAGTTATCAAAACCCCGTTGAGATTATTTATACAGAAGCTTTTCAAACAAAATCATTAGCGCGCAAACGAGAACTTCAAATTAAAGGTTGGACACGTGCTAAGAAAATCGCCTTAGCAAATCGGAATATAGAATTGCTAAAGTGTTTATGAAATCAAAACATCCCTACCCATTCGATCAAATTGAACCCAAGTGGCAGCAATATTGGGAAAAAAATAAAACCTTCCGAACGCCCGATCCCGGCCAAGCGGGAAGTGAAAAGCCCAAATATTACATTTTAGATATGTTTCCGTACCCTTCGGGCGCAGGCCTTCATGTGGGTCATCCGGAAGGTTATACGGCAACCGACATCATTGCACGTTATAAACGCATGCGCGGGTTTAACGTACTTCATCCCATGGGGTGGGATGCGTTCGGTTTGCCTGCCGAGCAGCACGCACTTGAAACGGGAACGCATCCCAAAGACACCACGCAAAAAAATATCAATTTATTCCGCAAACAAATCAAAGCTTTGGGATTTAGTTACGATTGGGACCGGGAGGTGGATACCACCGATCCTGACTACTACAAATGGACGCAATGGATTTTTCTGAAATTATACGAAAAAGGACTCGCCTATGAAGCAGAGGTTCCTGTCAATTGGTGTCCTGCACTTGGCACGGTCTTAGCCAATGAAGAAGTGATTGATGGAAAATCAGAACGCGGCGGCCATCCCGTCATTCGTAAGCCCATGCGTCAGTGGGTACTCAAAATCACCGCGTACGCAGATCGTTTGCTTGAAGACTTGGAAGGGTTAGATTGGTCTGAAGCGATTAAAGACATGCAGCGTAATTGGATTGGGCGCTCAGTCGGGGCTGATGTCAAATTTACCATTGAGAGCTACCCGGATGAATTGTGGATTTTCACTACGCGGCCGGATACCCTCTTCGGGGCTACTTACATGGTTTTAGCGCCGGAACATCCTTTGGTATCTCAAGTCACTACCACAGAACAAAAAAAAGCTGTCGAATCCTACATACAGAAAACCGCTAAAAAATCTGATTTAGAGCGTACGGATCTTGCCAAAGACAAAACTGGTGTTTTTACAGGCGCTTATGCTGTGAATCCCGTAAATCAAAAAAAGATTCCGATTTGGGTAGCGGATTACGTTTTGATGTCCTATGGGACGGGTGCCATCATGGCAGTGCCGGCACATGATGAACGTGATCACGAATTTGCGAAGAAGTTCAAATTACCCATTGTTGAAGTGATTCAAGCGCAGATTGCTTCATCGCCTACGGCTTCTCGCAATGACATTGAAAGGGGGCAGCCCCCGAAAGTAGGGGCTATCCCTACAAAAGCATTCACGGGCGTTGGTGCTTGCACCAATTCCACAACTCCCGATGGTTCGTTTTCTATTGATGGCATGAAAAGCGATGCTGCTACCAGAAAAATAACCGATTGGCTTGAAAAAAACGGTATCGGTAAAAAGTCAATTCGTTACAAATTACGCGACTGGCTTTTCAGCCGCCAACGCTATTGGGGAGAACCGATTCCCGTCATGCACGTTGATGGCAAATCAAAACCTTTGAAGGAATCTGAACTACCGCTTTGCTTACCCGAAACCAAATCCTATCAACCCACCGGCACCGGTGAGAGTCCTTTGGCGGGCATTTCGGATTGGGTAAACACGAAAGATTCAGAAACTGGGAAACCTGCCAAACGCGAGACCAACACCATGCCGCAGTGGGCAGGATCCTGTTGGTATTATCTGCGTTACATTGACCCGAAGAATAAAAAAAAGTTAATTGATCCTCAAAAGGAAAAATATTGGATGCCGGTTAATCTTTATGTGGGCGGCGCCGAACACGCAGTATTACATTTATTGTATGCGCGGTTTTGGCATAAAGTGCTTTACGATCTTGGAGTGGTTTCCACTAAAGAGCCGTTTCAAAAGTTGGTGAATCAAGGCATGATTTTAGGTGAAGATGGTCAAAAGATGTCCAAATCACGCGGGAATGTCGTGAACCCGGATGATGTGATCCGAGATTACGGCGCCGACAGCATGCGGCTTTATGAAATGTTTATGGGGCCGCTTGAAATGGTAAAACCTTGGTCGACACGCGGTGTTGAAGGTGTGTCGAGGTTTTTGGCACGTGTCTGGCGCCTCTTTGTCAATGAGAACGGTGAACTTAATTCATCGATTGCAAAACGCGAAGCGACGAAAGCGGAACTTCAAATCTTGCATCAAACCATCAAAAAAGCAACGGATGATTTAGAATCCATGCGATTTAACACCACCATTTCACAGCTGATGATTTTTGTGAATGAGATGATGAAACAAGATGCTCATACCCAATCTGTTTTAGGAACATTCCTGAAGTTATTAGCACCTTTTGCCCCGCACCTGGCAGAAGAATTGTGGTCAAAATTGGGGCACACTAAGTCACTTGCTTATGAACCTTGGCCGGCGTATGATGAGTCTTATCTGGTGCAGGATACGATTGAAATTCCCGTCCAGGTGACCGGCAAGATTCGCAGCAAACTTCAAGTGTCGGCAACGATTTCAGAAGATGAATTGAAGACAAAGGCGCTTGAGGACGAAACTATTAAGAAGTGGTTGGACGGCAAATCAATTAAAAAAGTGATTGTAGTGCCCAAACGGCTTGTTAATATTGTAATTTAAACCGAGCGGCCAGTGGCCAGTTACCAGAAACCAGAAGCAATTGATACATATCTGGTTACCGGTAACTGGTATCTGGTTTCTCGTATCTATGAAACATGCGTAAAGTCGAGATCAAACAAAAGAAAATCTTTGTCGGCAGCAAAAAAGTACCTCTCATCAGCGGCGAAGTTCATTATTGGCGCCTCAATCCCAGTTATTGGAAACCCATTCTTGAAAAAGTCAAAGAAATGGGTCTTTCAGTGGTTTCAACTTACGTGCCGTGGGATTACCATGAATACAAGCGCGGATCATTTGACTTCACCGGCAAAACAGATCAAACCCGCAATCTTAAGAAATTTCTTAATCTCACCAGGCAAATGGGTTTTTGGCTCCTCATCCGTCCGGGCCCGTATATTTATAGTGAATGGCCGAATGACGGCATTCCGTCTTACGCCTACAAATATCATCGGTTACATCCCAAATTCTTGGCGCTGGCGGAAAATTATTTAAGGCACGTTACCAAAATTATCAAACCGTATTTAGCATCACATGCCAAAGGGCACATTGTCTTAGTGCAGGCGGATAATGAAATTGATCCTTGGCCGGATGTTTTTGGGCATCAGTATGGTTTAAGTGAAAAACCGGGGATGTTCCAGAAATTTTTGAAAAATCGCTATCACGGCGAAATTCAATTACTGAACCAGTTATGGGGTACTTCTTATCAGAGGTTTGAAGAAGCCGGTCCTTACATTGCTTGCATGATGAAAAATGAAAGAGGTTTGGCACTGAAGGGCGATAAAGAACTGAAACGGAATCTGGACTACTTTGAATTCAAATATCATTATGCGCATCAAGTGGCCGATTGGAATGTAAAGATGTTCAAGTCGCTCGGCATTGACGTGCCGGTTTATCTCAATCTCTACCCATTTTTCTATGCCCATGACTGGGCGCGTATGAATGCAGTGAGCGATTTGGTCGGCATTGATCTTTATCCCTCCGGCGAACTTGCAGAAGATGAACACGAACAGCGTAAATTAATTGATAAAGTCCGGTATCTCAGCAGTTTTTCCCGATTACCGTATATTGCCGAGTTTGCGTCCGGGGTTTGGCATGCGCGTCATTACGAATCGGGCGTGCTGACGCCTAACCATTATCGTTTGATTACTTTGAGCGCTCTTTTGGGAGGCATTGCGGGATGGAATTGGTACATGTTGGTAAATCGTGATAATTGGTATATGTCGCCGATCAATGAGTGGGGAAGACCGCGCCATGAATTATTTGCCGTCTTTAAAGACTTGGTTTCCATTGCCGAGGAAATGAAACCTTATGACCTTGAGAAGTTGACAAACATTGCGGTGACGATTAATCCCATCCAGTACGCCGCGCGAACCATGCCGGCCGATTCGAATATTTTGACAGCACTTTACGAAGCAGATGTCGATTACGAGTTATTTAATCCCGAAATTTCAATTAGCCGGAAACCGATTCTTTTTTATTCGGGTAATCAATGGTTATCCCGGAAAGCGCAAACCAATTTAAGGCGCTATGTTGAATCGGGCGGTATTTTGGTTGCCTTCCGTAACTTCCCGCGCAAGGATGACGATTTTGAAAATTGTAATATACTGGATTTCCACGAACCTTCCCGAATTTTATTTGAATTTAAGCGCCAGTTTACCATTGATTTGGGACCGCATTGCAAAACCGATTTAACCAGTTCTGTGTTTGCTTTTGATTCTTATCAAGGCAAACCCATAAAAGTGGATTTCCAAAATTACGGATTGCAGACCATCGGTTATCAAAAAAAGGTGGGAAAAGGAAGTATTTTTCATTTGGGAGTTGAGCCCGGCAAAGAATTGATTCTGAACATTTTGAAGTACTTTAAGATCAATTTGTTTTCCCATTCGACCACCCGCGACGTCAAAACGGCTCTTTTTAAAAATAAAAACAGTTATTATGTGGTGGCTGTCAATAATGGCAAGGAAGATAAGAGCGTTCACATCCGTTTGACTTTACCATCGGGCAAAATCAAACGGATGAGTACGGTTGATCTTTCAACGCATCAAGTCGAAGAACATTATTTTCGTATGCACCCGGCTCTTCATTTTGATATTCCGCGTAAAGACGGTAAAGTGATCAAACTTAAGTTTAAGTGAGTTTTGGGCGTATCTAAAATGGATTGTATTTTAGGATAAAAATACTAAGATAGTGAAAATAGGACTGGCTCATAAGTCATACTGAGACCGATAGGCCGAAGGATCTCACAACTCAGATTCTTCCCGCCAGAGGCGAGGCTCGCCAAAGGTGGCGCTTCGCTCAGAATGACATGGCTCGGAGGGTGTAAAGGAATATGTAGGGTCCACTGAAAAAAGGTTTTGAAAATTTAAGTTCTTTGACATCAAGGAGATAGGGCTTAAAAAGCGGGTAAAGGCATGTTAAAATTGCACGATAACATAGAAAAAGGCTTCAAAACCCGTGCAG
>Ga0210019_1000177_pt1 | contig 85203 bp, 105 predicted proteins | sample CryGeyCG2114_020_2_FD_183969 | JGI IMG/M metagenome (GOLD analysis project Ga0210019, IMG submission 183969) | Groundwater microbial communities from aquifer - Crystal Geyser CG11_big_fil_rev_8/21/14_0.20 (SPAdes) (version 2) | ecosystem: Environmental > Aquatic > Deep subsurface > Groundwater ...
CGAGCCGATATCTGATCAATAAAGGAGTCCCTGCCGCTTCAAAGGTACTTGACAGGATTTCGGAATATGATGAAGGGTTCTCGATCGAAGGTGACATGCTTTCAATCATTAATCTAGCAAATGAATTCAAGAGGATGAAAAAGATGAAGCTTCTGAGGTTATTGAGATGAACAAGGATCTGGCCACGAAAGTCCTTGCGCGGGAATTGATGCAAAGAGGAGAATATATTATCTCAAAAGATGCACACCTGAATTATTATCTTTCACACGCAAAGTCTACGGCGATCATAAAGGGAGAAAACAATGAAGATTTCTTCAGGAAATCTGTCTTTATTGAAGAGGAAGAATCCGATGAGGAAGATACAGATTATGAAATAGATGATGAAGACATGCAATCTCTATGTGATTCAGAGATGCGTGAACATAAGATCGAACTGATGAAACAATATGGGGCGAATCATTGTTTCTTCTCAAGCAATCTCCCGATGAGAGATACTTATGATCATCAGAAAGACCTGGTTTTGAGTGAATTGATATCATTATTCGCGATCATCGGACCAAAAGAAGAAGAGACAATCAAGAAAACATTCTATAAAGATGTGCCACTTGTGATAAAGGAATCTATCGAAGCGCTTTCACTTGATAATTTCATGGGTGAATATGACCATTATATCAATGGAGAATGGCCAGGCAGTGTAGATGGTCTTGGTCCGATGCGCGAAGAATTCGCTGAATTCGTATTCTCGCTCCCGAATGAAGAGCAGCATTACAAAGGCAACAGATTGATCATAGAGAATTCAGGCATTGAACACTGCACAAAATTGATGGTCACAGCATACAAGAGACAATCATCTTATTTCACGGATCTATATGATAATATCATGAATGAGATGACAAGGGATATGCTTGCTGAAAAGATAAAGGAACTTCCTGCCGCTGATCAGAACGAGACATTCAATCTCTATCTGACCAGGAAAGGACACCATGGACTGCGTCTTGATTATCTGTATCTGTACTCCAAATCACGCGATGAATTCATCGGATATGTGCTTGAGTCAAGCCAGGAGAAGAGACTCGAGATCGCGTCTGCGATAATGGATCCTGAAGTGATGAAAGATATCGATCGGCGAAATGAGAACTATATCGCTGAGAGGATAGAACAGATGCTTCCAGGCCTGCTCGAAAGAGCCGGACGTATGAATGTATCAAACAGATGAATATATCAGTTGCGTTTCTATGCATGTGGATAATCTTCCCGAAATGATACCAAAGAACACATCTATCGCTTTCTGTCCTGCGACAACCATCTGCCTGACAAATGCGTATGCTCTGTCATGCAACCCGTTCTCTGCTGGCGCTTCAGCGCTGATAGAATCTTTTAGGTCTGCTATATTGTTCTCTCGTATCATATCCATCCAGTGCATGGAGAAAGCGAATGCTTTCGCCTCTTCGTCCCTTGCGTTGTCCAATGTGTCTGAGATGACATGGCCAAGCTCATGGCCTATCGTGAGCATGACTTCAGCAAGATCGCCTTCTTTTATGAATATCTCTGATCTTTCGCCTTGTTTTCTTCTGTTGATCGCGAAACCTTGTATGCCTGGCTTGAATCTGCCGCCAAAGGAATCAAATATCCTTGCCATATCTTCAATAGGACAGATAGTTATCGAGATGTCTGATGGTATGTTCTTTCCAGTGGATAGCTTGAATGCTTCCTGGATATAATGCCTTATATCATCAGCCGCGCCGATGAAACAAGTAGTGTCTCGATTCGGTCTTAAGAAATCACCTGGAGTGAAAATATATTGAGATTGCGGGATAATTTTGTGTGTAGAAGATTCTGGTTTTTTATCAGAATAGATATTGTTGATCACAGCGTATTCCAAGAAGGAAGGGGACCCTTGGACACTTTCGCATCCAAGAGCATAATTGCCGGAGTCCCTTCCTGGAGGGGAGCATGAGTACATGGGAACGCTCTCTGCCGTCATTGAGCAGTATAGCATGGGTCCAGGCATTGTAGGACATGAATACGAAGGAGGGTGATACATGAGTTACACCTGCCGTGGACTTCTTAGTTCTGCCATACCGGACATAAGTAGGGCATATGCCTTTAAGAAGTAAATCAAGATAGAGGATATCAGAGTGGGACATGGGGGTCATATTGGGCTTTTGGAAGATTGGTGTTAAATGTGGCAAATTGCCACTTGTTAATGACATAAATAGAAAGGTTTTTAAAGATAGCCATAAAACAACCCCCACGATGACCTTGGATGATGAAGTAATGGAGATGCATGAGATATTGAGGACATCTGCTGGTGATATTTCCATACTCAATGATGCCAGATATTCTGATGAAGCCAGACAGAAACTGGTTGATGATTTTATAGATAGAAAAGATTATTCTGGTCTCGCTCAATTCGGAGTACTTCATAGGTTCAATGATTATGTTATAGACCGATTTGTCGAACTTGATAAAGTAGAAGAAACTGAATATTATCTTCTGAACCGGATCGATGACCCAGACATCATCGCTGACCAGAAGGAAAGATTTGAACAGGCAAAGGGTGACGGCGATTATCAGAGGGCTTGCTCAGTTGCGTTGGAGTCGTATGGTGTGCTTAGGGAATTTCTACGTGAAAGAGATTCTTTCACTGCCAAACCGTGTATAATCAAACAAATGATTATGAGTAATATGCAACTATTAGATTCATTTAATCTGATCTTAGAACTCGCAAGCAAAGCGGGAGAGAAAAACAATCTAGTTTATCAAGAATGCCTTGAACACGACATGGAACTTTTTAGAAAAAGTATAGAACACGACACCCATATAAATTTTTTGCCCAATCCATTCATCATGTCAACAGCATTGAATCTCTCCCTATTCAAAAATGAAAAAGAAACACTGGGAGAAGAAATTGCCAAACGTAACATGTATCATAGGATTAAAACCAGATATGATGCCCAAGTGAAGATTGAATTACAAAAGGCTGAAGAAGAAGGGAACACCTATGCTCTTTTTATAAAAGCAATCTATATCGGCACAATGAATTCCACTCTAACAGATTGCAGTTTAGTTGGCATACTACGATCCGACAATAAACCGACTAATATTTCAGATGAAATTTTCCTTGGAAATTATGTTCAATCGCGATATATACATGAAGATGAAGATGATTCAAGACCATTAAAATCAGTCGATAAATTAATCACTGAATTAACCAGGGTATTTGATAATCCAGATAAAGATTCTGCAAAGATGGCAAAAGTTGTGGTTTTTGAAAAAGCTAAAGACCTTGATGAGATAGTTGAGTGTTCATTATACGAATCAGAAGATCTATTTGTACGAAAACTCGGCAAAGGAGCTACTGGAGAAACTTACGAAGTTCAGTCAACTGCCTTTGGTCGTCCAATGGCAGTAAAAATAGTGAATGATGATTGCCACAGTGTATTTGAAGCAAAGATATTATCCAGCCTATCACACCAAAATATTGTGCGCATCTATGCAGCATCTCACGACGCAGTTGAAAAAATGGAACATCTATTTCACAGGGTAAAAGTCAAAAGTATAATGATGGAACTTGTTGATGGCGATTGTTTAGGTGACCTAATTTCACAAAATCCCCAAGGATTAAATCTAGAATCCGCAACAGATTATTCATTGCAACTCATGAAGGGAATACATTATTTACGCGAAAAGAATGTATTTCATAGAGATTTACATCCATATAACATAAAAGTAAATTCTGACAACATCTTGAAAATAATTGACTTTGGAATTGCAGTAAGAGATCTTGGTTCAGCACCAAAAGACAATAGAAGATATGGTGGAAAAAATGATATTTTTTCGTGGGGCTTAATTACATATAACATGTTTACTGGCAATCACTTAATACTAACACAAACATCAGATACTGGAGAAACTACATTTGCAGACGCTATTTCAGAGATTAAATCCGAAATGCTTGAAACAGATGGCAGATTAAAAGAAAAATATCACGATAAAATCTACAATGACGACCGCATACCAAAACCAATGCAAGACAACATCACCTTGGCATTAGAAAGCAACAATCAAAGAGATCATATAACACTATTAGAAAGACTCGAAACAAATAAATCACTTCAAACCAAGTACGAAAGACATAAGACTGAAATTGAAAAGCATTTAGGACACCCCGTCACATTTGAAGAATATGCAAACCTTAGCAAGATGTTCAAATCCCACGATTAATTCACTATTTCTCGAGTAATCAAAGTTTGGCTGAAATCATTTATAACATCGAGCAGTATTTTACACTCCATTATTATCCTTGCTTCATAGAGATTATATTTAGTATTATTTATTCGATGCACAACATCATATCTATGTTTGATAAGTTCTTCTAATTTTTCAAAATTTATTTTTTCGGCAAAGATGAAATCATACAACTCTAAAAATACATTAAAAATATCATTTAAATCAACTTTGAACTTTGGGCTAATTATTTTGGCTTCATCAATACGTTCAGCAGTGTGTCTTAATTTATCAATTATTTTATCAATTATCAAATAAAGTGCAAATTTGCGGTATTTATGTGGTTCAGAAACATTCGCTGCAAACAATGACCTCAGATAATAATGTATGAATTTAGCGATATTATCGTGGTATTGATAAGCGACTTTTAAATCCATTTTTGATTTTGTGTCCACTATCTCATGCAAAGCAAATAAAAATTCCTTCACCAAATAATATATTCTTCTCTCTAAAGAGATTATCTTTTCTGATTCCTCTGTAGTAATTAGACTATTGATTACAATTTCATTATTTTTTTGTGAAATTATTTCAAAACCAATAAATCTCTGCAATAAATCACTAACATAATCAGTTAAGTTAATTGATTTGTTATTTTTATAGTCAGCAATCTTATTTTTTGAATATTTTACTCTAATACATTCAACTCCCTGCCAGTAGAATTCATGGAATTGTTTCGCAAGCATTATTTTACTGGTTTTATCGGCAACGATTACCCTTTCTTTGATGACTTTCCTATTTTTTCCATCTAGCCACAGCATCAATGCGTTTCCATCCTCATCGACATTGATCTCATCGCCCGGCTTTATCTTGTGCTTCCTGGCCCATTGGCTCGGCAGGCTGACAGTTAGTGTGCTCTGACCGACTCTATTGACTTTCCTTCGCATAGGTACATGGTAACAACACACAAATAAATACTTTTCGGTTAGTAATTACATAAATACCAATAATAATTATAATTGCAAAAAGTATATATGTAATCCGGAAATCCTACGTATATCATGAAACGTAAAATAATACAAGTCGCAGGAAAAACAATGGTGGTCTCGTTACCATTGCCATTTGTCAAAAAATATGGTTTAGAGAAGGGCGAAGAAGTGGATGTCATCGAAGAGAATGGCCAACTTAAGATCATCACAGAAAAGATGATAGATCAAGGACAGTCTATCAACATCGAAGATATCGACCTCGCATATGAGCAGATCGATATATTATATTCTTGTGGCATCGACCAGATAAAAGTGCAAGTGACGGATCAAACATCCATTAAAAAAATCCAAACAATGCTGGATCTAAACACCCCTCAATTCGAGATGCTCACCCAATCAGGTAAATCTTGCACACTGCAGGTGATAGCCTCTCTTGATGCAGATCATTTTGATAATATGTTGAAGAGAATATTCTTCATGTTAAATCAGGAAGTAGATCTGAGAAGACCAATACAGCGACTCTTGTCTGCTTGTTTCCGCATCCTGCACAAGAAAGGATATCGTGATCACAGCAGTACAATCCTCATGGGAAATATGCTCATGGGATTATCACAGCTTATATCTCTGACTGACAGGATTCCAGCCATAAAAAGCCTATATGATCTATTATATAGCAATAAAGGCATCACTCCGCTGGCTGAAATTTTGTTTGACACAGATAATCCCTCTGAGAAGTTAGTCATGACTTCTTTGTATAACACGATAAGATCGCTTCGAGTCATGTCAAACAGATCTCTTGTAGCTGCATGATATTTTTTTTATAAATTAGATTTAGAAAAAAAAAGAGATTTTAAAAAAAGTTAAAAAAAGCCTTTGTAGGCTTAGCTCCGTCTATACTGGGTGAACTCTGGACTTGTCTTGTAGAACTTGTCGAGCTCTGCCTGACCAGCCTTTGCAGCATCCATGTAGTTAAGTATGAACCTTCCAGCTTTTTCTTTCTTCATTCCGCGGAAAGCAGCATCTGCATTGAAGTCGTTCTTCTTTGTTGCTACGTAAGCAAGGCCTTCTTTGATTTTTTCATCGCTTGTCGCTTCAAGGAGTTCTGATTTGAGTGTGTGGTCCCTATACTGGGTAGCCTGCTGCGCGACTCTCAGTCCGAGCTGAGGATCTGCGCCCGATTCCATTGTCTCGATCATACGATCATATTCAAAACCGAAGAAGCTCTGGCCTGCCTGTTTTCCAAGCATAAGTTTTCGAGCAGCCTTTCTCTTCTCTTCGAGTGATCCATTGCCTGCGAGAACGCCTTTAGCTGCCTTATAATCACCAGCCATGCCGATCTCGCCTAAGAAGAATTCAAGCCATGAACCGACAACATCTTCGGCGACTTTCTTCTGTGCCTCTCCATCTTCAAGTTTCCAGTTGTTCTCAGCAAGATACTTGATCTGTTCTACTTCCGTCATCTTGCTATAAGCTTCTTTCTGAGCCGGGCTCATGTGTTTCTCAAGTGAACCCATAGTTCGCCTTGCGCCTAGCATATGAACGACAGACTGGATTGATTCAACCTGTTTCTTGTCTGCTTCCAGCACTTTTGGATCAAAGATACTTTCCAATGATGTTACCATTTTCTCACCTTGGTCGTTTTTTATTATATTATAGATCGATGGCTTCTAAAACCACCTAACCTATTAATGGGTAAGCTTGTATATAAATGTTTCGCTACTAAGCAGTAGTTATGGCGCATTTTCTAAAAACCGCTATAAGGTCACTTTGCAGTTAGGAAAACGGTTTTGACCATTATAGAGGCTAAAACCTTCGAATTTCTGCAAAGCAGCCATAGCAAGTCCAACAAAACAGAAGTTCCACAGGAAGCATTTTTGACCTATATTTCTGGTGGAAAATCTGTGGTTTTGGACCTCCGAAGTGTCTGGGATGAGACCGAAAAAACCAGGAGGGAAAAACCATGAAAGACATGCAAACGGTCGAAAAGTACCAGCAAAGCGAAGCCGATAAATGGGCAAAAAAAGACCAAGACATACGCCTTCAAGTCTGTTTTAAGAAGGCAATAGATGTCGAGATACACCTCATAAAAGGTGCCCAGGCACTATCGGAAGCAGAAATAACTGCAAGAATTCTACAAAGAGCTGAGAGCTACTTCAAAGGCTACAGCAAGCTACGACAAAAGCTCGTGGAAGGCATTTCTGATGAGGATGATTACGATGACTCAGCAGAATGAAATCCGAAAAGAGCTGCAGAAACGTAACAAGCAGACCAAAGACAAGATCCAGAAACAAAAAGACAACCGAGAAGTCGACGACTTCATGGAAGATCTTGGCATTGAAAGAGTAGACAAGCCAAAAAAGGATGAAAGGAGGTCAAGAAAATGAAACTTGAAGCATCAGATAAGGTTGCCGTACCACAAAAACGGCCATACATCAAGAAAGGATTCTATCACGCAAGACTAACAGAAATCAGGCCAAAGAAGAATGAAAGCAAGTTTGGAAAAAAGATTGTCCTGATATTTGACATTATCGACCAGCGCTATCAGAAAAATGGCAAATTCTTGCAACTTGCAACAGAAGTCTATTCGGAATACAAGCAAGATGATGGAAGCTACAGGACTGCAATAACACCGAATAGCAACATCACACAAGTGTTCATGGCACTTGGATGGAAATTCTCCAATCAAGGACTGGACACAAATGACTTTATTGGAGCAGAAGCAGAAGTCTTGGTTGAGGATTACGAATACGATTGGACTGATCCAGCAACAAACAAGACAGAGAAAACCAAAGCAAGCACTATCAACGATGTGAATCCATGGGAAGACGAGCAACCAGGTGTCGTTGAGGAAAAGATTGAGGGATAAATAATGTCACTACTTGCAGGTTCAGTGGTGTTGAAAACAGGGGAGAGAGATACGCAATCAGAAAAAGAAAATGAAAACAGTGGCTCTCCCCCGTTTTTCGTATCACTTAACTCGTTAGTGGTAACATAACAAGCCCAAGAAAAGAACAACAATGCTCGAAGATAGCGATAGCTATCAAAAAAATGAGGTCATAAAAGTGGATCAACAAATCATATTCAAACTCATAAACATAGACAAACTGAATGTAAGCAAAGAAGAGAAAGCAGACATTCATGGAGTGCTGATTAAGTTAAGCTATGAAATAAATCCATCAACATCAGACTTAAACATCAAGAACAATATCAAAGTCATTGAAGAAATAGAAAAGTTTCTTCTAACAATACAAGAAAAACATAAAGCAGATTTCAAGAAAGCAATAGAATTTTTTAGATATTACAAATCAACAAACATACTTCATAGATCAATTCCAGAGGAGAATGGAATAGAAGATCCATTCTTGCAGTCAGTAATTGCAAAAAATACACAGAACAGCATAATAAAAGTATCAGAGCCATTAAACTATGAACAAGTCAAGAATCTTGCAAGACTCGTCTTTGAAGATACACAAAACAAACCACTAATATTTACTATCTCCAATAAACACAGGATAGATGGGAAGGTAATTGGAGAGATAGAACAAAAGAAGATTAAACTTCCTGTTGCATGGAAAGCAGAGATTTCTCCAAAAGAAGATTCAGATAAAAAAACTTATGTCGCATATGTTTTTGGACAAAAAATACCGAAGAGAACAAAGATTATAGATGAGATTAGCGGAGAGTTTTATCTTTACAGATTCTTATCAAAAGACACAAAGGAATATGTTTTAATTAGTACAGAAAAGCTGAATCTCGACGATTACACCGTTCATGGATTAAGCATTGAAGTTGAAGATACTAAAATAATCGGAGATGCTTATCGCCTATTAAACAAGTTTCCTGTATTCTTTGTCCATACTGCAAACAGTCACATTTGTCAATTAACAAATCATAAAGAATTATTTGATAAATGCGAGGAAATAAAACTTACAGGAAACAAGCTCTATGAATATCTTCAAAGTCATAAGACTGCAGAAGGTATAAAGATCTTAGAACATCCACGATGGTTTCTCAAATTCATTGCAGCTTTCTTATTTCACAAGAAGAAAGGAATCACATCCGCATATCCGATGCATCTCCTATGGATAGCGGATAGGGGAACGGGAAAAAGCAGTTTCTTAGAAGCACTTCATCAGAAAAGCGGAGAGAGTCAGGAGATAGTTGCAGGATCTTCTTCAACGCTAAAATATCTCATTCCAAGTTTCAAAGAACAGAACAGGCCAGAGATGGGAGCATTAGCAAAAGCTTCAAGACTCGTAATTGTAGACGAGTTTTTCAGAATTCTTAGATTAAACATCAACGAGAAAGAAGATGAATGTGGTAGAATGAATGACTTGCTTGAACATAAAGACAGGCAAGCAGGAAGTGGTCAAGGAAGAATCAGAACTTCAATGACTGCACGATTGATGGCAACCACTAATCCTATCGCTGGAACAAATAATATCGTCAGTCTTGTCGATAAGTTTGATGATTCATTCCTGAGCAGATTCTTAATTTATTATCAGACTGATGATCATGTAAAATTCATTCATCAGAAGATGAAAGAAGACACTCAACTTACAAAAGAGTGGATTGAAGTAAATGATTTCCTAAGTATTCAAGATTATCTTCAAAGCTTTGATTCTCAATACAAACGAGAACGAGTTGTAAAATTATGTGATAAGTTTGTCCCTTTCCTAAGTGAGACTGTTAGAGGATTGTATGAAGCGAGATATTTGCACCACTTAGAATGTTTGCTTGATGGAATTGTCAAAGTCAGATGTTTAACGACAAGAGATTCAAATTTTAATGCAATAGAAGAAGATTATCAAGAAGCAGAATTAGTTTGGTCAATAATTATCAAGAGTTGGTTTAAGCAAACAATAGATGAACTTCTCAAAGATCAAAAGATACCAATAGAAGTAAGATCTAAATTTATCCCTGAGGAAGGAGTTTACATTCTTCGAACTCTTGCAAATCTTGGATTCAAAGCGACACCAACGGCGCTTAAAGAGAAATGCCGATTAGAAATGCATCAGACAAGACTGCACTTCAATCTTTCTTTATTGATACAAGGTGGATTCATTGTCGAGAAAAATGATTTTCTCTATCATTACGAATGGGCAGAGGTTGAGAGAATATGATGCTTTTCTCACCTCCTTGGGAAGATGAATATTGGCTTGGAGAGCCAATCTATGAAGAAAATAGATCTATAGGATTTCATAGAATGTGGTATCTTGACACATTAAATCAGATAACAGAATTTAATGTCAGTCTACAAAGCAAAGAAGGATACTTCACTAAAAGGGTCGAATGGAATGACATAAAACAAGACAATAAACTAAGAGCATACACAATCCATAGAACACTTCTTGATAATGAGATAGTATTTGATTTTGATGCAAAAGAATACGAGCAGAATGTTTATCACTTCAGAACAATCTATCACTTACTCAAAGAATTAAATTATGTTCCTTATGTGTGGTATTCAGGAAACAAAGGACTGCATGCACATTTCTTCCTAGATTATTCATCATTAAAAGACACTCTTGAAATGCCATTACAGATTAAGATAGTCGAGCATTTCGGATCTAAAAAGAAATTCATCAAGCAATTCACCACATTTATTGCAAAGAAACTCGAAAAGAACTACAAGGACCTCTGCATTGACTTCCAGCTAAATCACACAAACCATTTGATAAGAAGCGAGGGCAGTCTGCATAAACTCGGATTCAAAACATTTCTTGGACATACTCCTGAAGAAGTAAAATTAGTCCCACCAATATTCAATCAAGAAAACAAAGGATATCCAGTCTTTCCATTCCATGATTATTGCCATAATGCAAATGCTCTCAAGCTAACAGTTCCAAAAGATATCGTCAAGCTATGCAAAGAATTTATGCAATTAAAAGGAATCGGAAAGCCAAAAGTACGACACGCTAACTTAAATGATTTCTTTACAAAGCCAGTCGCTACAACAACAAAGCCATGCATACAATTTTTGCTAAGTCAAGAATATGCAAAAGTATCGGAAGGAAGAAAGAGAGCTTTGTTTATTCTCGCATCTCATTTCAAAAACGATGATGATCAAGTAAGAAAACTAAAAGATTGGAATGATGCAGTTCTCGGCGGATACTTGCAAGATTTCAATATTCAAACAAGTGCAAAAAGTACAACAGGAAAAGTCAGTTGCAAGTACACTCACGAATTTCTTGACTCAATAGGCTGTGGAGCGGTATGCAAGGGGTGTCAACAATGATTCTCAAAATTCATGGCATCACAGATCCAAAGAAACAGATGAAGACAATTCGATTCATCAAGAAAGTCAGATCGTTTGAAGATCTTGCTGGAAAGAAAAGAGGGCCGTTCAAACCTGACGATGTTCTGAGAATTCACATTGATACAGCAAATCTGTTCATACTCAAAGGCAAGGCCAAGGAGTTTGATATCGACTGAGGTGGAAACAAAATGGGAGAAGCAAAACAAATGCAAGACCGTCTGAAAGCTGACATCCAGGCATTCAGACAAGATAACACTTCCTGGAAAAGGAAGATAGTGGAGAATGAAGAAAAGATTGTGGAACTTGAGAAAATAGTCGAAGCTCTACAACCTTTGTGCAAGGAGAGTGATGTACAATGATGAAAGATCTGAAACGAAGATACGTCTATGCCGAAACATTTGATGTGATAATGACATGGGCGAAAGAAAAAGGAATCAGAGCACCAAACAGGAAAGATAATTTTCCCTTTTTCCTGCAGGAATATTTGAAAGAAAAAGGAGGTGTGTAAAATGTGGAAAGGATATGATTCGTTACCTAGTTATTTTGGTGGAAAGAGAAAACTTGCACGACGAATAATGAGCCACGCTGAAGGAGAAGTATTCATCGATGCATTTCTTGGTGGAGGAAGTGTTTCCTTATTAGCGAAAGCAAGAGGATTCAAAGTAATCTGCAATGACATCTCTGAGCGGTCAAGGATAGTCGGCAAAGCAATCATAGAGAACAAGAACACGAAACTTACCGACTATGATGTATTTGCATTGTTCAAGGAGACTGATAATCATTTCATCAGAGATACTTATCCAAATCTCTTGCTTGAAAAAGATGTTCAGTTTGTAGATAATGCTTTTGCCAATGCAAAGACTGATTTGCAAAAACTTCTTTTGATTAAGTTCTTGGCTAAATATAAACCATTTGGAATGCTATCTAATAAGATTCCAAAAGACTTGGAAACATGCAATATCAAAGTAATCAAGCCACACATAAAATACATGTACAAGCCAGTCAGAGCATTACAACAGATTAAAGACCATATCAACTATGGTATTTTTGATAATGGCAAAGACTGCGAGCTTCATCAAAAAGATGTTTTTGATTTCTTAGATGGTGTGCAGGGTGATACGATATATTTTGATCCACCTTATGCAGGAAGTCAGAGTTATGAAGAATTTTACAACATACTCGACAGCATTTTAGTACAGAAGAAACTCCATGTTGAGAAAAGTAAATTCAACTCTGATGATGCAGAAAAGTTCCTGCATAAACTTCTTGAGAAATCAATGCACATAAAAAAAGTTATCTTCAGTTTTGGCGGTCCACAAATTGATGGACAAAAACTTCTGAGTATAGTGCAACAGCATAGACCTGCAGAACTCTATGAAATACAACACAAGTGGGCTATCACTGCAAGTGATGAGCAGATGCAAACTGCAACAGAAATATTGGTGGTGACAAAATGAAAACTGAAAAAATATCTGTGAATTTGATTGATGAGAATGAGTACAATCCTAATGAGATGGATGAGAATCATTACTTGAAACTTGTCCAGAACATTAAGAGAAAGGGATTCAGAAAGCCGATTGAAGTAAGAAAGAACGGTGAGAGATATATCATTGTTGATGGAGCTCACAGATTTAGAGCTTGCAAAGAACTTGGCTATACTGAAGTGGATTGTATAGTTGATGAGATTGATGTAACAGAAGCGATGGTTGATACCTTAAACGCTAACATACACGGCAGTCATAATCCATACAAAGAAGCCTTAATGTTCAAGCAAATACATGATAGGTACACTCTCCAAGACATTGAGAAACTCACTGTATTCAATCAGGGAGAACTCAAAGATAGAATGGATCTTCTTGGCCTACCTGCTAATGTACAGAAGCAAATAGAAGAAATGCAGGAGAAAGAGCAAAGAGAAGCTCCTGTTGTTCTAACTTTTATCATAAAGGAAACTGAAAAACAGATTGTAATGGATGCTTTAGATCTTGCAGAAAATGCTACTGATAAGAATAAAGCACTTGTTGAAATCTGCAAAAGATTAGTTGCTTCTGAAAGTAAGGTGGTCAATGATGGAAAATGAAACGAGCCCTCAGACGAGCCCTCTGAACTCACGACTGGACAGATTCAATGGCAAACAGCACATCTTCACAAAAGATGATAGTGTTAAGGGTGGGCAAACAATGTCAGAAAAGAGAAGAATTGCAAACTCATCCAATTCAATGGTAGATGGAAGATATTCAAAACGAATACCTCATTGTAATAATTGCATATTTAGAAGTAGATGCAATGCGTATAAACCTGAAGATCCGAAAGCTGCGTGCAAGATCATTGACATCCCGAATTATATGCATTTAATGTCTGCATTGACTTTTACTTCAGAAGAAGAATATGATGATTTTATCAACAAACAAATGCAGATGATTCATCTAAAAAACCTTACTGCGAATGATCAAAAGAGGATGGAAAATTTTGTCTTGCTTTTTCTCAAGATAAAAGAAACTAAATACCGAACACCAAAAGAACAAACCATCAATGTACAAATCAATAATTTCTCGATAGAATTTCAAATATTCAAAGATGTAACTTTGAAAGTTCTTAATAAACATCCTGAAGTGATGCAAGAATGGAGGGCTGCAATTGAATCTGCCAAACAGTCCAATTGAAAAAGCTCTCTTTGACAGTTTCAAAGAGTCGATTTATCTGAACTTCATAGGATTTGTAAAGAGATACCTCGCTCCTTATATGGAACAGCACTTCGAGGAAGAAGATTACTACAAGGAATGGTTTGAACAAGAGCAAGATCATCTTTATAATGCAATAGAAGCTCCAAGAGGACACAGTAAAAGTGAGATGTTTACGGTATGGATTACAATTTACTATGCAGTATATGATACTCATCACGAGCAAATAATCGCAAGCGTAAGTGGGGATCAAACCAATGAACTCTTCGACAGGATTAAGTTCTTCTTCTATGTTAGTCCTTATCTTAATTCAGAGTTTAAGCCAGAAGGAGCTGATAAGAATGTCAGTCTAAGCTCTTGGAATTCCAAAAAAATAGTCTTGAAGAATGATGCAATAATTCATGCTCGAAGTATTGCAGGAAAATGGAGAGGACTGCACGTTGATAGAATTGTATGTGATGATATAATCACAGAGGACAGTACATTAAGTGATAAGCAAACAATCAACAAGTTTTATTCTGCAGTATTCAATTGTTCAACAGCAAAGAAAGGCAATATCACAGTTATAGGAACTCCGCTCAGATTTTCAGATATACTCTTTGATTTGAAATCTAACAAGCAATTTAATTTCAAGGCATATCCAGCAATACTTGACTTTGAACAAAAGAAAGTTCTCTCTCCTAAAAGAAGATCCTTTGATGAATTATTGAGGATAAAAGAAACTATTGGATCTTTAAGATTTCAGTGCGAGTACATGCTTAATCCAATAGATGATCAGAGCAGCATATTCAAAAGAGAATGGTTGCTAAGGGCAAGAAGTGATTCTATTGACTTGATTAGAAATAGGCAGGATCTTAAAAGATACGGATTCAATGTAACGCTTCTTACTTGCGGTGCTGACTTTGCGTTTTCTGAAAGAAAGAATGCAAACTATTCTGTATTTCTAACTCTCGCAAGACTCCACGATGGAAGATTTGTCTTGTGCAATTATTTCAGAGCTCAAGGATTAACAGGACAACAACAAGTCGATAAATTAAGAGAATTACATGCGATTTACGATTATGACATAATGGCCTTAGAAGAAAACAGCATCATGGCCATAAGTAAAGATCTTCAATCGTTAGGTCTTCCAATTAGACTTCTAAGAACAGGATCGAGAGACACTGACAATTCTATCTCTAAAACAAATGCGATATTAAGGATGACGACTTGGTTTGAAAACAATCAAGTTATCATACCTTATGGAAGTGATGAGGCGAAGGAAAGATACGAGATTCTCGAGCAGGAATTCAGAAGCTTTGCACTTGAAGATGGCAAGATCATAGAGATAGGAGTGCATCCTGATATTCCTATTGCTTTCGTTTATGCAGGAGAATCTGCAAAGAAAGTAAGTCAAGCCGCAGGATTTGTCACAAGCATTGTCAGGTAAAAAGGAGGTAATGATGAAAATGTTCGATCCAGAAAAACTAAGCAGAAGAGATAAGAAAATAATGCAAGCACTACTTTATTTCTATCCAAGAAAAAGAAGCGCATTCCATATCTACGAGTACATTTCAAAGTTTAATCAAAAAAGCGGAGTAAAGAATCCAAAAGCTCTCGGTCACATATTATCTCGATTTCCTGTAAAGGCATCACTTACTGTCTTTCAATCATATGTGGATAAGAATGTTTCAGGAAGCAGGTTTGTAAGACTATATGTGCTTGATGATTCCTTTGTAAAGAAATATTATAAAGAAAAAAACGGACTTCTGATATTAGTTAAATAAGAGTCTCCTAAAAAATAACTGCTGAATAAAAATGGAGAATGAAAACAAAGCATTAATGGTGCTCTCCAAAGTAAATGAGGGAGTAAGACAAACAGCCACGACAATAGATTACAGTAGTGTAAACTATTCAAAACTTGAAAATATCTATAAAACAGACCAGCTCGTATTTCAAGCAATCAATATCATAAGCACATTCGCAATATCCAAAGGATACGAATACGTTCTTTCTGAAAACACTGATGAAAATATAGAGATGAAAGACAAGATTATAACTCTTGATAATTCTGTCGGACTTCCAAAACTATTAACGGATATCGTCAGGCATCTACATATTTATGGAAATGCATATCTTGAAATTGTTTATTCAAGAACTGACAAAAAGAAAGTTGTAGGTCTTGCATTAATTGATCCAAAGACAATCGCTTTCAAAAAGAAAAGTACAGGAGAGTTGGATCTTGACGAGAGTGGAAACATAACAGGATTTGTTCAGACAGTAAATGCGAAGAAGATAGACCTTGCTCCAAATCAAATAATTCATTTCAGGATTAATACTATTGCTGATTCTCTTACAGGCACTGGCGTAATTGAGCCACTTGCTAAGATAATAGAAGCTAAACGAAACATAGAGATAGGACTTGCAGAAGCAGTTTATCGTCATGGATTTCCACAATTTCATGTAAAGCTTGGAGATAGTGAACATCAACCAACAGGAGATCAAGTAACTGAAGAATCAGAGAAGTACAAACGGATAAATTCTAAATCAGAATTCGTTACGCCCTATTATTATGACATTAAAGTATTGGAAGCTCCAGGACTAAAAGGTGGAGAAAGTTATCTTAAATATTTCATAGACCAGATTGTTGCAGGGACAGGTGTTCCTCAAACAATTCTCTTAGGAAGCGGAGAATATAGCAATAGATCATCATCAGTTTCTCAACAAGAAAACTTCTTTTTATACATCGCAGGAATCCAGAGCCTTGTTGCAGAAACACTGCACAAAGAATTATTCACGAAAGTAATTGGACTTGACGAATGTCCTGTATTTATGATCTTTAATTCATTACAAACTAAATCAGATCTTGAACTTGCACAAGAGCGAGAGATCTACTTGAAATATGGCGTTTTAACTCCTGATGAAGTCAGGCAGGATATGGGCTTAGAACCTATTTCTACACCCCCCAAGGATGAGCAACCCTTTCCTGATCAGTCAGGAGACTTTTTTTCTCAATTCCTAAACGATAAGGATTTGATGATAACTCCCGACACCGACTTTCATTTCAAAATAACAGAAGAACTTGATTTTGGAGGAATACTCAAAGAATTATCACTTCCCATAAGGTCAAGATTCATCGCAGATCAGCAAATACTAACTCACAAGATCAATAAAGTAATGGATAAGGCAAGATCTAAGATAATCAAAGAAATAGACTTCAATACGCAAGATGAGAATCAATCCATGGCGAGAGAAGATATTCTTATTGATTCTGAACTTCTAGGACCTGAAAGAGATGCACTTGTTGCTGCCATATTCATCGATTCTAAAAAGAAATTCAAACAAGGAATAAAACTTGGAGAGAATTTTATCAAGAAACAATATCCACAAGTTGCAGGAATAAAAGTCAAAAGCACAATTAACGAACAAGCTATCAGAGCTCTTGATTTACGATCCAGTCAATTAGCCAATAAAGTGAACGAGGATCTTCTTAATGCCACGCAAATAGCAATACGTGATGGCATAATGGCCAGGAAAGGAGCAAGACAACTAAAAGAAGACATCGAGACTATCTTTGAGAAATATGGCGGTACTGCTGACAGATTTAACAGCATAGGAACAAGAGCAGAACTCATCGCAAGAACAGAACTACAGAGAGCATTTATTGAGGGAAATATTCAATCTTTCAAAGAACTCGGAGTTGCTAACCTGCAGATGTCCGTCAATCCAGATGCATGCGAACAATGCATTGAATTATCATCAAGCAATCAAAACATTTCTATCCACTTAGCTGAAGGAATCATCCCAGTTCATCCACGATGCAGGTGTGGATGGGTTGTAAGTTTATTGAATTCTGAATAATTTATCCGAACGTCAAAAGTTTATCTGAACTTTCAACCATTGCAAGCAAATCTTTCATTGTTGATATAGGACACACTTGACTTTCTCCTTTTTGTCTTGCTTTAAGGCAAGTCCCACACGCAAGTATATGGCCATTACTTGTCATGAATTGTTCAATCTGTTCCTTGACATCGTATTTTTCATCTTTAATATCTTCTGCTTCGACTCCTTTATTCATGAGAAATACTTTGACTTCATGATTTGATTTCAATGCAGTTACCCCAAATCTAAATGCATTCCAGACCACTTCTGGCTCGTTTGTTCCAATGACAATTCCTATTTTCATATTTTTCACCTGATGAGTTCTTTTCTCATTTTTTCATATTCTTTTTTTGAGATTTCGCCTTTTGCATATCTTCGTTTGAGTATTTCAATTGCGTCTTCATCTCTTCGGTTCTGATTGGTGTGGGATTGAGACTGATTAACAAGTGTTACAACGAGCCATATTAATGCGCCCCAGAATAGTATCATAAAAATCATTCCGAAGCCCATACCAAAGCCCATCATCCCATATCCTCCAGTTCCAAAATAGTTTCCGAAGACAAGCATTAGGATTATTATTCCTGCAAGAATCCAGATCATAATTTGTTTGTCTTTTTCCATGATTTTTATCCTCCATTTTTTCTGCTTTTTAATCTTTGGGACAAGACTTCTCTAATAATATCAAATGCAGTTATAATTTTTGGATTTGTAATTTTGTAATGAATGTTTTTCCCATTTCTTCTTGATGTTACAATTCCTTTATATTTCATGATTGCGAGATGCTGTGATATGTTTGCTTGACTTAGATTTGTTTTTTGAATAAGTTCTGTGACTGACATTTCCTTATCTCTTAACAAATTGAGTATCTCGAGTCTTGTAGGGTTTGAAAATACTTTGCACATTTCAGCATGCAGTTCATATATCTTATTCATATAAACATATTAGAATATACTAATATATAAGAATGTTTCGGTATTTATCCCTCGTTCTTAACATCTACTAAAATAATATTAAGAAAAAAACAGATTTGAGAACATATGGCTGAATTACTTATTAAAGAAATTTACGAGTTCATCAACTCAGTAGAAACGAAAAAGGAAGATTCTAAAGAGATGATAGAGAATTTTCTCGCTAATAACGGCCAGATCCAAGTAACTAAATCACTTTCACGACAGCTTGAACACATACATCTTTCTGAATTTAAGATCCATCAAGTCCTTGCAGAAGGCTCAAACCTGAGGATATCAGGAATTGCAATAAGTGAAGGCACATGGAATGGCATATTCTATCCAGCAGAAGAACTTGAAAAAGCATATATCGGTCTTGGAAACAAACCTTTGAGAATAGATCACTCAACCAGCACGAGAGACATCGTTGGAAAAGTAATCAAATCCACATGGATAGTTCCAAAGAAATGGATAGAATTTGAAGCAATTGTAACCGATGGGGACATAATTCAGAAACTTCTGAACAACCTCATCGAATCTGTGAGTGTTGGTGTGTTGATAGATAATGTCGAGGAGAATGGAGTCCAAATAGCTCGCAATCTCGAATTTAAAGAATTAAGTCTTGTTGATGAACCTGCATGCAAAGATGCAAGAATCAACCCGATAGAAAATGGAGGCAATGATCAAAATGGCGGAAGTCAAAGAAATTGAACAGGCTAAAACCCTATTGAAGAAAGCCGCTGAAGAGCTTGCAGCAAAAGAACAAGATATTGCAATGCTAAATCAGGAAATATCTTCAAAGGACAAACTTATCTCGGAACTGACAGCAAAGCACGAGAAGTTGATGAAAGATTTTGAAACAGTAACAACTGAACTCAAGCAGATAAAACAAGCTGCAAGAGACATCGCATTGAAAGAAATAATCGATGCTGAAGAAAAGCTTGGAGTGCTTGAAACAAACAAAGAGCAAAGACTCAATGAACTGAGAGCACTTGACGACAAGGGCGGATTTGAAGCATATGCAAAGCAGACAAAAAGAATGCTTGATCTACACAAAAGCATAGGCGACAGAAAGTCCCTGATCAACAATTCAAACCAGGCAACTGACAAGCGAAAAGAAATTGCATCAGTACTGGGAATGGAGAACTAAGAGGTGAATCAAAATGACATATGATATCATGATTGACGACGGAAAGAATCCAAGCATGCTCGTTGCAACAGGAAACCTTACCAAAGGACAGCTTGTTGGACTAACAGTCCAGCCAGCATCTGCACAAGCAGACATACTTGGAGTCTGCCTAAAAGACACACCACAAGGAAACCCTGCATCAATTGGATGCATCGGAACATTCTATGTGGATGTATCAGTCGCAGCTTCAGCAATCCTGAATGTCGGGGATGAACTTGAAGTCAAAGACAACGCAACACTGCAAGCAAAAAACACAGGAGTCGCAGTGGCCAAAGCATACGAGAAGATAGACAACTCGACTGGCGGTAGCCCAGTGACAAGGAAGATTCCTGTAAAAATCGTGAAATAAGAGGAGGAGAGGCAAAATGAAAACAATGCAAGAACTATTTTCGAGCCAAGACGCTGCACCTCTCATCAAGGAAGTCATCGACTCCAACGTGTTTAAGGTTGCAGGCAGAGAAAGAGTAGGAAGAAAGATCGTGAAACTCATAACCCTGAGTGAAGGATCTGCACTGAAAATCCCTAAGATGGGAGCAGGACAAGCATATGTGATTCCAGAACTGGGAGCAATCCCTATGGATGTCAGCACTTTCAACGAAGTTGTTGTAACACCATATAAGATCGGAAAAGCGTTTGCTATTCCAAAAGAAGCCATCGAAGATTCTGCCTTTGATGTTGTCAGATTGAAAGCTGACATGGCTGCAGAAGATGTGGCAAGAAAAGAAGATGAAGAAATCTTCCGAGTATTGATGAACACATCGAATACAGTCTCGCCAAAGACTGCAGGACAATTTGTTCAGGAAGACGTTGTCACCCTGAGAAATGGAGTCAATAGACACAGCTACAAAGCAGCATGGCTTGTTGCACATCCTGATGACTTGGCAAAGCTTGAAAAAGATCTTATCAGTAAGGGCTATAAGGCATTTGACAGGCTTGACGAGACAGGAATCATAGGAAATGTTGCTGGACTTCAAGTAGTTGAAACCACTGCAGTAGAACCAGGCACAATTCTTGCTTTAGACAGCAGAGCTTGTGTATTGGTTGAAAGAAGACCTCTCTCAACAGAGAACTTCACAGATCCATTGCGAGATCTTGCTGCTGGAGTAACAATTACTGAAAGAGTAGCACCTGCAGTACTTGATGACAATGCAGTCGCAAAGATGACCTTGTAAAATAGGTCATCAAATTATTTTTTTATAGGTGACTCTACATGGATCTAACTACTGTCAAGGCTAAGGTACTGCTTGAAGCAGGGAAGTTTCGTATAGGTCCACGAGTTTTAAGACTGCAACAACAGACTGACGGCTCTGCAGTAAAGATAAGTAAGATCAAAAATGTGAACGGTGCAATCGTACCTATTTTAGGTACAGCTCCAATATCTCTTTTTGATGTCGAGTCAGTTGTTGTGTTCCCTCTGACCATTAAAGCAACAATTCTATTTTCTGAGGAATGTTTTGAAGACAATGACTTAAATGAAATGCTTCAAAAGTCAATCAAGGAAAGTTTTATTCTTGCAGAAATAGAGAATAAAATAGTTATTGAAACATTGATTGCAGGAGCAGGAAAAAAGATAACTGCAGAGACAAAGCAAGATGTAAGAGAAAAGCCAATACTTGACAATTTCATTTCTGCAATAAAATTTATTGAAGACAATAAGTACCATCCTGATGCAATTCTTATTAATCCGCAAATTGCAGAAACATTAAGACAAAGAGATGAACTAAAAGAGAAACTCTTAGCTTATGCAATTGAAGTCATTATCAATACATCAGTGCCTGAAAACATTGTCATAATTCTTGACTCTGCAAATGCTGGACTGATTATTGAAAGAGTCTCTCTTGAGATAAGTGATTACTCTGATCCTTGGCAAAGCAAGAAAGGATTCTTACTGCGAGAGAGAGTTGCACCTGTTGTTCTGAATGGAAACGCTGTGGCGGTGATAGAATAATGGGAATCGACACAGAATATCTTGAACAATTGAAAGGACTACTCTCCGAATTGAGAGATTTGCTCAGCGCCATCGAAGTAGAATCAGACGGGAGTATCAATGCAAACATCAATGGCACAGTAGATGTTGACACTATCTCAATAAAAGATCCACTAAATGATTATCGTGCCAAAGTAGATGCTGACGGAAAATTACACATAAAGAATGATCTTATTCAGTATGACTCATTTATTATTAGAGATGCGTCAAATCCTTTGCTAAAAGCGTCTGTAGACGGCTCTGGAAGGCTACTTGTCGCAACTCCTCCTACCACGCCCCCACCCCAAACAACACCTGTAATAATAACAGCCTTCGGAGCAGTTTCAGGAAATGTTGACTCATCATATACAATCACGAATGGAAAGAAACTTGTGATAGGAAGACTTCTTGCAGGAAGTCAAGATTCAAACAGTGCATGCAGAGTAACATTATATGACAATCCATCAGGAGATGGAATAACGCTGACATTGATAGCAACGCTTTACGTGAATGGAAGTTCAGACAAATTTGACTTATCAGAAAAGATTCTCGGCGATGGAAATCATAAGATCATACTTAGAAGAACAAATCTTGGAGGAGGAAGCAAAGAAATGTTTGCAAGATTTGAAGGATACGAGGAATAAAACAATGGCCACAGTTCAAGACAAAATCACAGAAATAGAATCACTCACTGAATACGTGAAAAACTCATTGATAATCCACAGTCTCGACAGCAGAGGCACAGTCATAAAATGGCTTATTGAAAATCAAGGAGTTGCTGAGAGAAAGAAAATCTTCATAGAATTAAACCCTACAGAATCAGAAATAGCTCTCGAATCAAGAACTGCAGTCAAGACAATTGATATCGAGCCACCAGGTGAATAAGAATGGCTAATTGGAAGTACAAAGTCGTAAACAAAAGACTCAAAGAAATATCAGAAGACGACCTAAATAATCAGGGAAATAATGGATGGGAACTCGTATTCATGAGCCAATTATGGAATGGCAAAGTAGTTGCTGTCTTCAAAAAAGAAAAAGTATGAGGTGAAAAACATGACAGATGAAACAACATATGACACAAAACAGAGAATAATCAACGGATTGAAAAGATTCGGAAAAGGAGTAGGTGCATCAGTACTTATTGCAGCTTTGCAATTTGCAGTCGAGTTCTTGCAGAACAATCCAGAATTATTCCCAACAAAATACACACTCTATGTAGGTGTAGCTGTATCAGCATTGATGGGAATTGAGAAAGCAATACAACAGGCAAAATAAATGGCAAACGAATACACAACACCAGAACTTGTAAAGTCAAGAGTGGGAAGCGTTAATCTCCCCTCTGACATCTCAGATAGTGATATCCAGCAATGGATTAGGGAAGCAAGCAATTTCATAGACTTATCTGCACGAAGAATAGGACAAGGATTCCAAACAACAGAATACATTTATCCAACAGTCCAGCAGATAGCAACAGACCTATCGGCAATTAAACTATTGCTAAGAATGAGCGGACCTGGAAAAGCAACAACAGCAGGCATCTCATACAGAATAGGAGAGTTCTCAGTAGATAAGAAGAACATAGACTCCTCAGCTATTGATGAAATAGAAATCTTCGAGAATCATGCAAAAGAAAGCCTTGCAGCATTAAAGAATTACTTGGGTGTTGATGCAGGTGGATTTGTAGGTGGCTCTGTAGTAAAAGGGTGTCCAGCTCCCACAACCAACTATGGTGGAAACTCTCCACAACAACCTTGATACAATGGAAATCAAATCAGAAGACTTTGACAAGATCGTAGATTATGACATAGGAGTAGATGTAACTCTAATCAGAAAAAGCCAGACAATAGACTCAGACTACGGAAGCCTCGTTTCAAACTCTTTTCAGGAACATATAATAAAAGCAGTATGGCAAGAAATTACAGGCAATGAAGAAAGTTTTAGGCCAGAGGGAGAATTCAAGATTGGAGACATCAAATGCTACACTAAAAACGCATATGGATCAACAATTCCAACAGCAGAAACAGATACAATCAAGAAAGACAATAAAGAATACAGAATTGTAAAATCAACAGTGAAAACAGTAGGGGAGAATGTGATTTATCGTCTTCTTCAACTAAGGCTGAAATAATATAAAGAAAAAAACCGATTTCTAAAGCAATGGTAAAGATCACAGTAATCAGTCCTGATCTTGCACGATTAGGAAAGAAAATGAGTGATCTCAAAGATGATGGTTTCAAAAAAGAAGTTCATGAAAGCATCAGAAAAGTACTCCCTGTAATACACAGGGATGCATACGAGAACTGTCCAAAAGACACAGGAATACTATCAGCGTCACTCAATGTTGGTTTTGAAGATGAGACAACAGGATTCATCGCTGACGGAGTGTTTTACGGTGTATTCCAAGAAGAAGGGACAAGATTTATCGAGCCAAAACATTTCATGAGAAATGCAGTGAACAAGAATTTTCCAAGAGTGGAAAATGAAGTCACAGCATCAATCAAGAAGAAATTCAATCAGTAAAAGATCAGGCATATCTTCAAGTGCGAGGAAGCCAAGAATGGAAAAAGAGCCAATAATCATAGTTCAGGAACTCCTGAGATCAAACCTATACGATTACAATACTTCTCGCACTTCAAGCTGGATATACCCTGACTTTCCAAAAGTAAACTTAGGAAATGAATCTTATCCAAGAGTCTCTGTTACTGATTATGATGAGCCAGCAAAAAAGATGAGTGTAGGCACGACAAATGAAATGCAATCAGTAAACATTGATATCAATGTGTGGATAAAATCTGGATTGATATATGAACGTGATGATGAACAGTTTGAAGGAGCAAAGCTTCGTGATGCTATTGCTCGAGAGATTGTTGATGTGTTGAGAACAATGCAAGATGTGATGGCAGTATCAGGACTGCACAACTATGAACGTATAGGAATGAAATCAATCAATTCCGAAGTACCTGAAGGAATACTTCGAAAACAGATTACAGTTAGATTTCAAAGACCTGTAATCAGAGCATAAAAACTAGGAGGATGATTAACAATGGCAATATTTTTCGGAACTCAAGGAAGCATAAAGATCGACACAGTTCAGAGCAAGAACGTGACAGAATGGAGCTTGTCAACAAGCGGAGATGTAGAGCAGATCAAGACAATAGGCAATTTCACAATATTTGATGAGAAGCCACTTGATCTTGTTGAAGGCAGCCTAAGCCTTATCACAGATGATGCACAATTCATCTCAAAGCTATTCGGCGATGTTGAAGAAACTGCAGATACTCCTGCAACAGGAGACACAACCACAACTGTGACTCTTGGAACTAACAGGATCAAGTTTGATGCAGAATTCCTCTACACTGATGCAAAAGGCAATCAGATGAAAATAGAATGCAAAGACTGTATCGCAACAGATCACGAATTCAGCAACGAAGCAGAAGGAATCTATGAAGAAACATTCAGCTTCAACGTGAAACCTGAAGATGTGACAATAACCCACATCAAAAAAGCAGTTGTGTAAATGATTATGACTGAAACAATGAAAAAAGAAAGTGAAGCGGTATCCGCTGAAGTGTTTGAACAAACAGACTTTCGCAACATCAAGATATACAATATGCACAAAGATGTTGTTGCGGAATTCTTTGAATACTGCAAGAAGAATGCAGGAGGAAAACATTCTGCGGGGATACATCTTTTGCTTTCAAAAGCCAAAGCTTTCGACATGCTCTATGGAATGGATGCACGATTGAGAGCTGTAGAACACCAAGTGGGTTTATTGGTGAATAAACAGAGTGTCGAGGAACACTCCAAACCCAAACTTGAGATAAAAACAATTGGAGGTGTGTGATTATGCAAAAATTGAGTATTAATGATTTGTTAAACAAGACTGGTGAAAAGAAAAGAATCGAAGTTCCTTATGACGATGGAGTTGTAGAGATGGAAATAGCTCCAGTCACATTTGGACCTGTAAGCAAGATCCAATCAAAAGGTACTGATGATTCAACAATGACTCGTGAAATGATCAAGATAGCAACAGGACTGACGGATGATCAGATTGACAAACTGCCATTAGGATTTGTTCCTGCTCTTGGAGAAGCAATATCCAAAGCATCAGGACTTGATAAAATGTCCCAGAGGAAATCTGAAAGTTTTCCAAATCCTCAGAAGGTAAACTGATATACATCCTTCTGAGGCACTATCAGATGAGCTGGGAACAAATACATTCCTTGACAATGCCACAGTTTTACTTCATGATATCAGCATACAATGAAGAAATCAAGGAGAAAAACAAGCAGATCAAGAAATCAAGGAAGAAATAATTCCTGCGAGGACGGGGTAAAACACTATGGGTAAATGTCAATGGTTGAATCAGTCAGAATTAATTTCAAGGGCGAAGATAATGTCAGTCCTGCACTGACAAGAATACATTCAGGAATAAATAGTCTTAGCTCTGGCGTTGATTCTGTTGGCAAAACATTTTCTGATTTCAATAAGAAACTTCTCATAGGATTTACAGCAATAGCAACAGCAGTCACAGCTATTGGAATAAAAGCAGTCAAGAGTTTTGGAGAATTCGACAAACAAATAAGACGAGTCCAGGTGCTTGCTGGAGGCACTGAAGAAGACTTCAAAAAACTTGCTGATACAGCTTTCAAGCTTGGATCAAGTACTGCTTTCTCTGCACAAGAAGTTGCACAAGCATTTGAAGAATTTGCAAAGGCAGGATTTAATGTAAACCAGATTTTAAGAGCATCAGAATCTACTCTTGGACTTGCAACTGCAGGAAATGTTTCATTGGCAGAAGCAGTCAGCATCTCAGTTGCAGCAATGAATTCATTCCAGCGAGATGCAGAGGATATGAATGGTGTTGCAACAGTTCTCACGACTACATTCACCAACTCAGCCCAAAGCTTGCAAGATCTTGGAGAAGCATTAAAGATTGTCGGACCTCTTGCATCAAGTCTTGGAATAAGCCTTGAAGAAGTAAGTGCTGCTCTTGGAACACTTGCAAATGTAGGTATTAAAGGAAGTCTTGCAGGAACATCATTAAACCAGGCATTATTACAGCTACTTAGCCCGACTGATGATTCTGCAGAAGCAATGGAGAATCTTGGAGTAAACTTCTTTACATTAAATGAAGCTGGCCAAGCTGCAAAAGCAACAATCCAAGCAACAAGAGATGAATTCAGCTCATTAAAAGACAAGGTAAGACAAAGTGATATAGAACTTGCACTACTTGGATCAAAACTTGCAGAAGCCAAAAGACAAATGAAAGCATTTGGTGATGAAGCGAAAGCTCCTGATAAATTATCAAGTTCACTCAGTGGATTGCAGTCAGCTTTTGATGAAGCAAGACTAAAAAATACTGAATTAAGAGAATCACTTGAAGCACAAGAAAAGACACTTCAAGATCTAAGAAAGCAAGTTACTGAGGGACAGCAGGAATTTGTTGGATTAAGAGATGCAACTAAACAACTCAACGATGCATTCCAAGAAATTGATGCATCAACAGTTCAGAAAGCCACAACGCTTGTCAAAATCTTTGAAGTTAGAGGAGCAAGAGCATTTCTTACACTTACAAAAGAACTCGATAACTTCAATGAAATATTCAAAACAATCGCATCAACAGAGATAAGAACTGAACTTCTTGACGAATCGAGTCTTAAAGCTGCACTTAGCGCTCAGGATAGCTTCTCACGACAGTTCGGAATTACATTTGAGAAATTAACTCATAATGCGACAAAAGTACCAGAAGGCATTGATGAAGCATTAAAGAATTCAAAACTTGACGAGAGAGCAAGAGATATATTTAGAAATATGAGAAGTGAAGTCAATGCATTAAAGCTTGACAGCGAATCAATAGAAGCTGTTCTTTCTGATTTCCTACCTCTTGATTCCGTCAAAGATTTCAGAGAGATTATACAACTAACAGATGCTGACTTTGAAAATTTTCTATTAAGCATCAATGCGTTAAATCAAGATGCACAAACCCTGAACAAAACACTTCTTCAAAATCTTGGAAGTGCATTTGAAGAATTACAAGATACTGTAACAACTTCATTTATCCGAATAGGGGGAGCAATAGCCCAAAGACTCAATTTATCAAGCATAGTAAAGAATATTCAGCAAGCAGTAGAAGACTTCTCAACAGGAGACGGAATAGAAAAACTTGCTGATAAAATAGTAAATGTCATAAGGCTCATTCAGTCTTTCTTGAAAGGAGTCGGAGAAGGATTCAAACAAGTATTCACGCCAGACATTCTTGACAGATTAAAATCAGCATTTGGCACTGCTTTTTCATCAATGCAAAGCGGAGCAGAAAGCTTTGGCACAGTTGTCGGTAGAGTTCTTGGAAGTGTGGCAAAAGGAGGAGCAGAACTCATCACCAGAGTCCTTAATAGCAATCTTATTGAGAATGCAAGCAATATGTTTTCTCGTCTTGGAAATGTCCTTGAAAAAATAGGGCCTACTGTTGGTGCTGTTGCAGCTGGATTTGTATTATTAACTCCGATTCTTACACCAATAATCTATGTCGTAAGCAAGATTTTCAGTGGATTTGGATTACTCATCAATATCTTGTTATCTTCTGGAAAAGCTATTGGTGCTCTTGCTGGAGGAACAGCAAAACTCACGACTGGACTTGCTGGAATAACTGCAAAAGTCACAGGAGTAGGAAGTGCAGCTACAACGGCGACAGCTACAACAGGAGGATTTCTTGCAAAACTTGGAACTATTGGATCAAGCATTGGAAGCATATTCACTGCAATTGGTAGTGCTCTCGGAGTAAGTGCAGGAGTAGCAGCTGCTATTGTTGTGGCCATAATAGGAACAATCATCGGGTTCGTAAATCAGGTGAGACAAAACTTCTTAGGACTCGGAGATGATTTCAGGACAATATTTGGATTCATCGGAGGAGTTCTTACAGCAATAGGTGCAGGAATCAAAGAAAGCCTTATCGACATAGGAACTCTCATTAAACCAATTTGGGAAGGCATCAAAGAAACTTTCAATGGACTCGGTAAAATACTCGCAAGCCTTGTCGCCGTTGTTGTCAAACCATTTGCAAATAGCATAAGAGATGCAGGAGATCATGGATTCAACACATTTGAAATAATCAAGAATGCAGTATCTTTCTTATTTACTCCTCTAAAACTTGTCTTGACAATAGTTGGAAGTGTACTCAAAGCTATTGGAGCAATACTCAACTTTGTAGGAGATCTCATTGGAGGAATTGTTGAATTTGGTTTTATTGTTGCAGATGCTTTCAAGAGATTTAAGGATGAAGGATTCTCCGCATTTAATGAAGTTGGAGAAGCAGCTAAAAGAATCGGAGTGTCTATTCTGACATCATTTATCAGTGCAATAGACTCAATCATAAACATATTTATCGACTTAATCAATGAACTTATCAAAGTAGCAAAGAAGATTCCTCTTCTGAATAAAGCAATTGGAGAAGATTTCAAGTTAGACAAGAATGTACTCGGAAACCTGACTGGATTCACAAAAGATGCACAAAAAACAACTGTATCTCAAACCAATGTCCAACAAAAATCCGTATCCGTCACATCGTATGCAAAAGCAAGTTCTTCAGCACTTGCTCAAGAGAGTGCATCCGTAACAAAAAGTGCTGTTCAACCATTCAAGCAGGCCACGATAGATGTATCTGATTTAGGAATTCAGGCAGCATCAAATTTTACTATGCCTTTCAAAGATCCTGTAACTTCTGCACAATCAAAATCAGATGTCCTCTCAGTATTTCCAACAAATGCACAAGCATCTCAGATGGGAAGAAACTTTGGAGCCGCATTCTTCACAGGATTATCAGATGGAATGAAAGCCACTGCTGCAGTATTTGACTCGAGCATCAAGCCAATCTTTGCGAGTATGATTTCCTCGCTTAAAGAATTCATTGCAGTATTTATCAGAGATTTGTATGTCTTGAGAATAGTTCCTGCATTTATGCAGAATCTCGTCTTGAAAATTCATACTGCTTTTGTTTCAGGATGGCATCACATGTTTCTTGCAGTGATTGATGTTACAGAAAAAGCAATGAATGGAATCCTGACAAATCTAGGAAAGTTTTACAATCAACTTGTAAGTGTCGTCAATAAGTTAATTGCAGAATATAATAGAGCAGCAGATATATTGTCAAGAGATATTACAAGGACAACATACAAAACTGTAACTGATAAAAAAGGCAATACTAAAAGAGTTGCTCAAACTGAGACTTTATTCAAAGGAGTCAATGTTCAGAGATTGAATCAGTTTTCTCCAGTGCAATTAACTCCTCTAAAACTTGAAAGGCCAGCACTTCCACAAGCACCAAGTGTTGCTGTGGATGCAGGAGGATTTAGCGTAAACATACAGAACTTCAATGCAGGATCTGAATCTGACAAACAGAAGTTATTCTCTGAAATTGATGCATACATAGCAAGACAACTCGGACAACTGGTGAGAATATGAAACTCTTAGATCAAAATCAAACACAAACATTGCTCGAATTCAACAATGTAGACAGAGCAATTACAAAGCTTGAAACAAAGACAAAAGTGATCTGGATAGAACACGAAATTCCAAATAAGAGGGGTAACATCAGACATTTTCTTGGATCAAGCGACGGAGATGTTGTGTTATCAGGAAAGCTTCTTGGAAGTCATGCAACAAAAGCATCGAATAAAGGAATCATACGAAGTCTCACACTCAATGGTACAATTCTCTATCTTGATACAGAAGGCTATGAGGATGATCTCAATGGAAGATATGTCATCACAGACATAGATATTCCTGAACAAGGTGGAGAGCCATGGGAATTTACAATCGTACTGACAGAATTTAGTAACTGATGAAAACATGAATGAGTCGCATAAACCAAAATTTAAAGCATTCCTTGACGTAGGAAATGGCTGGCAAGAAATAAGTAGTTATGTGACTAAATGGGACTCAAATCTTGGAGTTACATCGAGAACAAATACTGCATCATTGAATGTCGACTATAATGCTTTACTCATTCTGCAACAATTAGATTCATCAGCAAAAATAAAGATTCTCGCAGGATATGATTCCAACAATCTCAAACTCATATTTGATGGGCTTGTTCAGAGCATAAAAAAAACAAATACGAAAGAAGAATTTGATTTGGAAGCAGAAGATTTTGCATCATTCATGCTAAATAGATTTATCACAGACGCATTTGCTCAAGAGAAAGCCGTCGATATAATCAAAGATATACTTTCTGAAAAGATTCCCGAGTACACTTGGGATATTGATTCTTTTGATGATAATGATTTCATTGTCGAGAAAATAGCTTTTGAAGATAAGCCAATTATCGAGATCATCGAATATCTTGCAGAACTTATTGGATTTGATTTTTGGGTGACAAGTGATGGAGAGGGATTAATAAAATTCCATTGCAAGATAAGAAAAAGTATAGAATCAGATTTTGTTTTGCAGAGAGGAGTTAATCTCAAGACACTGGTTTTTATTGAAGATAAAAGCCAGATGGCCAACAGAGTAATTGTTGAAGGAGATAAAAGAGAATTTGCAAAAACACAAAGATTCACAGGCAATGGAGTAACAAAAGAATACAGTCTCGTCTTCAAACCACATAACACAAGAGTGAGTGTTAATGGAGTAAATCTTATTGGTGGTGTTGAGGGAATTTCTCAAAATCCAGAGTTCTTTGTTGATTTCTTCGAGAAGAAAGTAACTCTCGTCAATACTCCTGCATTAATGGATCAAGTTGTAATTGATTACACCTATGATATTCCAATTAAAGTGGAAGCGACTGACTTTGCATCAATAAAAAAATATGGAGAGAAAGTTCAATTTATCAAGAATAAAAATATTAAAGAGAAATCAGAAGCCAAGAAGTATGCACGAGAATTTATTAAGCAATATGGAAAGCCCTTATTCATTGCAGAAGCAGATGCTCCTGCAAGTGTTGATTTTAATGTTGGAGAAGTAATCACCGTCAAAGATCTTTCAAAAGGAATAAATCATTCTATGCAAGTTTTGGAATGCTCTTATTCTTTCTCTAAAAGAGAAGGATTTACTTCATCTCTTAAACTTGCACAAACAACACAAACAGGATCTAACATTCTAAAAGATATCATCTTGAGATTAAAACAAGTTGAGGAATTATTGAAAGGAGATGTCGAAGTAGTCACAAAGCTCACGACATTTGAGGACACAATAACTATTAGAATTAAGAGGATAACTGCAAAGAAAAGATCATTACTTGAAGGGTTTACATGGAGCAAGGAAGGAGTATGGAATCATAATGATTGGGGTGTTGATAATACTTCATCATTTCAAACATTCTTCGAATATGGCGACAAGGATGTAGTCTATAAAGACACTTCTTACTTTGCAGAGCATGAGTTAAATCTTGAAGTAATTTTCAGTCCTGAACTAAATAAGATTCTCGTATTCAGTTACAATGAATGGACTCAAAATGCATACTCTGGAAAAACAGAATTCACAATCCCGACACCAACAATTTTGAAAGAAGTAATTGACAACATAAAACAAGATCTTGATAATTTATCGTTTGGATTATCACTGCATTCTAATTATAGTGCTGCAACAATTTGGAGTTTGAATGGAGGGAGTCCACCTTATTGGTCAAAGATGGGTTTTACAAAGACAACTCCTGCAGGAGCTCCATCACAGAGAATATTTGATAAAATTGCATATGAGAATATTGGTATTACCGAGCAGAATTCCTTTGAATTATCTCTCAAAGAGAATTACTCTCTGCATGTGCCTATGTGGAGCATGAATTATGTGTGGAGCAGAACAGGAATTGAAGAATCCACTCAAATAACACCTTATGACAAGTCAGAGATAGATCAATTACATGTCAATGACAAGTTATCTCTTGCACAGGAATTCTTGAGTGACTTTGACAATGAATTCATCTACAGCAGAGCATCATGGAATAAGAAGCCAGTCATCGACTATGGACATACAGAAAATATTATCTTGAAAGAAATAAAAGATTATCTTACAGCAGAAGACAGGACATCCCTTAGATTCAACGAACTTGAGGATGGCTTCTTCTGGAGCGTAAGAGGATGGAGCAAAGACGACTGGGGAAATATTCCTCGAGGACTTGCACAACAAGATATTCAGAACAGAACTGAATCATCAAGCATCGCATCATCAGACAAGATCTTTGCAGAACTCTCCTGGTCAGAACAGTTTAATGGATGGTCGCTGAAATATTGGAGCAAAAACGGATGGATAAAATTCCAACAAGAACAGCAATCAAGCACTTACAGCAAAACAGAAACTGAATCGTTGATTGCAGAAGAATTTATTGGAATTGAAAATATCAACTCGCTAAACAATCAGATTTCAGTCGTGAACACAAGATCAAAATGGAGTGAGGCAACATGGTAAACCAAAAAGATATTCTAAAAGCAAAAGGAGAAGTAAAAATTCTCGTAGTAGACAAAGAAGGCAGAGTCATCAATTCACAGACGATGAACAAGGTTGTGAATTTGGGCATTGAATCAATGCTTAAACACATCAATGGATCATACACGAGCCTGATAAATTATTTCAAGATAGGAACAGGAACAAATGCAACAGTTGAAGCAGACACAGGACTTCAAACACCAGTTAATTTCACAACTGGAGTTTCTACAAAAGCTTTCGATAGTGTTGGCTATCCATCGGTGAAAGAAGTAAGATATCAGCTCACAGTTGATTTTACAGAAGGAAATGGAAATACTCTTTCAGAGATTGGAATGTTCTTTGCAGACAACAGAATGTTCTCAAGATTTACGCATCAAGGCATCAATAAGACGAGCTACATCAAGATAGTCTATCAATACACAATAAAAATCGAGTAAGAAAAATGGTACTGACAAACACAGGAAAACAGCAATTGCTTGAAGCATTAAAAAGTCAAGTAACTCATTTTGCGATGGGCACTGGACTAAATACCGATACTGAGTTTGCGACAAATCTCGGTCAGGAAGTATTCAGAAAAGATGTCACAGACAAAACTATTGACGATGAAACAGGAAGCATAGATTTTGAATGCTTCATCGGATCAAGCGAAGGGAATGGAAATGATTTCTCAGAACTTGGTCTACTCGATTCTCCAAGTGGAGGAAATTTGTTTGTCATCACAAATTTTCCTGCTGAAAACAAATCTGCCTTACTCGAATGGCTGATTGATATCGTGATTGAAATAAAATAACATAAAGAAAGAAACATGAGGTGAATGGTATGGCTTACGAAATAAAAAATAATGAAATTGCTTGGGCTCCTGCAGTAGAAAATATCAACAGAGGATACAGAGTGTTTGGAGTTAGTTCAGAGAATTCTTTCAAGGTTTTACCTTTTGAAAATATGATAGTAAACATTCCAAGTGGAGGACAATGTTGGATCAACGATATAAGACAAACATGGGCAGATCATATTCAGGATAATTTTGAAGGTGGAGTAAATAGTTGGAAATCTGCAGAACACACAGCCCTTACTGAAGGAACATCTATTGTATTTGAAGGCTCTAAATCTCTAAAAATGACTTGGAATCATGACGGAACAAGTCAATTCAAAAACAGAATCTACAAAGAATATGATTCTCTTGATATAAAATATAGAAACAAACTGATTTTAAGATTTTATCCTGTTGCTGCTATGAGTAACGACCTTTATATCAAATACAAAAACAATGGAAGCGAATTCATATTGACTCAGATATCGGCTGCATCTCTAACTTCAGGACAATGGAATAGAATACTTGTAGATCTTCCTGCAAATGATGTTCAAAAGAATAAATTTCAATCCTTAATCTTCGAGTTTGATGGACTACAATGGACTGCAGGAACTCGCATATTCTATTTTGATTTTGTGGAGTTTGACACACACATCCTAGTGCCGACAGCCGACCCAAACAATGAAAGAAAAGATCTTATTGTTGTTGGCGAAAATGGCAAAATAGAATTAGTGCAGGGAACTCCTCAAAGTCAGAATCCTGTTGAACCACCAGATTTACCAGCAAATAAACATGCTTTGGCAATAATCACAGTTCCAGCAGGGCTTACTGCAATAACAAATTCAAATATTTTCGATGTTAGGATTCCCAATTCATTTGCTGTGAATGCAGATAAGACAAAGAATGAATTGACGACAATAAAAGGTCAGATAGTACAGCTTGCATTAAATGAGTTGGAACAGAATGCACTTATGAGTTTACCAACAGAAATTCCGTTTACCAATATGCTTGTGGACAAGTTCTGGGATAGAAATGGACTAAACGACACAATTGAAGTGGTAAATGATGGAGAAAACATGCATGGCTTTTGGGAAGCAATTGATTTTCCAAGAGGACAAGTCAATGTTTCAGGATTACCTGATGTAAGTGGAAACTCAAACTTTGACTGGAAAACAAGAACATATTATTGGAAAGGAAAAATACTCACATGGCTAAGATATGCAGTCTATGGAGAACTGGGTTGGGGTATTGCAAGCATTAATCCTAAAACAGGAGCTAAGATCCACGCTCAAATTTGGGCTCAAGATTGGATGGCAAACCCAAATGATACAGATCCAACAGGAACTCGTTCCCACAGCTTCTATAAAGATAGCGGAACATGGTGCGGTCACCCATTGCATTGGACTCACGACGATAATTATCTCTATGTTCCCGTCTACAAAGCTAATGTTAAATTAGGATTTACTTCAAGTGTAGATATAATGGTCTTAGATGAAAATTTGAATGTTGTCAAATGGATCAACGCACTTGATGAGGCCAACTCAGGATTTGCGAACTGGTATATGGTACATAGTTTGCAGTACGTGCCAAGTCTAAGAGGATTCCTTGCATACTTAGGAGGACAAAGATTTACTGACTGGGGTCACCATAGGCAACCTGTTCTCTTTGATAAAAATTTCAGAGTAATCTGGACAGGAGATATGTTGGATACAAATTACTATGTTTATGGAGTTGGATATATACCAACAAACGGATATATCTATCAAATGACATGGAGACATCAGACAAGCAACTTCTATGTTGAAGGGAGAAGATGGCCTGTAAAAGTATTGGATAATGGAGACATCTTTGTGGGATATAGAGATTATTACAATGGAAGCAACAACACAAACACAAATGGATATCCAAGATATTTCAACAGTCACGCCATCTGCAACGATAAAGACAGAATGTGGATACCTTACAGAGATGCAGAATACAATATGAGAGTGATTTACATTGAGGCTGGACAAAATGCAGACTGGTGGCAAAATTACAACATAGGAGATAACGTGCTTCAAAGAGGAATCTTAGTGGAAAGCAATGTTGAATCTGCACAAACGAACGATATAGAAAGATTAGGTTATGCAGTATCATACGGAAGCAAGACTTGTTTTTACAGCTATCACGACAAAACTTACAAAATTGAAGGTGGAATAACTACTCCTGGACAAGCAGTAGCTGCAGGTAGCTTCTCAGGTCGTCGTGGGGTCAGTGCAATGGGAAAAAGTAGCATAGTAATGTGGGACAGCACTAACAATGCATTTTACATTGTGGATTATGCAAATGCACAGACAGGAAGAGAACAAATAGGATTCAATTTAAAGACAAAGACTTTCAGTGTGGAGAATGTCAAAGGAGTCTATGTAACTGCAAAAGTAGAGGGAAGAGGAGCGCTTGATCTATTGGACCTAATGAAGTTTGATGTGCTAAGCTCCACTGATGTGCCAATATTAGAAAACCAGAAGATAGACACTTATGTTGGAATACCTTTGGCAAATCAACCTCTGAATGCATTCAAAATAAAATTCTATTGGACACCAGATGGAACGAAAGATATTGCAGCTCAGTTCCTTGAATATGGTTTGTTCATAGATAATGAGGTGTAAGACGATGAGAATGTATCAAAGAAGAATATCCAAACAAGCGATGCAGGTTGCAGTCAATAAGTTAGAGTCTCTTAAATCTCAAACAACAACAGGATCTGATGAGGAAGCATATTATCAGTCAATCATTGACAGATATAATGAAATTATGACTCCTTAATTGAGGTATTTTAGATGGGAAATAATTCATTTGAGAAGGAGTTCATAGAAACTGGAAATTGGACTGATGAACAAAAAGATTTCATCAACAAGTTATTTTCAGATATAGAACTTGCATTGAAAGATCGTTTTCCAGCAATTTCTCAAGATATGAGAATCAACTACGAACTTCCTAAAGAAGGGATTGGCATAAAAATTACTTCTGAATGTTCTGTCAGGGATGAAATCTTTCTTGGCGAACTCGATTGCAGACAGCACCTGGATTCATTTAGAGAATATCCTAAAGAAAGCATGAGAATGCTTGCTACTATGCTGAACAATCATGTTGTCTCGGTGTATGAACGAGTAATCATGAAATCATTATCAAATCAATTTAGCAATCTCATTCAACAATCCGAAGTCTACGGGTCATCAAATGAAAACTTGTTGATTGCTAAAGAAAAGAAAATACTGCAATCCACCTCTATTCCCGAGGAGGTTATTTTAATGCACCCTAACACATTTCAAGCTTCAAAGAAGGGCTTGAAGGAGTAACAGTAATGGCAAACCCAAGACTTAGTGGCAAATGCACTGAGATGATTACAGAGATGCACAGCAGGACAGAAGTCCTAATTTCAGATATGTCCAACATCAAAGATGGTCAAAAGGAGCTTAGAAAGGAGCTTGGAGACATCAGATCAAGCATTACGGACCTTAAAGTAAGCACCAAAGGATACGCTGAAAACCTGCAGAATGTCAAGTGCGAATTTGAAGAACATAAGAAAGAGCATCAGCAGACTTTTGGCAGAATTATAGCTATTTTGGGCATAGTTGTAACCTTTATTTCAATAACAGTTTCTGTGCTGTTTAACCTGTTTCGCAGGTAATTTTGTCAAGTCCAGCCATATAGGGTTTAAGCGTGTGTCGTCTATGGCTCGTGAATAATTCCCTTTGAAACTGCCTGCACTTGACAATGGCACACAAAGTATTTATAGAACTCTCAGATATTTCAAAAGGATACAGATGGCTCTATTCAAAAATATGCTTCAATCAGGGGAATCGCTTGTCAAGAACGAACAGGTTTTGGACTTTGATTATCAGCCAAAGCTTGTCAAGTTCAGGGAAAGCCAGCAGTTCGCAATAGCTGACTGCATAAAACCCTTATTCAATAGCAAGAATGGAAGCAATGTTTTAGTCTTTGGATCATCAGGCATCGGCAAGACATTGGCATGCAATCACGTTATAACTGAACTGGAGCAGGAAACAGACCTCATCATCCCTGTTTATGTTAATTGCTGGGAGAACAATACAACTTACAAAGTGGCTTTATGTATCTGCCAGCAACTCGACTATCCTTTTACACAGAATAAGAAAGGCATTGAACTCTTTGAGGTTATTGCCGAGAACATGAATCAGAAGTCAGCAGTCTTCATCTTTGATGAGATCGACAAGGCAGAAGATCTTGACTTCCTATACTTCATCAATCAGAAGATACTCAGAAACTGCATAGTTCTCATCACCAACTACAAAGACAAGCTCTTTGATATGGATACGAGGCTAAGATCCAGACTTTTCCTTGACATAATAGAGTTCAAGAAGTACACATTGGAAGAAACAGAGGGCATCCTAAAAGAGCGTATTGCTTATGCTTTCTTTCCTGAGGCTTGGTCAAATGAAGCAGTAGAATTGGCCTGTCAGAAGACCTTTGAGCTTGGGGACATTCGCTGTGGCCTTCTGATGCTCAAAAAGGCAGGAAAGACCGCAGAAGACGAAGGAGCGCTGAAAGTAGAACCTTGCCACATTGAGAAGATCCTAAGCAAAGTGGACAAGTACAGCGTGAAAGGTAGCTCGGACCTGGACAAAGAGACAAGAGACATCCTGCATTTGATTAAGGAGAATGGTGGAAAGACAACAACTGAGTTGTATGAGCTTTTTCAAAAGAATGGTGGCACATCTGTTTATAGGACTTTTTACAGGAAGATTAAGACACTTGAGATGAATAAATACCTCTTAGTTGAAAAGGTGTTTGGTGGCAAAAACGGCAACACTTCAACAGTCCAATATATGAAATAATTCGTATCATACAAGTAACAATATTCTTGTGTATGTGAGAATATTCTCATAAACAGCAAACTTTATAAATATCTGCAGATACACTGGACATATGACAAAGGTTTTAATCGCTACACTGTATATTTTCGAGCCAATCGTTGCAGCAGTCACTAAGATTAGTGCTGAGAGATTGATACTTCTAATTGACAAAGAGCCTGACGAAAAACAAAGCAAATCACTTGAAGTTGTTAAGCAAACACTTGGCTCAGTCATTGAAATTAAAACCATCAAAACAGATGTCTATGACATTGTAGAAGTAGCGAGAGAAGCAGTCAAGATCATAGATTTACTTTCTGACAAAGATGAGATTTACATAGATATCACTGCAGGAAGAAAAACCAAATCATTAGGACTTTTATTCGGATCTTACGCAAGATGTTCAAGAATAAAAAAAATAATGTACATCAAAGAAGAAAACAAACAGATTGTTTACCTTCCACGACTTTCATACTCGATAACGCCTGCACAACACAAGATAATAGAATTCCTTCTCAATAAAAAAGTCACATCAATGGCTGATTTCTCTGACAAAGTAGAGGTAAGCAAAGCCATGCTCTACAAACACATCAAAGAACTCAAAGACATGGACATAATCGAAGAAACTCCCGACGGATTGACACTTACAGATTACGGGAGAATAGTGGTGTTGTAAAAAATGGAAAACGGATTAAAAACAATCAAAGATCTTTTCGATGGAACAAAGATATTCAGAGTTCCAATGTATCAAAGAGCATATTCATGGACTGAAAAACAACTAAGCGATTTTATAGAAGACATAAAAAATCAAAAAGTAGATCGAACATATTTCTTAGGAACTATATTATTGGAAACAGCAGAAAACGAAGGAGATTTTAGAGGAATTGACATTGTAGATGGCCAACAAAGAATGACTACTATGGTCATCTTTATGAAAGTTCTCTTGACACTATTAAAGAAAAATGAACAAGATATTGAGATTCTTGAGGAAACATATATCAAATACAAAAATAGATTCAAACTTAAACTTCAAGACGAAGATGCAGAATTCTTTCAAACATACATATTAAGTGACACACCTAATCCAGAAATATTAATAACAAGACCATCACAGCAGAAACTACTTTTTGCAAAGGAATACTTTGATTCAAAATTATCTATAATGACTTTGCCACAATTATTAGAAGTCAAAGAAAAAATAAATAAAACAAAACTATTGACATATAGTGTTGAGGATAATGCAGAGGCAACACTCATATTTGAAACCACTAATGATCGTGGAAAACCACTCACAAATCTTGAAAAGATTAAAAGCTTCTTAATGTATAAATGCTATTTAGCAAGCGAAGAATCAGTCGATATTCTCAAAAGTATCTATAAAAGATTTAGTGACATCTACAACGTAATCGAATTGATAGATATTGATAATGAAGACAACATTTTACAGTATCATTTTGTTTCATATGAAAACTGGGGAAGCAAAAGAGACTATCAAGAATATGTGCAAATGATCAAAAATCACATTCATCAATTACTTCTCGACAAGAAAGATGCAGAGGTTGTTAAATACATAGAAAATTATACAACAAAATTACGAGAAGCATTCTATACTATAAATGAGATTCAAAAAGAATCAAAAATTAAATCATTAAGAGAGGTGTTCTTACTCGAAAGACTGGGAGTCACATTTTATCCGATATTAATAAAAGCATATCAATCAGATGCAACCGAACAAAAAAAAGATTTCGAAGACATTGTCAAACTTATCGAGATATTTAGCTTCAGAGTCTTAGGTATGAAGACAAAAAGAGCCAGCGACTTAGACAGTGCAATAAACATTCTCGTTAGGGAGTTCAAGGGAGATTTCAAACTATTGAAACTGCAATTAGTAGAGAAAATATTAGAATACTGCAACGAAGCTAAATTCAAAGAAAAATTAAATTCAAATGATTTCTACAATGATTTTCCAAGCGATAGAGTATATCTATTCTGGAAATATGAAAATTACTTGAGAGAACAAAATGGATACTCTCCAATGTCAGAAGAAGAATATTCCTCAAAGGATCAGAGATTCCAGCTTACAATTGAACATGTCGCACCTCAAAATCCCGAAGAAGAAAAAAATAGAATAATTACCACCGAAGACTGTAAATTCACAAATTACAATACCGACGAATTTAAGGAAACATATCTTCACTGTATAGGAAACTTGACTTTTGATCCAAGATCTTCTAATTCAAGCAAAGGTCGAAAACCTATTGAGGAGAAGAATAGTAAATATTTCAAAAGAGCTCCGTTTATGACTCAAAATGAGATGGAAGACTTCTTAGAAGATGGTGCTTGGAATGAGAACTCTATCAATAAAAGAAAAGATAAAATAATCACATTTGCATTGAGAATGTGGGACCCGATAAAATTAGTTGGTATGGAAGCATATAATGAATATGCCGAGAATAAAGAGAAAAATCACAATAACCACAAAGAAGAATACTCTGAAGATTATGTCAGAACTCGAATGGGTGGCGACGCATATGCACTTCTTCAAGAATTTAGAAGACAATTGAATAATCTAACAACTTACGAAGAAAAAATCAATAAACATTTCATAGGATTCAAGAACCATAAATACTATTTTGGAGTATTGCATTGGAGACAAAAATATATTTTCTTAAGCATACCTGATTTTGACAAGACAAAAATAATCACAGACGAAAATGTGGAATATTATCCTGATTATGAAGAACTCATCATAAAAATGTATTCAAAATCAGACATAGAAAAATACTTGCATTTAGTAAAGCATTCGGATAGGTATAAAGAAAGATGACAAAATCAGAACTACTAAAAGACTTGAATCCTGCACAGCAAAAGGCAGTGGAAACAACTGACGGACCTATCTTAATAATCGCAGGAGCAGGTAGCGGAAAGACAAGAGTATTGACGAGAAAGATAGCTTATCTAATAGAAAAAGGAGTTAATCCAGAGCATATTCTTGGATTAACATTTACTGACAAAGCAGCTGCAGAGATGCTCGATAGAGTAAATGAACTTGTTAAATCGCATGGGGACATCGCCATTACTACTTTTCATTCATTCTGTAAGGAGATCATTGAAGAAAATATTCTTGATCTCAAGATGAATGCAAATATCAAAATTATTGAGGATACCGCACAGCTTGTGTGGTTTATCAAAAATATTGATTCATTTGGACTTGAACATTTGGAAGTCGGATATCAACCAGTCACATTGGTTGAAGAATTAAGAAAAACAATATCTAAGTTCAAAGATGAATATATCACACTTGAAAGACTTAGCAAATTTATAGAAGATAAATCAAAGGAAACTCTTGGAGAAGAAGATCAAGAGCATCTTAATGCTTTGAAAGACATATTCAAAGTCTACAAGATTTATGAAGATTATAAGATTCAAAATAATCTTATCGATTTTGGCGATATGCTGACGAGAATCTATCAACTGCTTAAAGCAAAGCCACTTATTCTCAAAAAGTATCAGGAGAGATTCAAGTATGTTCTTGTCGATGAATTCCAAGACACGAATTATATTCAATTACAAATCGTCAATCTTGTTGCAGCTAAAAATCAAAATTTGACAATAGTGGGAGATGATGATCAGAGTATTTACAGATTTAGAGGAGCGTATCTCACGAACATTGCTGAGTTTAAGAAAACATATCCTAAACATGCAGAGATATTTTTAGAGCAGAATTATAGAAGCACAAAAAGCGTTCTCAATGTAGCCAATAAACTCATTGCAAACAAACCAGACAGAGTAGTAAAAAAACTGTTCACAGAAAATGATGGGGGAGAGAAAGTAACTGTTGCAGAGCTAAGCAATGAAGAAGAACAGGCACACTACATCCTCAACGAAATTGGAAACTTATTGAAAAAATATCAGTACAAAGATATCGCAGTTCTTACAAGGAGAAAAAAAGATGCACAGCCATTGATAGATGTATTCAATAAACACAAGATACCTTATGAATTCATTGGTAACTCAGATTTCTTCAGAGAGCCAATCATTAAAGATGTCTTAGCATATGTCAGAATGGCTGCAAATCCGACTGAATCACAGGTGGAAATTGCAAGAATAATTCACAGGCACGCATTTAACATTAGGCCAGTTGAAATAGGAAGATTCTGCAAGTATGCACATGTGAAAAAGATTTGTTATTATGAAGCTTTTGACAAGCTCGATGATATTGATGTCGATAAGAATAAATTCAATTATATCAAAGAGAAAATTCACCACATAGTTCAGGAAAAGACGAGATTAAATCTGCCAGAACTCATTTATAAAATTCTGTTTGAGATAGATTTCTACAAACATGAAGTAAGTCTAAATAATGTCAAGAATATTGGATTGTTGAATCAGTTCTACAAGTTTGCAACTGATTATTATAATCTGCACGAAAAGGATGATCTTCATAATTTTGTTGAGTTCTTAGAGTATGCTTCAAACTTCGAGATAAAAAATGATGTGGAAGGAGTAAATAACACAATTCAAGTTATGACTGTGCATACTGCCAAAGGAAAAGAGTTCCCAGTAGTATTCATCCCCGATCTTGTCAATGGAAAGACTCCGACAAGATTTATGCGAGACAAGTTTGATATTCCAAAAGAATTAAGTGATGGCATCAAAGATGGGACTGATGAAAAAGAGCTCCATATCCAAGAAGAAAGAAGACTATTCTATGTGGCTATCACGAGAGCAAGAGAGAAACTGCACATGTCTTATGCAATGAGATATGGAGATAATAAAAGAGATTCAAAACCAAGTCAATATCTTGAAGAAATTAATTACACTCAAAATACAGACATAGAATTCATCAAACCAAAAACTGATCCAATTGCAATAAAAGAAGACTCTATTAAAGAACAATTAAAGCAAAAATATATTCGAGAAGTCATCTGTGACTTACATAGGGCTGAGTTTGAGAAAGCAATTCCTAAAATAATGCTTCTTGAAAAAGTGGAAGGGAAAGATCCATCAGATCTTATTAAGAATCTTAAAGAACTTGATTATGACGATGTGCTAAAACAGATTCAAGACGGGGCAGTATCTGTTGAAAAAGAGATTGAAGTCGAGCCTACATTCTCAGTATCCCAATTTAACACATACAAAAGATGTCCTAGAATTTACAAATACAATTATGTTTACAGAATACCAACTCCAGCAAAACCATATTTTGATTTTGGTGGAACAGTTCACAAAGTCATAGAAGAACTCACAAAGAAAATAAAAGATGGAGAATCCATTGATTTAGATCTTGCATTAAAATATCTTGATGCATACTGGAAGAATGAAGGATACAAAACAGAGCTTGAGGAAAAACAGGCAAAAGAAGAAGCAAAAGAAGTCATAAAAATATTCCTTGATGAACAAGCAAAAATGAAATCTAAGATTGTAGGGATAGAACAAGAATTTACAATCAAGCTCGATAAATATAGCATTACAGGATTTATTGATAGAGTGGATCAAGATGGAGAAGAATACATAATTCTCGACTATAAAACAGCAAAGACACCACTATCTGAGAATGCATTAAGAGAAGATTTTCAACTTCTTACATATGATATGGCAGTCCAGCAACTATTTGGAAAAAGACCGAAGAAAGTTGGCTTATGGTTCTTGAGAGCAAATAAGAAAGTGATCATTGAGCCAAAAGACCAAGATATAGCTAAGATCAAAGAACAAATCCTTGAAACAATCAAAAACATCATGAAAGAAGATTTCACTCCCGCTCCAGGATGGGAGTGCAATAACTGCGACTATAAGTTGTTATGTGATGCCTGGAAGCGATGAGGTGAATAAAAATGGCTTTTATTGAGATAATCGGTGTGGCAATATTGATACTATTGATATACATAGCTATCAAACTTAGCAAGAAGGAAGAAGTAAAAAAAGAGGAAAATGTTCTTGCCGACAAATTACTACTTCAACAACTGCAGAATATCGAGAAGACTCTTGACACAAAAGCGAAAGAGGATAATGAAAGACAACAAAAGATAATGAAATGTGTCGAAGATAATATTGGTACTTTCACAAGGACTATTCATGGAACAAAAAGACGAGGAAAAGTCGGAGAAGCAATCTTAAAACAAATTTTATCAGAATCAATTGCATCAGGATTAGTTGTTACAGAACTTAAAACAGATTCAGGAAGTACAGTTGAATTTGCATGGGATATTAAAAATGGAAAATATTTACCAATAGATTCAAAGATGCCAGAATTAGACGAGCTTTATGGAAGATTTGAACAATCGGAAAATCCTGATGAACAAGTAAAACTCAAAAAAGATATTCTTAAAATAGTTGAAAAGAGTAAAAATGAAGCGAAAAAATATTTGAATAACCACAACACAATAGACAAATGTATTGTAGCAGTTCCCGACTCAATATTTGACCAATTCCCCGACATCAATAAAGACTCTGTAAAGACAGGGATATTTGTTGCAGGATATACAAAGGTATTCTTGTTTGCATGTGTTTTAGGAGAGAATTACACAAAAGGTCTCGCATTAGGAAATATTGGAGTCTATAAAGATGCAGTTCATTCATTAAAAAACATACTGGGTGAAATAGAAAAGAAAAGTGACACTATTAACAAAGGAATTACTCAGATATCAAATGCTAATGACGGGATAGTTACTGAAGTGAATAAGTCATTGAACAAACTAAATCAAGTCGCTGCTATGGAAGTCGCAGAGGTTAAGAGGTTGAAATAAAATGGGCTTCTTCAGCAAATTATTCAAAAAAGAGAAACCTGAAATTGCTGAAGATAAATATGCATTAAAAACACCTGCGAAAGATAAACTAATCGGCACAACAGATACATGCCCTTCTTGCAAAAAGAAACTTGAAACAATTCCTTCTAAAAAGAAAAAATGCCATTTTTGTGGGCAATTCATTTATGTAAGAACACGACCACAAGATCGGAAAAAGATTCTTATTACCGAGAAAGAGAAAGATCTTATTGAAGAACAATGGCAACAACACTTTCTGGAATCAGAAGACAAAGAAATCCTTAAAGATCCTGAATTTGAAAAAGCAAAGAAAGAACTCACAAAACAATTCGGAAAAGAAGCTTCAACAAGCGACGCCAGATGGAGAGTGTATAATCAAAGAATTATCGAGTTAGCCTCAAAACGACAATGGGGATTATATAGAAACAATAAATTAGATATGACAAAACTTCTTATCCGAGAAGGCCATCACAAGCAAGCTTTAATGACACTTTACGAAATTTGTTATCTTGATATAAATGGATGTAATAATGTCGGAGAAGGTATTTCTCAAGAGGATATGAATAGGATAGGAATAAAAGAATTTGATCCGAAGATGGCATTTTTAGCACCAGGCATATTAAGTATGATTGAAGATGAGGTGCTCATTCTAAAATTAAGTGTTGAAGAAGCAAAAAAACTATTTATCGAGAATAACGAAAGAACAAAACCAAAAAAGAACATGCCAGTTTCTCCATTGGATGCATGGAACAAGCTAAATGAACAAATATCCAAGAATCAGAAAGTTCAAAGTGTAGATCCTCACGACTTGGATAATATCTTCAAAGAGATAAATATTCGAATTAAAGAAAAAGAGTTTTCAGAAGCATCTACTCTAATCAATAAAGTCAAATCTCTTTTTTATGCCAAGAAGAAAGAAATTCCTGATATTTCAAAGATAAAAACTAACCTAATCAACTATTTAAATTCAAAAGAGAGCATCATATCTAATTCTGCAGAATCATTATTAATCACTATTGCTAAAAAAGATCAGAACAGTGTTGATGATTTGATTGAAGATTACATCAAGAAAATAAAAAGTAGTCTTGAAACCAATCCTGAGAATCATATTGTTGGACAACTTGCAGACATAAATATAGATTGGGTTAAGCCAATGATCCCGATATTAATTAAAAATCTAAGAACGCATCCTGAATGGAATGGAAGACGATTTTCAGCATTTAATCTTGGAGCGATAGGTGCAAAGAATCCAGAACTTGTTGAGGATGCAGTACCCATCATGATTGAATACATCAAAAAACCACACGAAGTCACGAAACGAGAGCCTATAAAAGTAAAAGCAAAAGGAGTCACAATCTCAATGGATATGCCTGCTGAGAAGATGCTTGGTGTGGATCAAACCCAGTGGCTTAAAGACGCATATATTGATGGCATAGGAATGATTGCAAAAGGCGATAAAAAACTCATTCTCGAATACAAATCACTATTTGAAGACATCGCAAGAAAAGATAAGAGCGAGTATTCAAGAAAGAAAGCTCAGAAGGTTTTAGATGCTTTAAAATGAGGATTCAATATGTCAAAAAAAGCAATAGCAGGAATCATAATTAACGAAGTGGAAACAGAACCGCTTAGTGATTATGTTATTGACTTTGTGACGAATGCAACAAAAGAAAGTCCTTATCTTGATTTTAAAAAAACAATTGATATCAGTAAGTCATCCGCCTTTCCTGAAATAGCTAAAGATATTTTTGCATTCTCTAATTACGGTGGAGGATGGCTTCTTCTTGGATGGGAAGAACATAAGAAAAATCAGTTTGTTCCTGTTGGTCTCCCACAAGAGTTTGAATTAGATCATGCAAATCTTCAAACAAAGTTTAATTCATATACACTTGAACCATTAGCATTCGATTATAAAGAATTTAATAGAAATTTCACAAACAGATTTCCAAAAGCCAAAGATGACTTCAAGAAAAAGATTAATTCAATCTCAGATCGTTTTGCAATAATCTATATCCCTCCATCTCACAAGATTCTTGTTCCAAATAAAACAGGAGATTACAAAGTAAATGGCAAAGAAAAATATGTATTCTACCCTAATGAAGTATTTTATAGACGAGGAACACAGAGCATAAAGCCTAGTAAAACAGAGCTGGCTCTTATTGAAAAAAGACTTACAAAAGAAAATTATCGACTTTCAGTATTAAGTGGAGATCCTGACGAAGTTGATGAAACTATTTACTCCAACATGTTTGAAATTACTCAGATGCCTAAGTTTGTTTATTCTGGGAAAGCAAAAGATTATGATAGTGTTTCAGTAAAAGCTTTGCTTAAACAAGAAAAAGTATTTCCTGAATGGTGTTATAAATTCAAGTATTGGTCAGGAAATGTCGTCACTTTTGAGAATTTATTAGATGAAAACAATCCGTACAGAAAGCTTGTTTTGCCTGAGACCATTACAAAGCAACCAATTGAAGACTGGCTAAAGGAAAACGATAAATTTAGAATCATCAAAGAAATACTGAATAAAGAACTCCATCATTTTGCTATCCAAAAACATCTTAGGTATTTTGATAAGAAGAATATTTTGTATTATGCTTCTGAAGAAACTAAAAGACAAGAAAAGTGGAAAAGTAGATATGTATCATCGACAAAGACTGTGGCTGCTAAATTCTTTGTTCCTAAACTCAAGCGATTCCTTTATTGGCACGTTGCTTTTCATGCAGATGTTCTTGATTTTGAAGGTAGATTTTATCTAAGAATATTGCCGACATTTGTGATATCTGAGAACGGAAAAGATGTAATAACAGATCCTGTAATTGGCACACTTATAACAAGCTTATCATACAATAAATACAACAGTCTTTACTTAAACAATGTACTTTTCTGGATTCACCAGCTTGGTGAAGGCAATGATTTGAAAATACAAGACTACTTGACAATATCAAAATCACCGACGGAACTCAACGCTAAGATGGGTATTCTATATGATATCCCATCTAATGAGTTCAGATTAGAAATTGATGATGAAGAAGATGGGGAAATAATTGAAGATGAAGAAGTTTGAACTAATCCAGCTTCCAGAGAAAGATCTTGTTTTCGGAGGCAATGAGGAAGAAAAAGACCCGAGAATAGGTCTCACTAACTTTGGTCCTTATCGTTATAGTTCTGAAACTCCAAACTTAGATAAGATCAAAGTAGGAATCGTCGGAGATAAAAGCACTCTCGAAAAAAGTAAAAAACTTCTTACAGCTATTCAGGATAAGATTCCTGCTCAAGTAACAAATCACTGGTTATATCCTGATTTTCCTGGTATTTCTTCCTTATCGAAGTTTAACTGTTCACTTGAATTAAATTCCAATTGGCAACAAACCATCACTTTAACTGAAATAGAGAATCTTAAGAAAATACCTGATGCTAATGAGCGAATTGGAAAAGCAGTTGAACTATTCATAAGTAAATTGAACAGCATTCTTGAAGAAGATAATCTCCCTGATGTGATTATTTGTGCATTACCTGCGGAGATAGAAGATTATTGTGGAATTTCAGAAAAGACAAGGGGTGCTAAAACACCTAAACAAACAGATCTTGAGAAGCAATTGGGTGAATTCAAGAAACAAAATCAGAAATTTTTAACTGATTGGGGGCTTGTAGTTGCTTCTGACGAGAAAAAAGAAAGAGTTAGAGGTTATGATTTTAGAAATGCATTAAAAGGAAAATTAATGAGTCACAAATCTGCAAGACCAATTCAAATACTTAGAGAGTCAACAGCTGATGCCATATTGGATTATGACGTCACAAAAAAGAATACAAGACAAGAGCCAGCATCGTTTGCATGGAATTTCTCAACAGCTTTATTTTACAAAGCAAATGGAAAACCTTGGAGACTTGCAAAGCTTAGAGATGACACTTGTTATGTAGGGATATCATTCTATAAAGATAAATTAAGTTTTAATAAAGATATTCAAACATCAATGGCACAAGTTTTCACACATACAGGCGATGGTCTTGTTTTAAGAGGAACAGAAGTTTATGTTGATGAAAGAACTCATGAACCACACTTGACTGAGAAGCAAGCCAAAGATCTACTTACTGACGCAATAAATCGATATACAACAAGGGCATTAAGAAATCCTATACGAGTTGTCATTCATAAAAAAACATTATTCTCAGATGCAGAGCAGAAAGGATTCTCAGAAGCAATAGGCAACCTTAAAAAAGACTTCGTGGCAATATCAAAAAGGAACAAAGGAATACGATTTATGAGAGCAGGATCGTATCCTGTCTTGAGAGGGACTTTGATTACTTTAAGCAAAAAAGATTACATTCTATATTCATCAGGATACACACCAAGAATTAGAACTTATCCAGGTCATAGCATCCCACAACCACTTTATGTCACCCACATTGGTGATTCAGAAATCAATGAAATTGGTGATGAGATTTTAGGACTGACGAAATTGAATTGGAATACGACTGCATTCTCAACATATTTACCAATAACACTCGAATTCTCCCAAAGAGTTGGTCAAATATTATCTGAACTTGAGAAGGGAAAACAGCTGCAAAACCACTATAAATTCTACATGTAATTTCTCGCTAAAATATTATTAAGAAAGAAACTGATTAATTCTGTATGGATTTACAAGTAGAACAAGAAGTTTCTCACCTTCGAAAAGAGATAGCTGAAATAAAGTCAGAATTAACTCTTTCTTTGACAAGGATAGCTGATAAACTGGCCACTCATTCTGACAATTACAGGGAGCTTAAATCAAAGATTGATCATTTGAATAAAGCGATTTCTCTTGAAGAAGAACAAGACTCTGCCGAGGTGCAACATGAATCTAATAATAGAAATACTGCTCTTAATCCTGCTAATTAAGACGCTGAATGTCAATGCAGTACTCATATGGAGCTTGTATGTAGTAAGCAAGATCTTAGGCCAACTTTATATCATGTGGGAAGAAGGAGTAAGACAAACTTTTCTGATGCATTTCAAGAAGCGATCAAAATGAACATTAGAGTATCTTCACAGGGTGGGCTTATAGTTACTATAAAAGAGCTTATTGACATGCACAGGGTAGGATTCAAATATAAAATAAACCACAATACGAAGGATTTGATAGCCTTTCGTAATTTCCTAGACAATGAAATAAAAAGACGTAAGGAGGGCGGTTTAAATGGCCAAAAAAACATATCAGAAAGTCACAAGCAAACACAAGATTAAGATCTCATTATGGGAAAGAATAAAGAAGCTATTTGGATTTTGATCATTCATTAGCTCCGTCTTGAAATCCCTCTTCATAGATTTTATTTATTATGGTAGTTAATTCGTCATCTGTAACCGAGTTCTTGATAGCTTTACGGTATTTCATCGCATACTTATCTGACATTATTGCACCTCTTTAAGCCATTCTTTCTCCAAAGCAATAAAATTCTCTGGGAAAATTTGTTTTCTTTGTTTTGCAGTTGCTATCTGAAAATCAAAGATCGCTTCATCAGTGCAACACTCCGAACAAATCTTTGTTTTATTGTCTCTCCTACTTGTTCCAGGAAAACAAGTTACGGTCTTCTTGCATTTTGGACATTTCCATTCTTTCATCTTTAATCCCTCTCTATTCTTCTCTTTTGGTTGAACAGATTATTTTGAAGCATCATGATTGCTTCTTCTTCTGCAAACTTATGTGTTGCAGGAGTGCAAGCTTCTGATTGTGGTGTAGCTATTACTCTCACTAATTTTGTAAGCTCCGAGATTTGATTCTTCAGTTCCCCAATCTCTACTGAGTGTTTTTCTTCTGTCGTGTTGAAAACTGCATTGACAATATCTCTTTTTGCCTGTAAGCTCGACTTAATATATCGTTCAGTACTTCTCAAGTTTCTGTGTCTTCCGCAGATTTGTGCAGCGAAAACTCCTCTTTTATCGCAGATCTTTTGCAAGTAATAGTGTCTTAATGTATGAAAACTTAGGACTGATAATTGGTGGCCAGAATTGCTTTTGCCATATTTATGATCAAGACCTGCTTTTTTTCTTGCTCTCATTGTGTGAGTTCTTATTGTTCCAGGACTCATATGCTGTTCTCTGCCAGAGGCATATCTTCCTGACGTTGGAGTTCTTCCACATCTTGATTGTCGACCATACTTTTGTCGCCAAAAAAGATAATTATCAGCGAGTGCAATCTGAGATTTGTAAGTCAATATATGATCCTTAAATCTTTCAATCATAAAATCTGGAACAATTATCTTCTCATATTTCTCTTTGTTTTTTTGTTCAGGCAAAAGCAAAGTCTTTTCGAAGAAATCGATATGATCAACTTTTATCTTGCACACTTCAACACTTCGAAGTCCGAGTTCACTTGCACAGTAGTAGACATTTTCCCAGAACTTGACGTAATCATCATCGTATCTTTTCTCTGTATCTCTTACGGCTTCCATGAACATATTGAATTGTGCCTCAGTGATTGATTTGGCCTTTGCCTCTTGAGCCATTTAATTCACCCCCATAGTTCTTTCAGAAGTTCTTTTGAGTATTGTGCTACTTCTGATGCTGGCACTTTTGTTCCCGTCAAGATCTGAGCAGCTGCTTTAAGGCAAACTTGGAGATGAATATCATCCACAACATTATCTCGTGTGTTTGGTGTTGTTTCTGCTTCTTTTTCTCTTTCTATCTTTATGATATTTCTGTACTTGCCATTTAGCTTGTATTCAACAGAAGCAGTGTCGCCTTTATTTACAGGACAAACCCCATATCCACCATACCACTCATTATGGATCTTGACTCCATATTTGTTGCTTTCTCGCTGATTAACAGCAGATACTGTTCCTGTTTCATTTGGCATTTTTCTCAGCCTCCTTAGAATTCCACTCAGTAAGGCCAAAAGTGCCCTTTGCAGTCTTCACAAATCGTTTCTGCGTATCAGTTATTAGTCTTGAGAAGATGCTATTCTGTGGTGTTGTTCCTGTTGATTTACTTCTTTTCAGAACTTCTGTAGTTATCTCTTTGTAATGCATTGGCTTGCCATGATCCTTTAGAACTTGGTATGCTACTTCTCTATGTGGCAAGTCCTGCACTGTTGCTAGTTGTTCTTTCTTCGGCTCTAAACCGACATTTTTATATCTACCTTTGTCTTTATCTCCCTTCATGGGTATTACCTCCTATGGTTTTACTCATCGGGATTGAGGGTACTTTTGCGAGAATACTCAATCCCGTTATGATCATTTATTCAGTCTTGCATTTCTCTTTCAAGATCACATAAACTTCCTTTCCGATGTACTTCTTGGTATAGGGAATCACAGCCCCATTCCCAGACTTTACAACGGTCTTGATTTCTATGTTTCCTGGCTCTAAAACTAGGTCTTTTGTTTTTATCTTCATTGTATCTCTCCTCGGTAAATTCCGTTAAGTCTATACTTTGTGAGACTATCAGCATATATAAATCTTGTCCTCAAAAGTAGATAAATTGTTAAAAAAAGAGATATTTTGTCTATAAATAGCAACCTTTAAAAACTCAATGAGTTCATTTGAGTTCATTTGGGGTGTGTGTATGAAAAATAAAGCCGAAAAGAGGAATGTAACCTTATATCTGAATGGAGACACCTACGATAAATTTGTCGATTTTTGTAATAAAGAAGGATATGCGGTTTCAAAAAAGATAGAACGAATGATTGAAAATGAAATTGGATCTGAAGAGGATGTTAAATGAATTTGCTCCATTATATTAAAGATGATGAACTCAAAGAACACAAATCTCAACACATCCCTGAGATTATAGAAGATATTAAACCAGTTGAAAAAAGGGATTCAAGACCTAAATCCAATATAAAAGAAATTAATTTAAAACCATCTACCATTACAAAAAAAGTTGTGCAAGAATTATTAACATTATCTGATATTGAGAATATTGAAGCAGGTGCAATAAAATATTTTCTAAAGAAAAATAACTTTCAAAATATAAAAAATTTGTTGATAAAACAAGTTATTTTAGAGAAAGATCAAGATCAAAAAGTAATAAATTATTTTATAAGGCTAAATAAAGATATTAACCTCGCAGATTTAGAATGTTTATTCGAACTATTAATTCCTACTGATGATAAGAGAGTAAATGGTGCAGTATACACACCATCATACATAGTTGATTACATAGTCGAAAATGTTATCATAACTGAAGGAACAGTATGTGACTGCTCATGTGGATCAGGGGCATTCTTACTTGGTTCTCTTAAACAACTTCAAAAAATAACCAATAAATCCATTATTGAAATACTTGAAAAATATTTATATGGTGTAGATATATCAGAATTTAGCGTAAGAAGATCAAAGTTAATTCTTAGTCTTTATGCTATTTGGAACGATGAAGATAAAGAAAATATATCATTTAATATTAAATGTGCAGATAGTTTAAATTCCAATTGGCATGATTTATTCCCCTTAATTTTCAAAAACAAAGGATTTGATTACGTTGTAGGTAATCCCCCTTATGTTCGAATACAAGATCTTGATTTAAAACTTAAAGATAAATTATTAGACAAATGGCAAACAATAGGTACTGGAAATTTTAATCTTTATTTTGCATTCTTTGAGTTGGGAATGAGTATCATTAAAGAAACAGGCAGGTTAGGTTATATTACACCAAACAATTACTTCACATCATTGGCTGGTCTTGAATTAAGATCTTATTTTAATAAAAACAAAAAGATTACACGCATACTAAACTTTAATCATCTAAAAGTATTTGAAAATGCTCAAACATACGTATGCATTACATTCATGTCGAAGTCATGGGATAAAGATTATTTTGAATATTACTATTTAGAGAACAAATCACATCTGACAAAATTAAATGATATTAATTATAGTCGATACTTTTTCAAGTGGTTGGATGATAAAAAATGGCGATTAATGACTGAATCAGAATTTGATAATATAAAAATAATAGAAACATTAGGAGAACCATTAAATAAAATTTGTCCGATTAGAGTAGGAATTGCAACTTTAAAAGATACTGTTTTTTTTGTTGAAGATATACCTAACTCTGACTATTGTTTAAAGAAAACAGACAATAAAACTTACAAAATTGAAAAAGATATAACTAAAAAGATTATAAAAATATCTTCAGTATCATCAGAAGATCAAATCAAAACAGATTCACGAAGAATTATCTTTCCTTACAAAAATATTAATGGAAAGTTTGAATCTTACACTGAAGATGAACTTAAGAAAAATTATCCTTTATGTTATGAATATCTTTTAACTGAAAAGGATGAATTAGAAAAAAGGGACAAAGGTAAAAAGTCATATCCAGTCTGGTTTGCTTGGGGCAGAACACAAGGAATGAATTATAAAGGCAAAAGATTGTATACAAGAACTTTTTATGATAGACCTGATTTCATGCTAGACGAAGAGGATAATTTTTTCTGTAACGGATATGCAGTTTTTTGTAAAACGCACGTAAAAGCAATACAAAAGATTCTTAATTCAAAAATAATGGATTATTATGTTAAAAGAACAAGTGTTGAAATTGAAGGAAATTATCAATGTTATCAAAAAAATTTTATTGAAAAGTTTACAGTTCCTCATTTTAATACAGAAGAATGGGATTATATCGAGACGGAAAAGAATATAGAGGTGTTGAATCAGTGGTTATTCAAAAAGTACGGGTTGAAGAATTAAAACCTATGAAAAAATACTTAGCAATAACTGATGAAGAAAATCTTAAAATAATTCTATCTAAAAGTATATTCGGTGTCACAGATAGGCACTTGAAAAATATTCATAAACTCAAAAAAGATGATCAGATTATATTTTATTTAAAACCTAAAAGAATCGTTGCCGTGTTTAAAGTTGCTGATTCTAAAATATCAAATTATATCAAATGGGGAGAATACATCCACCAAATTAGATTAGAGCCTAAAATTATAAAAAATCCAGTGTCCTTGAATACACAATTTATTGATCAACTAAGTTATTTTAGGAATAAGCTTTGGGGACCTACATTGATGGGAAAAGCAATATTAGAATTACCTGACTCAGATTGGGATAAGCTTCAAGATCTATTAAGAGAAAAATAATCACTTAGTTTAATTTTGTCTGTACTTTTTTAGGAGTTTCCATAGGAGATTTTAAATCCTTAAGACTGCCATGTCTTTTTTCATACACTTTTAGAATATCAGTTACAAAATCAGAAATAGTTAAACCTTTCATAGACAATTTTTTTGCTATTTCTTTGTCAATAATCTTAAGTTCAACAAGTTCATTTACATCATTAATGACTCGAGGAGGATCAGTTCTAAAATCTATTATTAATAAACAAACTCGTTCATATTTGTAAGGTTCGCCTTTTTCATCCACGCCTCTATTATTTATTTCTGCAAATGAAGCAATGTATTTTGCAGCAGGTAAAACTTCTCTAAATCCTGAAGCCCCATTGCCTCTGTTATCAGGATCATATGCCACAACTGGTACGAGATAGACTTCACCCATAACTAAATCAGGACATCTAAGATGGAGATTGAGAGGTTCTGCAAATGTCCTTTCATAAAGTGTATCGAAGTTTTTAGCAATACTGCTAAGTTGACTTCTAACATTAATAGATAAAACTCTTGAAGTTACTTCTTTGCCTATTTCATCATGTTCCCCTATTAAAACTCCCTCTTGAATTATTTCTGATTTAGGAGCACATGGTAGAACAACAACATCCTGATTTTTTCCTTTTAAAAAACCAATTAATTTAATTTCAGGTTTTGATGCATTTTGAGGAGGATATATTTTTTGTGGATTAATTCCGTTTGCTATCAACTCTTCTTTAATATATTCATGAATGGGCATAATTAATTTTGAAGCTCTTATCTGATTAATTGCGCCTTCAGCACCTTTTTCTCTTGAAACTTCTTCATTTAACTTTTTTATCTCTTTAAGTTTCTCAATTAAAACAGCATCTCTTAGTCCCATTGATTAATACCCCTATATAAATGGTAAAGATAGCTCAGATATTATATATTTATCTGTTTTTAAATAAATTATCCTTATTTGGTAGAGTTGTCATATGGTGTCAAGTCTAATATCTCCACTTCTTCCTCTGCAGTTTTTGTGGACTTGACTTTGGGACACGGGGATTATAAACCACAATGGACACGAATATTCTAATGAGAGGGTTTACTCTACACCATGAAAGTCAACAATGGGAGGATGCAATTTGGGCATAGGAACGAAGCCCGGGAAAAGACCATAACTGATGAACAGTTGAATAGATTTCTTTCTGCAATCCCATTCATTGAAGAAGATAAATATGTATTCTTTTGGGAAAATGTTTACTGCTGTGCAGCAATGCTTGGTCTTAGAAGCGCTGAAACATGTAGGATAAGAATAGAAGACATAGACTTCATGGACAAAACACTCACGCTCCCTGAACAAAAGAATAAGGAACGATTTGAGAAGATCATAATTCCTGATGAAATGATGAGACGAATAAAAGATCACATCATGAAATATAAGTCAGAAATAGTTCTCAATGGAAGTCATGGAAAAGACATCAATCAAAATGACCTAAGAGGAGAATATTATATCTTTTGGAGAATGCGAGAGATGAAAACAGGCCACAAAGAAAAGCACCTGGCAGAACAAACCATCAGAAAACATCTCGAAGAAACCAGAAAGAAAGCTGGACTTGATCACAAATATGGTATGACAAAAGATGGTCATACTCTTGCTGTTTTAAGCTATCATACTCTTAGGCATTATTATCTGCAGAAGATCTGCGACAGGAGAGGCGTGTTTGCAGCTCAGATAACAGGAAGACACAAGAACTTGAGAAGTACTGAGAGATATCTGACAACAAGTCTCGTGGCCAAGAGAGATATCGTCAATGAAGTATTCAACACGATCCAAGAGCCAGAAGGAGCTCAAATGAAGGCTCTTAAAGACGAGATCTCCGAACTTAAGGCATTAGTTAAACAATCCATAATAATAAGCAATGGAAGCCCAGATAACGTCAAGAATACAAGCAAAATAGCCGTAGAAGAGGCCGAGAAAAGGATGCAGAACATGGCATTGTATGAGAGTCGCCAGATGAGAAAAGGCGGTCCTGTACAGCAGGAAAGTGCTGTCGTTGTCAGCTCTATGGAGAGGTAGACTGGGCAGAAAATTTTATATTGATTGAAATAGATTTCTTGTCATCTTAGAGGCTGGACTTGTCCACTTGACACACTTGACAGGGTGGACATAAGATATATATCCTAGTACATCTCTAATCAGATATAGACTGGTCATTTCCGACGATAAGTCAGAAATATAGGCCAGATCGCTCCCAATATCAAGCTCATCCGCTTGTAGCGATTTTGGGGAAAGCGCTATAAAGTTGTAGCGGAAATATAAATGTTTCGTTTTGTAACCACTTAAGAGTGGTGTATTTCTGTCTTTCCTGTGACAATACAGTAATGTTGGAGATATGTAAGCCCTGGGAGCTTATAAGCATTTTTAAGAAAAAGGATAATGAACTGGGACATAATTATCATGGAAAACGCCGAGCGACGGCGTACTACTTCAAGTTAACATCCCTGCGGGTCAGGGATTTTAACCTGGAGTCAGGTGCCGTATCTAGGCGCCTCTACTTCTGGTTCAAATCCACTGCTGACAGGCTGCCAACCCAGGGTTAAGCGCCGCTACTGGCGCATTGACTGCTGTATTGCGGAATCTGACGGCTTTCTGGTGAAGGGCATTTATGAGGAATAAGAGGCCATACCTCTCCGGAGGAAAAAAATGGCAAAGATAGACGTGCACAACTACCAGAAGCGTTGGGACAACGGCCTTAGGCACCTTCAGCAGGACAAGGCCCTGACCAAGAAGAACAGGGACCTGATCCAGCGGTACCTGAATGAGCTTGTGGCAAAGGGGTGCTTTATTAAAAATGTTAGATATGCCACATGAAGAAAGAAGGAAAAAGAAGATTGTTGAATTTATGAAACGAACCGGCTTTAAGCTAAAAGAATTAGAAACAAAGGTTAGTGAAGAGGTACTATTTCAGCGACTTAAGACTGATGAATTCTATCAAATCTTTATTGAGATTATGAAAAAAATTCAAACTGAAAGTAGAGAAAAACTTAAAGAGGCCTATTCAAATTTTCTTGTGAATCTCTTAAAAACTGATCCAAAGATAGACTTTAACAAGAAAATGCATTTTTTGGGAATATTAGATAAAATTAGCGCGGATCATCTTAGGCTCTTAAGCATCTTTTATGGAAAGGCCCATAAAGGGAGTGCGTTTAGTTTAGATGCAATACATAAACAAATGGGATGTTATGAACGTAGAAAGCCAATACCTGGGAAAGATTCTTATCCTTTATTTAGTGAAGACGGTACGGGGACTTATTTGAACGACCTGAGGGCCTCGTATGCAAATAGCCTTTTATCTTCTCTAATTGCACAAGAATTGATTAGGCGATTTCAGCAGGTAACATCAACGCCCGATTATAATAAAGAAAAAAAGGAAATCGAAGGAGTTAATTCCGAGCTGAGCGAAGATTATAACTCTACTGATCTAGGCAAAGAATTTTTTTCTTTTTTGTCAAATAAATTTGATTAACAAAATCATTCTGGGTACAATTATGTGCCCTAAAAAGACTACAAACTATTACGACATTCGTATTTATACAATTAATTGCTTCAGTTAGGTTATGACTTGCAAGTTCACAATCCGGTTCAGTGAAGACGAAAAGCAGCTTCTCGAAAAGGAAGCAAGGTATAATGGATTCGTCAAGTTATGTGATTACATAAAATATCGACTATTCTTGGAAAATGGGAGGAATGAGGGGAATGCTTGAGCGTGTCCATAGAAGGATTAGATCAACGGGCTATGGGCTGTCACCTTACCTCATTGAGAAGATAGATGAGGCCAGGAAAGGCCACCTATCACGCTCAGCTTTCATTCGTATGGCAATAGTGAAGGAGCTTAGGCGGCTCAATATCTGGGTGGAAGAATGATGGAAGACGAAGATACTCCAAGGTGGGTGTTGACTCTTAAAGAATTGCTTGAGAAAAACAGGGAGCAATTACTCTCAAAGAACAAAGTGAGGCAAATATATTCGCTGCTTGAAAATGGCCTAAAATAGGCAAATTTACCGATTCTAAAGGAAAATAATTAATATAAACCCCCCCTTAATAGCTAAAAAGAGGTGGTTTAACAGTTTGAACCACTTTGCGGGTTCTGATTGGAGTTGAATATTGTGAAAGTGTTGATTGATACAAACATTATAATCTATCGTGAAGATCATAAGGAGTTAGATGCAGATTTGCAGAAATTAATGCCTTTATTGCATCAAGAAGAATACTCAATTTATGTGCATCCGGCAAGTATCCAAGACATCAATAATGATAAGGATGAACAACGAAAAAAAATTACACTTTCAAAGCTTAAATCTTATCCAGTATTGGAAACACCTCCGGACTATATTTCCGATAGAGAATTTATAGGACAAATCCCAAGATATGCTGAATTGAATTCTCATGACCTTATAGATTTAGCACTTCTTTACTCCTTGTACCGTCATGCTGTATCATACTTAATCACGGAAGATGCTAAAATCCACAGTTGGGCAAAAATATTTAATCTCGAAAATTGTTTTGAAATCCAAGAAGCTGTAGATATTTTCTTAGAATTGACTGCAAAACCACAGGATGTTTTTAAACCACTTCCCATCAAATATCTTCCCTTATCTAATCTTAAATTAGAAGATCCTTTTTTTGATGGATTGAAAGAAGACTATGATAAAATTCTTTTTGAAAAGTGGTTCAATAAAAAAGCGGAGCAAGGATACAAGGCCTACGTTTACTTTTTTGAAGATGGTTCTCTTGGAGCATTCTTGATGTTGAAACCAGAAGAGAATGAGCATATCTCGTCTAAGCCAACACCCATATTTAAAAAAAAGATTCTCAAAATTTGCACTTTAAAAGTTAGCAAAAATGGAAATAAATTAGGGGAGTTATTTCTAAATTTTGCATTTACCTATGCAATCAAGAATCACTTTGATGAGATTTATTTAACACATTTCGTAAAGGAAAATGATTATTTGGTTACTCTGATTGAAAATTTTGGATTTATCAAATCACAAGAGTATCTAGAGCACCCTTATACTGATAAGAAAGAAGCCCTTTTCTTTAAGAATTTAAAAACCTCAGAATCAGTATCGCCCTCAGAATTAAGAACTCAATATTTTCCATCTTTTTATGACGGAGAAAGCGTAAGAAAGTTTATAATCCCAATACAACCACATTGGCACGATAGATTATTTTATGACCAGCGAAAACAAGCTCTCTTGTTAGAGTATTGGGGAGAATTTTGTGTTGAGGGGAATACTATCCAAAAAGCTTATCTCACACATAGCAAATGCAAACAAATCCGAGAAGGAGATATAGTTTTGTTTTATCATTCAAATAACGATCAGCGGATTTCTTGTTTAGGCACGGTGGACAATGTATTTTACAATGTTTCTTCTGTTAGCGAAGTTTCATCACTAGTGGGCAAAAGAACTGTTTACACTCTAAAAGAGATTGAAGAGCTTGTTGCTGATGGCCCAATTACAGTCATCTTATTCAAATATCATTTTCCTTTGCAACGTCAACTATCCTCTAAAGAATTGATTAATAAAGAGATTCTTAATGGGCCACCGCAAAGTATTATGCAATTAGATAACCAGAAGTACATCAAGCTAAAGAGAGAAGCAAAAATCCCAGTTGAATTTACGCATTGGGGATAAGAAGAAGATTTAGCTGCTTTTTAGGTATGAGTTGCAGTATTAATTCAATGAGCAAATAGTTTAAATTGCAATAGGATTGAGGTGGTCTAAAGTCAACAGTCTTTTGAAGCTCCTTTAAACTGATTGTTCTTGTGAACCGTTTGATCTTCTTAAACACGATAGCAGTACCTAGTTGGCATTCCTTAAAATAGTTCTTAAATTCCTGATATGTGATTCCGGCAACATTTTTTGTAAGATTCCATAACTCCTTTATTGTCGTCCTTATTTTCTCTTTCACAATAAAATATCCAGTTACTTTTTTTATGGGCGAAGTGGTATATATCAGACATAGTTCATCTTTTTTTATGTTTACATTTTGTCTTCTAAATTCGACAAGTTTCACTCTTGAATAGATTCTTTCAGAATACTTTTCCTTGATAGAAAACAGTTTTGCCATCGTCACCTCTAGTATACTAAATACTATACTGACATATAAATGTTTCCCAAAGGGGTTCTGCATTCTAGTTCGCTAGGCTTGCTTATATATCCTACGAGAAGATGTCCAGTGGGACTTCGAGAAATTGGTACTATCAACCAATATACTGTTGGAGTTCACCTAGGCCTTGTAAAAATTCAGCATTCTTGTATTCATGGTAATCAATCTTCAGGTGTTTTGCAATTGCTTTAGCATATTGAATTTCATCGTTCTGCATTTTTGCTAATAGACTGGAATCATAAGAGATTTTATCACGGTCCTCTAGCCGAGATTTGATGGTGTCAATCGTCTCTGTCAATACAACAATGCAAAGAGGATTGATTAATTCAAATGTGCCTACTGGAATCTTACAGATTTCACTTCTTTTGTTCAATAAACAAAAATGCCCATCTAATAAATATACCTTCTCATCTGTGATAAACTTCTTTAAGCCGTTAATCAATAAATCCTGGGTCTGAGTTATATCTTGTACTTTTTTACTTTTCTGATTATTATTTACCTTTGCCCAATTCAATACACTGCTGGCAGATAAGTATTTGATTCCAATTAACTCGCATGCCTTTTTGCAAAGAGTACTTTTTCCAACCCCATGGATTCCACCAACAAAGATAATACTATTTCGTCTCATCAGATTAAGTAGAAAATTTAGAGGTATAAATTTTCTTCTGATTCGCCGTCATTTCTCGATACTTTTATATATTCCAGTAGCGGTTAAAATCCCTGGAGAGGCTTTCATGTGCCTCATGTTTAAATGCTAAATCGGCTGATCTTATACGGATGTTAACTGTCCGTAGGACGTCGGGTGGCGGCGTACTAAACAACATCAACAGAAATAACAAACTATCTATCCTTCATCTCATCGGCGAGAATCTCGCTTGCGGTCCGTTCCTTCTTCTTGTTGCGGCCGCCGCTATTTGCGATGATCTCATGACGCATCTGCTGTGTCCCACGCGACAGGGTCTCATCGAACTCGCGCTGCCCAGGAAGCAAGAGCTTTGATGGTTCTCCATTCTGATCCGGCGACGACTGGATCTGACTGAGAACGCTTTGCTTTATCATCCGGTTATGGACATCGAAGATTTTTTCCCAGTGCTCATAAGCGACACTTGATTCCCTCACATTACCAAGCTTCCGGTTGATGACAGCAAGCTTCTGATATGCGCCCATCCTTTGTTCAAGCGCATCCTCAGGTAGCATGGAAAGCTCAGTCTCTATACGGACTCTTGACCGATCATGCATATTGTGTTCTGCTACCTCTTCTCCATCAGATCGAGCCTCATGATCAAGCAAGAACTGATTCAGATATGTAGACAGCATGAACGCTTCAGGAAATGATCTTGTGATAGAATCATGAGCGAATAAACCCATCTTAAGAAGCTCAGCATCATACAACACAGAGATCCGATAGACATCCTGCTTCTCATCAAGATTGTCTTTCCCAGCAAGAGCGATATCAGAGACCCTGGCAAAACTAGGTATGTAATTAAGGATGTTCTCAAGTATCATTTTTCTCGCATCTTTTTCATCAGTGGCAGATTCAAAAGCAGTCCTAAGTCTTCTATTGAATTCTGTACGTAGATATTCTCTTGTGAAAGAATATGATTCAAGAGCGGCCCTGCAGGCCCCAGCATAATCGCCTTCAAGAACAGCAGAAGAACTCCGTGCTCTCTGATCCTCACATAATGCCGGATCATCCTGACGGTACACCAGATAGAATTCAAACATCTCTGTCATCCCTGCTTTAGCGAAGAATTGGATCACATAATCATTGAACCGATGCAATTTCCCAAATGAGGAGATCTCATCAAAACGACCGGCAGATATGAATTGGTCTGTGAATCTCCTTCTTGCTGGTTCAGAATAATCAGGATTACCAAGTGCGGAAACATTACCTTGAGAATATAGGCCTAGCATCTCCCTGACATCATCATCTACGGACATTCTGAGCATTGTCTGCATCGAGACTATAAAAACATTTCCATTACACACCACCATCAAGTGGTGAACAGCTCTTTTCATATAAGACAACATAAAAGATATAGGGGGATTGATTTTGCGAGGACTACTAAAGACAACAAGACTTGCGTATTACCATTCAGTGCCATCTATAGCAGAACTATTGCGAGAGCACATCAGCGCGGGATATGAAGAAGGCACCATCGTGATCGCAGATGAGCAGATGGACAGCTATCTCCCAAAAGGAGGTTTATGGTTCTCATTTCACCTTTTCTCAGACCTAAAAAAGAATGAACTGCCACTCATCCCACTTATGATCTCCACAGCCATTGCAAAAGCGATACATGATATGACCTGCCTCGATGTCAGGATCAAATGGCCAAACCATGTCATCCTGGATGGAAAGAAGATAGCAGATACAAAAATAGAGATAGAGCATAGCTATGACGGAAAGAAGATCATCATGGTCAACATAGCCATCTGCACAAATATCGACAGCACTGAAAATTCGATCTCGATAAGATCCGCGCTCGGAACAGAGATAAACAATAATACACTGCTGAATCTTTTCTGTTGCAGATTCGAAAGCATGTATCAGAGACTAAAAGAAGAGAAAGATTCTGCCCTCGACGAATACAGATCGCTTCTAAGCACGATCAACAAACGCGTCATCATATGCACTGACGGCGCTGAGATGACAGGCCACGCTGTTGGGATCGAGCAGGATGGATCCCTTCTTTACCGGACAGATGCTGGAATATTGAAAAAAGTCGATAGTATGGATGTAGTATTTTCGGGTATCAAATGATAGCAGAATTCTCTTGCAAACATTTTTAATCTATCATCCTGTTTCTCTATCTGATGGCGCATGAAGAGAGGATCCGGATAAAAGAAGAGAAAGATAACCCAATGCTTTCTATATCTCTCGATACAATCAGCAGAGGAAAACAGGCTCTTGTTTTCACAGGTACAAAAGCTTCAGCAGAGAAATGCGCAGAGACGATCGCAGCACAATTAAAAGAGAATCCGGATACCATCGAACTCTCAGAGAAAGTCCTGTCATTCACATCGAAAGCGACAAAGCAATGCCACAGGCTTTCAAGATGTCTGAAGAAAGGCATAGCATTCCATCACAGCGGGCTTGTCGCACAGCAACGTGATCTTATCGAAAATAATTTCAGAGAAGGAAAAGTCAAGATAATATGCTGCACGCCGACACTTGCCGCAGGAGTGGATCTTCCGGCATTTAGGACTATACTAAAAGACCTGAAAAGATTCTCCGGCGGATGGGGCATGTCGTGGATACCTGTCCTTGAATATCAGCAGATGGCTGGACGCGCCGGCCGGCCAGGAAAAGAGGATTATGGCGAAGCTATAGCGATCGCTGGAAGCGACGGCGAGTTCGACGAGATATATGATCGTTATGTGCTTGGCGTGCCTGAAGATATCCAATCGAAACTCGCAGCAGAACCAGTGCTAAGGACATATATCCTATCGCTGGTTGTATCTGGAATCGTCAGATCGATCGAGCAGATATTCGAGTTCTTCTCACGCACATTCTGGGCGCATCAGTTTAGTGACATGCAGAGATTGAAGCAGATCATCATGAAAATGCTGACACTCCTGAAAGATTATGGATTCATCACAATAGATGGAAAGATAGAAGACAATTCTGGATTCACGTCAGCAGATGAGATCGACAAAACACCTGATGCGAAGATAAATGCCACATTGCTAGGAAAAAGAGTATCGCAATTATATCTTGACCCACTTACAGCAAATGATATAATCTGCGGCATCAGACGCACAGAGACCAGACAGCCGACAGATATATCATTCCTTCAGCTTGTCTGCTTCACGCTCGAGATGAGACCACTTCTCTCAGTGAGAGCCAAGGAGATGGAAGTGATCGAAAACAAGATGACAGAGCATGAGACACGATTCCTCTCAGAGATTCCGACGATGTACGATCCAGACTATGAAGATTTCCTACGATCATTCAAGACATCTCTCCTATTGACAGATTGGATAGATGAGACTACTGAAGATAATCTTCTTGAGACATACATGGCAAGGCCGGGTGATCTCAAAGCAAAAATAGATAATTCTATCTGGTTGCTCTATGCGACATCTGAACTAAGCAAGCTGCTCTCATTCCACAAGATTGTGCCAACTATCGACAAGCTCAGGGTTCGACTGAAATATGGTGTGAAAGAAGAGCTTCTTCCATTATTAAGACTGAAAGGTATCGGCAGGGTCAGATCAAGGAAGATGTTCGCTAACGGCATCAAAGATATCGGCGATGTGAAGAAAGTAGACGTGATGTCTCTTGTGCAACTTCTTGGAAAAGGTGTCGCAATAGACATCAAAAAACAAATAGGCGAAGATGTCTCAAAGATAAAAGTCAAAGAGAACAAAAGAAAAGGACAGATTTGTCTGCTGGATTTCAACTGATAAGCATATCATGGGCCAAGCATGCTCAGACTGTATATCTCTGCGAGTGTCGCGGAATTCCCAAGAATCACGCTTTCGATAAGCGCCCCGATAAGAAACATGACGATCGCTATGATAAAAAGCCAATAATTGTAGATAAAGACTTCTTTGTGCTTCTTCTCATCAAATATCCTTCCGACTAAATGCACCATACCGACCATCAATATCATATTCCCAAAAGAGAACCAGATGTTCCATTGGAAAAAATACCTTATCGAAAAGAAGATCAATAGATAAAAACCAATCAGACCACCCGCATACAATAAGAACCTGCGGATCTCAGATGATTTCTCGATGATCTCATCAGAGATCACACCGCCAGAGATCGCGGCGAAGATATACGCTGCTGCTTCGAGGATGACGTATGGCAGTGTTATCATGAATATCAGGAAAAGGAACCATAACGGATTCGCATCGGCATTCAAAGCGGCGATCAGGGCACGATGACCAAATAGGATACCCCAGCTCGAAGCGTTCCATGTTATGAAGAATATTGCTCCATCTCCAGACACAAGCGCAAGCAAGAAACATGCAAGAAGCACCCACCAATTATTTAGGACTATATCGACAAAGACAGCCCCTATCGAGACAGCGTCCCCACGCAGGGCAGGATCAAGAAGCAGCTGCTCTTTAAAGAGGCTGAATGCATCAAAGCCAAGCATAGGAAGGATAAATGAATACATCATGTACACGACATAGATTCCGAAGAAAAAAGAGAAATACACCTTGATAGCTGTCTTGTTATCTCGATATAGTTCCATAAAAGAGAACCGTTTCTCTTTTTTTTCAAGAGTCTCTTCTTCTTTCAATAATTTACGGAGATAAGGTATCAAGAGTATAGATGTGAAAACAACAGAGACTATGCCTGAACTTGCGCCAAAAAGAAGTCTTGACGCGATTATTCCCAATGTTGAATAAACAAAAGCAAGAATGAAAGAATATCGTATCTTCTTCTCAAGCCAATTATCTGGAAAAAGATGTTCAAGGACCATATAAGATATCTTATTATGCTCATTTATAATAATTACTATATCTTCATCTCTCTTACTTTCAGAAAATGCTCGATGCGTTCATTCTCACGTGGATTTGCGCTCGGCCCAAGGCTATAATATATTTTCTCGGCCTGATTTCCCCAGGAGAAATTCCCAGATTCACTTTGTATCTTCTCGACCTGGAACTCATCAAGCTGAACGCCGCGTTTGAGATGATAATAGATCACTCTCTGAGAGACTCTTGGAAAGATAGAACTATACACTTTATACAATTCATATCCGTGAGCGGCCTGCATGTAGAATAGAAGATTGATCATGTTCTGACGGATGTTAGATCCATGCGGTCTCCCTCGTTTCCCATTCGATGCTATCTCTTCCATATATCCAAAGAGGGACAATAGTGGTATATAAAATCTTGTTTTTACTTGTGTCTCTGCTTATTGTATTCCTGCACAAAAAGCGTGGCCTGACGTGGATTATCAAAAGAATCAAGCACAGTTACATTGAAGCCGACATGTGTCTTTGAGAGGATCTTCCTGCTCTTACCGCACTTAAGACACTTGAATACTTCAGCAGCGCCAGACGACTGCACAAGACCACAGGAGGGGCAGATGATCACTTTGTATCGTTTTAGAGAAACCATGTGTGATCACTTCCCTTTTATCTTATCGATGATCCCTATAAGATGCGGGGTCTCATCGATCTTGTAGTCAGGTGTTTGGTATTTGCCTTTCGGCTCATTCTCTACAGACGATGATCTCTTAGTGACCTGGACAGATACCATGCCAAGCCTATTTGCGGATTCCATGTCTGTCTCAAGAACGTCTCCGACATAGATCGCTTCTTTTGGCTTCACACCTAGCTCTTTTAACGCCTTCTTGAGCAATTTCACTTTTGATGATTTGGTATATCTTTTGCCAGATACTATTATCGTATCAAAGAAATCTCTAAGCTTCAATCGATGTATCTTATCCCACTGTTTCAAAGCGACACCATTTGTCACAAGCCCGAGAAGATAGCCATCCTTCACGAGGCGCACAAGCATACTTCCGACTCCGGGGAACAAATGCATCAGGCCGACTTTCATGTTATGATACGCGGCGATACCTGCTGCGACAATCATCGGATCATCTTTCACACCATAGCTCTTGCATAGCTGGTTGAAATGCCTGCCGAAATTCGAACCCCTCTTCTTTATTATCTCATCTAGCCTACTATAAGCCTCTTTTGTAGATGCCGCAGGAAGACCTGCATTGATCATCTCCATGCATGCCTGCCAGCGCGTCTTTCGTACTAGAGAATATGTATCGAACAATGTGTTGTCAAGATCGAACAGAACCGCTTTTATCATCAAGATATCAATGGTTGTAAAGGTATAAAAAACTAACTGCAAATATCCCACATTTCTACATTTTCGGCTGTATTAAGAAGAAATCAATCAGAAGATTTCTAGCATCCGACGCTCTCTTTTATCTTCGCGCCGCCAGAAGGGATGAATCTACCAATATCATCAAGGTCGCCGGCAGATAGTTTGTGTTTTATCTTCTTGGCCACATCAGAGGTCTTGGCCTTCGCATCCTGGATCAATACCACGTACTTCTCAGCATACGCTTTCATCACATCCCTTGTCCCTGCGAGTATTCTACCTTCTTTTATCCCTATGCAGATCTCCATGTCAGGGCGGATATTATTGACTTTTCCCCGTATGATGAAAGAGCCTTTGCCAACATATTCTCCGGTATTTGGTGTCTTTGAGACCTGATCAGGATTGACCCAAAACACATCCACACCGCTTATGCCCTGACGCCATGCGCGCGAATAGACTGCTGTGAACTGCGCAGCCTCATTAAGTGTGGCCTTGCCAGGCATTTTTCCTTCAGTCTTGACGATCGTGAACGGAGAGCCAGACATCTCTGAATGGAACACGATATCTTTTTCAGACATATGCTTCTTCACGACAATCTCGTTCGATGTCGCATCTGAACCGCTGATGCACAAGAATCCTTCTGAACTTATGAACCATTTGAATTTCTCATACCACTCACGCTTGATCGCTTTTTTTGCCTGGATCTTCTCGTTCATATCCTTAAATGCCCCTAATTCATCACTCTCTTTCTGCTTCAGATCTTCAAGCTTCTTTGTGTAAAGCGCTATCGCTTCTTTTACGCCTTCTATCTTTTTTTTTGATTTCTTCGATTTCTCGAAGTATACCTGGGCGTTCTCTTCAACAGTCTTCTTCACGTCAAGAGTTATATTCATAGTCATATGGACAGGTCTGTTGTATTTATAGTTTTGGCTATACAACTCTGTAGAAAATCGATTCATCTGGAGATAATATTTCTAGCTAGGCACACTGCCATCAGATCAGCGTGCGCTTCCAGGCCCCCACTAGACGACCCGCAGATATATGACATGTCAAAAATAGCAAGGGCAGATCCGTGTCTGGACCGCTTAACCGGTCGGGACTCTGCCTAGATGGAATGGCATAAACAATCCAGACATTATCTTCTACAAAGCTACTAAACTAAGAACCATCATTTCCGTCTTTTCTTCGTTCTCTCAAAGTCGCTCACTTTCTTGATGCCGAGCCACACAATCAACACCAGCTCAAACGCGAGTGTGAGCACACGTCCTACCTTGCTCAATGAACCAAACACCCGCATCGTGCTCACGACAAGCACCGCTATCCCGCCGAACATGAAACCAGACGCGATAGCTTCAATCACCAGAGGAAGATACATGCCAAGTATCAGCGAGACAAGCCCGATCGGCGCTGCGATATAGAACATATTTGTTTCATATTGCTTGCGTGCATCATCATAATCCCTGCCGCAATAGTCACAATCAGCTTTTATCGGGCAGCCATCCGGCCCATATTCATACCTGATGGTTCCCCTGTCAAGGTAACAAGTCTCATCAGGCTGGATATCTGTGCAGTTCGCATCATAACCCATCTTCATCGGCCGATCGAACACTTCACTGCAATAATCGCCGTACTCAGGTGCTGCATAGAACACATCGATGATCGAGAACACAAGGAATGCGAATATGACTGCGATGCCGAATGTCAATGATACCTTCTTGAGATCAATCATAGAAATTCTAGACACAAGACAGGTTTATATGTTTTACCAAAACCAAAAGAGATATGACTAACTCATGAAAATAACATCTTCTCAAGCGCATCTATATTCTCGCATCTTGCGACACTTCCTCTGAGCCGAACAGACCCAGGAAAATCTCTTAGGAAATAGAGAGATTGCTTCTTCAATATAGAAAAACCGATTCCATGCTGCTTTGCAAGAACGAGATATCTCGCTAATGACTTCAATCTGTCATCCCGGACCAGCTTTTCATATTTTCCAGTCTTAAGATAATCCCCAATCTGTGTAAAAACCATTGGGTTCCCAAGCGCCGCTCGTCCAACCATGACACCATCGCATCCGGTCTCTTCAAGCATCTTTTTCGCATCCTCAGGCGTGAACACATCACCGTTCCCGACCACAGGCACATCGACTGCCTCTTTTATCTTCGCTATCACATCCCAGTCAGCCTTGCCAGAATACCCTTGTGCCTGTGTCCTTGCATGGACGCTGATCATGTCTACGAACTCGCAGCAGATCTTCGCGATTTCAATATAATTTTTCTTCCGATCAGTAAGTCCGCTCCTGATCTTGACAGTGAGCGGCAGATCAGTCGCTTCTCTTAAACTCTTCAATATCTCTTTCACTCTTGCTGGTCTGCTAAGCAACGCTGAACCAGCGCCCTGCCTGAGCACTTTCTGAGCAGGACAACCAAGATTGAAATCGATTATATCTGGCCGGATGGCTTTTGTGTCTTCTCTGTCTCCTATATCGCCTGCAAGGATCTTCGCTGATCTCACGAGATTCTCCACATTCTGTCCGAATAGTTGGGTAGACACAGGGCGCTCATCACTTTGCACACGCGCAAGACGGATTGTCGCGCTGTTGAAACGGGCAAGAGCGTTCGCGGAGATCATCTCTGTTGTCACAAGCCCGGCACCTGCCTCTTTGCATAGCTGCCGGAAAGAAAGATCGTTCACTCCAGCCATCGGAGCGAGGATTATATTATTATCAAGTGTTATTTTACCAATTTTGATCGATCTCAATAGGTTAGCCATATCTTCTATTGGTGAATGGCCTGTATATATTATACTTCCGATAAATTTATATGGCAATAATCAGGATATCAATCTACAATGCCAGATGAGATAGAAGTGAAGATACTAGAAGTCAGCCCAAAAGATGTAGAAGATAAACTTGAAGCCATGGGCGCAGTCAAGGTCTTTGATGATGTGTACATGAGCAAGTTCTTTGACACAGATGACATGTCACTCAAGAAACAAGGCAAGGTATTACGGCTGAGATGGTGCAAGGATCATGCATTCCTGACATTCAAGAAAATCAAAAGCAGGACAAAAGTCAAGATAGCAGAAGAGATCGAGACACATGTGAAAGATCCAAAAATTATGGTGGAGATCTTAAAGCGGCTTGGATACATCGAATATGCGCAGACAAAGAAACACCGGGTGTCATATGAAATCCCTTGTGCGCACATTGAATTCGACACATATGATGACATCCCGACATTTATGGAAGTCGAAGCAGAGACAGAAGAGAAAGTGATAGAGGTCGTGAAGCAGCTAGGTTTCAAAGAAGAAGAGACATTCTCTTTTGGCACAAGAAAATTATTTGAGCATTATGGAAAAGAAATTTGATCAATCCTTCCTAAGAATGATCTTCCCCTTCTGCCAGTCAGTTATTATCATGCGTGCGATCAGATCGACATCTGGTGTCCCGCCCGTCCTTAGCTTTTTTTTGTCCAATGCAAGCCGTTCAAGCACCTCGTACGGATCACCGGCTGGACTCTGGCCATAATACTTCTCAAAACCACTCGGGTTGATGCTTGCCATCATCTCTATTATCTTCATCGCGACGACATCAGGATCCTTTATCTGGGATGGATTCTTCGCAGACATCATCGCGTGCAGAGTCTCATCTTTCTCGCCATATGGAAACACACCAGGGGTATCAATTAGCATTAGATTCCTATGCACCCTGACAAGACGTATAGATCTTGTGTAACCGGATACACTGCTCGTCGGAGCGGCCTTCATGCCTTTCAATGCGTTTATCACCGATGATTTCCCTGTGTTCGGATAGCCAAGCATCCCGACAGTGATCTCTGCCCCCCTTGCGCATTCAAGCAATTTCTTCTTGAGCATAGTCAGACCGAAGTGCTCTTTTGTCGAGACAAAGATGCAATCTGCACCAAGCTCTTTCTTCTTCCTATCAAGAAACTCTTTTTCGGCAAGATCACACTTGTTTATCACTATGATCAATCTTTTTCCCTTGCTATCTATCTTCCTCTCTACCTCAAGGTTCCTTGACTCATCGACGACACGTGCATCAAGCACCTCGATAAGCACATCCGCTCTGGAGATGACCTGGTTCACCATGCTCCAGAAGTTTCTTGCCATAGAAAAGAAGTTATAAGGGTGATTATATAAGCATTATGTAATAATTATAGAAAAAATCATTAAATCTAGGCTGTTTTCTTTATAAGACGATTGTATGTGTCAGCACTTTCCACATACGGATGATGATATCCAGAAGCGATTCCGATAGATTCAGCACGTCCCTTTGTCTTTGCCCACGCAACAGGAACCCACCTATCAAGGACAAGATAATGTGCACTTGTCCACGGAACAACTTTAGGGACACATCCAAATTGTTGCGAATCAAAATCAGAATCACGCCCACCAAGAAAAGCGAAATAATCGAATAATTCCTTAGCAGAATAAAGACCACCATTCATTTTTTCCAAAATCTCTTTATATACATCTCCTGGCTTTTTATCATAACCAGAAAGGTTTTGTACAGAAGTGATTCGTTCATATGCTTGTAGATCTTGTTCTAGGCTCATGTTATAATGATTGACTTAATAGACATATAAATATTTGGCAGAAGTAGACTTGCCACAGATTCATTTATGATTAATATGCCAAGATTAAAATAAATGAATTAAAAAAAGAAACATCAATCTCGGTTAGCGCCTTCCTGGAATCCGGCTTCAGTAGGACTGATCTCATCATTATCGAGCTGCTCTTCCACTTCTTCTTCATCCTCATAATCATCTTTCTCTTCGCCTTCGCCTGCGCCTGTCTCAGAATCATCTATATCTTCATAAGTCAAATCATCTTCGTCTGCCATTATATCACCATCCTACGTTTTTTAGGGGAATTTCCCGATTTATACCAGATTTATCCCTCAAATGATTTATAAATCTTTGCTGATATCTTCGAAAGATATTTATATGGGCACTTTAATAATCGGAAATAATAGACACAGAGGAGGTGGATTACCATCTTAGACGACGAAGATTATGAAGTGGATGACTACGCTGGTGGAGATTCCTCAGATGCCGAAGACGATGACGACGATGAGTCGCTAGACAAAGAATTCGGAAAGGACTACGAAGACGGCGAAGATGAATTCAGCCTCGAAGACGAGGAAGAGGAAGAAGAAAAAGAAGAGGAGAAAGACGTTAAATAAGCCTCTTTTAGAATTCTATATTTGATTTTACAGTTAGTCTTATGCGATATTCAATCTATTCAAGTATCTGAATATTGTCTAATGTAAGTATTTGACCTAAACCGCATTAATGTTACACTTTTGCAAAGTATCTTTCAATTGGTCTTTTGTAGTGAATACCTTGATGCATCCTTACTTCATTATAAAACTTTACAAAATCATCTAAGCAATTGAATCTCTCGTCGAATTCTAGCTTATATGTTCCAAACCATCTCTCTATTTTTCCATTGGTTTGTGGATGATGAACGCGACCAAGAATATGCTTTATGCCGTGTGATTCACACCACATTGTAAACGGTCCTTTTTCTGTTCTAGTGGGTGTGAATTGTGTACCATTGTCTGTCAAAATCGCTTCAGGAACTCCATATTTTGAAATCGCATTGGAAAACGCAAGAATCGTGTTTTCAGTCGTTGCATGCTCGAAATACTCAGCGTGAACGATAAATCTGCTGTGATCGTCAATAAATGCAATCATCTGTTTCCCAGTAAATGGACAACTAGTCCAATCTGTGTGCCATAACATATTTGGTTTTGGATATTCGTATTTAACGAATTTAATCTGTGTAGGTCTTTTTCTTCGGTTCATTTTTAAATTGTGAAGTCTGTAAACCTTTTGAATTTGTCGTTGAGAAATACCAAAACCTAATTCTCGAAGGTGTAAGAACATTTTCGGTGATCCAACCTTTAATCGTCCCTATTCTTGCACAATAAATGTTACACAATTTTCGTTGAGTTCTAAGGGTTTTGAACCTCTTGGTTTATCAACTGGGCCTTTCTCACCAGAATCTTTATATCGCTTGTACCAGCGATATAACGTCATTCTGGGAACTTTCCGATTGTTACTAATCTCTGTAATAGTGCTGATTCCTAATCTCATCTGTTTCACACACCATAGTTTCTTTTTCCGGCTGTACTTCATTTTGCCCTCCAGCCAAGAAAGAATAATCGCTGCAACAAATAGTTACTGTAACATAATTACGGTTTAGAACATCTAATGTAAGTATTCAAAACCTATATATACTAATTATGATAGCCAATTGCACAGATGGGCCTATAGCATAATGGATAGTGCGGCCGGCTTCGGACCGGTTGATCAGGGTTCGAAATGAGCATTGGGCCGTGAGCTTATGGCAATGAGGATCCATTGCCTGTAGCTGGCAACCCATAGTTCACCGAAAGTCCCTGTTGGCTCATCCTTTTTTTTGTCCTATCGCTTTCTTCGATAAGAATTCCAGACATAATATGAAGAATGGTAGTGTGATGCCGAATGCCGCTATTGGGAGCAGCACTTTTGGGCTCTCAAAGAGCAAAAGCGCGATGACTGTTGCGGCCCCACCATTCTTCATCGAAGAGAACAGCACAAATGGAATCCGGTCTTTGTATGCCAATGATTTTGGCGCAAGGAAATAGAACATAGATGAAAGTCCGAACCTGCAGACTAACGCAACTGAAATCGCGATAAAGACAGTACCGATGCCCGAGAACAACACATCCCGATTCAATGCGATGATTTCATACATCCCAAATGCATAACAAAGATTTATCCAGGGACGAGGCTCGAACCTCAGAGGATGTAATATCCTTGATACCACCAAAGGAAGGAATATCAATAGGAAAAGTATCTTCAGGAGATAGAAGATGCTCACATAATCACGCAGGAACGCATAGATGATGACTGGTGTCCATACTAACGAAAGGACATATGCCGCGATCTCTGCCATCAGAGAGTTCTTCATGTTGCCTTTGAGAAGATATGTGACCGGGACAACGCCGACTGCCGGAGGGACAGCGGCGAGTATTATGAACCCCATACGCAGATATGTATCAGCAAGCAGAAATGCAAGAGTGATCATAAGACTAGGCAGCAAGATGAAATTGACAAAGACAAGCCAACTGATCGTCTTTAAGAAACCCTTCTCATATCCCCCTTCAAAATCAAATGTCTTCATAGAGAGGATCATCATGGCCACAAGCGACGGAGCCAGCAAGACTTTGAGCTTTCCAGCCGGCCATGGAAATGCGAGACCTATGATTATAGAGATGAAAAGTATCGTCTTTGAATCAGATAGCAGCTTCATATTTCATCAAGATGATCAGTTTCATCGTCATTGAAGATGTCATAATAGAATTCATAAAAAAAGATGGAAACTGGGTCTCCATTATTGATCACCCAACCAGTCGGAGTGAAAGATTGCATCTTGAAGCTTGAATCCTCGAATCTATATCCGACCTTGTCCTTCTCAGTTGTCACAATTAACTTGACAAATCCAGGTTTCATCTCTTTCTTGCCATCAACGATTATAGTCGAGACCTTGCTCCGGAATTCATATGAGACCGAGACCAATTCTTTTCCCACTTTCAGTATCTGGTAGAAACGAAGACGTTTGCCTGTGAACTTGAGATCATAGAGAATCGCGTTTGATGAGACATCCTCGCCATCATTCTCGACTATTGTGGCCTTTATCTGCTTCTTGTCTTTAGAATGCTCAACAATAAGTCCGTCATAATCCAGAAGATATGTCTTGCAATCAGTCTTATATCTCTGCATAAAGATATTTTTCATGCGTTTGAGAAGCGTCTTTAGGCTTTTGTATCTGTTATCAGATATGACTTTGTCAAACTCATCTTCAGCAAGTTGGCACTTGCCATCTTTCCCCATATCTGTGAATCTCTTGCGGATATCAGAGAGATAGCTCTTTGCGATCTTCGCCCCTTTGCTGTTTCGTTTCTCTAGTTTCTTAATATTTTCATCAAGTACTTCTATTATCTTCTCGCACAGGAATGCGCCTTTTCCGTTCTTTCCTTTGACATAGCATTCCATACTGTCATATGCCTTGCCATCGACAAGGATATCCCATGTCTGAGTATCGAAGAAAAGTTCTCTTGTGATCATTGGTTCATTATATTCATCAGTGTCAAACTTATCGACACAGCCAGGATCAAGAAGATCAATAAGACCATCACCATCATTGTCCAGTCCATCAGCACAGGCAGGATCAGCGCTCTCATCGTTACCAGTGGCAGAAGCGCAAGCTGGATCGTCTGGGTAATCCACAAAACCATCGCCATCATTGTCCAGTCCATCTTCGCATTGCTTCATGATCGGCTCATTTGACTCATTAGTATCATATCGATCATCACAACCAGGATCATTTGGATAATCAGCGAGACCATCACCATCATTATCGAGATCATCACTGCATTCTGGGTCATCGCTCTCATCGTCATCGATAAGCGAACTGCAACCTGGATCCTGCGGATAATCCGACCATCCATCATTATCATTATCTATCTTATCCGCACATGCCGGATCATCTGATTCGTTATCATCATCTGATGAACTGCAGGCAGGATCATCGGGATAATCGACCAGAGTGTCGTTATCATTATCAAGACCATCCTCACATTGCTTTAACGCAAGGGCATTATATTCATCTGTATCATATTTATCAACACAGCCAGGATCATATGGATAATCTATGTATGTATCGTCATCGTTATCTATCCCATCACTGCATGATGGATTATCACTTTCATCGACATCAGTCTGCGCACTGCAGCCAGGGTCCTCAGGGTAATCAACCCAACTATCATTGTCATTATCTATGCCATCGGCACATGCAGGATCATCGCTTTCATCATCATCCAAGGCAGATGAACAGCCAGGATCATATGGATAATCTATCCTGCTATCATTATCATTATCTATACCATCTTCACATTGTTTTTTTAGGATCAGATTGAATTCATCAGTATCATATTTGTCATCACAGCCAGGATCATCTGGATAATCGATGTATGTATCGTCATCGTTATCGATCCCATCGCTGCACGCCGGATTGTCACTTTCATCATCATCGGTGGCTGCGCTACAGCCAGGATCTTCTGGGTAATCAGTCCATCCATCATTGTCATTGTCAGTACCATCTGAACATTGCAGAGGTGGTGATAATTTCAGATCATCAAAATAGACATTTGTCCCTTTCCCGACCAATGCAAGAGTCGAGAGTGAACTCACTGAGCTTGCGCCGTCAAAGACTATTGTTCCATCTATCTTTGCGACCAGATGATTTGTGCCATCAGTCATCAGGTTGAATTCAAGCTTGTGCCAACCCGCTGTCCTTGCGACAGATGTCTTGACATCATTCACTTCATAATGCGTATATTGTGATCCAGTATTCATGTTATCATCAAAACCGACGAAGAAACCTCCTTTTGGTTCACATTCCATGGCTTCAGGAATACCAGAACCATAGTCTGTGCAATCATAAGATGGATTAAGTCTCACACCAAAATACAGGCCCCACCATCCGACAGGAGGACTGAACCTGGTCTCCATCGAATCATAGAAATATACTTCGAGATTATGCATGCCTGTAGCAGAAGTGCTCAGTGATTTATAGACACAGCCATTGACTTTTATGTAAGGATCTTTTGGTGGAGCACCTTCAGTCGTCCCATAGATATATGATTTATGGACAAGCTGGCTTGACATGAAGACACTGCTTTGCCCGGAATAAGATTTTGAAGTAGATATCTTGGCATCTGGAATCCAGCTATAAGTGCTGCCGTCATACCCATAATGCTGACAGATCTTTGTCCATGATGACAGATCAGATTCAAAATCATCAGAGAATGATACTGCAAGAACAGGTAAAGCTAAGAGTATGACTGATAAAGCCATGAGAATTGTGATTTTCAGTTTAGCGCCAGAATACATAGTGAACTACCTCCGTTTGTCTTTTGAGATCGAGGAAACGATATAAAAAATAAAGAACAAAAAAATGGGTCGATGCCCACTTATGTCAGCTCAGCATATGCATAATACTGCACTATGCCTTCAGATGCTTTTACCGGGAGCAGACATTCAAAATCAGCAGTCTCGCCATTGTATGCAGTCAGATCCTGTGTGATCAATGCTGCGAACACAGGATAATCATTTGAACTGTTCAGAACAGTGCAATTGTGGCTAGATTCGAAATTCACAGCCGCCGTATCACCTGCTGCCAAAGTCAATGTCCCTGCATTGAATGCTGGATGGTTATTTGACTGAGTATATGTTGATGTGAAGTTGTCTATACTCGCTGAATTGCCCCATGCTGAGTTTTCTTGCCAATCTGCGACTTTCGCACTGGTCGCCAAAATCATTCCGGTCCAATCAGTGTTACTTTCATTGTAAAAATAGATCTCTCCTGTTGCTGCTGTCAATCCCCAGTTATAGAACACATCACCAGATGCATCTTCAAGTGTGACGTTGAGATCGACAGAACCCCATACTCCTTGCCACCAATCGGTCTGTCTTTTCTGGCTGAGGTTGAATTCGGTTATGTTCCCGCCTTCGACATATATAGAACCTGCAGCACCCATAGCGAGCGTCTCCGCTGTCCCTTCAACAATACCACCAGCGGTCACGTTCTCGATCGCTGCGTTAGCTTCGCTAGTAAAATACAGTGCTGAAAGGCAGACTGCAAATACACTCAAAATAAATAGTATAAACCTCTTTTTTCCCATCCATTTTCACCTCATGGTTAGCATTTGATTTTGATAACTTTATCAGTTACATCACACGCTGATTGATATACTTATTAGTATACTCATATATAAAACTTTCGAGTGATGTATGTTTTAGTGAATTAACGTAGATTATCCATCATGTAGTATACTAGGCTGATAGTACGTATACCTAGGTAAGGGGTATATAATTAGATATTCTCCCAAAACAAGAGATAATTAGTATAGTTCAGTATAGAATAAGTACTGCTCAACCCCGTTTTCGGATCTGACAGGCAACAGACATTCAAAATTCGCACTTTGCCCATTATACGCTGTACCATGAGAATTCACAAGAGCCGCATATAATGGATGCTCAGTGCCAGAATCTTTCCAAAGCATTGTGCAGTTGAATAAACCATTTGCCAAATTCACAGAAGCGGCACTATTCGCAAAAATCGGAACTGTCCCCATCAAAAAAAATCGATGACCATTCGCCACAGCATAAGTATTAGTGAGATTATCGATACCTGTCGAATTCGCCCAACCCCAATATTCCTGGGCAAAAGTCACGTTCTTATCATTGGCTGCGCTGATCGTGCCATCAAATGCCATCAATGTATCATTAGATATATAGATCTCGCCAGTCGACACATCTACATCACCCCAATTATAGAATACATCGCCAGAAGCATCCTCTAGAGTAAGATTGAGGGTCAGCGACCCATAGATACCTTGGAACCAGGGCGTCTGTTTTTTTGTGGAGATATTTATCTCAGTCAGATTTCCACCTTCTGAAAAGATCTGTCCGGCCAGACCGACTACCATTGTAGATGCATCTCCTAAGATGATCTCACCTTGAGTCACATTCTGCACAAGTGCAGTCGCTTCATCTGTCATCCAGATAGCCAATATGATCACTAAGAGTCCAGCCAATCCAAATATCACTCTTCTGGGTTGCATTGTGGATACACTTCTAGGCCAACCAAACCAACCACACACATACATATCTGAGTATACAAATATGTATACAACCATATAAATCTTTCTGAATCTAGAATGCGATCAAAAGATTAACCGAAAAAATAGCTGGCAGAATTAATTTAATGTATCTTTCTTCCACAACTTGGACAATGCACAAAATCAGAACGGATATGCCCGCCGCAAGATGGACAATAGAGGAAATGATGCTGTCTTTGATTGACTGTCGAAGGATGATTTGCATGTGACGCATGAATCTGATTGGGATGTGTCTGATGATGTGATTGATGAGGATGTACCTGCTGTTGTGATACTTGATGATGTGGTGTCCTATCATGGATTAGATTATGGATTGTCGGCGACGGAGCAGGTTTTTTTCCAAAACGCAACCTTATCAAGCCGACAAGCAACATGATCCCCCCGATGAATGAAAAGATCATCATCCCTTTGACTAAGAAAGATGACACAAGGACCGAGATCCCGATCCCCACAAGCCAGATACCAGGTATTTTTGCCAGATTGATCCACCTATCAATAAACAAAAAGATGTCTCTGTTTATATCATTTACTCATCAAGACTATATAGAAAGTCTTTTGTCAGCCAGAGCATTGACTGATTCTATCTGCATTGGATTTTTTCACAAAAAAGATCTTCTATCTGACAGACGACCTGCCATCAAATTCAGTCAACCATTAAATTTAAAAGGCACAAAAGACATCAATAAGACAATGACAGAACAAAAATTATTAGCCCCAGATAGCAAGCAGAAACCAAGCGTCAAAGATATCCGCTTGTTGAAACATTATATCATATTCAACCTGGAAAGCGGAAAACAAATAGAGGAGATAAGAAAAGATCTCCATAATGCTGGTTGGTCATCAGTTGTCATAGAACAGCTCTGCGAGGGGTTTAGGGATTTCCATTCAAGGATAAGACCGATAAAAAAATGGCGATGGCCCATGATTATGTTCCTTGTGGTCTGTCTGGCAGCATTGCTATATGTGCTTGTGTTCTACATATTGAAATAAAATAAAGCAAGATAGAAATATCAATTTATTTCTTCTTTTTCGCTGCAGGCTTCTTCTCAGTCACCTTTGCAGGTTTGGCAGCTTTCTCGACCGGAGCGCTTTGCTTTGTGCTCAAGACAAGAGGCTTGATCTCGATTGGAGAAGGCAAAGACACATCTTTTGCTAACGTGACAGCCTGGACACTGCATCGTATGTTTATATGGTTTATCAGGACAGAAAGCAGTTTTTGGTCTATCCTCTTTGACTTGTTCCAGTCATTGAGTATCTTCTTCGCATTTTCTGCGCTTGCCATCAGCAAAACATTACCATCCAATTTGATGTGGGCAAGATTGTTTCCATAGACTGTTGAGAATTCAAATAGGAGTTTCAATCCATTCTGTTTTGCCTGTCCCAGATTGAAATTAGCTGGCAGAAGTTCCTTGATATTGATATTGTTTGCGACTTGTATATTCGCATAAGACATCTCTGATTTCAGCACATCTATTTTGTTTATGTTAAATCCCACGATCGACATATTATCACCATTTCCTGGGCTATAAGCCCTTGTCCTGTAATGAAATCGAAGCATTATTTAAATGTTTTGACAAAGAGACTTCGTTTGCGGGTACGCTTAATTATGAAAATCATTTGCTTTTCTTTCTATTTGCCAGTGCACCCTTGGCCATCTCTAGCCAGCGTGCAGACATTTCCTCCTCTGCTTCATCCACACCCAAATACGCAAGTGATCTTAGAGGATGGAAGGAGACCTAACAAACAATCGTTTGGGCTGCATCAAGCGGCCGGAACTCTGCAAAAAGTAGAAGAGACATAAACCAAAAAATACTCCTATTACAGACTTGCAGCAAAGCCGACAGAAAGTTTAATATATAATCTTAGGCTCGCCTCTGATAGGCAGAACGAACATGGCAGCAAAAAACAATATATGCAAAGGACTTAGCAAAGTCACGCAGATGAAGCTCAAAAGCGGCATGACTGTCGACGATCTAGTCAAAGAGATGGGAAGATCAGGAGTCATGGGCGCAGGAAGGATATCCCATGCATCCGATATCATGGAAAAGATGTTCGTTGATAAAGACTGCACAGTATTTCTCGGACTTGCCGGAGCGATGGTTCCAGGCGGGATGAAAGCGATCATCATCGATCTCCTCAAGAGCGGAAAAGTGGATGTCTTGGTCACGACAGGCGCGAATCTCACACATGACCTGATCGAATCATTAGGTTACTCACATTTCCAGGGCACGCAGAACATCGATGATAAAGAATTGAACAAGCAAAAAGTAGATAGGATATATGACTCATTCATGCCAAATGAAGTGTATGAAGGCATGGAAGATTTCTTTGAGAAGAATTTCGATAAGCTCGCAAAAACAAAGAAGAACATAAAAGAGTTCCTGTGGGAGCTTGCGAGCCTTCTTCCTAAAAGTGATTCAATACTGAAGACATGCTATGAAATGAAGATCCCGATCTTCTGTCCAGGCATTGCTGACAGTGGGATTGGCCTGATGATCTGGGGACATATCGCCCGAGGGAAGAACATCGATGTCAACGCATTCGATGACCTTAAGGAGATCTTGCAGATCGCATGGGACTGCAAGAGAGCAGGGATAATCTATCTTGGCGGCGGAGTGCCGAAAAATTATATACAGCAGGCGATGCAGTTCTCTCCAAAAGGCGCAGACTATGGCATACAGATAACGATGGACCGCCCAGAACCAGGCGGAAGCTCTGGTGCAGAGCTCCGTGAAGGGATCTCGTGGGGCAAGATGAGCAAGAAAGGCTACTTCGTCGACGTGATCTGTGATGTGACCATAGCATTGCCGATCATATATGCATCTGTAAAAGACAGAATGAAGATCTGATGCCATCTTAATGTTTTCTAGAAAATGCCGGCTGAAGAAGATCAGCCCACTGGTTTATGAACGTGGACTGAGCTTTTCTTATCGCTGATCCCATCGCAAGTCTGACATCTGATTGTGTCACGATACCTTTCAAAATACCATCATCAACAACCGGAAGACGCTTGAACCCCTTGCTTTTCATTATCTCTGTCGCTTCGCTTATCTTCGTCGTCGTCCTGACGCTGAAGATAGGAGAAGTCATCACCTGGCCAAGAGTTATCTTCTCAGGATCAAGCTTTCCAAGCACAACTTTCTTTATGAGATCTTTCTCACTCACAATCCCGACTGGTGACGAACCCTTCATGACGATGACACAGCCATATCTTTTGTCAGCCATGACATTTGCCGATTCAGAGACCAGTGTCTTCACTGATTCGATGAATACCTTCTGGATCATTATCTTGTCGACAGTATCATCCACAGTCACATCTTTTTCGGGCATATTATAGAGTTCGGATGACGTCGACAAGAGCTCTTTATATTCATCCATGTCGACAGAATTGTTGTTCATCTCATTTTGGAGCTTCTCAAGAAAGCTCATGGATGCGAGGAGGATATCTGTCTGTGTCACAAGTCCGACGAGCTTACCATCTTCCATGACGGGAATTCTCCGAAAACCATTCTTTTTCATGAGTCCTATGGCGGTGACGATTGTAGCATTGCTCTCAAGACTGATTATCCCCGGACTCATCATCTCCGATGCGGTGAATCTAGATGCATCGACATCAGCAGTGAGTACTTTCTGCGTGAAATCACGCTCTGTTATAAGCCCCATCGGTTTTTTTGATGTCCTTTTTTCCACATGCGGCCTTTCCTTCCTTCCAAGGATCTTCGACAGAAAAGATGGTTTCTCAAAGACAACTGCATCTTCGATTACATTGCCCATGACAACGACGCATGAGATGTGCTTTTCGATGATGATTGTAGCGATATCAAAAGCAGTGGCATCTTCTGATACTGTGACCACATTGGTCTGCATTATGTCGCCGACGCTGAACATCTTTTAGTCATCTCCTTGCATTAGGCTATGACTGAATTGGTTATTAAATATTTCCCCTGAAAAAGAGGAAATCGCACCCACTGCAGTTCTCTCCCGTACAAAACAACATAGATCTCAGCTTAATCATCAGCCATAGGCTTTAACCATGTGAGCAAGGCCGCTATGAAAAATAACAACGCAGATATCCCTGCTAAAATGATCATCGCGGACATATCAAGGCCTTTGCTGTAGATCAGTATAGATTCAAGACCGCGCACAGACAGTGTCAATGGAAGATAGTAACCTATCGTACGCATGACATTTGGCATTATTTCAAAAGGGAAGAACAATCCAGAAAGGAAGAGCATAGGCAAACCGATCACAAGCGATGAAAGGAGAGATGTGTTCTCTGTCCGCGAAAAAGCTCCAATGAGCATCCCTAAAGTGACAAAACACAATGAGACCATCAAAAGAGTAAGAATCAAAGCAACGGTTATCGAGATCTCTACACCAAGCAGACATGACACGACGATCATACATGCGATCTCTATCGCAGCGAGGATCATCAGATA